>TARA_B110000008_G_scaffold102608_1_pt1 | contig 87540 bp, 79 predicted proteins | sample TARA_B110000008 | Tara Oceans TARA_B110000008 (sample SAMEA4396496) | marine metagenome | biome: Westerlies Biome; feature: [DCM] deep chlorophyll maximum layer (ENVO:01000326); material: water (ENVO:00002006), including particulate matter (ENVO:01000060) such as... | depth 40 m
TCTTACTATTTTGGCATTCATTCCAAAATAAACATCTTTAAAAATTATATTCCTTGCATAAGATAGGGTTAAGGCATAATCTGCTGCTGAAAATAAACTAATTCTATTAAAATCAATATTACCTTGGCTATCAATTAATTCTGTTGTGTTTAAAATATCATCTACTCCAAACCTAATAATTGAAACACCTAGAGCACTACGTTTATCAATCGGCATAGCAAATGCCATGTAGTTATAATTAGCAATGCCAGCAAAATAGGAGGAATGCATTAGTGATCCTTGAAAGTCTTTGATATTTACCAAACCAGCTGGATTCCAATACCCAGAATTCACATCATTGGTAGTAGCCACAACAGATTTACTCATTCCTAATGAAGCTGCATCAACACCAATCGTTAAAAACTCATTTGAATAGTTTCTTAATGCTTGAGCATTAATTATAATAGGAAATAAGAGAAAGAGTATAAAATATATATTTTTCAATGTAATGAATAATTATACAGACAAATATCTTAATATATTATTGAAATAACTTTACATTTCTATAGATATTGTATTAATTAGCCGTTGTCTTTTATAAATTGAAGTATTCTGTTTTCCAACCATCTATTATTTTTAGTAAAAAAACTAGAGATAAATCCAACATGCCCACCATATTTTGTTACCTCAAGATGAAAATGATTAGACTCTTTTGCTTCTTTAAAAGGATAACATTCTTCTGCTAAAAATGGGTCATCTGATGAAGTGATTAATAAAACTGGTTTTTTAATTGAAGATAAATAGGGTTTAGAACTTGCTTTTTCCCAATAATCTTCAGGGCCAGAAAATCCAGAAACTGGTGCTGTGTATAAACCATCGAATTCTTTAAATGTTTTAGATTTCAAAAGTTTCTTAATGTCTAATATATACCCTGGATATTTTTGTTTTTTTATGAGGATTTTTTTTCTCAAGGATCTTAAAAATTTATACATGTATATTTTATTTTTTAGGGTACCCATGGTTTTACTTGAACTTGCTAGGTCAACCGGGACAGAAATAGCCACGCCACAAGAAACGTTGTTGGGAATCGTTTTAACATTTTCTCCAAAATATTTTAAGGTAATGTTTCCCCCAAGGCTATAACCTACAATCATTATTTTATTGTAAGAATAATTTTCAATTAAATGGGCGATTACAAATTCTAGGTCTTCTGTTTTACCACTATGATATGTAGATAATAATGAGTTATCTTCACCACTACAACCTCTTAAATTAAAAGAAACTGTGTCATAACCAGCATTGTTTAGTTCTGAAGATGCAGCTAAAATATATTTAGATTCTGAGCTTCCTTCTAAACCATGAATAAGAACAACCAATTTAGATGAATTCACTTTTGAAAAATCTAAGTCGATGAAATCATTATCCCAGGTTGTAATTCTTTTTCGGTTATAATTATTAGATTCTTTCATAAAAAGAGATCTATAAATAGTATTAAAATGACCATTCTTAAATAAAGGTGAAGGAGAGAATTTAGATTTAATGATGGGCATAGATTTATTTCATTAATTAATTAGGCAAATATGCTTAAAATATAATGATATTTAAAATCACCCGAAAGGATTTACTATTTTAGCAAAATAATTAAGTGTTATGGATATTAAAAACCATCTTCCAAATTTAATAACTCTCGGAAATCTTTTCTGTGGAATATTGGCATCTATATTTGCTGTTGATGGTCATTTTGAACTGACATTCCTATTTGTTGTGTTAGGTGTTTTTCTTGATTTTTTTGATGGCTTTTTGGCAAGAATTTTAAAAGTTTCTGGTGAATTAGGAAAGCAACTTGATTCTCTAGCGGATATGGTAACTAGTGGTGTTGTTCCTGGTATTGTACTCTTTTATTTGTTAGGAAATAAAGGGCAGTTGTTACATGAAATTAATAATGAATTTTTAATACCTTCAGGACTTCCTTTATTTGGTTTACTTATAACGCTTGCAGCTTGTTATCGATTAGCTAAATTCAATTTAGACACTAGACAATCGGAATTTTTCATTGGTTTACCCACACCAGCTATGAGTTTGTTTATAGTTTCATTACCATTGATTCAAATGCATACAGAAAACCTTTTTATTAAAGATTTAATTGATAACAATTATTTTTTAATAGGAACTACAATTTTATTGAGTTATTTAATGAACGTTGAACTTTTATTATTTTCTTTTAAGTTTAAAAATTATAGTTTGAAAGAAAATTTATATAAGTATATTTTAATAGTATTTTCAATAGCTCTATTAATAAATCTTGAATACCTAGCAATACCTTTAATAATTATGAGTTATATTCTTCTGTCTATGCTTAAGAATTTTAATACCTCTGGATAGAGTTAAAAAACTTTTTTCCTCTTTAATTCAAAATCTTTTCCAAGATAAACCTTGCGGACTAATTCGTCTTTAGCCAATTCTTCAGGAATACCCTCTTTTAAAATACCTCCTTGATACATTAAATAAGTTCTATCTGTAATGGCAAGTGTAGCCTGAACATCATGATCTGTAATGAGAATGCCAATATTTCTATCTTTTAAATGCGCAACAATACTTTGAATATCCTCAACTGCAATAGGATCTACGCCTGCAAAAGGCTCATCTAATAAAATAAAGTTTGGGTCAGATGCTAAGCAACGTGCAATTTCTGTTCTTCTTCGTTCTCCACCTGATAACAAATCACCTCTATTTTTACGAACATGGTTAATATTAAATTCTTCAATTAAAGATTCTAATTTAATTTTTTGTTGTTTTTTAGATAAATTTGTAAATTGAAGAACAGACATTATGTTATCTTCTACAGATAGTTTTCTAAAAATAGATGCTTCCTGAGCTAAATAACCAATTCCCTTTTGAGCTCTCTTATACATTGGATAACTAGTAATTTCTTCATCATTTAAAAATATCCTACCGCTATTGGGTTGTATCATTCCAACAATCATGTAAAACGAGGTGGTCTTTCCAGCTCCATTAGGCCCTAACAATCCAATAATTTCTCCTTGTTTTACTTCTAAAGAAATCTTTTTTACCACTTGGCGACCACTATAACTTTTAGCAATATTTTCAGCTCTTAAAATCATTATTTAATATAAATTATTCGTTTTAAATTAGTTCGCTAAAATAATGATTAGAATTTTTATAAGTCTTAATATGTTCATAAATAGTAAGATATAAAATATGATTAGCCATTATTTTCCAAAATCTCCCAAAACTCATAAGCTCTTCTTAGGTGTGGAATAACTATTGTTCCTCCAACTAAAGTAGCTATAGATAGACTTTCCATTATTTCTTCTTTTGAAACACCTTCTTTGAAGCAGGTTTCTAGATGATAGGCAATACAATCGTCACAACGTAAAACAGTTGATGCCACTAAACCTAATAATTCTTTAGTTTTTTCTGGTAAATGCCCTTTTTTAAAAGCGTTTGTATCTAAATTAAAAATTCTTTTAATGACTTTATTATCACTATCTAATATTTTTTCGTTCATTTTTGAACGATAATCATTAAACTCTTGTACTTTATTTGTTGGCATTTCTTTCTTGTTTTTTAATAACTCTTTTTGAAACCTTAATACTAATCTCATATAAAATTAAAACAGGGATTGCAACTATAACTTGGCTAGCTACATCTGGTGGAGTAATTATTGCTGCTAAAACTAAAACAACAATAAGTGCATGTTTTCTGTATCGTTTTAAAAACTCAGGTGTAATTAAACCAATTTTAGTCAAAAAATAAATAATAACAGGTAATTCAAACATAATAGAAACTCCAAGAAGCATATTAGTAATTAAACCTATATGAGATTCCATAGTAAATTGATTTACTAATTTATCGCTTATTTGATAAGAGTATAAAAAATTCACAGAAATAGGCGCAATTATATAAAAACTAAACAGAACCCCAGAAAAAAAAAGAAACGAAGCTGTAAAAATAAACCCTTTAGATTTTTTTATTTCATCAATGTGTAAACCAGGTGAAATAAACTTCCAAAATTCCCATAAAATGTATGGGAAAGCAACAATGACTCCTAAGATAAAAGAAGACCATATAGAGTTCATCAACTGTTGAGTCGGTTTTAGAACTTGTAATGTGTTAGGGTAATTTAAAGAACAGAAATTACTCTCCATACCCCAAAAAGAAAAGAAATCGCAAAATAACCTGTAAGTAATAAAATTTGGGTCTATATGAGCCAATAAAAATTTATTGTAAACATATTCTTGAATAGAAAAAAGAACTACTGCAATAATAAAAATAGCAACTACACTTCTGACCAAGTGCCATCGAAGTTCCTCAAGATGATCCAAAAATGACATTTCTTTTTCTTTAGTCATTAAAAAAAATATCTTTTAAATTATTATTAATAAATATTTGTACTCTAGCTTTTTAAAATTAAAAAAAGCTTTTAACAATTGATTTAATTTATACTTTAAAATAAAAAAAAAGTTATATATTTAGTTTATATAAACTTTAATACAAATTTACTATAAAATTATAACAGCCCCTAACTATTTATAGTAGTATTGTTTCCAAAAAATTCACAAGCTTTTCAATAAAGAGTTATTTATAATGGACATATATCAACCTTTAAAAAAATATTTCGGATTTTCTAAATTCAAAGGTTTACAAGAAAATGTAATTAAAAGCATTCTCGACAAAAACAATACGTTTGTAATAATGCCTACAGGTGGGGGAAAATCATTATGCTATCAACTACCTGCGCTAATGAACAAAGGGACAGCGATTGTAATCTCTCCGCTTATAGCATTAATGAAAAACCAAGTAGATGCTATCCGTGGTATTTCTGAAAATGAAGGTGTTGCCCATGTATTAAATTCTTCACTAAATAAATCTGAAGTTAATCAAGTTAAAAGTGACATAGAAAATGGAATTACAAAATTACTTTATGTAGCCCCAGAATCGTTAATTAAAGATGAGTATGTTACTTTTTTGAAAAAACAAACAATTTCTTTTGTTGCTATAGATGAGGCTCATTGTATATCAGAATGGGGGCACGATTTTAGACCAGAATATAGAAATTTGAAACATATAATCAAACAAATAGACAATGTCCCTGTTATTGGACTAACAGCTACTGCAACAGAAAAAGTTCAAGAAGATATTTTAAAAACCCTAGGCATTAGTGATGCTAAAACATTTAAAGCTTCTTTTAATAGACCTAATTTATTTTATGAAGTAAGACCAAAAACAAAAGATGTTGAAAAAGATATAATACGTTTTGTAAAACAACGTATGGGTAAATCAGGTATTATTTATTGTTTAAGTAGAAAGAAGGTTGAGGAGATTGCTCAGGTATTACAAGTTAATAATATTAAAGCTGTTCCATATCATGCGGGTCTTGATGCCAAAACCAGGGTAAAACATCAAGATATGTTTTTAATGGAAGATTGTGATGTGGTAGTTGCTACTATTGCATTTGGAATGGGCATAGATAAACCTGATGTTCGTTTTGTAATTCATCATGATATCCCTAAAAGCTTAGAAAGTTATTATCAAGAAACTGGTAGAGCTGGTAGAGACGATGGAGAAGGCTACTGTTTGGCTTTTTACGCATACAAAGACATTGAAAAATTAGAGAAATTTATGTCTAGTAAACCTATAGCAGAACAGGAAATTGGTCATGCACTTTTACAAGAAGTTGTCGGATATGCTGAAACTTCTATGTCAAGAAGAAAATATTTATTACACTATTTTGGTGAGTACTTTGATGCGATTAACGGAGAAGGTGCAGAAATGGATGACAATACAAAAAACCCAAAGAAAAAACATGAAGCTAAAGAAAATGTAATTAAACTACTGTCAGTGGTTAGAGACACAAAAGATAAATATAAATCTAAAGACATTGTAAATACAATAATTGGCAAGGAAAATGCACTATTGAATTCTCATAAAACAAATTTAAAACCTTTTTTTGGTTGTGGTAAAGAAAAAAATTCTTCATATTGGATGGCGTTATTAAGACAAGTATTGGTTGTTAATTTCATTCGTAAGGAAATAGAACAATATGGTGTTGTAAAACTCACTAAAGAGGGCCAGAAGTACTTGTCAAAACCAACATCATTTATGATGACTGAGGATCATATTTATTCTCAGGAATCAACCTCTGATATTATCACTAATGAATCAGGAAGCGTAGTTGCTGCTGATGAAAAACTAGTTAAATTTTTAAGAGATCTCAGAAAAAAAGTATCGGTCAAACATGGTGTTCCCCCTTTTGCAGTATTTCAAGACCCATCAATAGATGATATGGCATTGAAATATCCTACAACTTTAGTTGAATTATCAAAAGTTCATGGTGTTGGTGAGGGTAAAGCTAGAAAATTTGGAAAAGATTTTGTTGATTTGATTTCTAAATATGTAGATGAGTTTGACGTTACAAGACCTGACGATTTAATTGTAAAAAGCACAGGAGTTAATTCAGGGTTAAAACTATACATAATTCAAAATACAGACAGAAAATTACCATTAATAGACATTGCTAAGTCTAAAGGTTTGGAAATGGAACAACTTATAAAAGAAATGGAAGTTATTATTTTTTCTGGTACAAAGTTAAATATCGATTATTCATTACATGATTTGTTGGATGAAGAACAGCAAGAGGATATTTATGAATATTTTATGGAAGCAGATTCAGATGATATCCAAGATGCTCTAGATGAATTTGATGGAGAATATGACGAGGAAGAATTGAGATTAATGAGAATAAAGTTCATAAATGAAGTTGGAAACTAAAGTGTGAAAACAGTTAAAAGAATACCTGAAATAATTACTAGAAATCTGTGTAAATTAAAATTATGATTTTCTGAGCTTTCAAATAAGATGATTGTAGAAATATGTAAGAAAATTCCAATTACAATTGCCGTTATTTCAGAGCTGTAAAGTTCAAAAAAAATAATTTTATTTGAAATTAAAACTCCTAGAGGGCTCATTAATGCGAATATAGTTAAAAAAAAACCAATTGTTTTTTTTGAAAAATTACTATTCAATAAAAATAAAGTTAAAATAATTGCTATTGGAATTTTATGTACTATGATAGCCCATAATAAATTTTCTCCATAGTGATAAATTGGCAAGCCCTCAGAAAAGGCATGTATGGATAAACTCACAAATAATAATCTTGGAAAAGTTTTGCCGTTTGTATGAATATGGATATGGCCATGTTCAGCACCTTTTGAAAAGGACTCTAATACAGATTGTAAAATAACACCTGCTAGGATACAAATACCAATAATGTTTTTGTTTGTTGAATCATTATAAACTTCAGGGAGTAAATGTAAAATAGCAACAGACAAAAGATACGCTCCACTAAAGGCTAGCAACAATCGAACAGTTTTATTTGATGGTTTTAATAGTAACACTAATAATGCACCCAATAAAACAGAAGCTATCAATAATAAATACTTCATGATACTACAAATATTAACCTTTCAGAAGTGTCTGGATTGAATTTTGATAAATGATAATCCCCAAAAATATGATTAATTTTTAATCCAGCTTCAGAAAAATAGCATTCAAATTTTTTAAGATCAAGATATTTAACTCTTTCTAAGAACGAATGATTTACACCATTGTCTTTAAAAGTAATATGTTTGAATATAAAACCATTTTTTATTTCACGTTTCAAATTAAATATAATATTATCAACAATTTTAATTTCTTTTTTTACTAATTTTTTTTCAATATTTACAACATTTAAAAAATCAAGAACGATTAAACCGTTTTTATTGAGACCATTATTTATATTTTTTAAAACTAAAACATCATCTATATCATTTTCAAAATACCCAAAACTTGTAAAAAGATTAAAGACCACGTCATATTTAACATTAAAAGGTTTTCTCATGTCTTTTAATTGAAAGTCTAAAGTAGCATTTTCATGCTTCTTTGCATCTAGTATACTATTTTCAGACAAGTCGGCACCTGTAACCCTATATCCTAAAGAGTTTAAATAAATTGAATGTCTTCCTTTTCCACAAGGTAAGTCTAGTAAATGAGAAGAGGTTGGAATTTTTAAAAAATTAATAATATTTTTCATAAATAATTGAGCATCTTTATCATTTCTGTCTTTATAGAGTGTATGATAATAAGAGGTGTTAAACCAATCTCTGAACCAATCTGAATTATTCATATTAAAATATATGATCGCAAAAATAAACTTTTCTTTCAGAAATAATGTTTTACAGTAGGAATATAAATGAATTAATTTTTTTAATTTCTTGTATCAAAAAAGAGTTATTAAAGTGTATTTTTGCAGCCTAACCTTTAAACATGAATACTAATTTTAAAATGACAGCCACAACTCTAAAGGGTTTGGAAAGTGTTTTAGCTGAAGAATTAAAGAAACTAGGTGCTCAAGATATAAAAGAAGGTATAAGAAGTGTTATATTTAGAGGTGATAAGGGGTTTTTATATAAGGCTAATATAGCCTTAAGAACTGCCATTCGCATTTTAAAACCTATTAGAACCTGTAAAATTTATGATGAGGAGGATTTGTATGAAGCTGTTCAAAAAATTAAATGGGAAAAATACCTAGACGTTGAGGGTACTTTTGCAATAGGAGCTGTAGTGAATTCAAAAAACTTTACCAAAAACTCTCATTATATTTCCTTAAAATCTAAAGATGCAGTTGCTGATTATTATAGACATAAATATAGTAAAAGACCTAATGTAGATTTAGATTACCCTGATGTTAAAATTCATGTTCATATTCAAAAAGATTGGTGTACAATTTCCTTAGATTCTTCAGGAGATTCATTACATAAAAGAGGGTATAGAAGTGCCACTAACATTGCCCCAATAAATGAAGTTTTAGCTGCTGGTTTGGTTTTACTATCTGGTTACTCGGGTGATGAAAATTTTATAGATCCCATGTGTGGTTCTGGGACTATATTAATAGAAGCATGCATGATTGCTTGTAATATTCCTGCAAATATCAATAGAAAACAATTTGCTTTTGAACGTTGGAAGAATTATGATGAAGATTTATATTTTACTATACAAGATGCACTTTTAAAAAAAATCACCAATTCTCATTTTAAAATTATGGGCTTTGATAAAGCTCCCTCTGCAGTATCAAAAGCAAAACAAAATATTATCAATGCTAATTTAGAGGAGTTTATAGGTGTTCATCATGTTAATTTTTTCAATTCCACTAAAGAAGTTTTTGGAAATACTACTATTTTATTTAATCCTCCTTATGGTGAACGTTTAAATATTGATGTAAATGAGTTCTATAAAAAAGTTGGAGATACTTTAAAGCATAATTACCCTAACTCAACAGCATGGATGATTACTTCAGATATGCAAGCTTTAAAACATGTAGGACTAAGGACATCTAAACGTATAGAACTAAAAAATGCTGATTTAGATTGCAAGTTTGTGAAGTATGAATTGTATGAAGGAACCAGAAAGGCTTCTAAGTTAAAGCACTGAGTTTTTTAAAAAGTTTCAATAAGTTTCTTTAGAGTTTTACTAGGTTTAAAATTATTTTTTTCATCAGCACAATATTTTCTAATTTTTCATATGCTTTTTGTAATCCTCTGCTATCTCAAATCTATTTTTCTCAATGATACTAAAATTCTGGGCTTTAGATTTAAAGAAAATAAGAAGAAATACTAGTACTTTTATTTTCAATAAATTATTATTTTAACATTAATTTCATCCATCCCTCAGGGTTTTCTAACATTAAAAAATGTCCTGTATTTTCCAACCAATATAACGTGTTGTTTGGAAAAGTTCATAAGTAAGTAATTCATCTAAACAAGAACTGCAATAGTGGATCTTTTCCCAATCAAGAAGTGATATTGTAACAACTCTGTTTCTGTTGTTTAAATTAGCGAGGTAGCAACAATACATACTAATTAAATAATTTTAAACACTAAATTTTTACACGATTAAAGTCATTTTTTTTCAGAGAATTTAGCGAAAACCCAACACCAAATAAGGCGAAATCTGCTATTAATTCGGTAGGTGTTTTGAGAATTATTTTTAAAAATAATTTTTCAGATACATCATAACGAAAGCCAGTAATCATATATGATTTTCCTCGACCAGGAATATTTTTAAATGTTCTACCATATTGAGTGATAATTGCAAACTTATGTATCAAAAACTCATGAGAAATATGAATACCACCATACATTTTGTCCTCCAACGGAATATCTTGGTTTTCGATTGTTTCATATTCTTCAACCAATGATTCATCGAAGAAAACATCATATCCAATACCTATTCTTGAAATATGACTGTATTTTAGAGCACCATCAATACTAAATCCCATTGCTCGATAATTTATATCATCCTTGTTCTCATATTCGTTAAAACTTCCTGTAACACCACCACCCCTAGAAATCATAAATTCAAAGTAGTTTTTATGCTTTGGTAAAAAAAACTTTAGTATTAGTAGGTCTATCAGGAAGGTTTGATGTATCTCGACCATCTTTATAAAATGGTTTCATATTATAGACTGCTTTAAGCCCAATTCCCTGAAGGTTGATTCCCATATTCGGTGTTCGCATTCTCCCATTCGAGTAATGAGTCAAGCCCGCTTGAAATGCAATATCGAAACGTTTATTGACTTTGAAACCTAAATTAATATTAGGTTGAGAAAGTAGATTAAATTTCGAGCCAATTGCTTTTTGGTTAGTATTAGTTTCTGGATCGTAAGGCTTGAACCCAAAAGCGGGCCCAAAAGCAAGATCTATTCCGAGCCAAAAATAACGTGTATTGAGGAGAGGGTAGTCTATATAAAGACTGATTGATGTAGGGTTACCAAGAATATTATCGTAAGGTCGAAAAGCCACATGGTGGAGGGCAATACCATAAGTCGTGAAATTATGTAATTGCTGCCATTTTTTTCGTCCATAGCCACGCCAACCAATACGAAACTCGAATGTGTTGAATGGATTTGTTTCAACTGTTTTTTGTAACTCATCCACCCCAGTTGTTTTATGATGACCATGCATAAATTTAGTTTCAACTACCAAGTAGCTAGGAAGGTTTTTTTGCATGTCACTAGTGTCTGACTTCAAGAAATCGAAAGACTGCGCATTTGTTTGAAAACTAAAAACGCATAAAAAAATCACAACTATTTGTTTACACATCACATTAACCAATAATCGATAACTAAGATAATCAAAATATAAAATAATGTTTTACTAAATTGTGTACCCTAACAGTAGATCCATTTATAGTTTCTAAAGAGGTGATTTTATCTATTACATAAGTATTACATGTCATAAATCCGTTTATTATTATCCACACAATGTACTAAAAATTCAGTAGTTTTGATTTAGCTTTTTGACAGCTTTACAAAACAAACTCATAAAAGAAAAATAATCATTCCCCCCTTTTTATTACAATACAAAAGGATTAAAACTAGATAATCAAGTGTTAGGATATTTTATAGACGTCATTATACCCATACCTATTCAGAAAACATTTACGTATTCTGTGGCAGCTGTAGAATATGAATTTCTAAAAAAAGGAATGCGTGTAGCAGTAGCTTTTGGAAAGACAAAAATGTATACAGGCTTGGTTTTTAAATTACATCAAATACCACCTGAAGCTTATGAAGCTAAAGAAATTCTTCAAATTCTAGATGATAAGCCTATTGTTTCTTCGCATCAATTAAAACATTGGGAGTGGATTTCCAACTATTATATGTGTAGTTTAGGTGAGGTCTATAAAGCAGCCTTACCCTCTGCTTTTTTATTAGAAAGCGAGACGGTCATTTTAAAAAACGAAACATTTGAAAATAAAGATATTTTAAGCGATGAAGAATTTCTCATTTATGAGGCGTTACAACACCAATCTCAATTAACTATTCATCAGGTTGTAGATATTCTTGGAAAAAAGAAAGTATTGCCCATTATTAATGAGTTAATTCGAAAATCTACAGTGTATATTAAAGAAGAAATTTATGAACAATACAAACCCAAATTAATTAAGTATGTTCGGTTACATCCTAATTATAGCTCAGAAAATTCTTTAGAAAACTTATTATCTGAATTATCTAGAGCCAAGAAACAACGAGATGTTGTGTTGTCTTATTTTCAATTAGAAACATCCAAAAAGCCAATTAAAGTAAAAGCATTAGAAACCGCTTCAAGAGCTTCGTCAACTACCATAAAAGCTCTCGTAGATAAAAATGTTCTTGAGTATTATCTGATACAAACAGATAGAATTTCTTATGATGGAAATACAAATGATTTAAAGGAACTTAATAAGTTTCAAGAACAAGCACTGCAAGAAATTAAAACTTCTTTTAAAACCAATGAAGTAACCTTATTACATGGAATTACAAGTTCTGGTAAAACAGAAGTGTATACGAAACTCATTCAAGAGACTTTAGACTCTGGTAAACAAGCCCTTTTTTTATTGCCAGAAATAGCCTTAACAACTCAGATTATTGATAGGTTACAACACTATTTTGGTAATCAAATTTCTGTATTTCATTCAAAATACTCTATGAATGAACGCGTTGAAGTTTGGAATAATGTTTTAGAAAATAAATCCAAAGCTCAAATTATTTTAGGAGCTCGTTCTTCCATCTTTTTACCATTTTCTGATCTTGGATTAATCGTTGTAGATGAAGAACATGAAACCTCTTACAAGCAGTTTGAGCCTTCACCTAGATATAATGCACGAGATGCAGCTATTGTATTGTCTCGTCTTCATCAAGGGAAAATTGTATTGGGCTCTGCTACACCTTCTTTAGAATCTTATTTTAATGCATCAGAAAATAAATATGGATTTGTTGAATTAAAACGTCGATTTGGTGAGGTTCAATTACCGGAAATACAATTGGTAGATATTAAAGAGAAACATCGTAAAAAAGAAATGAGTGGTCATTTTTCAGATACTTTATTAAAACAAATCCAAGAAGAGTTAGATCAAAATAAACAAGTTATTTTATTTCAAAATCGACGGGGTTTTTCTCCAGTTGTAGAATGTAGAACCTGTGGTGTTTCTCCGCAATGTCCAAATTGCGATGTGAGTTTAACTTTTCATAAATTTAAAAATGAATTAAAATGTCATTATTGTAATTATCTAAGAGCAATGCCAAATAGTTGTGGTGCATGTGGGAGTAATACATTAGATACCAAAGGATTTGGAACAGAACAAATTGAATTAGAATTGAAAGAATTATTTCCAAATAATTCTACAGGTCGAATGGATTTAGATACTACTCGCGGAAAATATGGTTATCAAAAAATTATTGGAGCTTTTGAGGCTAAGGAAATAGATATTTTGGTAGGAACCCAAATGTTATCTAAAGGATTAGATTTTGATAATGTTTCTTTAGTAGGTATTTTAAACGCAGATATGATGCTTAACTTCCCTGACTTTAGGGCACACGAACGTGCATTTCATTTAATGGTTCAGGTTTCAGGTAGGGCTGGACGCTCAAAAAAACAAGGAAAAGTAATTATACAAACATACAATCCATATCATCAAATATTACAACAGGTTTCTTCAACTGATTATACAGCGATGTTTAAAGAACAATTACAAGACCGATGGCAATTCCATTACCCCCCTTATTTTCGTTTGGTTAAAATATCATTAAAACATAAAGATTATCAAAAGGTTAATGCTGCTATTAATTGGTTGTCTAAGGCATTACAAAATATCTTTAGAGAACATGTGTTAGGTCCATCTCAACCTTATGTTTCTAGAATTAGGAATCAGTATATAAAAAATATAATAATTAAAATTCCACCTAAGCAATCTTTAGGAAAAACTAAACAAGAGATTCATAAAATTAAAAACACCTTTCAATCAGTAACTGATTTTAGACCTATTCGTTTTATTATTGATGTGGATACTTATTAAATTTATTTAAATAAAAAAATTAGATCTTCATAAGAAAAAATAGTTATTTGACTTAATCAAAGTATTTTTATCATAAAAAGTTATTATATTTGCACCCTTAAAATAAATTTTTAATAAAACAACTATTATGAATCATTACGAAACTGTTTTCATTTTGAATCCCGTTTTATCTGATGCTCAGATAAAGGAAACAGTACAAAAGTTTGAGGACTATTTGGTTTCTAGAGGTGCCGAAATGATTTCCAAAGAGGATTGGGGCTTAAAAAAATTAGCATATCCAATCCAAAAGAAAAAGAGTGGTTTTTATCATTTACTTGATTACAAAGTATCTGGTGAATCAATTTCATCATTCGAATTAGAATTCAGAAGAGATGACAGCGTTATGCGTTACTTGACAGTAAGGTTAGATAAACATGCTGAAGCTTGGTCAGAAAAAAGAAGAGAACGTGTTAAATCTTTAAAGAAATAATAAATGGCATCATCTATAGAACAACAAGCAAAAGGAAACAAGCAGGGTGAGGTGAGGTATTTGACACCGCTTGATATTGAAACAAAAAAAGAGGCAAAGTATTGCCGTTTTAAGAAAAACGGTATGAAATACATCGATTATAAAGATGCAGACTTCTTAATGTATTTAGTAAACGAACAAGGTAAGATTTTACCAAGACGCTTAACAGGAACATCATTAAAATATCAACGTAAAGTTGCTCAAGCTATCAAACGAGCTCGTCATTTGGCTTTAATGCCATACGTTGGTGATATGTTGAAATAATTAAAGAAGTAGACTTATGGAATTGATTTTAAAACAAGACGTAGAAAATTTAGGATTTAAAGATGATGTCGTAACTGTTAAGAATGGTTATGGTAGAAATTATTTAATACCTCACGGATATGCTACATTAGCGACTTCTTCTGCAAAGAAAGTATTAGCTGAAAACGTAAAACAAAGTGCTTATAAAGAAGCAAAATTAATTGATGAAGCAAATAAATTAGCTGAAACAATTAAAGGATTAAATATTAAGATTGCCTCTAAAGTTGGTTCTGGAGACAAATTATTTGGCTCAGTTAACAACATTAATTTAGCTGAAGCTATTGCTAAATCTGGAACCGATATTGATAAAAAGTTTATCAAAGTCGTTGGAGGTTCTGTTAAAAGATTAGGTAAATATCAAGCTTCCGTTCGATTACACAGAGAAGTGGTAGCTGATATTATTTTTGAAGTAGTAGCAGAAAAATAAACAATTCTTATTTTTGTTCATTAAATAAAAAAAACTCAAGCTATGTTTGGGTTTTTTTTATTTATTATATATAGATAGATGTTTTACATTTAAAAAGTTTAATATAAAGATGAAATATAGAAAACTTACCAAAGAACAATTTAAGTCATTACATATAGAATTTGCTCAGTTTTTAGCAACCCAAAAGATAGATGTTGACAAATGGAATAAAATGAAATCTCAAAACACTGAACTGGTAGAAGAAGAGCTAAATCTTTTTAGTGATTTGGTCTGGGAAGATGTTTTAAACAAAGTAGAGTATTTAGAACACTTTTCTCAACAGTCAGTGAATCTTTTTAAATGTGAAAGAGAAGCTATATATAGAATTGTGATTACAATTAATAAGGACATAGATTTACTTTCTGAAGAAGGTTACAAGTGGCTATTAGAAAACCCAAAAGATCAAGTGATAGATTACTTAAAAGGAATTAAAGTTTATTCAAAACAAAAAAATACAGAAATTTTTAATTTAATTGAGAAGGGGAGTCAGATTTCAAGAGGAGAACTATATGAATACTTTAACCAACTAACATCTTAATTAACTGCATAGTTCCTTCTTGAGCGTTACTTTTTATATTTGTTATATTAGTTTTGTTTGATAAAGAAGGATTAGGATCTATAAAGTATATCGGTGTATTTGATTGAATATAATCAATTAAACTTGCCGCTGGATATACTTGCATAGAGGTTCCTATAATAATTAATATATCTGCTTGCTTTGTAAGTTCTATGGCTTTTTCCATTTCAGGAACATGTTCACCAAACCAAACAATATGAGGGCGTAGTTGATTTCCATTTTCATCAACATCTCCTAGGTTTAAATCTTTAGACCACTCGTAAACTTGTTTTTCATTCTTAGTACTTCTTACTTTCCTTAATTCACCATGTAAATGTAATATTTTAGAACTTCCAGCCCTCTCATGTAAATCATCTACATTTTGGGTGATAATATGAATTTTAAAATACTTTTCAAGCTCTTTTAGGTTAAGATGACCCTTATTAGGATAAACATTAAGCAATTGTCTTCTTCGTTGATTATAGAACTCTAAAACAAGTTCAGGATCTCTTTCAAATGCTTCAGGAGTAGCAACTTCCATTATATTGTGCCCTTCCCACAAACCATTAGAATCCCTGAATGTTTTTAAGCCACTTTCAGCACTCATTCCGGCACCAGTTAATACCACCATTTTTTTCAAAGACAAGAAATTTTAATTTTAGTATGTTTGTTTTATCATGTCAAATATAGATACAAAGTTACTTACTTATTTAGAAGGTTTTGTTACAGATAAAAGAAAAAAAATTTTTAGAACGGTTTTAGAAAATAGAACAAGACATTTTACTGTTGTATTAGAAGATATTTATCAGCAACATAATGCAAGTGCTGTAATTAGATCTTGTGAGATCTTTGGGATACAAGATCTACATATGATTGAAAACAAGTATGTAAGTAATGTTTCGAAAAATATTACTAAGGGTTCTCAAAAATGGTTGTCATTTCATAATTATAAAAAGGATACTAATAACACAGCAGCCTGTTTAAATTCCCTAAAAAGCAAAGGCTATCAAATCATTGCGACATCTCCTCATCATAATTCAGATTTTTTAAACGATTTTGATATTTCTAAGAAATCAGCTTTTGTTTTTGGAGTTGAAAAAACTGGGGTGTCTGATGATGTCATTAATAAATCAGACGGAATTTTAAAAATTCCAATGGTGGGGTTTACTGAAAGTTTAAACATCTCAGTTGCTGCAGCTATAATTCTTGAAAATCTTACCTATAAATTAAGAACTAGTGCAGTTGATTGGGGCTTAACATTTCTAGAAAAAGAAGAATTATATGCTAATTGGATTGAAAAGACAATAAATAATGTTGATAAAATAAAAGATCGATTTCTTGATAAAAATAGCTAAAGATATAATTGTTTAGCTAGAAGAGATTATTGCATTAACATTATTTTTTCAATCGTTGCTATAGAATCACAGCGAATTATCCAAAGTTCTAATTCTTTTTCAAGATATTTCCCGGCTATAGAATATTCAGGACACGATTTTTTATGTTGATTACTTTTTCCAAAATCTACATCACCATTTTTTAGAATTGAAAGAATGGCTGAAGAGTCAATTGCAATATCTTTCATAGCTAATTTAGCATTTTCAGAATAATGAAGCTTTTTAGTTCTAATTGTCTTCAAAGTTCTAGCATCCATTCCATAATCAAAAGAGACGTCTTTTCCTTTCCAAATAAAATAAACAATTATACTTCCAAAAGAAACACCTATAAAATAGTAAAGAAACCTTTTAACTAGATCCATGGTGTAAAATTACGGGAAATTTTAATTTAAAGGCAATAATTTTCTTGCTTAATAATCTTATACCTATTTTCTATCTTAAGAAAATATCTGTCTATAATCATTTTTTTAATAAAATTACATAAATATTAAATTAATATCTCTGTAAGGTAAACCAAACCACTCCGCAACAGTTTTATTTGTTAAAATACCATGATACAAATACATTCCATTTCGTAGACTTTTATTATATCTAGCCGAGTTTTCAAACCCACCAGCTTCTGCTATTTCAAGGAGATAAGGTGTAAATAGATTGCTTATAGCAAAGGATGCGGTTCGTGAATATTTGGAAGGAATATTTGGAACACAATAGTGAATAACTCCGTGTTTTTCATAGGTAGGCTTAGAATGAGAAGTTATAATAGATGTTTCAAAACAACCACCTCTATCAATACTAACATCAACAATTATTGCACCTTCCTTCATTGTTTCAACTATTTCTTCTGGAACAATAATTGGGGATCTATTTTCACCTCTTATAGATCCTATAGCAACATCACATCTTCTAAGGGCTTTTGCTAATGTTTTAGGTTGTATGGTGGATGTATAGATAGGTGCATTTAAACAATGTTGAAGCTTTCTTAGTTTTGTTATTGAATTATCAAAAACTTTTACTCTTGCTCCGAGTCCTAACGCAGATCTAGCTGCAAATTCACCCACAGTACCAGCACCTAAAATAACAACATCTGTAGGTGGTACACCTCCAATATTACCTAATAATAAACCATTTCCTTTATTTAAATTACTCATGAGTTCAGAAGCAATTAAAATAGCTGCATTTCCAGCTATTTCACTTAAAGATTTCAAAACAGGATATACGCCATGGTCATCCATTATATAATCAAAAGCAACAGCTGTAATTCTTTTTTTTGCTAAAGTTTCAAAAAAAGATTTTGATTGTGTTTTTAATTGAAGAGCAGAAATTAAAACACTTTGAGGATGTATCATTTCAATTTCTTCAATTGATGGAGGTGCTACTTTTAAAACTATTTCACAAGAAAAAACCTCTTTTACATCGTAAGATATTTTTGCGCCAGATTCAGAATATTCAATATCAGAATAATTAGAACCTTCACCAGCACCAGTTTCAATTATAACCTTATGACCATGAGCAATTAAAGCTGCTATTGCATCTGGAGTCAAACAAACTCTCTTTTCTTCAAAATGTGTTTCTTTTGGAAGACCTATAAATAATTTACCTTTGCCTTTTTTTATTTCTAACCTCTCTGTTTGAGGAAGTAATTCTTCTTTACTGAATGGAGAGAAAGTGCTCATAAAATTATTTAAGTTGAATATTTCGTTGTCCATCATCTAATTCTATTAGATGAATTATAGTAAAGTTTAAAGGTAGTAAATTTAGAATTACACTAGGCCACTCTATCAAACACCAAGAATTAGAGTATAAATAATCACATATACCAAGGTCAAGAGCCTCTTCTTCATTTTTAATTCTATAAAAATCAAAATGATAAATGTTTTCATTAGTATTACTTAAGTATTCATTTACAATAGAAAATGTTGGAGAATTTATAAGGTCTTCTGTACCAATAACTTTACAAATTTCTTTAATTAATGATGTTTTACCAACTCCCATTTTACCATTAAAAAGTAGTATTTTATTTTTAGAATTACTAATGATTTCTTTTGCTACTTCATTCAAATCTAAAAGTGAATAATTTTTATTCATAATTAATAGATAAAATTATTTAGGACTATAAATGGCACAAGGAATTATCATTTCCTCTAAAGATACTCCTCCATGTTGATAAGTATTTCTAAAATAATTTACAAAATGGTTATAATTATTTGGATATGCAAAAAATAAATCCTCCTTAGCAAACACAAATGGGCTATTAAAACCAATACTAGGCAGGAAAATGTCTTTAGGGTTTTTTACAGCAAATACATCTTTATCTGAATATGATAGACTTTTTGCAGTTTTGTATCTTAGATTAGAACTTATATTTTTATCTCCAATTATTTTAGTTGGACGTTTACAATTTATAGTTCCGTGATCTGTAGTAATAATTAATGTTTGCTCTAATTGTTGAGCTTTTTGTAAAATTTCAAATAAGGGTGAATTTTTAAACCAACTTACAGTTAGAGATCTATATGCTCTATCGTCACCTGCTAATTCTTTTATTACCTCCATTTCAGTCTTGGAGTGAGATAAGATATCTACAAAATTATATACTAAAACGGTGAGGTCATTTTGTTTAGTTCCGTTGTAATTATTTGCCAACTCTTTTCCATCTTTCAAAGAAATAATTTTATAATACTCATGTCTTATAGAAAGATTCATTCGTTTAATTTGTGCAATTAAAAATTCATTTTCAAACATGTTTTTACCACCCTCTTCAGTATCATTTTTCCATAAATCTGGATGTATTTTTTCCATTTCAGAAGGCATTAATCCTGAAAAAATAGCGTTTCTAGCATACTGTGTAGCTGTCGGTAAGATACTGTAGTAAGAATATTCTTCTTCTTTCTTGTAATGATTATTAATAAAAGGTTCTATCATTCTAAATTGATCATAGCGTAAGTTGTCAATTATAATCCAAAGAACACCTTTTTTATTAACTAAATTAGGGACAATATAATCTTTAAATAAGGTATGAGAAAAAGTTGGACCTTTGTAATCTGTTAGTAAATTTTGATAATTTTTTTTAATGAATTTATAAAATAAATTGTTAGCTTCTGATTTTTGACTTTCAAGAATTTCTAACATATTAGAGTCATTTATATGTTCTAATTCAAGTTCCCAGTGAATTAATTTTTTATATAAGTCTATCCATTCTTCGAATGAATTTATAGACATTAAATCCATTGATATTTTTCTAAATTCCTGTTGATATTTAGAGGTGGTTTTTTCTGAAATCAATCTAGAATGATCTAAATTCTTTTTCAGGCTCAATAAAATTTGATTTGGATTTACAGGTTTTATTAAATAATCTGCAATTTTAGACCCAATAGCTTCTTCCATAATATATTCTTCTTCACTTTTAGTAATCATAACTACAGGTAAGTTAGATTTTAGTTGTTTGATTGATGCTAATGTTTCTAGTCCATTAATTCCAGGCATATTTTCATCTAAAAAAACAATATCAAAGTTATTATGTTCAACTAAATCAATTGCGTCTGCTCCATTAGTACATGTTGTGATAGAATATTTTTTTTGTTCAAGAAATAATATATGTGGTTTTAATAAATCAATTTCATCATCAACCCACAAAATTTGGATAGTATTCATAAAGCTTTAGTTTCTTTTTTAAACGTTAAAAGTATTTATTTGTTATAGTATCACTGAATTGAAAATGATAAAATATTCTTAATAAACAGAGAATCTACTTTGTTAAGAGCAAATTTAGTCTTTAGTTTGTAATTCCATCACTAAATCTTAAGCTTGAAAAATTCGTCAACTAATAAAATAAAAATATTGAATGACCCTATTTATGGTTTTATTAGAATACCAAATAGTTTAATTTTTGATATAATAGAGCACCCTAGTTTTCAAAGATTAAGAAGAATTTCACAGATGGGATTGTCTAATTTAGTATATCCAGGAGCAAATCATACTCGATTTCATCATGCTCTGGGATGTTTGCACTTAATGCAAAAAACTGTAAGAGTTCTTCGAGTTAAAGGAATTGAGATATCAAATGATGAGGAAATTGCTTTATCTATAGCAATTTTATTACATGACATTGGACATGGTGCATTTTCTCACGCTTTAGAGCACAGTATTGTGACAAGCATAACTCATGAGGAAATTTCATTGAAATATATGCAAGAGCTCAATAATGAATTTAATGGAAAATTAGATTTAGCGATAGCTATTTTTTCTGGAAAATATGGCAGGTTTTTTTTACATCAATTAATATCTAGTCAACTAGATATTGATAGATTAGATTACCTTAAAAGAGATAGCTTTTATACTGGCGTTGCAGAAGGTAATATTAGTTCAGATAGATTAATTGCAATGATGAATGTCATAAACAATGAATTAGTAATAGAGAAAAAAGGAATTTATTCGGTTGAAAAATTTTTAATAGCCAGAAGGTTAATGTATTGGCAAGTATACTTGCATAAAACAGGTTTAGTAGCTGAGCATATGTTAGTAAATGTCCTAACAAGAGCAAAAGAATTGGCAGAAAATAATGTAGAATTATTTTGTAGTTCTTCTTTACATTTTTTTCTTTATAATAAAATAAATAAAGAGAATTTTAATAATAAGGTTTTAGAATTATTTTCAAAACTAGATGATTATGATGTTCTTTCTGCAATAAAAGAATGGGTTAATCATTCAGATAGAATATTATCTAATTTATCTTCAATGATTGTAAATAGAAATCTTTTAAAAATTGAAATATACGATAATGAATTAAGTGATATATATATACTAGACATTACCAAACAATTTATGAAAAAATCTAATTTATCAAAGAAAGAGGCAATTTATTTTGTGTTTAAGGGACAAATCTCAAATCAAGCCTACAATAATAGGCAGCCTATAAAAATAGTAAATAAAAAAGGAAATTTAGAAGACATAGTAAAAGCATCAGATCAATTAAATCTTCAAGCGCTATCCAAACCAGTAATAAAATATTTCATATGCTATCCTAAGAAAATGGAATTAGCCTAATCTTACATTTTTTTATACTTTTGCAGAAGATGATATTTACAGCCAAACAAATCGCTCAAATTCTAGAAGGTAAAATTGAAGGTAATCCAGATGAGGAGGTTTCTAAACTTTCAAAGATTGAAGAAGGTACTAAAGGATCTCTTACTTTTTTATCAAATCCTAAATATAATTCTTATTTATATACCACAGAAGCATCTATAACCATTGTGAATGAGGATTTTAAATTAGAAAAACAAGTTTCGACTACTTTAATAAAGGTTAAGGATGCTTATAAATCTTTTTCAAAATTATTAGAATTTTATAACGAAGTAAAAAACAATAAACAAGGTAGAGAAGTTCCACATTTTATATCAGAATCTGCATCCATAGGTAAAAATGAATATATTGGTGCATTTTCATATATTGGTGAAAATGTAACTATAGGTGAAAATGTGAAAATTTATCCCAATTCATTTATTGGTGATAATGTATCTATAGGCGATAATTGCTTAATTTTTTCTGGAGTTAAGATTTATTCTGAATCTAAAATTGGCAATAATTGCACTTTTCATTCAGGTTCTGTTATTGGCTCAGATGGATTTGGATTTACACCCAATAAAAAAGGTGTACTTATTAAAGTTCCTCAAACCGGAAATGTTATTATTGAGGATAATGTAGATATAGGCTCAAGTTCAACAATAGACCGTGCAACCTTAGGTGCTACTATTATAAGAAATGGAGTAAAGTTAGATAATCAAGTTCAAATTGCTCACAATGTTGAAATTGGAAAAAACACTGCAATAGCTGCACAAACAGGAATCGCTGGTTCAACCAAAGTTGGGGAAAATTGTATGATTGGTGGGCAAGTAGGAATATCAGGTCATTTAAATCTTGGTGATAACCTTAGAATACAAGCTCAATCGGGTATTTCAAAAAGTTTAAAGGATAATGAGGTCGTTCAGGGATCACCTGCATTTGGGTATACTGATTTCAATAAATCTTACGTGTATTTTAAGAACCTTTCTAAAATAGTTAATAAAATTAATAAAATCGAAAAAGAATTTAATACTCAATTCTCAAATGATGAGTAAAAAACAAAATACAATTCAAAACGAGGTAAGTTTATCAGGTGTGGGTTTACATACTGGTATTGAAGTAAAGATGACTTTTAAGCCTGCCCCAGTTAATCATGGATTTGCATTTAAAAGAGTAGATCTTGAAGGATGTCCAACTATAGAAGCTAAGGCAGAATATGTAGTTAATACACAAAGAGGAACCAATCTTGAAAAAAATGGCGTTTTAATTCAAACTTCAGAGCATGTTCTGGCTGCCGCTGTAGGATTAAATATAGATAATTTAATTATTGAAATTAACACATCAGAACCACCTATAATGGATGGATCTTCTAAATTTTTTGTAAAAGCTTTAGAAAAAGCAGGAATAAAAGAATTAGATGCCAATGTTGAAGAATACATAGTAAAAGAAATTATTTCTCACAAAGATGAGGCAACTGGTAGTGAAATTATTCTAATGCCTTGTGATGAGTATCAAGTGACTACCATGGTAGATTTTGGAACCAAAATTTTAGGAACACAGAATGCTACTTTGGATCACATTTCAGATTTCAAAGATGAAATAGCAGATGCTAGAACTTTTAGTTTTCTTCATGAAATAGAAATGTTACTAGAAAATGATCTTATTAAAGGAGGTGATTTGAATAATGCCATAGTTTACGTAGATAAAGAACTTTCAGATACTACAATGCAAAAATTAAAAAAAGCATTTAATAAAAATGATATTAAAATTAAATCAAATGGTATCCTAGATAATTTGAATTTACATTGGGCTAATGAAGCTGCTAGACATAAGTTATTAGATGTAATTGGAGATTTAGCTCTTATTGGTACTAGAATTAGAGGAAAGGTTATCGCTAATAAACCTGGTCACCTTGTTAACACTCAATTTGCTAAAAAATTAGCTAAGATTATAAAGATTGAAAAAAGGAATAATATCCCTCAACTAGATTTAAATCAAGCTCCTTTGATGGATATCCATAAAATAATGGAAATTTTACCTCATCGACCTCCATTTTTATTAGTTGACAGAATTCTCGAATTATCATCAAAGCATGTTGTTGGAATGAAAAATGTTACAATGAATGAAGATTTTTTCATTGGACATTTCCCTGGTGCACCAGTTATGCCAGGAGTATTACAAGTTGAAGCTATAGCACAATGTGGAGGTATATTGGTATTAAGTACTGTTCCAGACCCAGAGAATTACCTCACCTATTTTATGAAAATAGATAAGGTTAAATTCAAACAAAAAGTTTTACCTGGAGATACATTAATACTTAAAGCTGAATTAATAACACCTATAAGAAGAGGTATTGCTCATATGCAAGCATATGGATATGCAAATGATAAATTAGTGGTAGAAGCAGAATTAATGGCACAAATTTCTAAAAGAAAATAATAATGAATCAACCTCTCGCATATGTTCACCCTCAGGCAAAAATTGCTAGGAATGTTGTTATAGAACCCTTTACAACTATTCATGCAAATGTACAAATTGGCTCAGGAACATGGATAGGTTCAAATGTTACTATTATGGAAGGTGCTAGAATTGGTAAAAATTGTAGAATTTTCCCAGGAGCAGTTATATCCGCCATTCCACAAGATTTAAAGTTTGAAGGAGAGGAATCATTAACTTTAATTGGTGATAATTCAACAATTCGTGAGTGTGTTACAATTAATAGAGGAACAAGTGCATCTGGTGAAACAAGAATTGGTAAAAATGTATTAATCATGGCTTCAGTCCACATTGCTCATGATTGTGTAATAGCAGACAATGCAATAATTGTTAATGGAGTAGCTTTAGCAGGTCATGTAATGATTGGAGAATATGCAATTGTTGGAGGATTAGCAGCAATACATCAATTTATTCATATAGGTGATCATGCAATGGTTTCTGGTGGTTCTTTAGTTAGAAAAGATGTGCCACCATATACTAAAGCTGCAAAGGAACCTTTATCTTATGTAGGTATTAACTCTATAGGACTTAGACGAAGAGGTTTTTCTACAGAAAAGATTAGTGAAATTCAAAATATCTACAGGTTATTATATCAAAAAAATTATAATACATCTCAAGCAGTAGGTAAAATTGAAGCTGAAATGGAAGCAACCTCAGAAAGAGATGAAATACTATTATTTATTCGTAATTCTCAAAGAGGAATTATGAAAGGCTACTGGGGAGGATAAAAATATCTCTATTAAATCTTAATTGTAGAATAACTCAATAAGTGAAAATATTATGGCAACAACATCAGATATTAGAAACGGTTTATGTATCAGGTACAATAATGATATATATAAAATAATAGAATTTTTACACGTAAAGCCTGGAAAAGGCCCTGCATTTGTTAGAACAAAATTAAAAAGTGTTACTAACGGAAAAGTTATAGACAACACGTTTCCAGCAGGAAGAAAAATTGATGATGTCAGAGTAGAAACCCATAAGTTTCAATATTTATATAGTGAAGGAGAAACATTTCATTTCATGAATAATGTTGATTATAGTCAAATAGAATTACAGAAAAACGTTTTAGATTCTCCAGATTTAATGAAAGAAGGAGAGATAGTAACAATTATTATTAATTCTGAAGATGAGATGCCTTTATCTGTAGATATGCCATCTAGTGTTATTTTAGAAGTAACTCATACAGAACCTGGAGTAAAAGGAAATACGGCAACGAACGCTACAAAACCTGCTACAGTTGAATCTGGTGCAACTGTCAATGTTCCTCTTTTTATTAATGAAGGTGATAAAATTAAAGTTGAAACATCAAAAGGTACATATCAAGAAAGAATTAAAGAATAGTTTTTCTAAATGAAATTTAAATCTTCTCAAACATTAGTTAGCATAGCAGGATTAATAGGAGCAAATTTTGTTGGAAATCCAGATTTTAAAATTACTGGAATTAATGAAATTCATGTTGTAGAATTTGGTGATATAGTTTTTGTAGATCATCCAAAATATTACCATAAAGCTTTAAATTCTAAAGCAACAACTATTTTAATTAATAAAGAAGTTGAATGTCCGGAAGGAAAATCATTGCTGATATCTGATGATCCATTTCGTGATTTCAATAAAATCACAAAGCATTTCAATCCTTTCAAAAGTTGTAAAGAGAGCATAGCAACTTCTGCTGTTATTGGAGAAGGAACTATTCTACAACCAAATGTATTTATTGGAAACAATGTAATTATAGGTAAAAACTGTTTGATTCATCCAAATGTTACTATATATGACAATACTGTAATAGGTGATAATGTAGTCATTCATGCAAATACAGTATTAGGTGCTGATGCATTTTACTACAAAAATAGACCAGAAGGTTTTGATCAATTAATTTCTGGAGGTAGGGTAATTATAAAAAAAAATGTTCATATTGGCGCATCATGTACAATTGATAAAGGAGTTTCAGGTGATACAATCATTGAAAATGGGACAAAGATAGATAATCAGGTTCATGTTGGACATGATACTAAGATTGGAAAAAAATGTTTAATAGCTTCACAAACTGGTATTGCTGGCTGTGTAATTATTGAAGACGAAGTAACTCTATGGGGACAAGTAGGAACAAATAGTGGAATTACCATTGGTAAAGGTGCTGTTATTTTAGGTCAAACAGGTGTAACAAAGTCAGTTCCAGGAGGTAAGACTTATTTTGGAACACCTATCTCAGAATCACGAGAAAAGTTAAAGGAATTAGCTCATCTGAAGAGATTAATAAGAGAAGAAAAGAAAAGATAATTTTCTTTTTTTGCATCTGTCAATGGAGTATTTTTACAAATTATTATAAAAAAAATAAAATCAAACTAATGAGTGTTTTAGTAAATAAAGATTCAAAAATTATCGTTCAGGGTTTTACGGGTGGTGAAGGAACATTTCATGCGTGTCAAATGATTGAATACGGAACAGATTTAGTAGGAGGGGTTACTCCCGGTAAAGGGGGTCAAGAACACTTAGGAAAGCCTGTTTTTAATACAGTAAAAGAATCTATTGAAAGAGTTCAAGCCGATACTTCTATCATTTTTGTACCACCAGCTTTTGCTGCCGATGCAATCATGGAATCTGCAGATGCTGGTATCAAAGTAATTATTTGTATTACAGAAGGAATCCCTACTGCCGATATGGTAAAAGTAAAAGCATACATTAATGACAAGGACTGTACGTTAATTGGTCCAAACTGTCCAGGTGTAATTACTCCTGGAGAAGCTAAAGTTGGTATTATGCCTGGATTTATCTTTAAAAAAGGAAAAGTAGGAATTGTTTCTAAATCCGGAACATTAACTTATGAAGCTGCTGATCAAGTAGTAAAACAAGGTTATGGAATAACTACAGCAATTGGTATTGGAGGAGATCCAATTATTGGAACAACAACAAAAGAAGCTGTTGAGTTATTAATGAATGATAAAGAGACTGAAGCAATTGTTATGATTGGTGAAATTGGGGGTCAATTAGAAGCAGAAGCTGCAGAATGGATCAAATCCGATGGAAATAGAAAGCCAGTTGTAGGTTTTATAGCAGGTCAAACTGCCCCTGCGGGAAGAACAATGGGACATGCAGGAGCTATTGTTGGTGGAGCAGATGACACTGCACAAGCAAAAATGAAAATTTTAGCAGAAAATGGTATTTATGTAGTAGAATCTCCTGCAAAAATTGGAGAAATGATAGCTACTGTTCTAAAATAATAATTAGAATTATATTTGAAATAAACTATTATTAATTTTATGAAATTATTAGAAAATAAAACTGCAATTATTACAGGCGCTACAAGAGGAATAGGGCGTGGAATTGCTATAGAATTTGCCAAACAAGGAGCAAACGTAGCTTTCACATTCAGTTCTTCTGTTGATGCAGCAAATGTATTAGAAATGGAATTAAGTACTTTAGGAATTAAAGCTAAAGGATATCAATCAAATGCAGCTGAATTTGATACATCTCAAGAGTTAGCAAAAGAGATACTTAAAGAATTTGAAAGTATAGACATATTAGTTAACAATGCAGGAATTACCAAAGACAATTTGTTAATGAGAATTTCTGAAGATGATTTTGATAATGTTATTGAAGTTAACTTAAAATCGGTGTTTAATATGACAAAAGCCGTAATTAGACACATGATGAAACAACGTGCAGGATCTATCATAAACATGAGTTCTGTAGTTGGATTAAAAGGAAATGCGGGTCAATCTAACTATGCTGCATCTAAATCTGGTATTTTAGGTTTTTCAAAATCTGTCGCATTAGAATTGGGTTCAAGAAATATTAGATGCAATGTTATTGCTCCTGGATTCATAGAAACTGAAATGACAGAAAAATTAGATGAAGCTACAGTTCAAAGCTGGAGAGATGCTATTCCATTAAAAAGAGGAGGAAGACCTGTTGATATTGCAAATGCATGTGTTTTCTTAGCCTCGGATATGAGTAGCTATATCACTGGTCAAACTTTATCTGTGGATGGAGGTATGTTAACTTAATATAAAAAGATTAAAAATAAAAAATAACCTGCACTAATTTCAAGTGTGGGTTTTTTAATAACTATCTATTTTTTATCTTTAGGAATATTATATTTTTTTTGGAAAAATACACTTACATATTTATAATTGTCTCTTTATTAATAAGTATTGGTATTAGTTATTATCAATACTTCTATAAGGCTAAAAATAAATCTAAAATAAATCTAATATTATGTATAATTCGTTCAATTATCTTCTTTTTATTATTTAATTTATTTCTAAATCCTAGTATTTTAAAAATTGAATCTATAGATAATAATTTTAATCTCTCTATACTCATAGACAATTCATCATCAATAAAATTTTTAAAAAAAGACAGTATAGTAAAAAAAATTTTAGACGATTTTAAAACCAATGAATTATTGAATAAAAAATTTAATATAGACTACTATTCTTTTGGAACTAGTTTCAAATCTTTGAATAGCTTAAATTTCGATGAAAATCAAACTGATATTTCAGAGCCTTTGAGTAGTATCAAAGAAATTAGAAAAAAATCAAATAATGCTATTGTATTGCTTTCGGATGGAAATCAAACAACAGGTGAAGATTATCAGTATACCTCTATTCGAGAACCTATATTTTCGGTTGTAATCGGTGATACAATTCAATATCAAGATGTTGAAATAACTCAGGTCAATGTAAATAGATATAGCTATATAAATAATGAATTCCCTCTAGAATCATTAATTAAATATACAGGAATAAAACCAGTAAAACTAAGGTTTACTATAGAAAATAAAAGGAAAGTTATCTTTAGTAAATTTATTACATTAAGTAGTGAAATCAATTCATATTTGCTTCAAACAACTATTAAATCTTCAAACAAAGGTCTTAATTTCTATCAAGCAAAAATTCAAAAATTAGAAAAAGAAAAAAACATAATCAACAACATAAAAAACTTTTCTATTGATATTATTGATAAACAGTCTAAGGTTTTAATTGTAAGCTCATTTTTGCATCCAGATTTAGGAGCTTTAAAAAAAGCTATCGAAAGTGATAAACAACGAAATGTTACAATACATATTACTAATTCAAATAAATTACAAATAACTGATTTTGATATAGTTATATTATATCAACCAAATAATAAGTTTGATAAAATAATTAAACAAATAACTGATGTAAAAAAACCTTTTTTTCTAATTACTGGGTCTAAAACAGATTGGTCAATTTTAAATAAAATGTCTTTAGGAGTAGAAAAAAACTATATTAATCAAGTAGAAAATTATTCTGCTAATTATAATAAAGATTTTTTAAATTTCACTCAAAATGACCTAGGATTCAAGAATTTTCCTCCTTTAATTGATTTATTCGGTAAAAAAACTATTTCTATTCCTAATCAAATTTTATTATTTCAAAATATAAATGGTTTTCCTTCAGAAGATCCCCTATTACTAACCTCAGATGATAACAACCAAAAGAAAGTTTTTTTATTTGGAGAAGGAATTTGGAAATGGAGATCCACTAGTTATTTAAATAATAATTCTTTTAAGTATTTTGATGAATTTATCGGGAATTTAATTCAGTATGTATCGACAAAAAAAAATAGTAGTCGACTAGATATTGATATTGAGTCTTCTTATAATACAAATTCAAATATTCGTATAGGAGGCTTTTATGTTGATAATAACTATGAGTTTGATAACAGGGCGACACTATTATTTTCTTTTTTTAACAAAAGAACTAAAGAAAAGAAAACGTTCCCTTTTTTATTATCAAATAATTCTTATCAATTAGATTTAAATTCTTTAGAACCTGGTGACTATGAATACAAAGTAATTGTAAAGGGACAAAATATTTCTAAAAAAGGTTATTTTAATGTCAATAAATTTAAAGTAGAGGAACAATTTACTCGAGCCAACTTTATAAAATTAAAAAAACTAACAGAAAAATCAAAAGGAACTTTATTTTTTGAAGACACTTATGATATTCTTATAAATAATTTACTTTCTGATAAAACACTTATACCAGTAAAAAAACCTTTTAAATCCTCGGAAAAATTAATTAATTGGAATTGGATAATGTTATTGATTATTTGCCTGTTATCAATTGAATGGTTTATTAGAAAATATTTTGGAAAAGATTAATAATTGATTATGTAAAAATCGTTATAAACAATAGTTTAAGCTATAGTTGTAAGATAGATTTTAAATAAATATGGATATGATTCGTAATTATAACTACAAAAAAGAACATTAATTTGTAAATTTGTAAAATAAAAAAATAAAAAATGGCAAATAACCAAATAGAATTTAGATTTCCTAAAGGAGCACTGATAACAATCGCTATCATTTTATCATCTATTGTATTAATTTCAAAATCTGCAGTAACCATTGGTTCTGGAGAAAGAGGTGTTTTGTATAAATGGATTGGTGGAGTTGAAACCGAAAAACCACCTTTAGATGAAGGTTTTAACCTAGTTATGCCTTGGAATAAAGTATTTAAATATAATGTTAGACAGCAAGAGTTATTTGAAGAAAAAATGTCTGTTTTATCTTCAAATGGACTAGAAATTAAGTTAGACGCATCTGTACTTTATCAGGCAACAACTTCAACTGTTGCTTTATTACATCAAACAAGAGGTGAAGCATACGAAGACGATGTTATTATACCTGCAATCAGGTCAGCAACTAGAAGTGTAGTGGGAAGATACACACCCGAACAATTGTATTCTACTAAAAGGGATGCAATTCAAACAGAAATTTTTGAAGAAACAAAAAAAATATTAAGTCCTCAATATATTCAACTTAATTCTGTGTTGGTAAGAGATGTTACACTTCCACCAACTATTAAAACAGCAATTGAACGTAAATTAAAACAAGAACAGGAATCTTTAGAATATGAATTTCGATTGGTTACAGCCAAAAAAGAAGCTGAAAAACAAATTATAGAAGCTCAAGGTAAAGCTGATGCTAATAAAATATTAAGTGCCTCTTTAAATGATAGAATTTTACAAGATAAGGGAATTGAAGCAACCATTAAATTGTCTCAATCATCAAATAGCAAGGTTGTTATTATAGGTTCAGGTAAAAATGGAATGCCTATCATTTTAGGTAATCAATAACATGATAATTAACTAAATAAAAAACCAGCAAATTGCTGGTTTTTTATTTATGGTTCTATAATTATTAACTCTTTTTATTTTTTTTATTGGGTAATCTACTTCTTTCAATTTTACCCTTTTTTAAAGCTTTATATGTTTCATAACAATCTAATACAGCTTCAATTAACTGAAGGTCACTTGCATTTTTTACAAAATAATCAGAATAATTACAATCAGATATTAATTTCATTAAATCATTTCTATCCATTTCTAAATATTCCATCATCACTTCTCTATCAAACTTACCAGCCATAATTTTACGTAAGTTGTCTTCTTTTTTTATTTTTTGAAGCTTTTTTAATTGTTTCGGCTTTTTACCAAAGAGTTTGTAAAGGAAATCTACGGGTTGAAATAAAGCTGCAATAGGAGAAGAAAAGTCACCTGTCCTAGGTCTTGCAATTTCGTATGTTTGTCTTATGCCATTTATTTTAATTCTTGTAAACTTGTCTTTTGGGACTTGTTTAACGTCAACTTCTAAAACTCCAATTAATTTACTAGATCTAATAATAATTTCTTTGACTTCTTCTGATTTCTCATAAAGTGCAATTAACAATTCATTTCCTTTCAGTAAATCATTAGTCACTTTTATTTTTATTGAAGAATGTCCAAGATATGAGACCATCACAGTATCATTAGCTTTTGCAATAATTTCAAAAAAACCTTCATCATTAGTTATCGTTCCAGTTACTGAGTTTAAATTTAATATGTGTGAAGCACTCAATGATTTTTTAGTTTCAGAATCAATTACTTGACCTTTCAAAATTTTTACAGATGAATTATTATTTTGAGAATAAAGGATATAGGATAAAAAAAAGAGTAATAATAAAAGATATTTTTTTTTCTGCATGTAACAAAAGTATGAATTAAAATGGAGACACAATGGTTAATTTGTTTGTAAAAAAAACCATCAAAAAGTGCGCACGAGAAGATTCGAACTTCCACATCCTAAACGGATACCAGCCCCTCAAGCTGGCGCGTCTACCAATTCCGCCACGTGCGCTTTATTAAAGTGAATAAAATGGTGACCGGGCTGGGGCTCGAACCCAGGACCCTCTCCTTAAAAGGGAGATGCTCTACCAACTGAGCTACCAGGTCATAATTTTTGGTTTGCAAATATAAACGCATTCAAACACAAAAGTGCTTTTTTACTTAATTTTTTATCGATATTTGTAAAATTATTTACTTTCTATGAAAATTGTTCTATTAGGATATATGGGTTGCGGAAAAACAACTATTGGTAATCAATTAGCAAAAAAGTTAAGCCTTAATTTTACTGATTTAGATCAATATATTGAACGAAAAGAATTAAAAAGTATATCTGAAATTTTTAATGAAAAGGGAGAGATTTACTTTCGAAAAATTGAAAACAAGTATTTAAAAAATTTTATAGATGAAAATGATTCGTATGTTTTGTCATTAGGAGGCGGAACACCCTGTTATGCAAACAATATTAATTTAATAACAAATCATAAAAATCTTAAATCTTTTTATTTAAAGGCATCAATATCTACACTTCATAATAGATTATCAGAAAATAAATCTAAAAGACCATTAATAGCAACATTATCAGAAGAAAAATTGACAGAATATATTGCAAAACACTTATTTGAAAGAGCTGGTTTTTATGAACGAGCATCTTATAGTATCTCTATAAATTCAAAAAGTATAGATACCATAATAACAGAAATTAGAATAATTCTACATTAAATAAGCTTTCGAGTTTTTTTTATCAAATACTACTTCTACATGCTCTTTAATAGATGTAGACAAAGATATTCCTTTGAAGTCTGCCTTAATTGGGTATTTTTTATGGTTTCTGTTGACTAAGACAGCTGTTTTAAAACGTTTTAAAGGAACCTCAAGGAAATGTTTAACACCATACATTAAAGTAGTACCAGAATTTAAAACATCATCTACTAAAACAATAGCTTTATTTTTATATTTATCAACATCAATATCAGTGCTTAGTGGATTGAGAGGTTTTTTCTTATCGATAAATACTTTACATAGAATAATATTTAATGAAGATATTTGTTTCAAAGACTTAGCTAATTGTTCTGCAAAATAAATACCATTCCCTTCAATTCCTGCAATAATTACTTCTTTTTCTAAACTATTAGATTCATAAATCTGGTATGCGATTCTTTTAATTTTTTGATTAATTTGAATTTGATTTAAAATTATAGTTGCTGTTTTCATTAATTTTTATTTTTTTGATGGAGATTCATGAAAATCATCAATATCTCTTCTGTCTTTTTTTGTAGGTCTACCGGTGCCTTTTTTTCTATAGTATTCTTTTGAATATTTAAACAAATCTAATTTTTGATATTCTTGTTTTGGTGTTAAATTTTTACAAAATTGATTAACTAATTTCGCACTGATTCTATTGTCAGGGATTGCTATTACTTCAATTTTTAAGTTTATTTGATTTTTTCGAATCATAATAATTTCTCCAGAATATACTTCTTTGGAAGGCTTGCAATCTATATTATTTATTTTCACTTGTCCTTTTTTACAGTATTCTGTAGCAATACTTCTAGTTTTAAATATACGAATACACCACAAATATTTGTCAATTCTCATAAAAAAGTTAAAAAAGACTTAATCACTTTTTACAAAGGTATAAAAATGGTAAATTGCAACACTAAAATATAGTAAATGTTTAATAGAAAGATTATAATATTATGTTTGTCAATCCTATTCATAGGATATGCTTGCGATACAGATAACCCAAATTCTTTTGTAGATAATTTTGATTATGCTGGACAAGCATTAATTGATAATGATTCTCTTATTGATTTTTTTGAAACTCATTATTATAATGATGCTATAGACTCTGTTCAGCCATTAATTACTGGTGCTAACCCTTTAATTAGTGATTCTAGATTATTAACCCAAGACATAACAGAACGAGAAGTAGATTATAAACTTTACACTTTTGTAAAAAGAGAAGGAACTCCAATTCCATTTAAAGAATCTCCAACCGTTATGGATTCTGTATTAGTAAAGTATAAAGGTCAATATTTAATTGATACTGATACTCTAATTGATTTTGATGAAAGGTATGTGAATCCTATTTGGTTAACCTTACATTCAGTAATTAGAGGTTGGTCTCATGGTTTTGGGAATTTTAAAAGTGGTCAATTGGTGACTCAGCCAAACGGAAATCCAATTAATGGTCCAATTACATATGAAAACGGTGGTAAAGGTGTTTTATTTATTCCCTCTGGCTTAGGTTATAGTAGTAATGGTGCTTTAGGAATTCCACCAAATGCAAATTTGATTTTTTATATTGACTTATATGATGTTATTGAAAATACAGATCGAGACAATGATTCTGTCCCTTCTATTAAAGAAGACCCTGATGGTGACGGAGATCCTAGAAACGATGATACAGATGGTGATAATATTCCTAACTTTAATGATCCAGATGATGATAATGATGGAGTATTAACAAAAAATGAAGGAGGCGATGATGGTGATCCTACAAACGATTTTAATGATCCGGATAATCCAACTTTACCGGATTATTTAAACCCTGCAGTTTCTGATGACTAAATCATAAAAAAAGATAAATAAAAAAGCTCTCGGTTCCCAAGAGCTTTTTTATTTATCTTTTTTTGTTTTATTTAATTTATATGAAATTCCAAAAATGATTTGATTAACTCTCGTGTCAAAATTAAAATTTGAATTAATTGTATTGTCTACAAAATAAGATTCTATTTTAGAGAATCCTCTTTCCCACCTTAGGTCTAAACCTAATCGCCCTAATTCTATTCCCGCACCAAGTTGAATACCAAGAGAAAAATTATTAGAAGAAACTTCTTTTAAATCATTTAAATTGAAGTCTGAAGAAAAAATATATTGAAATGAGGGACCTCCAAAAATAGTACCAATTCCTAAAAATTTCTTTCCTATTAAAAAGGGAACATCAATTTTTCGAAATTTAAAATTTGTACTTCTAGGTGAAACAAATTGACTATCATAACTTACTTTATTTTTTAATTCAGTGTAAACAATTTCAGGTCTTAAATAAAGTCCAACAACTGGTAGCTTTGCTATAAACCAAAACCCCGTATGAAAACCAGCTCTAGATTTTGCGCCGTCTAAAACATCACTTGAGACATCTGAAAAGGTGTCATAATTATAATTAACACCAGTTTTAAAACCAAAATGAATTTGTGCTTGTGTGTATTGGTTTATAGCAACAAATAAAATACAAAAGACAATAAATTTTCTCATATTTTTTTAATTAATCAATTCCTCATAAGAAAATGTTATTTTCTTTTTAAGACTTTTTTTACTGCTTTAACGACTGCAGCATCATTAATATTATATTTTTCCATTAGTTGAGAGGGTGTAGCAGATTCGCCGAAAGTATCATTTACTGCAACAAACTCTTGAGGAGTCGGATTGTTTTGAGATAAACATCTAGCAACACTTTCACCCAAACCACCATATTTATTGTGTTCTTCAGCAGTTACAATACAACCAGTTTTTGCAATTGAATTTAATATTGATTCTTCATCTAAAGGCTTAATTGTGTGAATATTTATGACTTCAACGCTAATTCCTTCAGATTCTAATTTTTCTGCGGCTTGAAGTGACTCCCAAACTAAGTGACCAGTGGCAACAATTGTTACATCAGAACCCTCCGATAAAATAATAGCTTTTCCTATTTTAAAAGGTTCATTTATAGGCATAAATACAGGTACTTTTGGGCGACCAAACCTAAGATATACAGGGCCTTTATGATCTGCAATAGCAATAGTTGCTGCTTTTGTTTGATTATAATCACAGGTATTAATTACTGTCATTCCTGGTAACATTTTCATCATACCTATATCCTCAAGAATTTGATGGGTTGCACCATCCTCCCCTAAAGTTAAACCAGCATGAGAAGCACATATTTTTACATTTTTATCAGAATATGCAATTGATTGACGTATTTGATCGTAAACACGGCCTGTTGAAAAATTAGCAAAAGTTCCAGTAAATGGAATTTTTCCACCTATTGTCAAACCTGCTGCTATACCCATCATATTTGCTTCTGCAATTCCTACTTGAAAGAAACGTTCTGGATGATTGTTTTCAAAATCATTCATTTTTAAAGACCCTGTTAAATCTGCACATAGTGCAACTACATTAGGATTTGTTTTTCCTAATTCAGTTAAACCATCACCAAAACCAGACCTTGTATCTTTCATTTCTGAGTATGTATATTTTTTCATTTTGTAATATTGTGTTTAAATGGTAAAAATAAGTTTTTAATTATTTTTTTTTAACAAGTAGAAGCAATTCTTTATACAATTTATGAACAGGTAATCCCATTACATTATAATAGCTTCCAACTATCCTTTTTACACCAATCATACCAAGCCAATCTTGAATTCCATAACCTCCGGCTTTGTCATAGGGCTTAAATTCCTTCAAATAATAGTCTATTTCTTCATCAGTAAATTTCTCAAATTCTACCATAGTTTTGTCATTAAATGACTTATAAAAAGACAGGTTTTTAATAAAAATAGAAGTAAAGACATAGTGTTTTTTACCAGACATTTTCTTAAGCATAACAAATGCATCTTTTTTGTTTTTGGGTTTACCTATAGCTTTTCCTTCAAACCAAACAATAGTATCTGAGGTTATCAGTAAATCATTAATAGATAAATTTTTAAAACTTTTAGACTTAAGTTTTGCTAGATAATCTGTAATTTCTGCTTCTTTAAGTTCTTCGGGATAGATTTCATCAACTTTGTTAACTTTGATAGTAAATGGAATATTTAATTTTTTAAATAAATTTTGTCTTCGTGGTGATCCAGAAGCAAGAATTATATTGAAATTTACAAGGTTATTTTGTAGCATTAGGAAAAAATTAAAAATAATTTATTTTTGAAAGTTATACATTAAAAGTCTTTTTAATTCTAGCTAAATCACGTTTGTTATCTCGATCTTTAAGAGATTCTCTTTTATCGTGCGTCTTTTTTCCTTTAGCCAGTGCAATTTCCAATTTAGCCCAACCTTTTTCATTTAAAAATAAACGAATTGGTACAATAGTATTGCCTTTAGCTTCAACATCTTTCTTTAAACTACGCAATTCTCTTTTATTAAGTAGTAATCTTCTTTCACTTGTGGTTTTATGATTAAAATGATGACCAAAAGTATATTCCTCGATATACATGTTTACAATAAAAAGCTCACCTCGGTCATTAAACTCACAAAAACTTTCTGTTATTCTAGCTTTACTTTCACGAATTGATTTAATTTCTGTACCAGTTAATTGTATTCCAGCAGTATATTTGTCTAAAATTTCATATTCAAAACGTGCTTTCTTGTTTTGTATGTTGATTTTTTTTTGAACTTTCATTAAGATTTACCTTACTTTTAAGGTTTTATATATAATCTTTACAAAGATACATTTTTGTCTGCTTTTATTCTTTTAATTTTATGACTTATCAAATTACAAATAGTAAAAAAACGAACTTCCTAAGATATAGATTCTTGTGTTGTCTGTTTTTATTCCCTATAATCTCATGTAAGCAAGATTTACGGTTACTAACAGCTCAGCAAATTATTGATAAATCTATAAAAGTATCAGGTGTTTATAAACTTTATAATTCTACACTTTCTTTTAATTTTAGGGATAAGAAATATATTGCAAAAAGAAATTCGGGAGCATTTGTTTTAAAAAGAATTTCTGCAATGAAAGGTTTTCAAATAGAAGATCAATTGTCTAATCAGGGATTTCAAAGATTCATAAATTTTCGTTTATCAACAGTTGTAGATTCCATGGCAGTTAAATATATTGAATCTGTGAATTCTGTCCATTATTTTTCTGTTTTACCCTTTGGTTTAAATGACCAAGCTGTTCAAAAGAAGTTATTAGAGAGTATAAGTATAAAAGGAAAAAAATATTACAAAGTTCAAATTACATTTACTGAAGATGGAGGAGGGGTAGATTTTGATGATATTTTTATCTATTGGATTGGTCAAAAAGATTTTAAAATTGATTATCTAGCCTATGCATTTCATGTAAATGGAGGAGGAATGCGATTTAGAGAAGTGAAAAAAGAGCATTTAATTGAAGGAACTCGATTATTAGATTACAATAATTTTAAACCTAAAAACAAGAATATTGAATTAACTGAACTAGACAAATTATTTAAAAAAAATGAACTAATAAAAGTATCTGAAATCAACCTTAAAAATATTACTATTTCTTTTAATTAATTTTTAATAAAATTGAAGTGGCCTTATCTCCAACTTTTGTAACAATATATAAATTAGCATTGTTGCGATCATTAATTTCAGAATATTTTTTTATTCCCAAAATTTTATTTGCGAATACATTTGTAGTATTGCTGTGTCCAACAACCAAAACTGTTTTGCCTAATGTATTTTTCTGAAAATTTTTAGAATACATTTCACTTGTATTATATAATAAAATGGGTAATTTCTGTTTTTCTGATATTGGTTTAGCTGTTGAAATAGTTCTGATATAGTCGGTAGAGTATATTGCATCAAATTTTACTTTAGAAAAAACTTCTTTCCAACTTTCAGCTCTTTTAATTCCATCTATGTTTAATTTGGGATTATTTTCTTGTTTATCAATTCTTAATTTTTCTGCATGGCGAATTAAATAATAGGTAGATACTTCTTGAGATAAACTTGAATATGAAATAAAAATAAGACTTAAAAATATGAATAGTTTTTTCATGATTAATACATTTATTTTATGAATATAGATAAAATATAAAACGATATTATTAAATTAATAACATCGTTTTAAAAAATTAGAATTTATGATTTTATTTTCAAATCAGATTGATTTCTGAAAACTAATTTATCATCAAAGCAATCCAATAATATGATGCTATCAGATATTATTTTTCCAGAAAGAATTTGTTTGGATAATTCATTTAATACTTCTTTTTGAATGACTCTTTTTATGGGTCTTGCTCCAAACTCAGGTTGATAGCTAACTTTTGCTAAATAATCTATAGCTTCTTGCGTTGCGTCTAGAATTATATCTTTGATTGTTAACATTTTCTTTATACTATCTAATTGCAATGAAACTATCGTTTTTATTGAGTTTTTAGATAAAGGCGTAAATAAGATAACATCATCAATCCTATTTAAAAACTCTGGACGAATAGATTTTTTTAAATGACTAAAGATTTCTGTTTTTGCTAATTCCATTTTGTTTTCAAAATTTTCTTGAATGATATGGTTTCCCATATTTGAAGTCATTATAATAATAGAATTTTTAAAATCTGCTAACCTTCCTTTATTGTCTGTTAACCTTCCTTCATCTAGAACTTGTAATAATACATTAAATGCATCTGGATGTGCTTTTTCAATTTCATCTAATAAAATAACAGAATACGGCTTTCTCCTGACGGCTTCTGTCAATTGCCCACCTTCTTCATATCCAACGTAACCAGGTGGAGCTCCTAATAATCTACTAATTGAATGTCTTTCCTGATATTCACTCATGTCAATTCTTGTTAGAGAACTATCATCATCAAATAAATAACTAGCCAAAGTTTTTGCTAATTCTGTCTTTCCAACACCCGTTGTTCCAAGGAATAAGAATGAGCCGATGGGTTTATTTGGATTTTGTAAACCTGTCCTAGAACGTCTAACTGCATCGGAAACTACTTCTATAGCTTCATTTTGGTCTACAACACGTTTATTTAATTCGTCTTCTAATTTTAGTAATCTATCACGTTGTGACTGTATCATTTTTGTGATTGGTATTCCTGTCCATTTTGCAACGACTTCAGCAATATCCTCATAAGTAACTTCTTCTTTAATTAAAGTATCTCCCTCTTTGTTAGCAAGAATAGTTTGATGATTTTCTAATTTTTTTTGTGCTTCTTTAATTTTTCCATATCTTAATTCTGCTACTTTCCCATAAGCACCATTTCTTTCTGCCTTGTCAGCCTCTAATTTATAATTGTCAATATTAGTCTTAAGGTTTTGAATTTCATCAACAATGGATTTTTCACTTTGCCACTTAGAATTAAGTTCATTTCTATCTTCTCTTACATTTGCTAAATCTGCATGTAATGATTTTAATTTATTCTGATCATTTTCACGTTTAATTGCTTCTATTTCAATTTCAAGTTGCATAACTTTACGATCTAAGACATCTAACTCCTCAGGTTTAGAATTAATTTCCATTTTAAGTTTAGAAGCTGCTTCATCCATTAAATCAATTGCTTTATCTGGTAAAAATCGATTGGTAATATATCGTTGAGACAATTCAACAGCTGCAATAATTGACTCATCTTTAATCATTACTTTATGATGAGCTTCATATTTATCTTTAATTCCTCTAAGTATTGAAATAGCACTTTCAGTATCTGGTTCATCAACCAAAACCTTTTGAAATCTTCTTTCTAAAGCCTTGTCTTTTTCAAAATATTTTTGATATTCATCTAGGGTTGTTGCTCCAATAGCTCTCAATTCACCCCTAGCTAGAGCTGGTTTTAAAATATTGGCAGCATCCATAGCTCCTTGACCACCACCAGCACCAACCAAAGTGTGAATTTCATCTATGAATAATACAATATCGCCATTTGAATCAGTAACTTCTTTAATTACAGCCTTTAACCGTTCTTCAAATTCTCCCTTAAATTTAGCACCGGCAATAAGAGCTCCCATATCTAAAGAAAAAATTTTCTTGTTTTTAAGATTTTCAGGAACATCTCCACGAATAATTCTATGAGCCAAACCTTCGGCTATAGCAGTTTTACCAGTTCCAGGCTCACCAATTAAAATAGGATTATTTTTTGTTCTTCTAGACAGAATTTGAAGCAATCGTCTAATTTCTTCATCACGTCCAATTACCGGATCTAATTTTCCATCTTGTGCTAATTGATTTAAATTATTAGCATACTTTGATAAAGAGTTATAAGTTTCTTCAGCACTTTTAGATGTTACACTTCTGCCACTACGTAATTCTAGTATAGCTAATTTTAAATAATTTTCTGTAACACCTAGATCTTTTAATATTTTAGAGATATCACTTTTAGATTTGAAAATTGCTAAGATAATATGTTCTATTGAAACATATTCATCATTCATTTTTTTAGCAATTATAGAAGTATCGTTTATAGTTGAAATTACTTTTCTAGATAATGTTAATTCGGCACCAGTAACTTTTGCAAAACTTTCTAATTGTTTGTTTAAAATTTGTAAAACTACTTCAATATTAATATTTAGTTTTTTAAGAAGAAATGGAAGAACATTTTTGTCAACTATCGTAATAGCTTTAAATAGATGTTCGTTTTCTAATTGACTGTGGTTAAGTTCTTGAGCAATTTGCTGAGCTTGTTGAATTATTTCTTGTGATTTTATCGTATAATTATTAAAATTCATATTAAAATTCTTTCTAATTTTATATTTCTAATACCAAAACATGTACCACACAAATTTCTTTCGACAAAACAGTCATTTTGTCTTTGAAAAGGTTATTTTTACTGACTTTTTGACTACAATCATGTTTGCATAAGATTATTAATAAATAATATTAAATATGGGAATACTTAATTCAATGTTTAGAAATGAAGCTAAAAATACTCACAATAACATAAATTGGATTCCTCTAACATCAATAGATCAATTAAAAAAAATACGTGAACAATCTAAATTAGAGACAGTTTTCCTTTTTAAACATTCTACCCGTTGTGGTATAAGTAGCATAGTTTTAAAACGTTTTGAAAAATTATTTGATGAAGACATCATTAATGTCAAGGTTTATTATCTAGATTTATTGAATTATAGAAATGTTTCTAATGAAGTGGCTAATATTTTTCAAGTAATCCATCAATCTCCACAATTATTAATAGTTAGAAACCAATCTGTTGTTTTAAATGTATCTCATTATGATATTACTACTGTTAACATTAAAAAATATTTATAGCATAATCACACTAATCAATTATAATTAAAATTTCATTTAAAATTAATATGTTAAAGAATACTTCAGGAAAAGATTTATATAATTATCAAAAAACTGCAATTGAAGAAATATTTCAAAGATTTGCTTCAGCAAAAAGTGATTATCATTTATTATATCAACTTCCAACAGGAGGAGGAAAAACTGTAATTTTTTCAGAAATTGTTCGACGCTATATAAATAAATATAAAAGAAAGGTACTAGTCTTAACTCATAGGATAGAATTGAGTAAACAGACATCGAATATGCTTGACGAATTTGGTGTCTGTAATAAAATTATCAATAGTACAGCAAATTTAGATGATCAAGATAATTATAATTGTTTTGTAGCGATGGTAGAAACATTAAAAAACAGGTTAAATGATGATAAATTAGATATCTCTAATATTGGTTTAGTAATTGTTGATGAAGCTCATTACAACTCATTTACAAAGATTTTTAAATTTTTTGATGACTCTTTAATACTTGGCGTTACAGCTACACCTTTGAGTTCAAATATTAAATTACCAATGTATGAAAACTATCAAGAATTATTTGTAGGAGAAACAATAGAGCATTTAATTGAAAATAAATTTTTAGCAAGTGCTAATATGTTTTCTTACAATGTAGGCTTGACTTCATTAGAAGTAGGGGCTAATGGAGATTATACTGTAAAATCCTCTGAAGATTTATATACAAATGTTGATATGTTATCTAAATTAGTCGGTGCCTATGAAGAGACTTCTAAAGGAAAGAAAACATTAATATTTAATAATGGTATTCATACATCTATTCAGGTATTTCAAACATTTAAACAAGCAGGTTATCCAATTGCACATTTAGATAATACAAATACTAAAAAAGAACGTGATTTTATATTGAAATGGTTTAAAAAAACACCTAATGCTATTATAACTTCTGTGAGTATCTTAACTACTGGTTTTGATGAGCCAACTATAGAATCTATCATATTAAATAGAGCCACTAAATCATTAACATTATATTATCAAATGATTGGTCGAGGTTCTAGAATCCTAGATTATAAATCTACGTTTAATGTTGTTGATTTAGGTAATAATTTTCATAGGTTTGGTCCTTGGGGAGCTGACTTAGATTGGCAAAGAATGTTCAAAGCTCCAGACTATTATTTAGACGCAATTCTATCTGATGAAGAAATTGAAGGCGCTTTCAAATTTGAATTCCCTAATGAGATAAAAAAAGAGTTTATTAATTCTACAGACCTTTATTTTGACATTAAGAAAGAATACTTAGCTTCCATTAGAATTGGTGAATCTTCAAAAAAAGTATTGGAAAAGTCTATTATTCATCATGCCAAAATATGCATAGAGAATAGTCAAGATGTATATGATTCCCTGGCATTAGCTAAATTGTTAGGTGATGAAATAGATGATCGAATTAATAGATATTCAAAATGTATCTCAAAAAGTACACATAATTTTGTTACATGGCTAAAGGAAGATTATCGTAAAAAGTTAAATGCGTATCTAAGGGCAAATTTTGATCAAGATTTTGAGAAAATTTATGGGTATCCACCAATAGAAGAAGATTAGTATAAAATTAAAAATAGAAAATTATTTAGCGGGTAAAATTTTACCAATACATTCTCCAAAACCAATTCTTACATTTTTATTTTCGCAATAAGCCCTCATCACTACGGTATCGTTATCATTTAAAAATTTTCTTTCACTACCGTCATCCATTTTTAATGGGTTTTGTCCTTTCCATGTTAATTCTAGCATGGATCCATAACTGTCTTTAGTTGGTCCTGAGATAGTTCCACTACCCATCATATCTCCAGCATTAACAGGGCAACCATTAACAGTATGATGAGCCAATTGCTGGGCCATTGTCCAATACATATACTTAAAGTTAGAATTAGCTACAATTGTCTCTTTTTCTCCTTCTGGTTGAATTCCTACTTGAAGATTAATGTCAAAACTTCCCTTTCCTTCATTTTGTAGATACGGAAGTGGTTTAAAATCTTGTTTTGGGTTTTCTACCCTAAAAGGTTCTAAGGCATCTAGCGTTACTATCCAAGGAGATATGGTTGATGCAAAACTTTTACCTAAAAACGGACCTAATGGAACATATTCCCACGCCTGAATATCTCTTGCTGACCAATCATTAAACTGTACCAAACCAAAAATATATTCTTCAGCTTCTTCAATAGGGATTCTTTCACCTAAATTATTGGAAGCAGTAGTTATGAATGCCATCTCTAATTCAAAATCTAATAAATTAGAAGGACCAAAGCTTGGTGTATTGGTTCCTTCTGTTGGTCTTGTTTGCCCATATGGTCTTCTAACTGGTGTACCTGATGGAATGATTGAAGAACTCCTCCCGTGATAGCCTATAGGAATGTGAAGCCAATTTGGCAACAATGCATTTTTTGGATCTCTAAATAAACTTCCTACATTAGTGGCATGCTCTTTACTTGCATAGAAATCTGTATAATCACCAATACTAACAGGTAGAAGCATTTCAACCTCATCCATTCTAAAAATAACCTTGTCTTTGTGAGCCGCATTATCTCTTAATACACCATTGGTTACATCGAAAACATCTGCAATTCTATTTCTAACCAATCGCCATGTTTTTCTACCATCAGCAATAAAATCATTTAAATTGTCTTGTAAAAAAATATCATCAGTAAGCGGAATTCCATCAAAATATCCTAACTGATGAAATGCTCCTAAATCAACAGCAAAATCTCCGATTCTACTTCCAATTGTAATGATGTCATCTTTGGTGATAAAAACTCCAAAGGGTATGTTTTGAATAGGGAAATCAGAGTTTATAGAAACTTTTAACCATGATTTTCTTTTTGGATTATTGGCTGTTATTTTCATTAAAAATTGTTAATAAAGTTTGTATCAAATATAGTGGAAAGTTATCATCTTAAAAACGTTTTTTGAGTACATTTGTTTTTCTTAATTAAATTTTAACAATGCAACGAGATACAGAGATTTTTGAATTAATAGAGGCTGAAAAAGAAAGACAGCTAAACGGCTTAGAATTAATAGCTTCAGAGAATTTTGTTAGTGATCAAGTAATGGAAGCAGCAGGTTCTGTTTTAACAAACAAATATGCAGAAGGATATCCTCAAAAAAGATATTATGGTGGATGTCAAATTGTTGATATTGTTGAACAGTTAGCAATAGATAGAGCAAAAGAATTATATGGAGCTGAATATGCAAATGTTCAACCTCACTCAGGTTCTCAAGCAAATACAGCTGTTTTTCATGCGTGTCTTCAACCGGGTGATAAAATTTTAGGTTTTGATTTGTCTCATGGAGGTCATTTAACGCATGGTTCTCCAGTAAATTTTTCCGGAAAGTTATATGAGCCTCACTTTTACGGTGTTGAAAAAGAAACAGGAGTTTTAAATTACGATAAAATTCAAGATATAGCAATTAGAGTTAAACCTAAGATGATAATTGCTGGTGCCTCTGCTTATTCTAGAGATATTAACTTCGAAAAATTTAGAGAAATCGCAGATAGTATAGATGCTTTATTATTAGCAGATATTTCTCACCCTTCAGGGATGATAGCAAAAGGAATTTTGAATGATCCATTGCCGCATTGCCATATTGTAACAACTACAACACATAAAACATTAAGAGGTCCTAGAGGTGGTATGATTTTAATGGGTAAAGATTTTGAAAATCCTTTTGGTTTAAAGTTAAAAAATGGAAATCTAAAAAAAATGTCAGCTTTACTTAATGGAGGTGTTTTTCCAGGAAATCAAGGAGGGCCATTAGAACATATAATTGCAGCTAAGGCGATAGCCTTTAAAGAAGCCTTAACTGATGATTTTTTAAATTATCAAATACAGGTGAAGAAAAATGCTGCTGCAATGGCTAAAGCATTTGTGAATAAAGGATATCATTTAATATCTGGAGGAACAGACAATCACATGATGCTTATTGATTTAAGAAATAAAAACATTACTGGTAAAAATGCTGAGGAAGCACTTGGAAAAGCAGAAATTACAGTAAATAAAAACATGGTTCCTTTTGATGATAAATCACCTTTTATTACCTCTGGTATTAGAATAGGAACTCCTGCTGTAACTACTCGAGGGTTAAAAGAAAATGATATGATTACAATTGTTGATTTTATTGATGAAGTAATTCATAATCATGAAAATGAAAAAATCTTAATTAATATTGCAGAAAAAGTTCATAATTTTATGAACCATAGACCTTTATTTGCTGGATAAAATTATCACCTTGAATAAGAAAATCTTTATATTTTTTTTTATGCTATACAACCTATTAGGTGCTCAAGTGTCTTTTGAAGATGTGGCTTCTTATAAAGGTGTTGATTATAGTTATGGAAATTCTGAGTATGGAGGAGGTGTTTCATTTGTAGATTTTGATAATGATGGCTGGGATGATATTACCTATGCTTCTGAAGATGGTGCTCAGATATATTTTTTTAAAAACAACAATGGTATTTTTGATTTAGTCACATTAAATGGTATTTCAAATACGTATAAAACAAAGCAAGTAATTTGGATAGACTATGATAATGATGGAGATAAAGATTTATTTGTAAGTGCTATTGAAGGAGTAAATAAATTTTATAGGAATAATGGAGATATGAATTTTACTGATATTTCTTCTTCAATTGGTTTTTTTCAAACAGACCTATTTACCTATGGTACTTCATTTGGTGATATTGACAATGATGGAGATTTAGATGCTTTTATTTCAAACAGAACTAGTACTGAACACCTCCAACGTAATTATTTATATAGAAATGATGCCGGTACTTTTATTGATATCACTGAATTAGCAGGAATTCCAATTGAAGATGAAGAAGGGAATGAAAATAGCCAATTATCTTTTTGTAGTATCTTTTTTGACTATAATAAAGATGGTTTTCAAGATATTTATCTTGCAAATGATAAAACTAATAATATAAATAGACTTTATAAGAATCTTGGTAATGGAACTTTTGAAGATGTTTCGGTAGCTAGTGGTTCAGGAATCGCTATTAATGCAATGACAACAACTATAGGTGATTATAACAATGATGGTTGGTTTGATATATACATTACAAATACCCAGAGTTTGCAAGCAGGTAATGGTAATGTATTGTTAATGAATAATGGTGACGATACTTTCACAAATGTTGCCGAAGAAACAGGAACCACTTTTAATAGCTTTGGATGGGGTGCTGTTTTTTTTGATGCTGATAATGATAGTCTATTAGATTTGTATGTTAGTGGCAGTTTTGATGGAAGTATCGGATCATTTTTATCTGCAGCTTTTTATCATCAACAAAACGATGGAACTTTTATTATACCTCAAAATATAGGTTTTGAAGATGATACAAGAGAAAGTTACTCTAATGCTATTGGAGACATCAATAATGACGGTAAACCTGATATTATTGTTTGTAATGATACAGAGAATAATTTTTTGTGGGAAAACAAAACCACCAATACAAATAATTGGTTAAAAATTAAGTTAGAAGGAGTAACTACAAACAGAGATGGAATAGGAAATACGATTGAGATAAATATTGATGGTAAGTCTCAATATAGATATACTCTTGCTGGAGAAGGTTATATTTCACAAAATTCATCATATGAATTTTTTGGCTTAGGAGAAGCAACTGAGGTAGATTATATTAAAGTCACTTGGACTGGAATAGATACTGAAGATATTATCAATGGCGTTAACGTAAACCAATCAATAATTATTAAAGAGGGTATTGGTGTACTAAATAATACTGACATTCGAGTTAATACGCTTTTTAGTTTGTATCCAAACCCAAGTAATGATGGGGTTTTTAAAATATCATTTACAAATAATGATTCAGTTTCTTTAAATTTCTTTGATCTTACTGGAAGATTAATTACAGAAATAGAGAATTTGAAAAACAATGATGAAGTAAATTTAAGTCAATATAAAAAAGGAATTTATATAGTAAGACTTAGCTCAGAAAAAAATAACACATCTTTTAAATTAGTTATAGACTAGTCTTCTTTAGCTCTATCTAGTAAATTCTTATTCATTACTTTACTAGTTTTTGCGCCTAACTCTCTAATTTTTTCTACTTTTTTAATAAGGTTTCCTTTTCCAGTAAGCTTTTTCATGGAAGTATCATAGCTCCCTTGTACAGTTTTAAGTTGATTACCTACTTTAATTAAATCATCGGTTAAGTTTACAAACTGATCGTAAAGTCTTCCTGCTTGATTGGCAATCTCTAACACATTTTTCTTTTGATTTTCTTGACGCCACATTGAGGAAACAGTACTTAATGTTGCTAATAGAGTAGAGGTCGATACTAGCACAACATTCTTGTCTAGGGCTTCCAGATATAACTGATTATTCTTACTTAAAGCCAGTAAATAAGCAGGTTCTATTGGTACAAACATTAATACATAATCGGGAGTATTAATTTCATATAAATCCTCATACTTCTTTTCACTTAATTCTTTGATATGCTTACGAATACTTTCTATATGTTTTTTTAGATAATTTTCTTTTTGTTGTTCATCTTCTTCATTAAAATAAGCTTCATAGTTAGTTAAAGATACTTTAGAATCTAAAATCAAATGACGCTTATCAGGTAGATTAATAATGAAATCAGGTTTTTTTAACCTTCCTTCTTTATCTCTGTAGCCTCCTTGTGTTGTAAAGTGAATGTCTTTGGCAAGATTTGCTTTCTCTAAAAGAATTTCAAGTTGTGTTTCACCCCAGTCACCTTGTATTTTACTATCTCCTTTTAAAGCTTTTGTTAAATTGATAGCCTCCTTACTCATTTGTAAATTAAGGTCTTTTAAATTGTTTAGCTGTTCTTTTAAAGCTGAGTGCATTCCAATACTTTCTTTTTGAGATTCAGTGACCTTCTTCTCAAAGCCTTCAATTTTCTCTTTTAAGGGTGTTAGAATATTAGTGATGTTATGTTTATTTTGTTCTGTAAACTTGGAGGATTTATCTTCAAAAATTTTATTGGCTAAATTTTCGAACTCCTTTATGAATTTTTCTTGAAGATTGTCCAACTGTTTTTTGTTTTCAGTAATTTTAAGTTCTGAATTTTTTAATTCTGTTTCCAAACGTGTTTTAGTAGTAATTAATTCTTCTTTTTCTATTTGTGAAGCTTTTAAACCTTCATCTTTAGCTTGAATATTCTTATTCAAACTTGTATTTCTCTCCTCAAGGATAGCTTGTTTTTTTTGAAATTTTAACTTAGAAGAATTTCTTCCTATAAAAAGACCAATAAAAACACTAGCTAATGCAATAAATAAGTAAATAAATAAATCTGTCATGAATCAAAAATAAGTCCTTAAATTTAAAACTTTTAAAATTGAAGATGCAAAAAATATCAAAATTTATATTTACGAGTATTTTAGGTTGGAAATTAGCAGGTAATTTTCCTAAGCAATTAAAAAAGTATGTTATTATTGCAGCACCTCACACTAGTTGGCAGGATTTTCCTATAGCCATTTTAGCTAGAAATTCATCAAAAACAAAAATTAATTTTATTGGTAAAAACTCTCTGTTTATAGGTCCTTCTGGTTTTGTATTCAGTTTATTAGGTGGTACTCCAGTTGATAGGAGTAAGCGAACCAATATGGTTGATGCTATTGTAGATATCTTTAATTCTAAAGAAGAATTTAGATTGGCAATTTCTCCAGAAGGAACAAGAAAAAAAGTTTCTGCTTGGAAAACAGGGTTCTATTATATTGCAAAAGGAGCAAAAGTTCCAATAGTAATGGCCGCCTTAGATTTTGAGAACAAGCAAATAAAAATTTCTAAACCTTATGACACTACCGAAAGTAAAGAAAAAGATTTCGAATATTTTAACTCTTTCTATAAAGGAGTCAAAGGAAAACATCCAGAATTGTTTTAGTTTTTGAATTTTTTTGCTACTTTTTTTGAAATGCCAACAATAACTTCCGTAGCTTTAATCATGGATTCCACAGGAACATATTCATATCGCCCATGAAAATTATGTCCACCAGCAAAAATGTTTGGGCAAGGTAACCCCTTGTATGACAACTGAGATCCATCAGTACCCCCTCTTATAGGTTTAATTAAAGGTTTTATCCCTAAATCTTTCATTACTTCTTCTGCTATATCAATAATATGCATTACAGGAACTATTTTTTCTTTCATATTATAATATTGATCTTTCATGTCTAGATTGATTAAATCTACTCCTAAGTTTGAATTCATTTTTAATACTAAATCAACCATCTCTTGTTTTCTTTTTTTAAATAATTCTATATCATGGTCTCTTATTATATATTTCAAAACGGTTTGTTCAACTTTCCCCTCTAATTTATGTAGGTGAAAGAAACCCTCATAGCCTTCAGTAGTCTCAGGCACCTCATTTTTGGGAAGTTTACTAATAAAGTTGTTTGCAATTATCATAGAATTTATCAATTTTCCTTTTGCATAGCCAGGGTGAACAATTTTTCCTTTAATGGTAATTATTGCACTAGCTGCATTAAAATTTTCATATTCTAATTCTCCAATCTGACTTCCATCCATTGTATAAGCCCATTCTGCATCGAATTTATCTACATCAAATTTATGAGCACCTTTCCCAACTTCTTCATCTGGAGTAAAACAAATTCTAACTTTTCCATGTTTTATTTTAGGATGACTTATTAAATATTCCATCGCTGAAACAATTTCTGTTATTCCAGCCTTATCATCTGCTCCTAAAAGAGTTGAACCATCAGTTGTAATTATAGTTTGCCCTTTGTATTGAAGTAATTCATCAAAATATGAAGGACTTAAGATGATTTTATTGTTTTCATTCAATATAATGTCTTTACCATCATAATTATGATGAACTTGAGGATTTACATTAGCTCCAGAATAATCCGGACTGGTGTCCATGTGGGAAATAAAACCTATTGTAGGAACTTTGTAATCTATATTGCTAGGTAAAGTTGCCATTACATAACAATTTTCGTCAAGCGTAATGTCACTCATCCCAATTAGCGTCAATTCTTTAACTAAAAATTTAGCTAATTTCCATTGATTTTTAGAACTTGGAAAATTAGGATTATTTGGGTCAGATTCAGTATTTATAGTTACATAATTAATAAACCTACTGATCATTTTATCTTTATTCATGGTAATTAGTATGTTATTTTATTTATCAGTCTTATTCCATTACAAATTCTTTGATTTATTAAAGAATCTCCATAAACTTCAATTTTAGAGTGAATATAATTATTTTCATTTATTTTGATAAAAAGATTAAAAATATTGTAATCAAATTTTCCTTTTTTCCCAGCAGCTTTAAAATAATAGGCTTTTTGATCTTTAAAATTTAAACTACTAGATTCTGTTTCAACTAAATCATCAGTATGTAGGTTTTTTTTTATTTTTGATATAAAGTCAAAATCTAATGTTAGTTTATTAGATACATGCGTAATGTCTAGTAACATAGTTTCAGTTAGTTGTTTCGTAGTATCTGCAGTAAAAATTGAAGATTGATTTTTATCGTAATATAAGTTGGTTTTCCATTTATCTGGGTAATAAACTGTAAAAAAATTTTTAAAATCATTGATTTTTTCAAGATTTGAAAAACTTGCTTTAGAGCATTCAAACTTATTTGTTAGTGACGCTTTTGGTAAACATGAGGCTAAAAGTATAATTGATAGCGAAAATAAAAATATTGTTGTTGTTTTATATTTAGCAACTTTAAATATTTCTAATTTAAATTTATATAAATTTAGAAGATTAAAACTAACTCCTTTATAACCCATTATTTTTTAAGATCAATAAACATATTATTTTTTATTGGATAGTTTATTTGGGAGTTACTAATTTCCTCTAAATATTTGATATTGTTACTCATAGTATTATTAGATCTTGCTCCGGTTGTAATTAAAATAATTGTTCTATCCAACAAAGGATCACTCCTTTCACCTAATATTCCTAAATTATTATAATCTTCTTTAAGTTCAACTGTAGGGCTAATTCCAGCAGGTTCATTAAAGTTATTTTTATTTTGGATTTCTAGAACTAAAGGTTGTAAGGCCCATGTGTGGTTAGGGTTTAAGTTATCACCTGTTCTGGCAAAATTATCAGAATCGTATAAGGTTACAGAACCTTGAACTTTTCCAAGAGTTTTTGTTCCTACAGATTTTACATCAATGTATGCAGATAAACTATTCATAACTAATTCTGAGGCTGAGGCTGTACTTTTAGTAGTGATAAAATAAACGTTTGTCATATTTAAATTATTCAATGTCTCATTGATTACTCCATTGTTTAATTGATTTGTAAAATTATTTTCAAATAAATCTGCATCTAAAGCGTTTTGAACTTTAGAATTCCAAAGTTCTTTTGAGAATAATTGACCATTGAATTGGCCTGTGATCATACCTCCCAAATAAGTTGCTGTACTTACTTTGCCACCTCCATTATAACGAAGGTCTATAATAAGGTCGGTAATGTTTTCTGATTTAAATGTTGCAAAGGCAGTGTTTAATTCTGCATCAAAAGTACTAGAAAATTGATTGTATAGTAAGTAACCTATTTTATGAGCTCCTTCATCTATTGTTTTTGTAATAGCTATGGGGTTTTCTTGAATTAGATTTTTATTTAAGCTTAATATATTTGAATTAGGAATTGGGTTTCCATTATTAAATTCTGCCAAAGATATCGTATAACTAGAACTCTCATCAAATAGAAGTTCAGTGTAGTTAGATTCTGTTAATTGAAAACCGTCTACTTCTGAAAATAACATCCCTCTAGTAACACCATTTAATTCAGCATCAGAACCAGGTATTACATAACGAACATATCCAAAAATATTAGAGGGATTATTTTCATAACGTACCAAACCAAACTCCATACCATTACTTAAATTAATTCCTTGAAAGGAATTTTCTAAAGCAACATAATCGTCTTCTATCCAAGAAAATCTATCTATGACTCCAGGATGGTGTAGCAAATTCTGAAAAACATCCGTTGGTGAAGGAAAAATTGAATATGTTGAATATAACTGTCCTAGGCTGGTGAATCTTGTATCTGATAAATCAGGTACATTTTCTTGCCATAAATAGTAGGTATTCATCGCTCTCCATACAAATAAATTAATTACATCATTTTCAGTAGTAATTAAATTATCATTTTTTTCACATGAAGAGTGAAGAAATATAACAGCTAATATTATAAGAATATATTTAATTGTATTTTCTTTTATTTTAGTCATAACTCGTTTCAAGATAAAATTAAAACGCAATTTAAGTATAATTAATATTTTATATATATTGTTGTAACAAAATATAATACATTTCGTCGAAGATACATGTAGTTAGTAATTGATTTAAAATAGTAAAAAAAATAAAAACTATCGTTAATGAATCAATCAGACTTTTTAAAAGTTATAAATCCATTAAAAAATAAGGTATATCGATTGGCAAAAAGATTACTGATCTCTAGAGAGGAAGCTGAAGATGCTACTCAAGAATTATTTTTAAAATTATGGAATAATAAAGAAAAATTAACAAGCTATAGGAATTTTGAAGCATTTGCTATGACTATGACAAAAAATTATTGCTACGACCGTTTAAAATCTAAACAAGCAAGTAATTTAAAATTGATACACAGTAATTACAAAGAGAATGCCACAAGTTTAGATAAAAAAATAGAATATATTGATAGTATAAAGTGGGTAAATCTATTTATTGAAAATTTACCGGAAAAACAAAAATTAGTTATTCAATTGAGAGATATAGAGCAATATGAATTTGAGGAAATATCTAATATGTTAGACATGAAGCCAACTGCAATAAGAGTAGCTTTGTCTAGGGCTAGAAAAAAAATAAGAGAGGAATTAACAAAATATCACAATTATGGAGTTAGTTAAAATAGAAGAATTATTAAGAAAGTATGAAAATGCGGAAACTTCAATTGAAGAGGAAGTTATTTTGAAAAAGTTTTTTTCATCTGCAGATATACCTATTCATCTTAAAGAATATCAAATAATGTTTACTTTTTTTAACACAAGTACAAACGAAACTTTTACTAAAAAAATTGAGATTATTAGTTCATCTAAAAATAATAATAGGTGGTATTCTATAGTTGCATCATTAATCATTCTATTTGGTATATTTTATGGAAATCAAGAATTTAAAAAATTTAAAGAAAGAAATGAAGCAAAGAGAACTTTAGCAAAAGTTACAGAGGTATTGAAAATAGTATCCTCAAATTTAAAAAAAGGAAATCAAGCTCTAAATAATCTTTATGTATATGAAGACACGGTATATAAAATTTTAAAAAAAGTAAATATTAAATAATTATAAAACAAATGAAAGAATATATATTAATAATAGTATTAGTATTGACGTCGGTAGTAAGTTACGGACAGTCAATTTTTGACAAACTAGAAGATATGGATGGTGTCTCTTCTGTAATCATTAGTAAAGATGCCTTTGAAATTTTATCAAAATTCAACTTTGATATTGATGAGGGAGGTAATGAAATGACAGAAGTTTTTAAAATGATTGATAATTTAGATGAGTTTAAAACATTTTCTACTGATAAATTCGCCATAGCTACTATCATGGAAAATATGGTAAATGGTGCAGTAAAAGATAAAAAGATGACTGAATTAATGAGGATAACTGAGGATGACTCTAAAGTTTGGATTTATATAAAATCAACTGCTAGTAAAGATATTGTTAGTGAGGTTTTGATGTTGGTTAAAGGAATTGATAAAAAAACTAATGGAATGTCCGAAGCAATGATAGTATCATTAACAGGAAATATAAATATCAATAAAATGTCAACACTAGTAGATACATTTACTAAAAATAAATAGATAATGAAAAAATTAACGACCCTATTGTTTCTATTTGTTATTGGCTATTTGCTAACATCATGTGATAATAAACTAACATTACAATCATATTTAATAGAAAGTAAAGAAAAAAAAGGGTTTATGAATGTAGATATCCCCTTCAATCTCATTCAGTTAAAAAATCAGGATATAACTGAAGATATTATAAAGACATATGAAAGTATAAAGAAAGTAAACATTTCAGCTTTACCCTACGTGAACAATGAGATTTCTTATGAGATTGAAAAAAAGATACTTTTAGAGATTTTAAATAATTCTGACAATTATAAAGATTTATTTAGAATGGATGCTAAGGGAATGAAAATGAATATTTATTGTAATGGAGAATCTGATTTAATAAAGGAAGTAATTGTCTTTGGTTATTCAAAACAAGTAGGAGTAGGAGTCGCAAGAATATTGGGAGATAATATGAATCCAAATAAAATAATGCAAATGATAGAGTATCTAGAAATAGACCCCAAACAATTTAATCTCAAGCAATTTAATCTATCTTTTAATTAGGATTCAGAAGTATAATAAAATAATTTTTTTAAGTCATTATTTTAAAATAATAATTACTTTTTTCTTTTAACTAGGCATTAACAGCTAACTTTTTAATATTTAGTATTTTTGAGACTTATTCTTGAAAATATGGTTTTTAGAAAGTTTTTTGTTTATACACTCTTAATTTGTTACGCCGTTGTTTCATCCCAAAATATAAATTCATCTAAAGTTTACAAAAATGAAAGAGAAAAAGTTAACAATTTAGTTCATACCAAACTGATGGTGAATTTCAACTTTCAAAAAAAAGAATTAAATGGTGAAGAGTGGGTAACATTGTCACCGCACTTTTACCCAACAAGTAAAGTTGTTTTAGATGCTAAAGCCATGGTTATAAAAACCATAACTCTGGATAATAATAAGTTAGATTATATTTATAATGGATACAAACTTATCATTCAACTCCCTAAAGAATATAAAAAAGATGAAGAATATACCTTGTATATAAAATACATTGCTAGACCTGAGAAGGTTAAAGATAAAGCAAGTATAGCAATCTCTGCTGCAAAAGGTTTGTATTTTATAAATTCTATGGGTAAAAACCCTAAAAAACCAACTCAAATTTGGACGCAAGGTGAAACTGAGTCAAGCAGTTGCTGGTTTCCAACAATAGATGCTCCGAACCAAAAAACAAGTCAGGAAATCTACATAACAGTTCCTGAAAATTTTCAGACACTCTCAAATGGAGAATTGGTAAGTCAAACAAAATCTGGAAAATCGAGAACAGATTATTGGAAATTTAGTCAAAAACATGCTCCTTACTTATTTTTTATGGGAGTAGGGGAGTATGAAATAATTAAAGATTCTTATAAAAATATACCTATTAATTATTATGTAGAAAAAAAGTTTGCTGCATTAGCAAAAGATATATTCGGAGATACACCAGAAATGATTGGTTTCTTTGAAGATAAATTAGGAGTACAATTTCCATGGAACAAGTATAGCCAGATAGTTGCAAGAGATTATGTAAGTGGTGCTATGGAAAATACAACAGCTGTTATTCATGGAGAAAACGCTTACCAAACAAAAGGTGAATTAATTGACGGAAATCGTCAAGAAAATACCATTGCACATGAAATATTTCATCATTGGTTTGGGAATTTAGTTACCTCCGAAAGTTGGAGTAATTTAGTACTCAATGAATCTTTTGCAAATTATAGCCAGTACTTATGGAGAGAATATAAATATGGAAAAAATGATGCAGATGCACATCTATTTGAAAATACAAAAGCTTACAAAGATGATCCTAATAATTTTGAAAAAAAATTAGTTCGCTTTTATTATGAAGATAAAGAAGATATGTTTGATCTTGTTAGTTATAACAAAGGTGGTGCCATTCTACATATGCTAAGAAAGTATCTAGGAGATGATGCTTTTTTTAGTGGATTAAAAAAATATCTAACAGATTACAAATACAAATCTGCCGAAGTTCCTCAATTACGTCTGATATTTGAAGAAATAGTTGGTAAAGATTTAAATTGGTTTTTTAATCAATGGTTCTATGAGTCAGGACACCCAAATATTCAAGTATCGTATGATTATAATTCATTAGAAAAGACAGTAACCGTTAACTTTGTTCAAACTCAAACGAATGATTTTAAATTTCCCATTGCTATTGATATATTTGAGAATGGCACCAAAACAAGACACCATGTTTTCATAGATGGTAGGGATACTTCATTTAAATTTGTTTATGAGAGCAAAAACCCAGATTTAATTCAAGTCAATGCAGATGGTGTTTTATTAGCTGATTTCACTGAAAATAAAGTCTTAAGTGATTATATTTTTCAACTTAGAAATGCTGATAACTATGAGCATAAAATGATCGCTTTAATTAAAATTGCTGAGAAACAAGATCAAAAGATAGCTTTCAATGCTATTGCAGGTGCTTTGAATGACGAATTTTATAAAATTAGAATACTTGCTCTTGAAAATATAGATCTTATAAATAAATGGTCAAAAAAAACAGCAATTAAGAATATAATAAAAATTGCAAAGAATGATTCCAAAACTTTAGTGCAAGCTGCTGCAATTGAAACTCTTGGTAAATTAACGGATCCAGAATTAAAATCAATTTTTGAAAAAGCTTTTGAAAGTGAATCATACAGTGTTGTTGGTAAAGCATTAGTTGCTATGTACTATATTGATAAACAATATGCTATTAAAAAGTCAAAAGAACTTCCAATAGAGGTGAAAAATAAAATAGCTGCTCCATTAACAAGGATTTATATAGAAGAGAAAGATGACTCTGAACTTAGTTTTATTGCTAAAAACGTATTGTCGGGAATGTTTTTAAATAACAACCCTAAAATTCAAGAAATTTATAAAAAAGCCTACGAACAAATTGCTGCAAGTAACAATTCTGAGGCGATAAAGAACTTAGTAGATGATTTTGTTATTAAGGGCAATCAATACAGACAATTTAATTTTGACCAAGTAGGAATAAATTTTCTAAGACAGATGGTACAAAAGCAAAAAATAATGAACTTATCTAACAAAACAAAGAACATAGAAATTATTAGATCAGGAATTGCTCAATTAGTTCAGTAATTATTATTTTTTATATTCATCAAAAGTTCCATCATTGTAAAATATTACAATTCTATCAATTAATTTCTTTGAATGATTCTTTGATGACAAGTTAATTTCTTGAGATAATGGTAAATTATTTAATTTAGGAGGGGATCGTACATCTACTTTTGCTGGAAAGGATCCTTTTCCATTTAATAACCAATACATATCTACTTCTGAATATGTATTTGTAACTTTTAATATAAAATCTAAACTAGGTTTATTTCTACCAGATAAGATATGAGAAATACTTGAACGTTGAACACCAATTTTATCAGCAAATAATGAAGCTGTTAACTGATAATGATCAAGTAATTTTTTTAACCTGTTAGTAAATTCAATCTTGTTTACCATTGTAAATTATTAATTTTGTTACAAATGTAAAACTAGTAATTTATTAATAGTTTACAAAATTAATTAACCTAAACTATAGTATAAATACTTTACAATTACTTTATGTAGATACTATTAATTAATTGATTTTAAATTATTTAACTTTAATAATAAAATTTAAATAAGTATTCATACTTATATCATTTATATTTTTATATTTTTTTAAAAACTGTTTACATAAGTGATTTTTTAATACAAATTAAAAAATCACTTATGTAAACTATATTATTAACAATTGTGATTATAAGAAAATGTTTAAACAAAAATGAATATTGTATTTTTGAATTTCTGAAAATTAAACAATGATATTAAAAACCATCCTTAATAAGGATTATGTAACTTCTGCTGCTAAAGAATATAAAGAAGATATATTGTCCGGTAGATATATTAATTTAAAAAATATTGAAAATGTTTTTAATAAGTATAATAATACACATAAAATAATTATCAATAAAATTGGTATATCTGAGGAATGTAGAAATATTTATCAATTAACTTTGGGGGAAGGTCCAATAAAGATTCTTATATGGACACAAATGCATGGAAACGAAACTACCGGTACCAAAGCCATAATTGATTTAATCAATTATTTAGATACAAAAAAAGATAAGATAGTAACTCAAATATTATCCAAAAGTACCATTAAAATCATTCCGATTTTAAATCCAGATGGTGCTGAATATTACACTAGAGAAAATGCAAATAATATTGATTTAAATAGAGACGCGTTAGATAGGAGAGCGATAGAAAGCAGGTTGTTAAAGAGTACTTTAGATAATTTTTGTCCAGATTTTTGTTTTAATTTACACGATCAGAGAACAATTTTTGGTGTTCAAGGGACAAATAATCCTGCTACAATATCTTTTTTAGCACCGTCAGAAGAGGTTACCAAGAAAATCACTTCCACAAGAAAAAAAACAATGAATGTTATTGTTGCTATGAATTCACTATTACAAGAAATCATTCCAAATCATATTGGTAGATATTCGGATGAGTTTTATCCAACAGCTACTGGAGATAACTTTCAGAAACTAGGTTATCCAACTATCCTAATAGAATCTGGCCATTATAAGGATGATTATCAAAGAGAGCAAGTCAGAGAATTCACTTTTATTTCTCTCTTACAAGGTTTTTATCATATTATATCGGCAGATAAGGGTGATGATTATAAAAGTTATTTTAATATTCCTAATAACAATGAAAATTTCAGAGATCTACTACATATTTATAAGAATAAGCCAAGTGAAGCATTTCAGTTTCAAGAAATTTTAAAGGACAATTCAATAAAATTTCTACCTAAACAAATATTTAACGATATTTCTGACTTAATTTTCCATAAAGAAATCGATTTCGTTGGTTAATTTTTTAAATTTTTCTTACCATATTCTTAATTTTATTGAATTAAATTCATACTTTTGCTTTATTGTTTGAAAAAAATATAATAAAATGAAAAAATTCATATTGGATGAAATAGACCATCAGATTTTAGATATCTTGATAGAAAACGCCAGGACACCTTTTACCGATATCGCAAAAAAATTACTGGTCTCGGCTGGTACAATTCATGTTCGTGTAAAAAAAATGGAAGATGAAGGAATTATCCAGGGTTCTACTTTAACTTTAAATTACGAAAAAATGGGCTATTCCTTTATAGCTCACGTTGGTGTTTTTCTAGAAAAAACATCCATGACTCAAAATGTTATTTCCGACTTAAATTCAATTCCCAACGTTACAGTAGCTTATGTTACAGCTGGAAAGTATAATATATTTTGTAAAGTTAGGGCTAAAGGAACTAATGATGCCAAAGATATTATTTACAAGATAGATGAAATTCCTGGAGTAAGCAGAACTGAAACAATGATTGCACTTGAAGAAAGTATTAATGACAAAAAGAGAATGATGCATGCAATTTTTAAAGAACTTTAAAATATTAAGTATTAAATTTAAATAAAGTAAAACCTTATCATAATTGATAAGGTTTTTTTATGCTTCTACTCATAGATATGAGATTAAACTCTTTTTTAAATGGTGATTAGATTTTAAATAAAATATAATCATATTTGAATTTGAAAATAGTATTTTCGTCATAGTATAAGACAGAATGTAAATAATTCATGAGTAATATTTTAAAATATAATTTAAAAGGTGTAAAAGAAAAAACACTTATCAATTTATATCTTAAAATGCTGAAACCTCGATTAATTGAAGAGAAAATGCTTCTTTTACTCAGGCAAGGAAAAATTTCTAAATGGTTTTCAGGTATTGGTCAAGAAGCTATTTCTGTAGGAGTTACGGAAGCTTTAATGAAAGAGGAATACATTCTCCCTATGCATAGAAATCTTGGAGTTTTTACAACTAGAGGTATACCTTTATATCGCCTATTTTCGCAATGGCAAGGAAAAATGAATGGTTTTACAAAAGGAAGAGATCGAAGTTTTCATTTTGGTACCCAAGAATTTAATATTGTGGGGATGATTTCTCACTTAGGCCCTCAATTAGGCATAGCAGACGGTATAGCTTTAGCTAATAAATTAAAAAAAAACAAACAAGTTTGTGCAGTTTTCACAGGAGAAGGAGGTACTAGTGAAGGGGATTTTCACGAAGCGCTAAATATTGCTTCTGTTTGGAATTTACCTGTGTTATTTTGTGTAGAAAATAACGGGTATGGATTATCAACTCCGACCTCTGAGCAATACAATTGTAAACATATAGCCGATAAAGGTATTGGTTATGGTATGGAAAGTCATATTATTAACGGAAATAACGTTTTAGATGTATATACTAAGGTTTTTGACTTAGCTAAAGACATCAGAAAATATCCTCGTCCTATATTGTTAGAGTTTAAGACCTTTAGAATGCGAGGTCATGAAGAGGCTAGTGGCACAAAATACGTTCCTCAAGAATTGATGGAAACCTGGTCAAATAAAGATCCTTTAAAAAACTTTGAAACTTTTTTATGTGCAGAAAATATACTTACAAAAGAACAAATTACCGAATCAACAAATGAATTTAAAAATGAGATTAATGAACATTTGCAAATAGCATTTGATGAAGCCTCCATTAAAGTAGATTTAACCACAGAACTTGAAGATGTTTATAAAGCATATAAACAAGAAATTATTTCGCCCTCCAGTCAAAAATCAAATATTAGGTTAATTGATGCCATATCTAAAGGTTTATGGGAGTCTATGGAAAGGTATGAAAACCTCATTATTATGGGGCAAGATGTTGCTGAATATGGGGGGGTTTTTAAAATCACAGAAGGTTTTATAGATCAATTTGGTAGAGAACGTGTAAGAAATACTCCTATTTGTGAATCGGCTATTGTTTCAACTGCTTACGGCGCATCTTTAAATGGAATGAAAGCCGTTATGGAAATGCAGTTTGCAGATTTTGTAAGTTCTGGTTTTAATCCTATTGTAAATTTATTAGCAAAATCAAACTATCGTTGGAATCAGAGCGCCGATGTTGTTTTAAGAATGCCTTGTGGAGCAGGGGTAGGTGCTGGGCCCTTTCATAGTCAAACAAATGAAGCTTGGTTTACCAAAACACCCGGATTGAAGGTTGTATATCCTGCTTTTCCAGAAGATGCAAAAGGCCTTTTATGTTCAGCTATAAATGACCCAAACCCTGTTTTATTTTTTGAACATAAAGCGTTATATCGATCCATCTATCAAGATGTTTCCAATGATTATTTTACAGTAGAATTAGGAAAAGCAGCTCTTTTAAAAGAGGGGAATGATATCACTATTATATCCTATGGAGCAGGAGTACATTGGGCTTTAGATACTCTCAAAAATGATCTAGAAATTAGTGCGGATCTTATAGACTTGAGAACATTACAACCTCTAGATGTAGAAACAATATATACATCTGTTCGGAAAACAGGAAAAGTAATTTTTTTACAAGAAGATTCTCTTTTTGGAAGTATTGCAAGTGATGTTTCTGCATTAATAACTGAAAACTGTTTCGAATCATTGGACGCTCCAGTTAAAAGAGTTGCTAGTTTAGAAACTCCCATTCCTTTTCAAGGAGAATTAGAACAACAATATTTACCCATGCATCGATTTGCTGACGAATTAAAAAACTTATTAAATTATTAATTTTTTATTTAAAAACATATGATGAATAAACAAATTATCTTAAAAGAAAGACCAATTGGCTTCCCAAATGATGCTACCTGGAATTTAGAATCTAATGCAATTCCATCACTTAAAGAAGGGGAGGTTCTAATTCAACATCACTATATTTCATTAGATCCAGCAATGAGAGGTTGGATGAACAATAGTAAGTCTTACATAGCACCAGTTGGTATAAATGAGGTAATGCGCTCTGGATCTATTGGTAAAGTGATTGAGGTTAACAATCATCCAAATTTTAAAATTGGAGACTGTGTAACAGGCTGGGGGGGTGTTCAACAATATGTTGTTACTGATGGAAAAGGTTGGTTTAAAGTAGACGATACTTTGGCGCCTATGCCTTTGTTTATAGGAACATTAGGAATGCCTGGGATGACAGCTTATTTTGGAATTCATGAAGTTGGAAAAATTAAAGAAGGGGATATAGTATTAGTTTCTGGAGCTGCTGGAGCTGTGGGAAGTATTGTTGGACAAATTGCAAAAATTAAAGGGTGTACAGTAATTGGTATCGCTGGTGGAAAAGACAAATGTGACTACCTTATCAATGAATTAGGTTTTGATGCTGCTATAGATTATAAATCTAAAAATATTTATGAAGCTTTAAAAGAAAAATGTCCTAAAGGTATCGATGTGTATTTTGATAATGTTGGTGGTGAAATTTTAAACGCTGCACTAACAAAACTAAGAATGCATGCTAGAATAGTTATCTGTGGTGCTATTTCTCAGTACAATAATAAAGTGATGGTAAAAGGGCCTAGCAATTACTTAAGTCTTCTTGTTAATAGAGCTACCATGCAAGGAATGGTAGTTATGGACTATGCAAAAGATTATAAAAAAGCAGCTCAAGAAATGGGGATGTGGATAGTGGAAGGAAAAATGAAATCTAAAGAAGATATCTATGAGGGTATAGAGAACTTTCAAGAAACTTATGCGCGTTTATTTAACGGAGATAAAAAAGGAAAATTAGTTTTAAAAGTTATAGAAGATTAAATTTTGGAACATTTTTTTCAATGTCCTTATTGCTGGGAGGAAATTTCAATGTTGTTAGACAGCAGCATTAGTCAACAAACTTATATAGAAGATTGTGAAGTTTGTTGTAATCCAATTGAAGTAACACCTGTATTTAATTCATATGAACTTATTGCTTTTAAAAGCCAATCCTTAGAGCAATAAGTTTTTTATAAAAGTGGATTTTTCCATAAAAATTTTTCAAACAATTGAACCCAATCTTCTGAAAAAGAAGACTTTAAAAATAGTTTTTGATTAGTGTAAGGATGAATAAATTCTAATGATCCAGCATGTAAAAAAAGGTTTTTCCAACCAAATTGCTTTTCATACATAACATCATGGTTTTTATCTCCATATTTTGCATCATTTATTAATGGAGTAGAAATTTTATTCATATGAATGCGTAATTGATGCATTCTTCCAGTTTTAGGCATCAGTTCAACTAAACTGTAACGTGATGATTCATAGGGTTTTACTGGAATATCAAGAACAATTTTATCCAAACGTTTTAAATGAGTTTCAGCTTCTTTATATACTAATGCATCTCTTCCTTTTACTGGAGAATCTATTATTATATTTTCTTTGGAAAAACCACGAACTACACCATAATACACTTTTTGAATCTTATTATTTATAAATAAAGTTTGAAAAGAAGCAACATATTCTCTTTTTGAAGCCAATAAAATAATTCCGGATGTTTTTCTATCTAATCTATGAATAGGGTAAAACCTTTTACTAAATTGGTTTTCTATTAATTGAATTAATGATGCTTCATTTACCTTATTTCTAGCATGATGAGCATGGTGAACCAATACATTATTTGGTTTACTAACTAACAAACAATACCTATCTTGATAAATAATTTCTAAAGACATTAAACTGGTTGTTTAACAAATAATAACAGCACTAAAGAGCCAAAACCACAGCCAGCAAAACCAATAAATAATGGAAGGGCAGTGGTGTCAACAAAACCTCCAATAAAAGTCGCTATGGGCACGGCCATAATAGTAGAAACAAATCCATTAATAGCAGCACCAATTCCGGCAATATGACCCAAGGGCTGCATAGCTAACGATCTCACATTACCAAATAAGAATCCAACAGAAAAAAACTGAATGGCTAAAAAACAAATTAGAATAGAAATATCGGGATTTAAACTTCCATAAAAAATTATAGAATAGGATAAAGAAGTTAATGAGAACACAAAAACGAATATATTTACTAATCTTCTCATTCCAAATTTAACAACTAATGTGCCATTCGTAAAAGTTGCTAAACCTACAGAAAACGCTAAAGCTCCAAATATATAAGGAAACTCATTAACTAATCCATATTGAACTTCAAAAATATGTTGAGATGTACTCAAAAACACCATAAAAGATCCAGTAGCTAACCCAGAAATCAAAGTAAAAATAACAGCTGATTTATGTTTTATAAACTTTTTAGAACCATCAATAAAAATTGCAGTTGAAAATTTTTTCTTATAGGCCTCTGGTAAAGTTTCTGGTTGTCTTTTCCAGAACCATATTAAAACTAGAATTCCAAATAATAATTGACTATAAAATATAGATTCCCAGCCATAATTGTCTAGTAAAAATTTCCCTAAAGTAGGAGCAATAATAGGCACTAGAATAAAAATAGTAACTACAAAAGACATTATTTTTGCCATATTATCTCCTTCAAAACGATCTCTAATCATTGCGATACTTATAGATCTGGAAGCAGAAAGACCAATCCCTTGAAGAATTCGACCTACAACCATAATTTCTATAGTTGAAGCAGCTATACAGAGAAAACTTGATAATACAAATACAAGAAAACCGATATAAACAACTGGCTTTCGACCAAAACTATCTGAAATAGGACCAAAGATCAATTGCCCAAATCCTAATCCCAAAAAAATCATAGTAATTAATAATTGATTTTCATTTGCGTTTGATGTTCCAACGGATATGCCTATGGGTTTTAAAGCTGGAAGAATTGTATCTATTGATAATGCTACAATGGACATTAAGCAGGCCATCAATAAAATAAATTCTAACTGAGATGTGTCTTTCTTGGATACTGTTTTTTTGTTTTTAAAATCCATTGCGCAAAAGTAGGGTATTTTACGATCACTCAATACAAGATTTTCTATTCTATAAAGAGTATAAGTTTAGCTATTACAAAACTTCTACTTAACATAATATAAATTATAGTACAAATACTATTATTGCTTATTTGCTTAGAACTTAATATTTATATACTATAAAGTAATATTTAAGATGCGCTTTTAACCAAAGCGCATTATATACATATCGCAAATAAATTATAGTACAAATGTTTAGTAATTGCTTTATGGATCTATTTCAAGAAATTTAGCATAATAATAATAATATATACATTTTTGATATATATATTTATTAATAATCATTTGAGAAGAAAAAAAATTAAAAAAAATAATTCAAATTGTCTTTTATTAAAGCAGAACGTTATAGTAAAAGTATTTAATCAATTTTTAAATAGCTTTTTTATAAATTCGCCTTTTTTAGAATAAATTTTTATAAAATAGAGACCATTTGATAAGTCTTCAATATTAATTAATTTTAAATTAATTTTAAATTCTTTTAATTTTTTTCCAAGTACAGAATATACCTCTACCTTTTGAATGGCTATCTGTGTAGATTGTAAAATGAACATATTTGAAGTTGGATTTGGATATAGTTTAATAGATTGTTGCCATGTGTTATCTATAGTACTCAAAGAACTACAGTTACTACCAACCTCATATGAGAAGTATTTAGTGACTGCGAGCCCCCCAGAAAATGCGAATTTACAAGCATAACTGATATTCTCTCCTATGTTAAATCCACTCAATGTTTTTGTAAAAACCAACCCTGAAATATTATCCATAGGGTATTCAGAAAATGGAGTTTCTCTCCATAAATATGCTATAACACCAGTCTTGTCAGTATCTAATAACTCAAAGGTAAATGTCACATCTGTGCCAGAGGTCTCAAAACTATAATTATAACCAATACTGAACTCACCTTGTGTAGCTTCAGAATCTGATCCAGAACATTCTGTGTTTTCATCTTCTACTGTGCTTATCTCAACTACAATTGGATTGTTTTCAGCTTCATTTCCAGATAAATCAGAAGCCTCAACACTAAACTCATATACTGTTTCAGGACTTAAATTATTGATTATTATAGATTCCTCATTTCCAGAATTTCCAGTTATTGACATGTTTTGAGAACCATAACTTACATCATATAAAATTGTTCCCGAATCATCATTGGCATTTAATAACAACTCAATACTTCTTGATGTTATATTTCCATTAGAGACAGTGAAATTTGTAGGTACCTCGGTATCATTATTAGAACTTGAACAATCATTTCCTACAACATAACTAATATATTTTGTTACAGCAAGGCCTCCAGCAAATGCAAATTTACAGGCATAGCTGATAGATTGCCCTGGAGAAAGTCCGTTTATAGTTTTTGAAAATGTTAAGCCAGTAATTTGCTCCATTTGTGATTCTTCAAAAGGGTTTTCTTGCCATAAATAGGCTATAACACCCTCCCTATCAGTATCTAATAATGTAAATGAAATGGTAACGTTAGATCCTACTGTTTCAAATAGTGCTTCATAACCAATTGAAAACGATCCTTGTTGAGCTTCATTTGATATTTCTGAACAAGTCATCACTTCGTTAACTGTAATACTTACTGTTTGAGATGTGCCTTGGGCGGATGCATCATCTGTAGCAACAGCAGAAATTTGGTGTTCGCCTATCTCAGCATTAGACCAATTAAAGCTAAAGGGTTCGGTATTATCCTCCCCTATTTTTTCTGTTCCATCATAAAACTCTACTAAAGTTATTGACCCATCTAGGTCTGTAACGGTAGTTGTAATAGTTATATTTGAGCCTTCCTGAAATGAGGTATTGTCATTTGGAGATGTAATTGTAATTGATGGTGAAGAATTACCTGTTTCGGATACAATTATCAATACTTCGTCAGTTGCGGTGTATAATCCATCACTTACAGTTAACTTACATTTATATACTCCTTCAACTAAATTGCTTATTTCTGGTGTAGCAATTAAATGATCTGAAAAACTTATAATTGATGGGCCATATTCTTGTTCCCAATTATAAGTTATTGTTTCCCCTTGGGGATCATTACTTAAACTTCCATCAAGTGTTACAGTAGTTTCAGGTAATATTACATTAATATTTTCACCTGCATTTGCAATTGGTGGAACATAAGGAAGAGAACCTGCGTAAGAGAATGTCATTTCACCTATATTAAATTCTCCATTATCAATAAATAATCTTAAAACCTGTTCGCCTTCTCTTAGTTCTATATTAGAAATGTTTTTTGTGGACCAATTATCCCAACCATTTGTTGAAGACATATTAATTGAGGGACTAATTATATTGCCATTAATTTCAAAATGAAATGGCCCTCCTCCATTCGAATTTCCAGATGCGTATCTAAAACTCAAATCATAGAGACCTGCACTTTCAACATTAATTGTATATTCTAACCATTCACCAACACTATTCCACCCTACTGTAGCTCCTTCATTGTTTACTATAACTGCATCAACATATTCTGTTGTTCTAAAATCGCCTTGATTAATTTGAGACATGTCTAGGTAAGAAATATTTTGCCCTACCCCTCCTTCAAATTGATCATAAAAACCAGCTTCAATGGTTCCAGGAATTTCAAAAGGCATTCCTAAATAAGGTACTTGTTCTCCAACTTGAATTGTTACAGTGTTTGTCACATTGAACTCATTGTTAATAAATACTTTTGCATACATCCCATGAACTCCCAAAGATAAATCAGACGCTTCTATTTCGTATGGAGCAGTATTATCTTGACCAATTAATGTGGAACCATCAAAAAATTCTACATTGGTAATACCAGAACCGGTAACTTCTAATAATAAATCTACACTACCTCCAGCAAAGGCTTGGTTAAAATTAGAAGAAAGAACACCTGTAGCATTAATATCTTTACTCGTTGACATTTGATTTGCAGGTACATCAAGCATAAATCCATCTGAAAAAGTTACTGTAATCGCTATATCAGAATAATTATGTGCAACATAAGTATATTGACCATTATTAGAAAATACAGCAGATATTGGATAGTCTGAAATAATAGATGTGTCTATTTGCCCTAAAGCATTCATGGAATGTAACCAATGATATGTTTGTGCGTCTGAAATACCAAATTTTAGTTCTCTATTTGGATTAGAATTATAGAGTTCTATAGCAGCTTGTGCATCAGTTAATGATAAGTATTTCCAATAGGTATCATGCCATAAATTCGGATTTTCTTCATTATTCATAATTCCTGTATTACTTGTCATTTCATCCCATAGAGATGAAGCATAATCTGGATGATGTCCTAAATACAATGATCCTCCGTGAATAGGATATAATTCTATACCATAAGATGCAGCAATGTCTGAGGTCCAAAACGTTCCATTATCAAAAGAATTCCCCCAAACTCTAGAAACGAGGCTGTATTGTTGAGAAAAAGGAGCGGTAGAAGCATTGAAATTTTGATTATTAATATCAAACCAGTACTCTTCTACAGCAGACTGTTCTGTTGTGTATATATAGATTCCTAAATCTCTTATTTCGTCATTTTCTGTAATGGTTCCCCAATGAATCAAAGAAGATGCAAACTGCATACTTTCAGAAGTTGATTCTTGGTCATTTCCTTGAGGGAAAGTAGCAAAACCATTTGCCCAACTATGTCCAGCATAAGGACTAAAGTTTCTTAAAAAAGGAAATTCTTGATCATTTCTATCATAAGAAGCAGCATCACGAATTAATAAATTAATCATTCCTCCCCAATTATTTACCCAGCCTGGTTCAAATTGCTCCATAAAAGATGCTGCATGAATAAAATAACCCCAATGAAAATGATGATCATTAATATTATTATCTTGACCATGACCAGAAGGATATCCTATCATAGATGACCAATCTTCATTATAAAAATAAAGAAATGCTACTTCTCCTGATTGATAGCTTAGCCAATCCTCAAGTCGTTCTTTTATTGTAGCAATCATTTTATTTCTTGCTTCAAGATTTCCAGTTTGATCAGCAATTCTAGCAGTTTGTATCATCCTGTTCATCATTTGACCTTCGTTATATGAATCTGTCCATGTTGCTAATCCATCATTTTCTATCTGAGAGATTTTTTCATCCATTTCAGATGGACTAAAACCTTCGCTATAATTTGCTAGGTACGGAAGTGTTGGTAAAATTCCTTTAAAAGTATTTTCTACTGAAAAACTATTCCCTTTTAGGGTTTTTAAATCACCTCTTACTGTAGAATAAATATATTCATTAGGTGAGGCAGAGTTAGAGGCTAAATTATTCCATTGATGTGGTAATAAGCCTAATAACGGATCAGTATTTGTTCCTTCTTTTATTTCTGTAATTACAGAAAAATTTGTAATAACCTTTCCATTATTTTCATCATATGCCCATTCGGTTAATGTGTTAATTGGAAAAACATAGGCATATTGTTTATAATCATTAACTAAACTATTTAGAGTTGAACTTACTTCAGGCAACATAGCCATTGACCAGTAATTATTACCATTTAAAGATGAATTAATAACATTGCCATTTTGAGTCCAAGTACTTCCGGAGGGAGCATAAAAAACAAAATCTTTTGTATTTGAGGCATTTTCAATAATTAGGATTTCATTGGAAATGGTGACAGATCCAGAATTAATTTTTATTTCTACGACATCACCAGTACCTTTTGTAAAGTACAAAAAGGGCATTCCTATTCCGGAAGTAGCATTTAAATTGCGAGAACCATCGTTCCAATTCATAGTAACTGTCCAATCTGAATGATCAGAAACAGTTGTTTTATTTGTATTTAGTCCACTAAGACCAACTTCTATTGGTGAGGAATCCCCAATTACACCCCAAGGAATATGGGTAACAATTAAACCTTCATTCGTAGTTTTTAAAGTCATCGGATAATTAAATAAATTATCAGCATGATTTTCTTTTATGAGTTTGGACCACCAATCATTTGTTGGAACGGGCTTCCCATAGGCATTACCGCTTAATTGTGGAATACCGGATGGGTAACTATTTCTACCTGCAGAATCAGTGCCAGGAAAGTTTGTAGTATAACTTCCAGCACCAACTGAAACTTGACCATAAGATAAATTATAATTTATAAATAGGAAGATAATTACTAAAAAAACTAGAAAATAGTTGTTTTTTTTTTTCATGAATAAAGATTTATATTGATGTAAAATTAAATTAAAAGTACATGGAATAAATTTTTTTAGCAATATAAAAACAATACAAATTAAATAAATATTTTAATTTTTTTTTAAAAGTTGGTATTTATTTATTTTTAACACAACATAGACCATACAATAATTATATTAAGATAACTACTAATTCTTTTTCTGAATTTTTTATTCTTTATTGTTTGGCTTACTAAATGAAATTATTAGTATTTAAATAGTTGAGATATAATGATATTCTTTGCCTTGGTATGTCTTATAACATTGTTTTAGTTGTTAGGTTTTATAAAAGTTTCCTTTTAGTAAAGAAATAATTAATTGAAGTTATATTTTTAAATATAAATACTACAATTAAAATTACAGCTATTTTTATTTGAAAGAAGTTTATTTTTTTAAAGTTACTTTAACTGCATTCATACCCTTCATACCTTTTTCTAATTCAAAAGTAACTTTATCATTTTCAGCAATTTGATCAATTATTCCGCTAACATGAGTAAAATACTTTTCTTGGGTATCAACATCAATTATAAATCCAAATCCTTTCGAAGAATCAAAAAATGAAACCTTACCATTTCTTATAGGATCAGGCTTATCTGCTTCAGTCATTTTAGGAACACTTATCTCTATGTTCTTTGCTTTTATCTTAATTTTTTGAGCTGGATCAGGAGGTGTATCAGTTAACTGACCATTATGATCAACATAGGCAAATTCAATCCCTTTAGTTCCATTTTCTTTAATAGCAGCTTTCCTGGCTTCCATTTTTTTTCTTTTATCTTCACGCTTTTTTAAACGTTTTTTTTCTTTTTCACTTTTATTAAATGTTTGTTGTGATTTTGCCATTTTTTATTGAATGATATTAAAATTTCAATGTCAAATATATCTATTTACTTTAATTTAATGAAAGAAAAAAACTAATATTCTTAATTCTGATACTTTGTTTTAAATCATGAAAGCTATTCATCTAATTAACAGGTTTTATAATTCCTGTAAATGATTTCTCTTTATTTTTATTTCTAAATGATTTAATATGATTAGAGAAGATTTTCAAATTAATTCTAATTTTTGGAGATAATAATTGGTATACATAAAGTTTATAAAAAGATAAACGAGTATTTTAAAAACTTGTGTTACTGTTTAATTGAATCTAAATTTTAATAATTAAAAGAACAAAAAATAAAATGTTTTTATGGATATTATTTTACTTTTGTTAAAAAATAGTTCGTGATTTTGAATTTAAAAATTTCAGTGTTTTTCTTTTTCATTCAAATTTTTTATTTAAGTGGACAAAATTCAGTAGCTAGAGATTGGAATGATGAATTATTAGATGCTATAAGAAATGACTTTGCTAGACCAACAATACACGCTAGGAACCTTTTCCATTCCTCTGTTATTATGTATGATGCATGGGCAATTTTCGATGAAAATGCAGAAACAGTTTTTTTAGGAAAAAACTTTCATGATTTTTACTGCTCTTTTGATGAAATTATTTCACCTATAGATACAGAAGAAGCAATACATGAGATTATTAGCTATGCAATGTATCGTTTACTTCATCACAGATTTTCAAATTCACCTAATGCATCTAATACTCTTGAAAGTATTGACTCATTATTTGAATCTTATGGATATGATAAAAATTTTACTTCTACTGACTATTCCTCAAACACCTATTCTGCATTAGGAAACTATATTGCACAAGAAATGATTGATTTTGGACTTCAGGATGAATCAAATGAAGAAAATAATTATGAAAATTTATTTTATTATCCTGATAATGATCCTTTAATCTTAGATTTATATGAAGATAACTCTTCTATCGATCCAAACAAATGGCAGCCTCTAGCCTTTGATGTTTTTATTGATCAAAGTGGAAATACTTATGCATTAGAAACTCCTAGTTTTTTAAGCCCTGAATGGGGAAAGGTAAAATCTTTTTCTTTAAAAACTGAAGATTTATCAATTTTAAATGATGGATTTGATAGTTTCATTTATAATGATCCAGGTCCTCCTGCATTTATCCAAAACTCAGAGATGAATGGCATCCAAGATCCTTATAAATGGAATTTTGCACTTGTCATTGCATGGTCATCTCATCTAGATCCAACAGATGATACTATGATTGATATTTCTCCTGGTGCGATGGGAAATATAGACATTAATTCTTTTCCTAATACTTTTGATGAATATAGAAATTTTTACAATTTTACTGATGGAGGCTCTATTGGTAATGGTCACGAAATTAATCCTGTTACAGGAAATATTTATAATTCTCAAATGGTCAAAAGGTCAGATTATGCTCGAGTATTAGCAGAATTTTGGGCAGATGGTCCTGATTCTGAGACACCCCCTGGTCATTGGTTTACTATATTGAACTATGTGAGTGATCATTCTGAAACAATAAAAAAAATTGGAGGAAGAGGTCCTGTAGTAAGTAATTTAGAATGGGACGTGAAAAGTTATTTAGTTTTAGGTGGTGCAATGCATGATGCAGCGATAAATATATGGGGAATTAAAGGTTATTATGATTATGTAAGACCAATTTCTGCAATTAGATATATGGCTTCAAAAGGACAGAGTACAGACCCTTCACTGTCTAATTTTGATTCACATGGTTTGCCATTAATACCTGGTCTTATAGAGGTTATAAATTCTGAAGATTCACTTGCCAACAATGATGAATCTAATGTGGGTAAAATCAAAGTTAAGTCATGGAAAGGACCCGATTTCATTACAAATACAAGTACAGATGTAGCTGGAGTTGATTGGATTTTAGGGACAAATTGGTGGCCATATCAAAGGCCAACCTTTGTTTCACCACCTTTTGCAGGCTATTTATCTGGACACTCTACTTTCTCTAGAGCAGCTGCTCAAACTTTAACTCAAATTACAGGAAGTAAATACTTTCCAGGTGGAATGGGGGTTTTTGATATTACAGAAAATAATTTTTTAGTTTTTGAAGAAGGTCCCTCAGAGAGTTTCACATTGCAATGGGCAACATATCAAGATGCATCTGACCAAACAAGTCTTTCTAGAATTTGGGGTGGAATCCACCCACCTATTGATGATATTAAAGGAAGAATTATTGGAGATAAAATTGGAAGAGATACTTTCACGCTGGCAAAACAATACTTTTCCGGTACTTTGAGTAATAATGATATATATGAAAATGATTTTATTTCAATATATCCAAACCCTGTAGAAAATGAACTATTTATTAAAACAGAATATCTTGAACAAATTCATATAAAATTATTTTCTGTAACAGGAAAACTAATTATTTCTGAATTAATTAAAATTCATCAAGGTAATTTATCTATAAAGTTAGATCATATCTCAAAGGGCATATATATTCTAAAAGGAAGTTCAAAAAATAATTCTTTATTATTTCAATATAAAATTATCAAATAATAGTATCCCTATAATTTTTAAATTGTATAACGAATAATGTAGTTTGTGTTAAAAATCTACGACAATTCCAATACTTGGAATTATAGTACTTGTGTCCTGATTTATTTGAGATAAACTGATAGGGGAAATTAAATTTCCATTCATATCTCTAGATAATCCATACTCTATAGGTCTAGGTATACTTTGTCCTAATATGTTTTGAACTTCAATAAAAATATTTAAACTAAATTTTTCATAATTCCATTTTTTATCTATTCTAAAATCTAATTGACTAAATGTTTCAAGTTTTACTTCACCAAGACGAGAGTAATCTAGAGTAATCTCAGGATAAGAAATTAAAGTAGCATTAACATTTGTTGGCACATATGGTGTTTTACCTGCAAATCGATAACGTGAACTTATTTCCCAGTTATTTTTTAATTTATAACCACCTACAAAAGATACTATGTGTCTACTATCCCAAACTGATGGTATAAAAGTTGTAGTGTCAAATCCTGTAAATGCACTAAAAAAATAGGTATAAGAGAAGATGCTGTAAAAGTTATTTAGTAACTTTTGTTGATATTGTATTTCTAAACCATAGCTTCGTCCCTTTCCAACAGTTTCTATATCTTCATTCCCCAAGACTTCAAAATCAGCCCCTTTATTAGCTAATGATACTTGATCTAATACAGAAACTGGATAATCACTGTAATATTTGTAAAAAGCTTCTAAAGAAATATTAGCGGAAGTACTTAAGTAGTGTTGTAAACCAATAACATAATGATCACTTTGAGTATAATTACTATCTTTATTACTCAAGCTTCCGAAAGCATCTCTAAATCCTAAAATTGTATAAGGAACAAGTTTAAAATATCTTCCCGAAGTAGCACTTATAAGCCAATCTTCTATAAACTCGTATGATAAAGAAAGTCTAGGTGAAAAAGTTGATGTTAAATTATTAGTAGTTGTAAAATTATCACCATCTATCCTAAATCCAAGAGATATATCTAATTTATCATTGAAAAATGAACGAGTAGTATTTGCAAAAACTCCATATTTTAAAAATGATAATTCAGTATTGTAAAAAATAGCATCCGAATTATTTATAGTATTATTTGAGTAAAAAGAATATTGAGTGTTAAAACCACAAGTAAATTTCCATTCATTGGAAAATTTTGTTAACTTATATCTTAGTTTAGTTTCAGATTCTATAGCATCATTTTTAAAAATTATACCTATCTCATTTTCTGGGTCTTGGTAGTTAGTAAAAATATTCTCCAAACGATTGTTACTAAGTGTAGATTCCATGTATCCAGAACCATTTTTAAATCTTTTTCGCCAAGTAATCCCAATTGAGTTTGTTTTTTGCTTTATAAAAGGTGCTTGTTCTATTATGGATTGGGCTTCTTGATCAAACTCATTTGGAGATTCAACACTAAAATCATCAATTGATCCTAAACCTATTAAATACAGGTAATTATATTCATCTATTTCATGTGATAATTTATATTGATAATCCCAATAATCAGGTCTTATTGGTAAACCGATTAATTTAAATAATGCTTGTAAATAACTTCGTCTTACGGACATCAAAAAACTTGTATTTGACTCTTTTTTATTATTTTTGAAAAATGGTCCTTCAAAAGTAAATGCTGCATCTGTTGCACTTACACGAATATTAGTATTAAGTCTCTCTTTATTTCCATCTCGTTGTTTGAATTGAAGAACCCCTGATAAGGGATTATCATATTGTGATCCAAATGAAGATGTTGACAATGTTACATCATTTATAAAAGACACATTTAATAATCCTAATGGTCCACCAGCACTACCCTGTGTTGCAAAATGGTTGATGTTTGGAACTTCTAACCCATCTAAATAATAAACAGTCTCATTTGGTGCACCACCACGAATAATTAAATCATTTCGAAAACCACCAACAGAAGGCGAAACACCTGCTAAAGTTTGCGCAACCTGAACAACATCATTATTACCACCTGGGTAGGTTGAAATTTCAACAGCTGATAAAGATTGAGTAGATAATGGAGTTTCTTTTGGTCTACTAATTGTATTTGAGTTATTTACTATTACTTCATTTAAAAATTCTGATGATTCAATTAATACAAAATTAAATGAAGGGTTTCCTTTTGATTTAATAATAATATTAAATTTTGTTTGTGATTCAAAACCAACAAAACTTGCCGTTAAATTATAAGATCCAGGAATAATATCTATAATTTCAAAAGTACCATCTTCTTCAGTATAATTTCCTTGAGTATTATTTAAATATAAAGATACAGCAAATATTGGTGCACCTTTTTCATCTGTAACCTTTCCTCTAATAGTAGTTTTTACTTGAGATGAAAGAGAAGTTGAATAAAAAAATAAAATTACTATAAATATGAAATATTTAAATATAGAAGTCATCTCATTTAGTATTATGATTTTTACAAAAATACCTATTTTATCAGGTTAATTATTTAATTGTAATAATATATATAACCTTATTAATGAATTTTATTAAATTTTTAACATGAAATAAATGACTTAGAGAGTACCAGTTTTCTAGAATTAGTCAGTTTTTTACTAGACAGTAGTCTCTGTAAATTTTATATTGAGATTTTTCTCAATTTCATGAATTTTTTGAAGTTCATTTGATAGAATTAATGCAATTGACAATCCTTTTTTTCCCCCTCTCGCAGTTCTCCCACTTCTATGGGTATAATAATCTATAAAATCTGGTAATTGATGATGAATAATGAATGCCAATCCATTTACGTCAATCCCTCTAGCTGAAACATCTGTTGAGATTAAATACTGTAAATTTCCATTCTTAAAAGCTCGCATAACTTTATCACGTACTTTTTGTTGCATATCTCCTTCTAAAGCACCAATGGAAAAACCTTCCTCTTTTAGAAGTTTAGTTAAATTTTGAGTGCCTGACTTAGTTCTACAAAAAATAATTCCACGATCTTCATTACTTGATTCTAAAAATCGAATGATGGACAATGTTTTTTCCTTGATTGTGGTTATCACATATTGATGTTTAATATTACTGTTTACTATTGAATTTCTATCAATTTCCACACGATGTGCATTAGCATCCATATAGGTCTTAATGATTCTTTTAATTTCATCTGGCATTGTTGCAGAAAATAACCAAGTATTTCGATGACCTGAAGTATATTTTAAAATTCTATTTAAATCTTGTTTAAAACCCATACTTAACATTTCATCGGCTTCATCTAAAACAAGTGTATTGATTTCTTTTAAATTAATATTACCGCGTTCTATTAAATCAATCAATCGTCCTGGTGTTGCAACAATAACGTGGGTAGTCCTTTGCAAATTATGAATCTGACGTTCAATTTTTTCTCCTCCATATACTGCTTCTACAAAGACTTTATGATCGTAGTATTTTGTATACTTGAAGAGTTGTTTTTTAATTTGTTGTACTAATTCTCTAGTAGGTGATAAAATTAATGCTTGAATATCATTTTTATTTGGGTCAATCTTCTGAACAATTGGCAAGCCAAATGTAGCTGTTTTACCAGTTCCTGTTTGAGCAAGACCAACAAAATCAGTTTTTTTACCAAGTAAAATTGGAATTCCTCTTTCTTGAATTTCAGTAGGTATGTTTATTCCAAGTTCTTTAATAGATTTTATAAATTCTTTTCGGATACCAAGAGATAAAAATGTGCTCATAATAAATAAAATTATATAGTCATAAAGGTACATCTATTTAGAGGTTAATATCGACAATATTTGATCTGTTATTCTTATTGGTTTAAATGTTTTTTGATTTAAAAGGCAAAAAGTAGTTTTTGATTTAGCAATTAATTTATCATCTTTATAAAATTCAACATGACGAACTGATTTCAAGCCTACGGTTTTACCGACCCATGTTTTAGTCTTCAAAACATCACCTAATAAGGCCTGATTTAAATAGTCTATCTCATGGCGTATAACAACCCAAATAGATTCAGAAGTATCAACTCCTTGCTTTAATTCTTTCCAATGTAAGTTTGCGATATCTTGAATCCATTCAAAATAAACGATATTATTTACATGTCCTAATTCATCAATATTTGAATTTAATACATGGTATGATTTTTCAAAAATTTTCATAATTAATACAAATTTTCACCATTTAAATTTGTAGTGAGTATATCACTAAATAAATCAAAGAAAGGTCGTAATGCAATATAGGACTTATCTACCTCTAAGCTAAAGTTTGGGGAAAGCACTTCTTCGTCTGTAAAATTACGAACAGCTATAAACCCTTTTTTACGTAACAAATCTACATCGGGATGATCTTTGTCAAAACCACGTGGTGCGGTTTTTAATTCATCGCCTTTAAATATATTCCCAAAATAGTGCTGAAAGTTTTTATCTTCTAAAATTTCTCGAAACTCTGAAGCATCTACTTCTATTTCTTTTCTGATTCTTAATAAATCTTCTTTATTAGGCTCCCAAAAGCCACCTGCTAAGAAACTCTCACCTGGTCTAATTCTCAAATAATACCCTCCACGTAGTTGTTTTCCTAATCTAGAGAATGAGCCAGCAAAATGAGGTTTGTAAGGTGTTTTATCTCTAGAGAACCTGACATCTCTATAAATCCTAAACAATTTAAACTTTTCAATTTCATCATGTTTTTCAAGATTATTTCTAATCTCAGCATACAACTCTTTGGCATTATTTTGAGCTTCAATAAAGATGGGCTTATGCTCTGCAAACCAATCTCTATTGTTATTTTTTTTTAATTGTTTTAGATAGGTTAAACTAGGTTTCTTGAATTGCATAGATAAAATATTTAAAGAAGTTAAAATTACAAAAAATGATTTACTAATGATTTGTATTTTTGAAGATGAATGAAGATTACACAATTGAGGTTTGAAGGTTTTTTAAAAACACCCACATTATGGGAAGCTGCTAGAGTGTATGAGTTAACACAATTTAAAATTGAGCAAAAATCTATTGTTTTTGATACAGAAATTGATGCTAAGCAACGATTGGGTAAATATATTGAGCGTTTTGTTTCTCATCAATTAGCAAATACCGAGGGTATTACTTTAATTGCAGAAAACATTCAGATCTCTAAAGATAGAATTACCCTTGGAGAGTTAGACTGTTTGCTGTATAAGAATGGTAACCCTATACATTTAGAAGTGATTTATAAGTTTTATTTGTATGATCCAACTAAACAGGATTTACATTGCTGGATTGGGCCTAATAAAAAGGATCGTTTAGTTGATAAATTAGAGAAGCTTCAACAGAAGCAATTACCACTTCTCTACTCTAAAGAATGTGAAAAGTTTTTAAAGAGTGTCTCGCTCCATAGTACTGATATTTCACAACAAGTTTATTTTAAAGCTCAATTATTTCTCCCATTGGGAATGCGTAAATCAATAGATACTAAGATTAACATAGGCTGTATTTCAGGTTTTTATTGCACACCTAATGAATTGAGTGAATTTAAAAATGCTAAATTTTATATTACTTCAAAAAAAGATTGGTTGATAATTCCTCATACAAATGTAGGTTGGATGGGGTACAAAAAGTATCTTGAACAAAGTAAAAACTATCTAGACCGCCAGTTTTCTCCGATGTGTTGGATGAAAACAACTACAGGCGAATTAAAAAAGTTTTTTTTAATTTGGTGGGAGATATAACCTTTAAAAAATCTTACTTTTCTCTTTCTTTTAGTACTTCCACAACATCATTAAGTTTGAAACCTTTGGCTTGTAATAACAGTAAATAGTGAAATAACAAATCTGCACTTTCATTTAAAAATAAGTCATTATTAGTGTCTTTAGCCTCAATAACTACTTCTACGGCCTCCTCTCCTACCTTTTGAGCTACTTTATTGATTCCTTTCTTAAATAAGCTTGCCACATAAGATTTGGAAGCATCAGCATGTTCTATTCTATTTGCAATGGTCTCCTCTAATTTAGAAATAAAACCATACGACACCAAATTTGATTCATTCCAACAGGTATCTGAACCTGTATGACAGGTTGGCCCCACTGGATTCACAAAAATTAATAAGGTGTCATTGTCACAATCTAGCTTTAGTTCTACTAAGTTTAAAAAATTTCCACTCTCCTCGCCTTTTGTCCACAATCTATTTTTTGTTCTGCTAAAGAAGGTTACTTTTTTTGTGTTTTGTGTTTTCTCTAAAGCTTCTTGATTCATAAAGCCTAGCATGAGAACTTTCTTAGAGATTGCGTCTTGTATAATTGCAGGGACCAAACCCTCGGCATTTTTATTAAAATTTATGGTCATAATCGTACTTGTATCATATTATTTTTTAATTCTTGTTTTAATTTGGGTATGGGTATTTCTCCAAAGTGAAACACACTAGCTGCCAGCGCAGCATCTGATTTCCCTTTAGCAAATGTGTCTACAAAATGCTGTACTGAACCCGCACCACCTGAAGCAATAATTGGAATATTTACCAATGCTGATAACTTTGCCAATGCTTGGTTAGCAAAGCCTGCTTTGGTTCCGTCATTGTCCATGGAAGTAAATAAAATCTCTCCTGCACCTCGTTGTTCTACTTCTTTTGCCCAATCAAATAACTCTAATTCGGTAGGAATAGTACCTCCAGCTAAATGAACAACCCATTTTCCATCTATTTGTTTTGCATCTATAGCTACAACTACACATTGACTTCCAAATTTTTGCGCTAATTCATTTATTAATTTAGGTCTTTTAATTGCCGAAGAATTAATGGAAACTTTATCTGCTCCACTTTGTAACAAAGCATTCACATCTTCAATAGATGAAATCCCACCACCTACAGTAAAAGGGATATTTACTTGTGCTGCAACTTTTAACACCATTTCTAACATGGTTTTTCTACCTTCTAAAGTGGCAGAAATATCTAAAAACACCAATTCATCTGCACCAACTTCTGCATATTGTTTTGCTAGTGCTACAGGGTCTCCTGCATCAATTAAATTTACAAAATTAACGCCTTTTACAGTTCTACCGTTTTTAATATCTAAACAAGGTATAATTCTCTTTGTAAGCATCTTAATTAGTTATTATATAGGTTTCTAATTCTTTCAAGCTAATTCTATTCTCATAAATTGCCTTTCCAATAATTACGCCCTCACAACCCAGTTTAGCTAATTGAGGAATCTCATGAAAGGTTGAAATCCCTCCAGAAGCAATAAGTTTGATGTCTGATGCTTGCGTGAGGATTCTTTCGTACAAATTAAAAGAGGGGCCTTGCAACATTCCGTCTTTTGAAATATCTGTGCAAATAACATAGTGAATGCCTTTAGATTGATAATCTTGAATAAATGAAATAACATTTAAATTACTTTCTTCTTGCCAACCACTTACAGCAATTTTATCATGATTACAATCTGCACCTAAAATGATTTTATCGGCACCAAACGTTGCAATCCAATTTTCAAAGACAGGTGTGTTTTTAACTGCAATACTACCCCCTGTAATTTGGTTAGCACCAGATTCAAAAGCAATGTGTAAATCTTCATCAGATTTTAAGCCTCCTCCAAAGTCTATTTTTAAATTTGTTTTTGAAGCTATTTGCTCTAATATCTTATAATTAACGATGTGGCTTGTTTTCGCGCCATCTAAATCTACCACATGCAGATACTCAATTCCTGCATCTTCAAATGCTAATGCTACCTCTAAAGGGTTTTCATTGTATATTATTTTAGTGTTGTAATCTCCTTTAGTGAGTCTTACACATTTTCCTTCAATAATATCGATCGCTGGTATAATTCTCATGTTAAAGATTTAAAAAGTTTTGTAAGATTTTTTCTCCCAATTTTCCACTTTTTTCTGGGTGAAACTGAACGCCATAAAAATTATCTTTTTGTATCGCAGATGCATACGGAAGCTCATAGTCTGTTGTTGCAATAGTATTTTCATTTTCTTCAACATAATAACTATGCACCAAATACATATACTCTTTATCAGAAATATCTTTAAACAACTTAGATTTTAGGTTGGTTATGGTATTCCATCCCATGTGCGGAACTTTTACTGAACTTGAAAAACGTTTTACAGTTACATCAAATATTCCCAAGCCTTCTGTTTGACCCTCTTCTGTTTTGTTACACATTAACTGCATCCCTAAACATATACCCAAAACGGGTTGTTTCAATTTTTTAATATCATCTATCAAACCAGTATCCTTAAGTTTATTCATGGCTGAACTTGCTTCTCCTACTCCAGGAAAAATAATTTTATCAGCAGCTTTTATTAACTCAATATCGTTAGATAAAACAGCAGTTACACCCAACCTACTGAAGGCAAATTGAATACTTTTTATATTCCCTACTTTATAATCTAAAATCACTAAATTCATTATAACATTCCTTTTGTAGAGGGTAAAATCATTTTTTCCACATCACGTTTGACTGCCATTTTAATTGCCTTAGCAAAAGCTTTAAAAATTGATTCTATCTTGTGATGTTCATTGGTGCCTTCGGCTTTAATATTTAAATTACATTTAGCACCGTCTGTAAACGATTTAAAGAAGTGAAAAAACATTTCTGTAGGCATTTTACCAACCATTTCCCGTTTAAAATCTGCTTCCCACACCAACCAGTTTCGTCCACCAAAATCAATAGCAACTTGAGATAAACAGTCATCCATTGGTAAATAAAAACCATAACGTTCTATTCCTAGTTTATTTCCTAAAGTCTTTGCAAAAACTTCACCTAGTGCTATTGCTGTATCTTCAATAGTGTGGTGTTCATCAACTTCTAAATCACCTATTACATTAACAACTAAATCCAATTGACCGTGACGTGCAATTTGATCTAACATGTGATCAAAAAATGAAATTCCTGTTGAAATATCACTTTTACCAGTTCCGTCTAAATTTAAATCGATTTGAATTTTAGTTTCATTGGTATTTCTTGAAATACTTCCTGTTCTATCTTTCGCCTTTAAAAATTCATAAATTGCAGACCAATCTTTTGTTTCTAAAGCAATATAGTTTTCTAATTCATCTTTTGTAACCGTTAATTCATCGGTCCCTTCTATATTATCATTGTTAATAAAAATACCCTTTGCCCCTAAGTTTTTAGCCAATTCTATATCTGTCATACGATCACCAATCACAAAAGAATTTTCTAAATCATATGATGAAGAAATGTAATGCGATAATAGTCCTGTATTGGGTTTTCGGGTTGGAGCATTATCTCTTGCAAATGTTCTATCAATAATTTGTTCTGTAAATACAATGCCTTCTTTTTCAAAGGTTTTCACTAAAAAATTATGCACTGGCCAAAAAGTAGCTTCTGGAAAACTAGGAGTACCTAATCCGTCTTGATTGGTAACCATCACCAACTCAAAATCCAATTTTTTGGCTATTTTACCAAGGTATTGAAATACTTTTGGATAAAATTCTAATTTTTCAAAACTATCAAGCTGATAATCTACAGGTGGCTCTATGGCTAATGTTCCATCTCTATCTATAAAAAGTACTTTTTTCATTTATACTAATTTTAGGGTATTTATTAATTTTTTATTTTCATCTGCTGTACCCACTGTAAAACGCAAGCAATTATCACATAAAATTTGGGTAGTTCTATTTCTTGCGATAATTCCTAGTTTAACTAATTGCTTGTAACGTAGATTAGCGTCATCTACTTGTACTAATAAAAAATTGGCATCAGATGAATATACTTTTTCTACGATCTCAACATTTTCCAAGTCTCTAATCAATTGATTTCTTTCGGATATAATAGCTGTTATATTATTTTTTACTTTTTCATGATTTAAAAGTGATTGTAAGGCCACATCTTGAGTTAGTTGGTTCACATTATAGGGAGGTTTAATCTTGTTTAATATTGAAATAATTTCTTTTGAAGCATAGCAGATCCCCAGGCGAATTGCAGCTAACCCATAAGCTTTAGATAAGGTTTGCGTAACTATTAAATTTGGAAATTCATCTAACCTACCTAGCCAGCTGTCTTCAATAGAAAAATCTATATACGCCTCATCAATAACTACAATTCCATTAAATTCTTTGATTAAAGTTTCTATACTACTAGCATCAAAACTATTGGCTGTTGGATTGTTTGGTGAACATAGAAACAATACTTTGGTTTTAGCGTCTTGAACTTTTACGATCTCCTTAACATTAGGCTGGAAATTTTCAACTAAAGGAATTTTCACCAACTCAATAGCATTGGTATTCGCTAAAACCTCATACATGCCATAAGTAGGTGGTAAAACAATTACATTGTCTTCTCTAGGTTCACAGAAAACCCTAAAAATAAGATCCAATACTTCATCACTTCCATTTCCTAAAAGTATTTGTTCTTTGGAGATTCCTTTCATTTTAGATAATGCTTCTTTAACTAAATTCTGTTGCGGATCTGGGTATCTATTTAAACCTGTATCAAAAGGATTTTCGTTTGCATCAATAAAAACTAACTCTGAAGACATTGCTTTAAATTCATCTCTTGCAGAAGAATAAGCCTCTAGTGATTTTATATTTTCTCTAATTAGATCTTTTATTTCCATCATTTTAAGTCTTTTAATCTGAGGGTTACTGCATTTTTATGAGCTTGCAGACCCTCTGCCTCTGCCATGAGTTCGATGGAGGGTCCAATATTTTGAATTCCTGTTTTAGTTATTTCTTGAAACGTAATACTTTTGGTGAAACTATCTAAATTTACGCCTGAATAGGCCTTTGAATATCCATTGGTTGGCAAAGTATGGTTAGTTCCTGAAGCATAGTCTCCTGCACTTTCAGGAGTAAAATTTCCTATAAATACAGAACCTGCATTGCTAATACCATCAATAAAAAAATCATTGTTTTTTGTACATACAATAAAGTGTTCTGGAGCGTATTCATTAATTAAAGCCAAGGCTTCTTTAAAATCTTTTACTAGAATAGATTTTGAATTCTGAATGGCTTTGATTGTAATTTCTACTCTAGGAAGCTCTTTAAGTTGCATATCAACTTCTGAAGATACTTCTTCAATTAACTTTTCTGAGGTAGAAACAAATACAACTTGACTATCGGTTCCGTGTTCTGCTTGACTTAACAAATCAGCCGCAATAAATGATGCATTCGCAGAATCATCTGCCATGACTAATACTTCACTTGGTCCAGCAGGCATGTCTATGGCTACTCCATATTTTGTGGCAATTTGTTTTGCAACAGTTACAAACTGATTACCAGGACCAAATATTTTATAAACTTTTTGAATAGTTTCTGTTCCAAAAGTTAATCCTGAGATCGCCTGAATTCCTCCTACTTTATAGATGCTGGTTACACCACAAAGATTGGCAGCATATATAATTTCATTAGCAATTTTACCTTCTTTATTAGGAGGTGAACACAATATTATTTCTTGACAACCAGAAATTTTTGCAGGAACGGCTAACATTAAAACTGTTGAAAATAGGGGTGCAGTTCCACCAGGTATGTATAAACCAATTTTTTGTATGGGTCTTTTTTCTTGCCAACAAACTACTCCTGGCATGGTTTCTTGATATACTTTATCTGTTTTTTGGGCACTATGAAATTTTTCAATATTACCAGCGGCCAATTGAATAGCTTCTTTCAATTCAATAGAGATAGACTTCACTGCCGTCTTAATTTCTTCTTGAGTAACTAAAAAAGATGACAACGATACATTATCAAATTGTTTAGTGTATTTTTTTATGGCACTGTCACCATTTACCTGGACATCATTAAAAACTTCATTGACTGTTGTTTCTATTTCTTTAACTGTTTGTGTTGGTCTTTTTAAGATTTGAGACCACTGATCTTTTCTAGGATATAGTATATTTTTCATTACAGTACCATTTTTTCAATTGGACAAACTAAAATACCTTCTGCTCCTTTTTCTTTTAATTCATCAATAATTTCCCAAAACTGATATTTACTTATTACTGAATGTACAGAACTCCAACCTTCATCTGCCAAAGGTAAAACTGTTGGGCTTCTCATTCCTGGTAAAACTTTTAAAATATCTTGTAACTTATTATTTGGCGCATTCATCAAAACATATTTAGAATTTCTCCCCCTTAAAACAGATTCTATTCTAAACTCAAACTTCTTTAGAATACGTTGCTTTTCTTTTGATAATTTAGGTGAAACTGCTAATACTGCCTCAGACTTTAATAAAACAGCAACTTCATTTAAATTATTTTTAAATAAGGTGCTACCACTAGATACAATATCACAAATACCATCGGCTAACCCAATATTTGGAGCAATTTCTACAGAACCATTAATGATGTGAATATCTGTGTCAATTCCTTTATCTATTAAATATTTTCTTACAGTGTTTGGATAGGAAGTAGCTATTTTTTTATTAGTAAAATAATCTATGCCTGTGTAGGTTTCATTTTTTGAAATTGCTAAAGAAACTTTGCACTTTGAAAACCCTAAACGTTGAGTAAATTTAATTTCTTCACCATTTTCTACTAGTACATTTTCACCAATGATAGCGGTGTCTACTACGCCATCTTTTAGATATTGAGGAATATCTCCATTTCTTAGGTAAAAAACTTCTAAAGGGAAGTTTCTAGCCGAGGCTTTTAACTGATCTTTTCCGTTATCTATAGAGATTCCACAATCTTT
>TARA_B110000008_G_scaffold1176_1_pt1 | contig 85677 bp, 69 predicted proteins | sample TARA_B110000008 | Tara Oceans TARA_B110000008 (sample SAMEA4396496) | marine metagenome | biome: Westerlies Biome; feature: [DCM] deep chlorophyll maximum layer (ENVO:01000326); material: water (ENVO:00002006), including particulate matter (ENVO:01000060) such as... | depth 40 m
TTTTTTTTACGAAAAACCCATGAATTCCCTTAAATTTGTTATCTATTTTTATTAAAAAAAATAAAATGATAAATTATAATGGTGATTTAGTAGCTTATGAGGATATTACTATAACCCCTGACAACAGGGCATTTAAATACGGAGATTCTATTTTTGAAACTATAAAAGTTATCGATGGTAAATTAATTTTTTGGGAAGACCATTATTTTAGATTAATGGCATCTATGAGGATGTTGAGAATGAAAATTCCAATGAATTTTACCTTAGAATTTCTTCAACAAGAAATCTTAAAAATAGCTCATGTTGATAATAAGAACAGAAAACGTCGAGCCCGAATAAGTATTACAAGAAAAGATGGAGGTTTTTATTTACCTAAAACTAATCAAATAGATTATCTTATTGATATAAAAGAAATAGAGTATTCAATTAAATCTACTTATAGAGTAGACCTTTTTAAAGATTTTTATTTGAGTTCTAGTCATTTATCTACTGTTAAGACCAATAATAAGATTACAAATACTCTAGCAAGTATTTATGCTCATGAAAATGAACTAGATAATAGTATTCTATTAAACGAAAGAAAGGGTATTGTTGAAGTTACCAATGCAAATCTTTTCTTAATTAAGGGAACATTAATTAAAACTCCAGCTTTATCGGAAGGTTGTTTAAAAGGTATTATTAGAGAAAAAGTTAAAAGTATCATTGACTCTAATAATGAATATACTTTAGAAGAAACAATTATTTCTCCTTTCGAGATATTAAAAGCTGATGAGATTTTTATAACAAACTCTGTTATTGGTATTCAACCCATTACACATTACAGGAAAAAAAAATTTACTAGAATTATATCAGAAAAACTATCTAAAAGCTTACGTATTTTAGAGATATCGAGTAAATAGTTAATTATGACTTATATCTTTTGGAGCATTTGCCCATATTTTATATTCACCTCCTTTTTGAATCAATTTATTTTTCCAGATGGTTTTATTATCAATAGATAAAATATTTTCATAATCATTTTTAGAAACAAACCAAGAATTATTTGAAATTTCTTCTACTAATTGTTCTTTAGCCCAACCAGAATATCCCAAGAAAAAACGTATCTCATTGCTGTTAATTTTTTTCTGCTTAAGTAATATTTTTACAGATTCAAAATTCCCCCCCCAAAATATATTTTGACCAACTTTCATACTATTTGGAATTAATTCTGGTATAATATGTATAAAATATAAGTTGTCTTGTTCTACAGGACCCCCATGATATATTTTTAAAGTAGAATCTAATTCTGGAATAAGATCCTTAATATTAAATTTTAGAGGTCTATTTAAAATAAAGCCTACAGAACTATTTTTATTATGCTCTGTTAATAAAATAATAGACCTATTGAAAGAATCATCGTTTAAGATAGATGGTTCAGCAATTAATAAATTTCCTTTAGTTGGTTTTATTAAAGACAATTTTAATTTTTATTAAATTATAATTAAATAAAAAAACCTTCTTTACTAAGAAGGTTCTTTATTTGAATGGAATGGGTTATTAGTTCACAGAACTACTTAAACCAGCTCCAGCTTTAAACTTAACAACGTTTTTAGCTGCAATTCTAATTTCTGCACCAGTTTGTGGGTTTCTTCCGTTTCTTGCAGCTCTGTTAGATACTGACCAAGTTCCCCATCCAACTAGAGCAACTTTACCACCTGCTTTTAAAGTAGAAGTTACATTAGACGTCATTGACTCTAAAGCGGCTTTTGCAGCTGCTTTTGAAATTCCTGCATCAGCAGCCATAGCATCGATTAAATCTGATTTGTTCATAATAAATAGTATTTAAAAATTAATTGTTATTTTTTTGCACGCGTGCTATAACAAATATAGACGGATTGTGGGTTTGTGCAAGTTTGATGCCATAAAAAAAGCTTTTTTGTTAATAAAACACCTAAAATTGTTAATAAGGGAAGTGTTTTTTTATAAAAACTACGAATGTACTATCATTAAAGGGCTTAGAGCATTTTGGCTTTGGATGAAAATGAATACCCATTTAAAAGACTTTTAGAATCTAACTTTTTCTTTCCAGATATCTTTAATACATCAATGTAAATATACCCACCTTTAACAGCAATTTTTATTTCTTTTTTATTTGTTTTTATATTTCCAATGACTTCTTTATGATTTTTTTTTTCTTTTCTAACCTTATATATTTTAAGAGAAATTATAGAATCATTATTAATCATTTCTGACCAAGCACACGGAAATGGGTTTAAACCTCTTATGTGATTGTATATGTTATCTAATGAATCATTCCAGTTAATTTTACAATTTTTTATATTAAGTTTTGGTGCTATTTTTAAAGATTTTTCAGATTGCTTTTTAGTAATAATTAAACTTTTACTAATATTTTTTACAGTTTTGGATACTATTTCTGCCCCAGCATTCATGAGTCTATCATGTAATTCACCAACAATTTCATCTTTATGGATTTTAACTTCTTTCTGAAGAATAATTTTACCTGTATCTATTTTTTCGTCAATAAAAAATGTTGTAACACCTGTTACTTCTTCTCCATTAATAATTGCCCAATGAATAGGAGCTGCACCTCTATATAATGGTAATAATGAAGCATGTAAATTAAAAGTACCGTATTTTGGCATTTTCCAAACAATTTTGGGTAACATCCTAAATGCAACTACTATTTGAAGTGTTGCTTTTATTGCTTTTAATTTTTTGATGAAATCCTCATTTTTAAGGTTTGTTGGTTGTAAAATAGATAAGTTATGTTTTAAGGCATATTTCTTTACTGCAGATTGGTTTATTTTCCTTCCTCTTCCTGCTGGTTTGTCGGGAGCTGTAATAACAGCAACAATTTTACGTTTATCTTCTATCAATCTTTTTAAGATCGTAACTGCAAAATCTGGAGTTCCCATAAAAACAATTCGTAAATTTCTCATAGAATATAGAATTTATTAGTATTTGTAATCCCTATACTATTATTTGATAATAGATGTCGCAAATTTATTAAAATAGCTTTCTCTTCTTCATTTAAAAGTAAGATAATTTCTTCCTGAGAAATTTCTTTTTGATTATTTAAAACTTTAATTATTTTCTGTTGCAATGAGATTGAGTTTTTTCTTTTATTTGAGAGACATACATCACATATATTGCATTTTTCGTTATTTTTTTCTCCAAAAAAATTTAATAATTGTACACTTCTACAAACCGTATTATTTTTAATATACTCAATCAATTCATCTGTTTTTTTTACCTGTTGTTTCAAATATTTTTGAATCACTTTAGAAAATCTGTTTATTGTTTTGTCATCTTCTCTTGGGAGTAAGAAGATTAATTCTTCATTAGAATTAGCTTCTTTATAGGATAGAATATTTGATTCATTTAATTTTTTAAGTTCATCTCTTATTATAGTAGAATTTGTTTGTAATTTTTTTGCTATATAAAACTCATTAATTTTTAGTTCTTTTTGAAAAACACCTCCATAACTTCTAAGAAGAAAATTAATTATCTTTTTAGACAGCATACTATTAAATTGATGGCCAACTAATTGTTTGCTAGAAATAGTAAATAAAATTGTTGATTTTTGATTGAATTTAGGATTTATATGAATTATATCATTATTGTTGAGGATTTGAATAATATTACTAGTCTTCCTATGATTTAGATTGTAGACGTCACAAAATAATATAAAATTAAAATCGAATGTTTCTTCAATGTATTCACCTTTTGCTATTTGAAAATATTGATATAGTTTTTTGTGTACTTCTTTAATTTCTTTAATTGTTGGGAGGTTTTCTAGTGTATTTCTTTTGTATGTATTTATATCATTTTCATTTTGTAATACTACTGAAAATGATTTTTGACCATTTCTTCCTCCTCTTCCTGCTTCTTGGACATAGTTTTCTATACTTGAAGGTAAATCAAGATGAATTACCACTTTTACATTTGGTTTGTCTATACCCATTCCAAATGCATTGGTAGCTACCATTATTATTTTTTTTTCTTTCATCCATAATTGAAATGAATTAGTTTTATCATCTGACGTCATACCACCATGATAAAATGTTGACGAATATCCCTTATCATTGATGTATTTAGAAATATCTTCTGTTTTTTTTCTTGAGTTTACATAAATTATTGTTGGGTGTGGATTTTTTTTAAAGATTTGTTCTAGTTTTCTAAATTTATTTTCTTGAGTAAAGATCTGATAGGCTAAATTATTTCTATAAAATGATTGTTTAAAAATAGAAACATCTCTTAAGTCTAGACTTTCAATTATATCTTTAATTACTTTCTTAGTTGCGGTTGCTGTTAAAGCAATCATATTAATTTTTGGTAATACATGTTTAATTTTATTTATTAGTCTGTATGAGGGTCTGAAATCATGCCCCCATTCTGAGATACAATGTGCCTCATCTATGGCTATTAGGTTTATATGAATTTCTTTAATTTTTTGAAGAATAAATTCTGACTGTAATCTCTCAGGTGAGATATATAAAAACTTATAATTACCATATTTAAGATTATCAAATAAAGTTACTATTTCATCTAACGAAGATTTACTTTCAATCGTTAAAGCTTTAATTCCTTTTTTTTCAAGTTGATCAATTTGATCTTTCATTAGAGATATAAGGGGAGATACAACTAGACAAATACCTTTTTTAATTAATGCTGGTATTTGATAACATAATGATTTTCCTGCACCCGTTGGAAGTAGGGCTACAACATCTTTGTTTCTTATGACAGATTCTATTATTTCTTCTTGAGAACTTCTAAAAGACGAATGCCCCCAGTACTTATGTAAGATATCTTTTGGTAGTATCATTCATTTAATTTAAGCCAATTAAGAATAAAATCAACTCTTTTTTTTATGGTGTTAAAAGGAACTTCTATAACTGTATAATTTAAATTTTTATAAGTTTTTACTATGTATTCATTTATTATTATCGACTCATTGAAACTTTCGTAACGTTCATTATCTGAAACAAAAATTTCTTTCCAAGGTTTAAATAAGAAAACATAATCATATTTGAATTTTAGGCTTTTTTCATAAAAGTAGTTAGGGTACTTTTTCTGAGTAAAATCCATGTAAGCATGAATGTCAGGGAATCCTCTGTCGAAAAAAACTAAATTACTAGAGTTATCACTAGCATTTATATATTGCTTTTCTCTTCCATCCAAGATTAATTTACTAAATAAAATAGGATCTTTTAAGAACAATTGATCAATACCATTTTTTTGAGCCTCTTTAATTACCTTTCTAGATATTTCTGACATGCAACAAAACCCCCTATTTTTAAGCTCTTTTAAAACGGATGATTTCCCTGTGCCAGGACCTCCAATTAGAACAATTTTTTTCTGCATAAAAACAAAAATATAGTATTAATTTATTATAATGATGTAATTTTGTATCCTTTTATTAAATTTACAAGCGAAAAATTTGAAATGGAAGATAGAGAAATTTTTTATAAAAAATTAAAAGTTAAATTAGATGAAACCACAAAATTCCCATCTGATTATCTATTTAAATTTATTGTTTCCAATGAATCTAACAAACAAGAAGAACTTCAAGACATATTTAAAAATTCAGGCGCATTAATTAATAAAAAAAAATCTAAGAAAGGAAAATATATTAGTTTTTCTATAGTTATTAACATTGTGAATTCAAACGAAGTAATTTTTTATTATAAACAAGCAGAAAAAATAGAAGGAATCATATCACTATAAAAATTATGAAAAAAATAATCTTACTTATAATATTTTTAATAAATTCAAATACTAGTTTTTCTCAAAAAGATTTAGAAACTTTATTTACAATAAATGGAGAAAAAACTTCTGTAAAAGATTTTAAAATAGTTTACGAGAAAAATTTAAATGCTATAGATAATGAAGAATCTAAAAATGTTGAAACTAATCTTGACTTATTTATTAACTTTAAATTAAAAGTAAAAGAAGCTTATGAACTTAAGCTAGATACTTTAGAATCATATAAGAATGAAATCGAAACATATAAAAATCAATTAATTGCTCCTTATTTACAAGATAAAAAATATTTGAATTTGTTAATAAAAGAGGCCTATGATAGAACTAAAACTGAAGTACAAGCAAGTCACATTCTCATTAGACTTCCACAAAACTATTCTTCAAAAGATACTTTGAACGGCTACAATAAAATAATAAAAGCAAGAAATAGAGTAATAGCGGGTGAACCTTTTAACAAAGTAGCAAAAGAAATGTCAGAAGACCCCTCGGCTAAAGAGAATGGAGGTGATTTAGGTTTTTTTTCTGCATTCAAAATGTTGTATGATTTTGAAGATGTTGCTTATAAAACAAAGGTAGGTGAAGTTTCAAAACCTTTTAAAACAAGATATGGTTATCATTTTATAAAAAACACTGGCTTTAGAACTTCCTTGGGAGAGAGACAAGTTGCTCACATTCTAATAACTGACACCACTACAAGCGGTAAATTAAAAATGGATTTGATTTATTCTAAACTTAGAGAAGGAATTGATTTTACTGAACTTACCAAACAATATTCAAATGATATAAATTCAAAAAACAAAGGAGGTGTTTTACCAAAATTTGGTACTGGTAGAATGGTAAAATCATTTGAAAATGTAGTATTTTCATTAAAAAATATAAATGATTATAGCCTGCCATTTAGAACCAAATATGGTTGGCATATTGTTAAATTATTAAAAAAATATCCTGTACTTTCTTTCGATGAAATTAAGAATGAAATATCAGAAAGAGTTCGTAAAACTGGAAGAACCAAATTATCCGATAATGCAGTTTTAAATAGATTGAAAAAAGAATACTCGATCAAAATTAACGAATCTGCTAAAAAAGTTATTGAAAGAGAAAATATAAAAACTATTTCTAATGATTCACTACAAGATACACTTCTTATCATCAATCAGAAAATAATTCCTCAAAGTGATTTTATATCTTATATTTCAAATAAAAGATACCGTTCTATTAATAAGGTCTTTGATAATTTTGTTGATTTTGAAATCCTAGCCTACTTTAAAGAGAATCTAGTAAATACTAATCTTGATTTTGCTAACACTCTCAAAGAATATGAAGATGGCTTGTTACTTTTTGAATTAATGCAAAAAAAAATTTGGAATATGTCTTCAGATTCAATTGGATTAATAAATTATTTTGAAGTTCATAAAAATAAATACGGCGACAAAGAACTAGAAAGTATTAAAGGTAGAGTTATGAACGATTATCAACAAGTGTTAGATGAGGAATGGATTCTCTCATTACGTTCAAGTAACAATATAAAAACAGATAAAAAAGTATTAAAAAAATTAATTAAATACTATAGAAAGGAATTTTGAAGTGCCTCCATTACATATTAATTATTGTTTTTCTTTTTTCATGCGATTCTTTTGATATACAAAAGAAAGATACCCTAATAGAATTACCAATTGCTACTGTTTATGGTGAAAATTTATTTAAAGATGATGTTGCGTATTTGCTACCTAAAAATCTTGATTCTAATGATAGTATTATTTTGGCCAGAAGTATTATTAACAATTGGGCAATTCAACAACTTTTATTGAAAAAAGCAGAAGAAAATACCTCTCAAAACGATAATTCTGAAGTGAATAATCTAGTCAAAGATTACAGACAAGCATTGTTAATCAATGGATATAAAGAACGACTTGTTAAACAACAATTAGACACGGTTATAGTAAAACAAGAAATAGTCAATTATTATAAAAAAAATAATAAAAACTTTAGATTAAATGAAGAGTTGATTAAAATTCGATATCTTCATTTTTCGTCAGATTTATTAGATAAAAATGAAGTTATTTCGTTTTTTAAAAAAGGAAGGCTTAAAGATTTAGAGGAATTAGAATTTAGGCAGCTAACTTTTAAATATATGATGTTAAACGATTCTGTTTGGACTCCTTTAGAAAATGTTTTGTTAAAAATTCCATTTTCAAGAGATAATTTATTAAAAAAAGTAAAATTCTTTCAAAAAGAAGATTCATTAGGTTTATATTTGGTTGCTGTTAATGATGTTTTATTCAGAAATCAAATAGCACCATTGAGTTATATAGAACCGACTATAAAACAAATGATTTTACATCAAAGGAAATTACAATTAATTAGAGATATAGAAAAAATAATAGTAAAAGATGCAATTAAAAATGAAAGTTTTAAGATCTATTAGCCTTCTCCTTTTAGTATCGTTATTTAACCAAAATTTACTAGCACAAAAAATAAAGATAGATGGTGTTGGAGTAGTTGTTGGAAAAAATATTGTTTTAGATTCTGATATTGCAAAGTTTAAATTAGAATTAGAAAATAGTAGTGAAGGAAAAATACAGATTTCTGATTGTGAGATGTTAGAACAATTAATGCTACAGAAGTTATTAGCACATCATGCAGTTGTTGATAGCGTTGTGGTATCCGATGCTGAAGTTAATAGCCAGGTTGAACGAAATATTCAATTTTTTAGTCAAGAATATGGTAGTATAGATAAAGTTGTTGAGGCATATGGCTTTAATGATATAGAAGACTTAAAAAAAGAACTTTTTGGTATAGAAAAAGAAAACTCACTTATACAAAGAGAACAAAGCCAGATTACAGAAAATATTGATGTCACTCCTGAAGAAGTAAGGATTTATTTTAATGGACTCAAAGAAAAAGGAGAATTACCTGAGTTTCCTGCAGAAATTCAAATAGCTCAATTAGTTTTAAACGCTGAAGCTTCTCAAGAAGAGCTAGATAGAATTGTTTCTAAATTAAATGTACTTAAGAGAGAAATAGAGGAAGGAGCAAGTTTCAAGATGAAAGCTATTATAAATTCTAGTGACCCTGGGGTAACACAAAATGGTGGTAGATATACAATAAATAAGGAAAGCTCATTTATAAAAGAATTTAAAGAAGCAGCTTTTTCTCTAGACGTGAATCAAGTTTCAGAACCATTTAAATCTTTATTTGGTTACCATATACTTCAACTTCATGAAATTAGAGGAGAAACTAGAATCGCTTCACATATATTACTACAACCAGAAATACCTCAAGAAAAACTTGATGAAACAAAAAATAAGGTTGAAAAAATAAAAAAAGATATTTTAAACGGTGTTATTAGTTTTGAAGAAGCTGTGAAAAAATATTCACAAGACAATGATACTAGAAATAATGGTGGATTAATTGTCAATCCTTATACAGGTGAATCAACTTTTGATTTAACGAGGATGGACCCAGCTTTGTATGCTAGAGTAAATAACCTTCAAAAAAACGATATGTCTGATGTTTTTTACGATGAAGAAAGAGGTGGAAAAAAAATGTATAAAGTTTTAATCATGAAGGATAGAACTAATACACATATTGCAGATTTGGTAGAAGATTATGTTAAAGTTCAAAGCCTTGCTTTACAAAAGAAAAAACAAGAAACTATAGCAAAATGGTCTAGAGAAAAAATTGGAGATACTTATATTAAAATTAGTAGAGAGTTTCAAAAATGTACTTTTGAAAAAAATTGGAAAAAAGAAATCGTAAATTAATGTCAGATGTAACTGCAATTGATACTCTAGTTGTTAAATTTAAAGATTTAAAAACAGAAATAGGGAAAGTAATTATTGGTCAGGATGAGGTTGTTAATAATGTTTTATTATCTGTTCTTTGTGGAGGTCACTCTCTTTTAATAGGAGTTCCAGGTCTTGCTAAAACTCTCTTGGTTAATACAGTTTCTGATGTTTTAGGACTCGATTTTAAAAGGATTCAGTTTACTCCAGATTTAATGCCTTCTGATATTTTAGGAAGTGAAATTTTAAATAATGAAAGAAACTTTTCTTTTATAAAAGGACCAATTTTTTCTAATATTATTTTAGCAGATGAAATTAATAGAACGCCACCTAAAACTCAAGCGGCATTATTAGAAGCTATGCAAGAAAAATCGGTTACGATTTCTGGCAACCATTATAAATTAGATTTACCTTTTTTAGTATTAGCTACTCAAAATCCAATAGAGCAAGAAGGAACCTATCCGCTTCCGGAAGCTCAGTTAGATCGTTTTATGTTCTCTATTAATTTAGATTATCCTAGTTTTAATGAAGAAGTTGAAGTAGTGAAGAATACAACAACTAATTCAACACCAAAAGCAAATTCAATACTTTCTGCTGATGATATTCTTGAAATTCAACAATTAATAAGAAAAGTTCCAGTGGCTAATAATGTAATTGAATATGCTGTTAATTTGGTTGGTAAAACAAGACCTCATAGTGAAAAATCTACAGAATTTATTAATAAATATGTTGATTGGGGAGCCGGTCCTAGAGCATCACAAAATTTAGTTTTAGGTGCAAAAGCAAATGCTGCCATAAAAGGAAAGTATTCTCCAGATATTGAAGATGTCAAGGCAGTTGCTGTTCCTATTCTGTCTCACAGAATTGTTAAGAATTATAAAGCAGAAGCTGAAAATATTACTATTTCTGAAATTATTAAAAGGTTACTCTAATCAACTTTAGTTTTTTTAGCCTTATAGAAACTAAAAACGCTACCGCCATACTTTTTAGAATAGCTTAGGTGCTTATTTTCAGATAAGTCCATATGTTTGGAGTGCTCGACAATTAACAATCCATTTTCATGTAATAAATTTCTATCAAAAACTATATTAACTATTTTTAAAAATTTATCTTGATCCATATCATAAGGAGGGTCAGCAAATATAATATCTGTTTTTAAAGAGGTTTTTTCTATGAATTTAAAAACATCACTTCTGAAAGATTTGATTGGGAAATCAAATTCTGCAGAGGTTTTATTTATAAACTTTATACAGTTAAAATCCAGATCTACAGCATAAATTTTTTTTGTACCTCTAGAGGCAAATTCAAATGCAATATTGCCGGTTCCTGAAAATAGATCAATTATAGAAATAGTTTCTAAATAATAATTATTATTTAAGATATTAAATAATGATTCTTTAGCAAGGTCTGTTGTTGGTCTTACAGGTAATTTTTTAGGAGCTGTTATTCTTCTACCTTTATGTTTTCCTGAAATAATCCTCATCCTAATAAAATATAGCTAGAATGTTTAGATATTTCTTTTTGGTTAATTAGAATATTTTGTTTTGAGTTTAAAAAATCAATATTTCTAATATATTTATATAAGATTTGATAAGTGTCATAACTTTTTTCTATATCTCCTAGGAGAAGTATTATTGTATCTTCAGTACTCAATTCTAGTTGTTCTAGTGTAAATAAAATGTAGTAGATAAAATCTTCTTTTGTTTGATATTTAAAAATATTAAAAAAGAGAAGTTTTTTATTTTTTATTACTGCAATATCAAACATATTACGAGATACATTAACAAAAAATTGTAATTCATAAGTTGATTTTAAAAATAATTTTTCTAGTAATATACTTGAATGATGTTTATATTCAAATTCTCCAAAATTTTGAAAAAGAAAATTATTTATGTTCACATAAGGAATATATATATTTTTACACTTCATAAAATCTAAATCATCAAAAACTATAAGATCTGTAGCTATAGTTTTTATGGAATATTTTAAATAATCTTTTAAATTTTCATCTTTAAAATATTTATTAGGAACTAATGAATTTAAATTATTCTGATGAATCACAGTTACAGATTCAAATTCTTCTTGCAATGATTTTTCTTGATTAAAAACTTCTTTAAGATTATCTAAAATTAATTCTGGAGATTTTTTATTTTTTAAAAAATTATAGGAGGAGAATTTATATATTTCTTCATAACGATTAGAAATACAAAAAGAAAATCCATCCAAACTGAATTGGATGGATAATTTCTTAGTAGAAGTAACTTCTATTTTTCTATTATTTATCGTTGTCTTCTTCAAAAGTTGCTTTATCATAAGATGGAGGCCAATTTCCACCTGTGGTAACTTCATCTAAAGAACCTACAGATACATATTCACCTTTAATTTGATCAGTTTCAATCGCTTCAATTTCTTGCTTTACAAGAGAAATATCCATACCTTTTAAGAGGTCTTTTTTCTCTGTCCTAGCCTCAAAAACTGGTACTTGTAAACCTGCTATTTTTTCAACTAAACCTATAGCTAGTTGGAATTTTTTTCCTTCAACTCCAGGAACATTAAACATGTTTTTATAATCCTTATCTATAAAACTTTTTAAAATTGGTTCATATCCAATTGTGTCTATAATTTTTTTCTCTACACCAACCATTACTGGTTGCCATTTACTTCCTTTATTTACTTGAATTACTGTATCTCTTACCTCAATAATTGCAAACTTTGCACTATCTATGAATTGTATTAATCCTTCTTTATTGTCTGAGTACTTTCCGTTTACTTTGTAGTAAGCTAATTCAGCGTCTCTAATAATTTTGAGATTCTGAATTACTTTTACATATTTTACACGTTTATCTTTATTGAAATTGATGGGTTTCATAATACCATCATAAATTTTAAAAACTAAAAAAGCTCCTATTAAAACTAGTGCAATAGACACAATCCATTTATGTTCTAGAGGGAGGTAATTTACTATTAAATAAGCTAAACCAAATGTAGCAATAACAGCTAGAATAATTAGTATAATCATTTTGTATATTTATATATTTTTCGTGTGAAGCAAATCTACAATTTTTTTTTAATGATAAAAATTTTTAATCAAAATTCAGTGTATCTTTAGTTCTTAATAATTTTTATGTTAATACACTCATCTGATTTTTATAAAGAACTTTTAAAAAAGTTTCCTTATGTACCTACTTTAAAGCAATCAGAATTATTTTTACTCTTAGTAAATTTTATTTTTTCTAAAAATTATCAATCAATTTTTTTACTCAAAGGATATGCAGGAACTGGGAAAACTACAATGGTAAGTACTCTAGTTTCTAATTTATGGAAAGTAAATAAAAAATCAGTTTTATTAGCACCAACTGGAAGAGCAGCTAAAGTTATTTCAGCATATTCTAAAAAACAAGCACTTACTATTCACAAAAAAATTTATTTTCCGAAGAAACATAAAAACGGTTCAGTTGATTTTATTTTAAAACCCAATAAACATTATAATACTATTTTTATTGTGGATGAAGCTTCAATGATTCCAGATAGACCAAATAATGGGAAACTATTCGAAAATAGCTCTTTGTTAGATGATTTAATTTCTTATGTGTATTCTGGTACTAATTGCAAATTAATTTTAATTGGAGATACTGCACAATTACCACCTGTTAAATTAAGTATAAGTCCTGCTTTAGAGGAAAATCGTCTAGAGGTTGATTATAATAAGAATATTCAAATGATTGAGTTAACCGAAGTTACTCGTCAGCACAAAAATTCAGGAATCTTAGTAAATGCAACAATTTTGAGAACACTCATAGATAATGATTTAAATAATTTTCAATTTAATTTAGAATTTCCAGATATTATTCGTTTGTTGGATGGTTATGAAACACAAGATGCTATTACTGATTGTTATGATAATTATGGTATAGAAGATACTGCATTTATTGTTCGTTCTAACAAAAGAGCAATTCAGTATAATCAACAGATTCGTTCACAGATTCTAGGTCAAGAAAATGAAATTTCTTCAGGAGATTATGTTATGGTATTAAAAAATAATTATTTCTGGCTAAAAGACTCTTCTAATGCCGGTTTTATTGCTAATGGTGACACTTGTGAAGTGTTGAGAATTAATTCCATTAAAGAATTATATGATTTTCGATTTGCAGAAGTAAGTGTCAGAATGATAGACTATCCGAATCAACAACCTTTTGATACTGTATTGATTTTAGATACACTTACAAGTGAAACCCCATCATTAACATATGAACAATCTAATAAACTATATGAAGCTGTTAGAGAAGACTATTTGGATGAAAAATCTAAATATAAACAATTGCTAGCTGTAAAGAAGAATCCTTTTTTTAATTCTTTACAAGTCAAATTTTCATATGCAATCACTTGTCATAAATCCCAAGGAGGTCAATGGAAAACTATTTTTATAGAGCAGCCTTATTTACCTAATGGAACTTCTAAAGAATATTTTCGTTGGCTCTATACTGCAATGACAAGAGCAAAAGAAAAATTATTTTTGATTGGTTTTAATAAAGAATATTTTCATGAATAATTACTGAAATAAATAACTAAAGGATAATCTTCCATAGTCATTTCCTCTGTTATATCTTAGATTATTAATCTTATTGCTATGAAAATGATATCCATAACCAAAACTCCACCTTTTAGCGGTAAATTTATATCCAATTTCAAAGTCAAAACGTATAGCTTTTGGTCTAAATGTTATTGGACTGTTATCATTAAACATGCTTCCTTGTATAGTAGCGTCATAAACAACATAGGTTAATGAACTTTGATAATAGATAAATGATTCCACACCTCTTACATTTAAACTAGACTTATTATTTAAATGGGTGTTAAAGGCTATTGAATTATTAAAAGGTTGTAATTTATTGAATCCAATTCTTCCAGTAAAACCTGAAGATACTTCATTAAATATTGTTCCTATTCTAAGTTTGCCTACAAAAGAAATATCTAGATTATTTGATTTATTAATACCTAAAACTCTGTAATATTCATTGTCATAATTAATAGCTAAAGTATTTCTAATTTGATACTTCCATCCATCAGGGCTTCTGAAATTATAGACGGAATGAATTACTTTTTGTAATTCTTTTCCAAAAGCATTTTCACCAACGATACCGAATTGAATTTTATTTTTCAAGATAACTTTATTTTTGTAAACATTAATTATACCAATACTAACATTTAAATAGCCTGCAAAGGGTCTGTCATGTAAATTTAAATTAGTGATCGTTGATTTATAGGGTGTGAAAATTTGCTGGCCAATTTGAAATTCCACAATTTTTTTATATAATTTTCTGATGTTTCTAGTTGTATAGCTATATTTTAGATTTAAACCGTTTGTATAGTATCTATCTTTTACTGAAGATATATATAAATCATTGTCCGTTGTGAAATTAAATTCTTTTGAAAATTTTTCTTGGGAAAATATTAATGTATAAAAACATAATAAAATTATAAATAATTTTAATCGCATGTTTACAAATATAAAAGTTAATAAAGTAAGAAGTTTTAATATGTGTTAAAAAAAAGTAATATTTTAGAGGCCAATTTTCATATTATATGGCAGAATCTATTCCTAAACTATCAGCAGACGATTTCCTTTCTTCAGAATCTTCAAGTGAATTGATTTCTATCATGAAAAAAAAAGGTATTCCTCACCAAAAAGTACTAGATATTATTAACTATGAAAAACAGTTGAGATATTTACAAATAGAATTGGTTAAACTTCAGCAATGGGTATTAAGAGAGAAAAAAAGAGTTGCTATAATCTTTGAGGGAAGAGATGCTGCAGGTAAGGGGGGAAATATAAGAAGATTTATGGAACATTTAAATCCAAGATCTTCTAGGTTAGTAGCTTTAAATAAACCTACTAATGTTGAAAAAGGTCAGTGGTATTTTCAAAGATATATTAAGGAGCTACCAAATCCAGGTGAAATTGTGTTTTTTGATAGAAGTTGGTACAATAGAGCTGTAGTAGAACCTGTAATGGGTTTTTGTTCTGCTTCAAACTATAATGAATTTTTAGTCCAAGTACCCGAATTTGAACATATGTTACATGAAGATGGACTGATCATAATAAAATTTTGGCTCTCTATTTCTAAAGAAGAACAATTAAAACGTTTTAATGCTAGAAATCATAATCCACTAAAAAGATGGAAGTTTAGTTCAGTAGATAAAAAAGGACAAGAACTCTGGGATACTTATACTCATTATAAAGAAGAAATGTTTAGTAAAACTCATACTTCTTATTGTCCTTGGATGATTATCAAGACTAATAATAAAAAAATAGCTAGACTCGAGGCAATGAGATATGTGCTTTCTATGTTTGATTATAAAGGTAAAGAGGAGTCATCAATAATACTAACACCAGACCCAAATATAGTGATGCGTTATTATAGATCTACTTTTAAAATTGATTAATATGGATAGAGAATTTTCCCCTTCAGAGCTAAAAAAATTAAATTCAAAAAAGGCTTTAAGAGCACTTTTATCAAGAGAATCAATTAATATTGATAGAACATTGCGATTTGTTGATTACGAGCGAAAGCTAACAAAACTTCAAACAGAAGTAATCAAGCTTCAAACATGGGCAATTAAAAATAATGAAAGGATTATTGTATTATTTGAAGGAAGAGATGCTGCAGGCAAAGGTGGGGCAATCAGAAGGATTACTGAAAGAATTAATCCAAGACATGTAAGAATTGTTGCACTTCAAAAGCCAACCGAAGATGAACAGACTCAATGGTATTTTCAACGATACATAGAACAGTTCCCAAAAGCAGGTGAGATTATTTTCTTTAATAGAAGTTGGTATAATAGAGCCGTACTTGAGCCTGTTAATGAGTTTTGTTCAGAAGAACAATATCAAACATTTATGGGACAAGTAAATGATTTTGAAAGAATGATTTTAGAATCTGGAATTCATTTGGTAAAGATTTACATGTCCATATCAAAAAAGGAGCAAGCAAAAAGGTTTCACGAGATAAAAACAGACCCTCTAAAACAATGGAAAATGTCACCTGTAGATGAAAGGGCTCAGGAATTATGGGATAATTACACTAGGTTCAAACAAGCCATGTTTGAAATCACCGATACAGAAAATTCACCCTGGAAAGTAATAAAAGCAAATAGAAAAACAGATGCTAGAGTAAATACAATTAATCATATTCTTGAGAGAATACCCTACGATAAAGAAATTAAAATCTAATTATACTAGGGCTTTAATTTCACTAAACAGAAAATAAATTTCTGCAGCAATTTCAGAGTTAGTTTTTAAATATGTTATTTCTTGTTGATTGGTTCCGTCTGAATGTTTAGGATCTTTATATGGTATGTGAAATCGATTAGTTGCATCAGGTATAAAAGGGCAATTTTCGTCTGCATTATTACAGGTTGTTAAAACAATAAATGGAGTTTTATTGGACGGATGATCATAAGTTTTTGAAAAAGCTATTAATGACTTTTCATTTGAGCCATAAGTGATTTTATAGATTGGATTTAAATGGCTAAACTCTTTAATGGCGAAATTAAAACCAACTTCTTTTAATGTTTTGACTGTGTTTCTATGAAAAGCAGTTACTTCTGTGCCTCCAGATAATGAATTAATGTTTAAGTCAAAATAATTAGCTGCAAAAAAACCCCAAACTTGACCTAATTGACTTCTTCTTGAATTATGTGTGCATATGAAATTAAGGTTCACGGTGTTTCTGTTACAAGTGTAATTATAAGCTATTTTTTTTGCAATTTTTAATAGCTCTTTCTTTCTTTTATCGTTGAATACATGATTTTTATGAGAATTCTCAAAAAAATCAGTCAGCTTTTTAGGGTCAGTCTTTATCATCTTATTATTTTTGTTACAAAGATATTATATTAAGAAATAATAAAATATTAAGTAAAAGTTAACAATGTGTTTTAAAATAGGTGATCAAGTTGCAGTATTAGATGATGTTTTAAAAGGTGTTGTAGTAAGTATAAATAATCAAGTTGTTGACTTAAGGGGTATTGATGGAATGATTTATCAATTTAATAAAAGTGAATTGGTTGTTATAGAGCAAGATCAATATAAAATATCTAAATATTTAGATATTAATAATACTCTGTTAGAAGACAAAATTAAGAGCCAAAAGACTAAAAAAAATATATTTAAGAAAGATAAAAAAGAAGTAATATTAGAAATCGATTTACATATCAATAAATTGGTAAAAAGTTCAAAAGGGATGAACAATTTTGAGATACTTTCATTTCAATTAGATACTGCCAAAAGAAAGATTGAGTTTTCAATTGATAAACGAATTTCAAAAATTATATTTATTCATGGTGTAGGAACTGGTGTTTTAAAGACAGAATTACATTCCTTATTTTTTAGATACCCTGTAAAGTTTTATGATGCTTCATATAAGAAATATGGATTAGGAGCTACTGAAGTGCATATATATCAAAACATAAAATCATAATCATTACTTTTGTGATATGAAAAAAGTTTATTTAGATAATGCAGCTACCACTTTAATAGATCCCTCTGTAATTGAAGTTATGCATCGCTCTATGCAAGACAATTATGGGAACCCTTCTTCTAATCATCAGTTTGGTAGAAAAGCAAAAAACCTAATAGAAAACTCTAGAAAAAATATAGCATCTATATTTAATGTATCTGCTAGTGAAATTATTTTTACAGCTGGTGGTACTGAAGCGGATAATTTAATTCTCAATAATGCTGTTACCAATTTAGGAATTGAAAGAATTATTAGCTCCAAAATAGAACATCATGCTGTTTCTCATACGATTGATTTTTTAAAAAAAACATTTTCAATAGATACTGAATATGTAAAAATTAATTCTTTTGGAGAGATTTCATTAGAACATTTAGAAAAACTTTTAAAAAAATCTAATAAAAAAACTTTAGTTAGTTTAATGTTTATTAATAATGAAATTGGTAATATTTTGCCTTTAAAATTAATATGTGATTTATGTAATAAGTATCAAGCACTATTCCACTCAGATACTGTTCAGGGGATAGGCCATTATTCTATTAATTTACAGAATACTCCTCTTGATTTTATGGTTGCAAGTGCTCATAAATTTCATGGTCCTAAAGGAGTCGGTTTTGCTTACTTTAAGAAAGGTTTTGGAATTCAACCATTGTTTTACGGAGGTAATCAAGAAAAAGGAGCAAGATCAAGCACAGAAAATGTTCATGGAATCTTAGGGATGGAAAAAGCGTTACTATTAGCATCTGAGACCTTAGAATTCGATAAATCCTCAATGAATTCATTAAAATTATATTTTATTAATAGACTCAAAGAATTAAATTCAAATATTCGATTTAATGGAAATTCAGCTAATTTAGAAGAAAGTAGTTGTACTATTTTAAATGTTTTGCTACCAACCTCCAATGAGATGCTTATTTTTAATTTAGATTTATTAGGAATTGCTGCCTCAGGAGGTAGCGCCTGTCAAAGTGGAAGTACTAAAGGTTCTCATGTTTTACAAGAAATTTTAGATGAAACAGATGAGAAATTTAGTTCTGTACGATTTTCGTTTAGTAGATATACCAAAAAATCAGAGATAGACTATACTTTAAAAAAACTTGAAAAGCTACTTTAAAAGTATTTTACAGCTTATTAAAGTAATACACTCCAATCAATATTAAACAGAGAAATGAAACAATTTATAGATTAATCTGTTTTTAAATAGCTGCTATGGAAATGCTAGTTTTCACTAGATTTATCATACTGGCGTATCATGAAAAATGTCCAAATTAGAACACATATCACTACAAAAATTGAAAAGTAAATTACAATATCATCTGCGCTCACGACCTATTAGTTTTATAAAAATTAAAACTCCCAACAAAGTCGGAACCCAAAGTCCTAAGAAAATACCATGTGATTTATCTCCAGAAATAAATAAATATTCAGCAACAAGAATAATTAGAGCACAAAGACATAGCATCAGAAAATTAGATAGACCGATTTTTTTTAACAAATTCATTAATAATAAATATTTTTTTTAAAAATAAACAAAAATACTAACAGCTAAGAGTTTTTATTCATTTTTTTAATTTAAATTAATAAATAACGTCTTGTCCTCAAATTAGATTAATCAATCTATATTTTATAACTTAGATTTTTTTAAAATTATTAAATTGATTTATCTTTCAGTTACTTAAAAATGAAACAACCTTACGTTAAATTAATCAAAGACAATCATATTGCTACCATAGAGTTTTTTCATCCTAAACACAATTCTCTTCCTTCAAAACTACTTAGAGATCTCATACAAGCCATAAATGAAGTTGGAAATGATCAAACAATTAAAGTAATAGTTCTTCAGAGTTTTGGGAATCGAACTTTTTGTGCTGGTGCTAGTTTTGAGGAAATGTCAAAAATTACAACTGAGTCTGCTGGAAAAGATTTCTTTGCTGGTTTTGCTAATTTAATCAATACGATACGATTATGTCCAAAAATCATTATTGGAAGAGTTCAAGGTAAAGCAGTTGGAGGAGGTGTTGGTCTTATTGCTGCTTCAGATTATTGTTTAGCTACTAAATACGCTTCAATAAAGTTAAGTGAACTAGATATTGGTATTGGACCATTTGTAATCAGTCCTGTTATAAAAAGGAAAATAGGTTTATCATCACTAACAAAAATCACATTAGAGTCTCAATCATTTTTTTCAGCTGAATGGTCAAAAAACAATGGATTATATTCAGAAATATATGAAAACCAAGAAGAATTAGATGTTGCAATAAAAATAATTGCTAATAAAGTTTGTACTTACAACCCTCAATCAGTCATTAAAATGAAGAAGATATTTTGGGAAGGAACAGAAAATTGGGATGATTTATTAGACAAACGTTCAGAAATTTCAGGAAAATTAGCTATGACTAGCTTTACAAAAAGTAAATTATTCAAATTTAAAAACAAAGATTAATAAATTTATATCAATGTATTTGTTTATTCTTTATAATTAAATTATTATTTTTTATCTAAAACATCAGAAGTGATATCATATAATTAGTGTTTTAAACAATTTGTTGTTAATTTTTTTTAATAAAATAGTTATTTTTATGAATTTAATAATTATGATTTCTTAAATAACCATATTCGCATTTTCGATACTTTCATGAATGGTAAAATTGTATTTTTCCAATTTTTTACCTACTTTTTTTGAGTAAGTATTTTTATAGAAAACGTTTTCGATAACTCTATACTCTTGAGTGAATTTGGTATTATCACATTTTTATCTAAAATTCGCAATTAAATCTAAAAAAATAATATTATGACAAAAATTAATTTAAATTTTTTAATCCTGTTTATGTTTGCAAGCATATCTGTTTTTTCTCAAGATAAAGAAGAAGTTGAAGGAACTTTTACATTAAGCGGAAGTGTAGATACTTATTTTTCTACAAATTTATCAACTTCAGATATTGGAACTATTGGAACACTAACAGATGTCCCTGCTAATGGATTTGGTTTAGGGATGGCAAACACTGTATTTTCCTATGAAAAAGGAAAAACTGGAGTTGTCGCAGATTTAGCTTTTGGTCCAAGAGCAAACGCAGCAAATATGTATAAGGGTGCAATCAATCAGTTGTACGCCTATTACAATGCTTCAGAAAAAGTAACATTTACATTAGGACAGTTCAATACATTTTATGGTTATGAAGTAATATCTCCATCAGCAAACTTTAATTATTCTGTGTCCTATTTATTTAATGCGGGTCCTTTTTCTCATACTGGTCTTAAATTAGACTATGCTGCTTCAGAAGATTTATCTTTCATGTTAGCTGTAACTAATCCTCATGGATTAAATGCTGGATCAAATTTATATACTAATGATGATATCATCTATTATGACTATTACCAATTAGGTTTTCAAGCTGGTTATAAAGGACAATATTTAAACTTAGCTTATGGTGCTGACGGTTTTGGTTCTACAGATGTTTTATATTTAGACTACACAGGTGGATTTGATTTATCTGACTCTTTCTTTTTAGGGATCAATGCTGCTTATGCAAATTCTGAAGAAGCTGATTCAGGATATCAAGGTTTTGCTTTATATCTTCAGAACGAATTTTCTGATACTTTTGCACTTGGATTAAGACCTGAATTTTTTACAGCAACTTCTGGTGCTGGTGACAAAACTGTATCTGCCTTTACATTAACTGGTAATACCTCATTATCTGATAGTTTAAAACTAATCACAGAGTTAAGATATGATACTTCTGATGATATTATATTAGTTGGAGGGAAAGATAATGCAACAGGTTTAACAATTGCAGCTGTTTATTCTTTCTAAATAAAAAACTAAATTTAAATTCATAATTATGACTAATTTTTTACCTAAATTTATTTTGAACTTACCTAGTATAATTCAAGAGGTTGCCATAGACAGCCTAATAGTTGCTTCAGGTGTAACTCAAGAACAGTTAACAGCAGCTGTAGATGCTGCTGTTGCTACGACTACTGAGTCAATCTATGGAGATATGGGAATGCTATGGATGCTTTTATCAGGAATCTTAGTTTTCTTTATGCAAGCAGGATTTACATTAGTAGAATCTGGAATGACTAGATCTAAAAATGCTGTAAATATTGCAATGAAAAATCTATTAGACATTTGTGTTGGATCTTTAACATATTGGTTAATTGGTTATTCATTAATGTATGGAGATACTACAAATGGATGGTTTTTTTGGAGTGGCTTATTTCAAGGAGAAGGAGCAGATTTATTCTTCCAAACAATGTTTGCTGCCACAGCAGCCACAATTGTATCTGGTGCTATTGCTGGTAGAACTAAATACTCTACTTACATAATTTTTTCAATCGTAATGACTGCTATTATTTATCCAATCTCTGGAGGATGGCAATGGCAAGGTGAAGGTTGGTTAACTGAATTAGGTTTTATTGATTTTGCTGGATCTTCAATTGTACATTCTGTTGGCGGTTGGGCAGCTCTAGTTGCTGCAGTATTAGTTGGTCCAAGAATAGGTAAATTTATAGATGGTAAAGTAATGCCAATACCAGGACACAATCAAGTTCTTGCAACATTAGGTGTATTTATCCTGTGGTTAGGTTGGTTTGGTTTTAATGGTGGATCTCAATTAGCTTGGGGTGGTGCAGATGCTGTTGGAGCATCAAATGTTGTCTTAATTACAAATTTAGCTGCTGCAGCTGGTGGATTAGGAGCTTTAGTAACAACTTGGATTTGGTATGGAAAACCTCATTTAGCTCAAACATTGAATGGAGCATTAGCAGGTTTGGTGAGTATTACAGCTGGTTGTGGAAATATGTCATCTCAAGGAGCTGTATTAGCAGGATTGATTGGAGGAATTTTAGTTGTTTTCTCAATTGAATTCATTGAAAAGAAATTAAAGATTGATGATGCTATTGGAGCAGTTTCTGTTCATGGTGTTGTTGGTGTTTGGGGAACTTTAGTAATCGGGCTTTGGGGTATCGATGGTGATACTGCTATCGGATTATTCAATGGCGGTGGCGCATCTCAATTAGGGTCTCAAGCTATTGGAGCATTGGCATATGCTGTATGGGCAATTTCATTATCTTGGATCATCTTATTTATTTTAAAGAAAACAATAGGTCTACGAGTAAGTAAAGAAGTTGAAGAAAAAGGTCTTGATTTATCAGAGCACGGAACTATTGCTTATCCAGGTAAAAGAGATAGAGGTGAATAAATAGATTACCCCTAAATATTACATTCTACATTCTTTATAACCAAGAATTTAGATTATTTAATAAATTAACTGTACATAATATATAGTTTTAAAAAGAAAATGCATTGTTTATCAATGCATTTTCTTGCGTATAAATTTTGTTAATAAATTAGACTAATATTTCAAAAATTAAAATAGAGCAAATGAAAGATCAAGGATTATATCTAAGTGAGTTTGAACATGAAAATTGTGGTGCTGGCTTTATCTGTAACTTAAATGGAGAAAAGACAAATCAAATTATCCACGACGCTTTAGAAATCTTAGTAAAATTAGAACATCGTGGAGGTGTTAGCGCTGACGGTAAAACAGGAGATGGTGCTGGTTTATTGATTGACATTCCTCATATTTATTTTAAACGTGTATGTGATTTTAAGATTCCAAATCAAAGAGACTATGCAGTAGGAATGATATTTTTTCCAAAAAATAAAAATCAACATAAATATTGTAAAGATATTTTTGTTAACGAAATAAAAACTCAGGGACTTACTATATTAGGATGGCGAAATGTTCCAGTTAATTCAACTCAACTTGGCCAAATTGCATTGGATTCTGAGCCAAATATTGAGCAATTATTTATTGGTAAATCAACTGATTTTGATGAAGATACATTTAAAGCAAAGCTATACGCTGCCAGAAAAATAGCTGAGCATACAATTAGAAAATCTAAAATTTCTGAAAGTAATTATTTTTACATTCCAAGTTTATCAATAACTACGATTATATACAAAGGGATAATAATGCCTGAAGACATCGGGCCTTATTACAAAGATCTTCAAGAAAAAGATTTGGTTACACGTTTGGCATTAGTCCATCAGCGTTTCTCTACTAATACTTTACCAACTTGGGAGTTAGCTCAACCTTTTAGACATATTTGCCAAAATGGCGAAATTAATACACTTCGAGGAAATATAAGTAGAATGCGTGTTCGTGAGGAAATTATGAAAAGTGATGTTTTTGGACCTCAAATTGACAAACTATTTCCAATTATTTTACCTGGAAAATCTGATTCCGCTTCTATGGATATGGTGGTAGAATTATTAACTCATACAGGTCGCTCATTACCAGAAATAATGATGATGATGATTCCTGAAGCCTGGGAAAAACATAAGACCATGTCTAATGAAAGAAAAGCTTTTTACGAATACAACTCTTGTTTAATGGAGCCTTGGGACGGTCCCGCTTCTGTTCCATTCACAGACGGTGATTATATTGGTGCCTTATTAGATAGAAATGGATTAAGACCCTCAAGATATACAGTAACTAAAAGTGGTAAACTAATTATGTCATCAGAAATTGGGGTTGTTGACGTAGCACCAAGCGATGTAAAAGAGCATGGTCGACTTGAACCTGGAAAAATGTTTTTAGTGGACATGAATAAAGGAAGAATTATCAAAGATGAGGAGATAAAAACTAAAATAATTAAAGAAAGACCTTATCAAGAGTGGTTAGATAAAACTAGGTTACACTTAAAAGATATCCCTTACATAGGTGAAACTTTTCCGATAGAAACTATAGACATTAAAACAAGACAACGCTTGTTCAACTATACGATAGAAGATATTCAAGAAGTAATTACACCGATGGCAATTAAAGGGAAAGAAGCTTTAGCTTCTATGGGTATAGATACTCCATTAGCTGTTTTATCAGAGAGACCGCAATTAATATCTAACTATTTTAAACAATTATTTGCACAAGTTACTAATCCCCCTTTAGATGGTATACGTGAAGAAATAGTAACTGATATAAGTTTATCGCTTGGGAAAGATAGAAACATTTTTAGTATTACCGAAAGACAGTGTAGAAAATTAAAAATTCAAAACCCTGTTATTTCAAATACTGATTTAGAAAAAATAAGAAATATTTCTGTTGAAAGTTTCAAAGCTGAAACTATTGAAATCTTATATTCTAAACCTAAGGGACTTAATGGTTTAGAAGACGCTCTAGATACTATTATCATTAAAATAGAAAAAGCTTTAGAAAGAGGTACAAATATTATTATTTTATCTGATAGAGGTGTCAATAAAGAATATGCTCCAATACCTTCTTTATTAGCTTGTTCTTATGTTAATCATCAAATGAATCGTATACGAAAGCGCTCTTATTTTGATATTATTATCGAATCTGCAGAGCCTCGGGAACCTCATCATTTCGCTACTTTATTTGGTTATGGAGCCAGTGCAGTAAACCCTTATATGGTCAATGAAATTATCAGAATGCAAGTTAAAGAAGGTTTTATTACAGAATTAAACGAGCAAGAAGCAGTAGATAACTTTAATAAAGCTATTGGAAAAGGACTTTTGAAAGTAATGAATAAAATAGGAATCTCAACATTACATTCTTATAGAGGTTCTCAGATTTTTGAAATTGTAGGTTTCAATTCTCAATTTGTCAAAAAATATTTTCCATATACAGCCTCTAGGATTGAAGGTATTGGTTTGTATGAAATCGAAAAAGAAATTAACCAAAGATATAAATATGCATATCCAGATTCAAAAATTAACAGGCGTCTGGGGTTAAACATTGGTGGAGAATATCGATGGAGAAGAAATGGAGAAAGACATATGTTTAATCCCACTACAATATCTAAATTACAACAGGCAGTTAGATTGAATGATCAGAATAGTTATGATATATATGCCAACGCAATTAACGAACAATCTGAAAACTTAATGACAATTAGAGGGTTGTTTGAATTTGATAACTTAAATCCAATTCCATTAGATGAAGTAGAGCCTTGGACAGAGATTGTAAAACGTTTTAAAACTGGTGCAATGTCTTATGGTTCTATATCACGAGAAGCACATGAAAACTTAGCTATTGCTATGAATAGAATTGGTGGTAAATCCAATTCAGGTGAAGGGGGTGAGGATAGAAAAAGATTCATTCCGGATGCTAATGGAGATAGTAGAAATTCTTCTATTAAACAGGTTGCATCCGGTAGATTTGGTGTAACTTCACATTATTTAACAAATGCGAATGAAATTCAAATAAAAATGGCACAAGGAGCGAAACCAGGCGAAGGTGGTCAATTACCTGGTTTTAAAGTTTTGCCTTGGATTGCTGATGCTAGAAACTCTACTCCATTCGTAGGATTGATTTCTCCACCTCCACATCATGATATTTATTCTATTGAAGATTTAGCACAATTAATATATGATTTAAAAAATGCAAACAGAGAAGCAAGAATTAATGTAAAATTAGTTTCTGAAGTTGGAGTTGGTACCATTGCTGCTGGAGTTGCTAAAGCAAAAGCAGATGTTGTTTTAATTTCCGGTTATGATGGTGGTACTGGAGCTTCTCCTCTTACATCACTCAAACACGCCGGACTTCCATGGGAGCTAGGCTTAGCTGAAGCACAACAATCTTTAGTTATGAATAGTTTGCGAAGTAGAATAGTTGTAGAATGTGATGGTCAACTAAAAACAGGTAGAGATGTTGCAATAGCTGCACTATTAGGTGCTGAGGAATTTGGTTTTGCTACTGCCCCTCTAGTAGCATCAGGTTGTATAATGATGCGTAAATGTCACTTAAATACATGCCCAGTAGGTATTGCAACTCAAGATAAAGAATTACGTAAAAATTTTAAAGGTACTCCAGAACATGTAATTAACTTTTTTTTCTATGTTGCAAATGAATTAAGAGGTATTATGGCAGAACTAGGTTTTCGTTCAATGGATGAAATGATTGGACAGACACATAAAATAAACTCAAATAAAGCGATAACACACTACAAAGCTAAAGGTTTAGATTTATCATCTATTTTACACACACCTGAAGGATATCTATCTAAAGCTATTAAGAGTTCAGAAAATCAAGAACACAATCTAGAAGATGTTCTTGATATGACATTATTAAAGAAAGCTAAATCTGCTATCAATGAAAAAAAATCAATTACTTTAAGTTATCCAATTAGTAATTTAAATCGCTCTGTTGGAGCAATTTTAAGTAATGAAATTTCAAAAATTCATGCCCATACAGGATTACCTGAAGATACATTGAAGCTTAACTTTAAAGGGTCTGCAGGTCAAAGTTTTGGAGCCTTCGGTGCTTACGGAGTTACTTTTAATTTAGAAGGGAATACTAATGATTATTTAGGAAAAGGATTGTCTGGAGCAAAGTTGATAATAAAAAAACCAGTAGAGGCAGATTTTATAGCAGAGAATAATGTTATTGTTGGTAATGTTTGTTTATTTGGGGCTGTTCATGGCGAAGCTTATATAAATGGTATAGCTGGCGAACGTTTTGCTGTTCGTAACTCAGGAGCAATATCAGTAGTTGAAGGTGTTGGTGATCACTGCTGTGAATATATGACTGGTGGAAAAGTAATTGTTTTAGGTAAAACCGGAAGAAACTTTGCCGCTGGAATGAGTGGTGGGATTGCTTACGTATACGACCCTGAAAATATATTTATAAATGGTTTATGTAATACTGAAACTATTGATTTTGAAGAAATCAATAAAGAAGATGCATCCGATTTGAAAGCGATTATAGAAAAACATGTTCTTTATACCGATAGTAAAAAAGGAGCTGCCTTATTATCAGAATGGACTACAAGTTTAAACAACTTTGTAAAAGTTATGCCAACGGAATATAAAAAAGCTTTAGAACGAATAGCTACAGAAGAACCAATTTTTGAAGAATTAACAATAGTATAATTTTATGGGAAAAGTAACAGGATTTAAAGAATTTGAAAGACAAGATGAAATATATACTTCTGTAAAAGATCGTATAAAAAACTACAAAGAATTTACAGTTCCTCTTTCTAACAAAGAAATAACAAAACAGGGGTCACGATGTATGGATTGTGGAATTCCTTTCTGTCATAGTGGCTGTCCATTAGGAAATTTAATTCCAGATTTTAATCATATGGTACATCAAGGTGAATGGCAAAAAGCCTCTTGGATATTACATTCTACAAATAATTTTCCGGAATTCACCGGACGTTTATGTCCTGCTCCTTGTGAACAATCATGTGTTTTAGGTATTATTGAAGATCCTGTATCCATTGAAAATATTGAAAAGAATATTGTAGAACGAGCTTTTAAAGAGGGATGGATTAAGCCACAACCTCCAAAAAGCAGAACCAATAAAACAATTGCTATAGTCGGATCTGGTCCTGCAGGACTAGCTGCTGCTCAACAATTAAATAGAGCTGGTCATACTGTTACTGTATTTGAAAGAGATGACGAGATTGGTGGATTATTACGCTATGGAATTCCTAATTTCAAAATGGAAAAAGGAATTATTGATAGAAGAATTGAAATTTTAAAAGCAGAAGGAATTATCTTCAAAACAAATATCAACGTAGGTGTAAATTATAGTATTGATAAACTTAAAAATTTCGATTGTATTGTTCTTTGTGGAGGTTCCACAGAAAGGAGAAGTCTTCCAACTCCCGGAATTGATGCTGATGGTGTGGTTCAAGCGATGGATTTTTTAACACAACAAACTAAAGCTTTATTTGATAAGGAAGTAATAAACCAAATTAAAGCAACAGAAAAAAACGTAATAGTAATTGGAGGAGGAGATACCGGTTCAGATTGTATTGGAACCTCAAATAGACAAGGAGCAAAGTCTGTAGTTAATTTTGAGATTATGCCAAAACCACCTGGAGAACGTTCCCCAACTACACCATGGCCATTTTGGCCTTTAAAATTAAAAACATCTTCTTCACACAAAGAAGGGGTTGAACGTAATTGGTTGATTAATACTAAAGAATTTGTAAAGGATATAAATGGCAAATTAATTGCTTTAAAGACTGTAAATGTTGAATGGAAAATAATTCCTGGAGAAAGTCCCCAATTAATACAGATTGAAGGAACTGAAAAAACATGGCCTTGTGATTTAGCTTTGTTAGCTCTTGGTTTTACAGGTCCCGAAAGTACCTTAGCAGACAAATTAGGAATAGAAAAAGATGCTCGTTCTAATTATAAAGCTTCTTATGGGAAATATCAAACAAATATTTCAAATATATTTACTGCTGGGGATATGCGTCGTGGACAATCATTAATTGTTTGGGCCATTTCGGAGGGTAGAGAAGCTGCTAGACAAGTAGATATATACTTAATGGGTAAATCAGAATTACCATCTAAGGATATTTCAGGAGATTTAATTTCCATGTAGAAAATTAAAAAATATAATTTTTAAGTAATAATATTAATCATATTACAAATAAAAGGCTTTCCTAAAGTAGAAGCCTTTTTTTTAATGGAAAAATATATAGAGTTGAACATCACAAATAAAAGAATTTAAAAAACTGTATATTAGATTGTTAAACAAAATCTAAAAGACATGGGTTTAAGTCATAATAATAATAATAAATAATAACAAAAAGAGCATTATACTACTTTAGAATTTCGAAATAGATGATCTATTTTAAAACAGAATGAAAGATATTAATAAACATAGTCGAAGATTAACACAAGATGAATCTCAGCCAGCATCACAAGCCATGTTGTATGCTGTAGGTCTTTCAGATGAAGATATGCAAAAAGCTCAGGTAGGTATTGCAAGTACTGGCTATGATGGTAATCCATGTAACATGCACTTGAATAGATTGAAAGATGAGGTAAAAATAGAGTGTAAAATTTCAGACATGGTTGGTTTAGGTTTTAACACCATAGGAGTTTCTGATGGAATTTCGATGGGAACCTCAGGAATGAATTATTCATTAGTTTCAAGAGATATTATTGCAGATTCTATAGAAACAGTTATGAATGCGCAAAGTTACGATGCATTAATTGCTATAGTTGGTTGTGATAAAAATATGCCGGGAGCTGTCATGTCTATGTTACGATTAAATCGTCCGTCTATTATGATGTATGGAGGAACAATTGCTTCGGGAAATTATAAAGGAAGAAAATTAAATATCGTTTCAGCTTTTGAAGCTCTAGGTCAAAAAGTAGCTGGAGAAATTCAAGAAGAGGAGTATAGAGAAATTATAAAAAAATCAATACCTGGTGCTGGTGCATGTGGTGGTATGTATACGGCAAACACAATGGCTTCTGCTATTGAATGCATGGGTTTTGCGTTGCCTTATAATTCATCAATTCCAGCAGAAAACCCAAATAAATTATCAGAAGCTGAAAGACATGCTTTGGCTATTAAACATTTATTAGAGAAAGATTTAAAACCATTAGATATTATCTCTAAAAAATCGATAGAAAATGCAATTGCTTTGGTCAATGCTTTAGGAGGATCTACAAATGCTGTATTACATTTTTTAGCCATAGCACATGCCGCAGATATTGAGTTTACTTTAGGAGACTTTCAAAGAGTATCGGATAAAACACCTTTAATTGCTGATTTAAAACCTTCAGGAAAATATTTAATGGAGGATGTCCACGGAATTGGTGGTACACCCGCAATTATGAAATATTTATTAGATGGGGGTTATTTACATGGAGATTGTATGACGGTTACCGGAAAAACATTAGCTGAAAACTTAAAAGGTGTTGTAGCTATGGAGTTCGAAAATCAGGATGTTATTTATCCAACAGACAAAGCTTTAAAGACTTCTGGAAATATTCAAATACTTCACGGAAATCTCGCAGAGGAAGGTGCCGTTGCTAAAATATCAGGAAAAGAAGGGTTGTTGTTTCAGGGCAAAGCAGTAGTTTTTGACGGAGAGCAAGCAGCAAATACTGGGATTTCTAATGGTGAAGTTCATGAAGGTGACGTTGTTGTGATACGATATGTAGGGCCTAAGGGGGGGCCAGGTATGCCAGAAATGTTAAAACCAACTTCGCTAATCATGGGAGCAGGTTTAGGTAAATCTGTTGCCTTAATTACAGATGGTCGTTTTTCAGGAGGAACTCATGGTTTTGTAGTTGGGCATATTACCCCAGAGGCTCAATCTGGTGGTACCATTGGAGTATTAGAAACAGGAGATGTTATTAGAATTAGTGCTGAAGACAATACAATTAATGTGTTGATATCTGATGAAGAGTTAAAAAAAAGAAAATCTTCCTGGGTACCTAAAGAATCATCACATAAAAAAGGAGTTTTATACAAATATGCAAAAACAGTCTCATCTGCCTCTAAAGGATGCGTAACAGATGGGTTTTAGTAATTTTATTGTTTTTAGTCACAAGAGCTTTCTTAGTTTAAGAATAATATAAAAGTGATGTTTAATAATAAAATAAAATCTTAATAAGATTTAAAATGAATACACAAAAAGAAAAAACATTAGGGGATAACACTATAACTACTGAGAGAATTTCTGGAAGTGAAGCGGTTATTAAATGTTTACTAGCTGAAGGGGTTGATACCTTATATGGTTATCCAGGAGGAGCAATCATGCCTGTTTACGATGAATTATTCAATTATCAAGACAAGATACACCACGTCTTAACTAGACACGAACAAGGTGCTACTCATGCTGCACAGGGGTATGCTAGAATATCAGGAAAAGTAGGAGTGGCTATCGCTACCTCTGGTCCAGGTGCTACAAATTTTGTAACTGGGATTGCAGATGCGCAAATAGATTCTACTCCAATGGTTTGTATTACTGGTCAAGTTGGGTCTCATTTGTTGGGAAGTGATGCTTTTCAAGAAACTGATATAGTTGGAATCTCAACTCCCGTGACTAAGTGGAATCATCAGATTACAAAAGCATCAGAAATTCCTAAAGTTTTTGCAAAAGCATTTTATATCGCTAGAAGTGGTAGGCCTGGTCCAGTTTTGATAGATATTACCAAAGATGCACAATTTGAAGAGTTTGATTTTAGCTATAAAAAATGTAAAGGAGTAAGAAGTTATAAACCATTTCCAGCAATTGATTCAGAGAAAGTACAAGAAGCAGCATCTCTTATAAATAAAGCCAAAAAACCAATGATTATTTGGGGGCAAGGAGTTATTCTTGGAAAAGCAGAGCAAGAGTTAAAGGCAGTTATAGAAAAAACAGGGATTCCATCTGCTTGGACAATTTTAGGAGCTTCAGCCATTCCCACTTCACACCCCTTAAATGTTGGGATGTTAGGAATGCATGGTAATTATGCACCAAATAAATTAACCAATGAATGTGATGTATTAATCGCTATAGGAATGCGTTTTGATGACCGTGTTACAGGAAATTTAGAGACCTATGCAAAACAAGCAAAAGTAATTCACTTTGAAATAGATGCTGCAGAAATAGATAAGAATGTAAAAACCGATGTTGCTGTATTAGGAAATGCAAAAGAAAGTTTGAGTCAGCTACTATCGTTATTAAATCCAACAAAACACAAAGCTTGGCATCAAGAGTTTAAAGATTTGTATGCTATAGAATATGAAAAAGTAATTAAGCATGATTTACATCCAACCAAAGAAGGGTTAACCATGGGTGAAGTATTAAAAGAAATAAACATTCAAAGCAACGGAAATGCAGCTATTGTTTCTGATGTTGGGCAGCACCAAATGATTGCATGTAGATATGCCAATTTTAATCAAACTAAAAGTAATATTACCTCTGGAGGTCTAGGCACTATGGGGTTTGGTTTACCAGCAGCTATTGGAGCAAAAATGGCAGCACCAGATAGGCAAGTGGTATCAATTTCTGGAGACGGAGGTTACCAAATGACCATTCAAGAATTAGGAACAATATTTCAACAAAAAATAGCTGTAAAGGTTGTCGTATTAAATAATGACTTTTTAGGAATGGTACGCCAATGGCAAGAATTGTTTTTTGATAACCGATACGCATCTACAGAAATGATTAATCCAGATTTTGTAGCCATTGCCAAGGCATATTATTTAAAGGCAAGGAAAGTTACAAAGCGAGAAGAATTAAAGGAAGCAGTTACAGAAATGATGGCAAGTGAAGAAGCTTATTTTTTAGAGGTGTGTGTAGAGAAAGAAGGAAATGTATTTCCTATGATACCAACTGGGGCGTCTGTTTCAGATATAAGATTAGAATAAAATGGAAGATCAAAAAAAAGTATTTACGGTTTCAATTTATACTGAAAACAATATTGGTTTATTGAATCGTATCTCAGCAATTTTTCAAAGAAGACACATTAATATTGAAAGTATTAATACTTCAGTTTCAGAAATAGAAGAAGTTTCTAAATTTACAATTGTTGTTAAATTAACTGAAGAACAAATAAAAAAAATCCTTGGACAAATAGAAAAGCAAGTTGAGGTAATTAAAGCCTATTATCACACAGATGAAGAGACCATATATCAAGAATCTTGCATATTTAAACTTCAATCTGACTTATTATTTGAAGAAAGACAAATACAAAATATTATTAAAGAGAGTAATGCTAGAATAGTAACTGTAAACAAAGAGTTTTTTGTGATTGAAAAATCAGGAAGAAAAGAAGAAATAGAATTATTATACAGGGAATTGAAACCTTTTGGGATTCTTCAATTTACCCGTTCAGGTAGAATATCTGTATCAAAAAAACCAATGAATATATCTGAAATGCTAAAAGCATTTAATTATTAAATAAATAAATATGGCAAATTATTTTAACACGCTATCATTAAGAAGTCAATTAGAACAATTAGGTAAATGTAGATTTATGGAAGCTTCTGAATTTGAAGAAGGCGTAACTGTATTATTAGGTAAAAAAATTGTAATTGTTGGTTGTGGAGCCCAAGGATTAAATCAAGGATTAAACATGAGAGATTCCGGATTAGACATCGCCTACACACTCAGAGAAGTTGCTATCAAAGAGCAGAGAGATTCCTATAAGAATGCAACAAGCAATGGTTTTACTGTTGGTACGTATGATGAATTAATTCCAACTGCTGATTTAGTGTTAAACCTAACCCCAGATAAACAGCATACAAATGTGGTAAAATCTGTGATGCCATTAATGAAAAAAGGTGCAACTTTATCGTATTCTCACGGGTTTAATATTGTAGAAGAAGGAACAGAAATTAGAAAGGATATTACTGTTATTATGGTTGCACCTAAATGCCCTGGTACAGAGGTTAGAGAGGAATATAAAAGAGGTTTTGGTGTTCCAACTCTTATCGCTGTTCACCCAGAAAATGACCCAGAAAATAAAGGCTGGTCTCAGGCAAAAGCCTATGCAGCTGCAACGGGAGGAGATAAAGCTGGAGTGTTGCAATCATCTTTTGTAGCAGAGGTAAAGTCAGATTTAATGGGAGAACAGACTATTTTATGTGGAGTATTACAGGCGGGTTCTATTCTATCATTTGATAAAATGGTTGAAAAAGGAATAGATCCATCTTATGCTGCTAAATTAATTCAGTACGGCTGGGAAACCATTACAGAAGCTTTAAAACATGGAGGAATTACCAATATGATGGATAGGTTATCAAATCCTTCTAAAATTAAAGCACACGAATTGTCTGAAGCGTTGAAAACTATTATGAGACCATTATTTGAAAAACATATGGATGATATTATTTCAGGTCATTTTTCTCAAACAATGATGGAAGATTGGGTAAACGATGATGTAAATTTACTTAGCTGGAGAGCAGCCACAGGTGAAACTTCTTTTGAGAAAACTAGTCTTACTTCAAAAAATATTTCAGAGCAAGAGTACTTTGACCATGGAGTGTTAATGGTGGCCTTTGTAAAGTCTGGTGTAGAGTTAGCTTTTGAAACAATGGTTAGCGCAGGTATTATAGAGGATTCTGCTTATTATGAATCTTTACACGAATTACCATTAATAGCCAACACCATCGCAAGAAAAAAATTATATGAAATGAATCGTGTAATATCTGATACAGCAGAGTATGGTTGTTATTTATTTGACCACGCTTGTAAACCATTATTAGTAGATTTTATGAAATCCGTAGATACTAATATTATTGGAGCAACATATTCTAATACAAATGAAGTTGATAATGGTTTGTTAATTAAAGTTAACGATGCTATTAGAAATCATCCAATAGAATCTGTAGGGAAAAGGTTACGTAGTGCCATGACTGCAATGAAAGTTATTAAAGCAGAAGTTTAAATTAAAGTGATAGCCCAACTTTTTTATGAAAACTAAGGTAATATACAGACCAACAATAGAAGCTATTAAGAAAGCATCTCTAAACTTAGAGAAAGTTGCTTTGAAAACTCCTTTAGTTAAAAATGATCATTATTCTCAAAAATACAAGAGTAGTATCTTATTTAAAAGAGAAGATTTGCAATTAGTAAGGTCATATAAAATAAGGGGCGCCTACAATAAAATATCATCATTAACAAAGAATGATAGAATCAACGGTATTATTTGTGCTAGCGCAGGGAATCATGCACAAGGAGTTGCGCTTTCTTGTAAGTTATTGAAAATTCAGGGTGTTATATACATGCCTACTCCAACACCAAAGCAAAAAATTAATCAAGTAAAAATGTTTGGAGAGCAATATATAGACGTTGTATTGGTTGGAGATTCATTCGATGATGCAAAATATGCAGCTATAGAAGAGGGAGAAAGGTTACAAAAAACCTTTATTCATCCATTTGACGATGAAAAAATTATTGAAGGTCAGGCAACAGTTGGTTTAGAAATTTTAGACCAATCAAGTGAACCTATAGATTATGTTTTTGTACCTGTTGGTGGAGGTGGTCTATCCTCGGGTTTATCCTCTTATTTTAAACAGTTATCACCAAATACAAAAGTTATCGGTGTTGAGCCGGCGGGTGCTCCTTCCATGACATCCTCCATAAAAGCAAATAAAAATATTGTATTAGAATCTATTGATAATTTTGTAGATGGAGCTGCAGTAAAACGTGTTGGAAATTTAAATTTTTTATTGTGTAAAGAAAATTTACATAACATGATTACTATACCAGAGGGGAAAATATGTCAAATAATTCTAGACATGTACAATAAGGAGGCTACTGTTGTAGAACCTGCAGGCGTGCTTAGTATTGCAGCTTTAGATATCTATAAAAATGAGATAGTAGGTAAAAATGTAGTTTGTATAATCAGTGGTAGTAATAATGACATTACAAGAACTGCCGAAATTAAAGAACGTGCTTTACTCTATAAAAACATTAAACATTATTTTATCATTAGATTTCCTCAAAGAGCAGGAGCTCTTCGTGAATTTGTTGCCGATATTTTAGGTCCAGATGATGATATCACTCATTTCGAATACACAAAAAAGACCAACAGATTTAAAGGTGCTGCTGTAGTTGGTTTAGAATTAAAGTCAGCTAAAGATCTTGAACCGCTAATTGCTAGAATGAAACGTCATAACTTTTATGGTGATTATCTAAATGATAAACCAGATTTATTTCAATTTTTGGTTTAGAGATGTATAATTTAGTATTGTTAAATCATTAATAATGTCTTATATTTAATCTATGATGAATATACCAGATCAATTTAAAATTAAAAAAACGATTTCACAAAACACCTATTTAGTTGACGGTGTTTTAAAACCTTGGAATGGAGAGACAGCAGATGTTTATTCCACTATTTCTTCAACAGATACATATAAGCCAACATTATTGGGGGCTATTCCTCAATTAGGTGAAGAGCAAGCAAACGAGGCATTGGATTCTGCATGTAATGCTTTTGATAGAGGAAAGGGGCTTTGGCCTACAATGAAAGTTGTAGACAGAATTGCTTGTATGGATAAGTTTGTGACTCAAATGAAAACCAAACGAGAGGAAATTGTAAATCTAATTATGTGGGAAATTGGAAAAACACTCCCGGATTCACAAAAAGAATTCGATAGAACTATAGATTACATTTACGATACTATTGAGCATTATAAACAAATGGATAGAGACAGCGCTAAGTTTCAGAAAAATAGCGGTGTTAATGCACATATTAGAAGAGGTCCATTAGGTGTTGTACTATGTTTAGGTCCTTATAATTACCCATTAAATGAAACTTTTTGTTTGCTGATTCCTGCACTAATTATGGGAAATACAGCAATTTTTAAACCCGCTAAATTTGGGGTTTTATTAATTACACCTCTGATGGAAGCTTTTCAAAATAGTTTTCCTAAAGGAGTGGTAAATATTATTTTTGGAAGAGGTAGAACACTGGCTACTCCAATTATGAAATCAGGTAAAATAGATGTTTTAGCTCTAATTGGTCATAGTTCATCTGCAAAATCATTACAAACTCAACATCCAAAAGTTAACAGATTGCGTTTAGTTTTAGGTCTTGAAGCTAATAATCCTGCAATTGTATTACCCGATGCAGATCTAGATGTAGCGATTGAAGAATGTATTGCAGGGTCTTTGTCATTCAATGGTCAACGATGTACAGCTCTAAAACTATTGTATGTTCATGAAGATATTGTGGAAGAATTTAACCAACGATTTTCTGCCCGTGTTGATGAGTTGCCATTCGGAAACCCTTGGGATCCAGGAGTTAAATTAACTCCTTTACCTGAGCCCAATAAACCAGCATACATTCAAGGATTGATAGACGATGCTAAGAAATATGGTGCAACTATTTTGAATGCTAAAGGTGGAGAAACCTCAGATAATTATATATTTCCAGCAGTTTTATATCCAGTTAACAAGCAAATGGATGTATTTCATGAAGAACAATTTGGTCCTGTTGTTCCTATAATTTCTTTTAAAGATATTAATGAGCCTTTAGATGATATTGCAGATTCTAACTATGGACAACAAGTTAGCTTATTTGGAAAAGATGTTCACACGTTATCTCCTTTAATAGATAATCTAGTGAATTTAGTTTGTAGAGTAAACTTAAATAGTTCTTGTCAACGTGGTCCGGATGTATATCCATTTACTGGAAGGAAAGATTCTGCTGTGAGTACTTTAAGTGTTTATGACGCTTTGCGTTCATTTTCAATTCGTACTTTTGTTGCTTCTAAAGACAATCCTTACAATAATTCTATTCTTGAAGAACTACTAGAAAAGAAGACATCCAACTTTATAAGTACAGATTATATATTATAGAATAATTATTTTTAATATCTAATTTTTGTATTTTTTACAATTAAAAGATTCTTAATTGAGAAATGCATAAAACTTTAAAAAAATGATTTTGGAATCATTGTTATTCCAAAATCATTTAGCATATTTGAACAATGTTTAGTTTAAAATATAACACACATATAGTTTTTAATGCAATGCCCAAAAGCATTCGCCGCCGCTAATTCCTAAAATTAGCACACAACTATATTCACTATTTATTTTTAAACATTGTTCACTTTCCATTTCATATCATTTTTTTTATCTCTAGTTATTTTAAAAGATAACAAGATTTCTCCACGCACTGTTTTTACACGTCGCCCTTAGGGTGTATGCTAAAATTTTGAACTCAGGTGAGTCCGGTTCTATTTCTATCAAACAGTATAAATTAAAGTTTACAATCAATTCAAATTATCATTTTGGAAATTATTATTGCTAATAAATCGCATGCTATTTATGCAAAGATTATTTGTAAAACTATTGCTGATTCTGCCAATATAAGAGGAACAGGAATTGCAAAAAGAACTACAGATTACATCATTCAAAGAATGAATAATCAAAATGCTGTCATAGCACTTGATGAAGGGAAGTTTGTGGGTTTCTGCTATATAGAAAAATGGAGTCATGGCAAGTTTGTAGCTAATTCAGGATTGATTGTTCATCCAGATTATAGAGGTAAAGGAATTGCTAAACTGATAAAAGAGAAGATATTTAATTATTCTCGATTAAAATTTCCAGAAGCAAAAGTATTTAGTATAACCACTGGATTGCCTGTGATGAAAATGAATAGTGATCTTGGCTATAAACCAGTAACATTTTCGGAATTAACTAAAGATCAATCATTTTGGGATGGATGTCAAACCTGTAAAAATTATGATGTTTTACAAAGAACATCTCAAAGTATGTGTTTGTGTACTGGGATGCTTTATGATCCTAAACAAGCTAAAGCATCATCTAAAAAAACATCAATAAAAGTTTTTAAGAGATTAAAAAATATAAAACAATCACTCTTTTTAAAAAAAAATAAAAAATGAAAAAATTAGTATTAGCATACAGTGGAGGTTTAGATACATCCTATTGTGCAGTTCATTGTTCCAAAGATTTAGGCTATGAGGTTCATGCAGTAAGTATAAATACAGGAGGATTTACTGAATTTGAAATCAAAGAGATTGAAAGCAAAGCTTATCAAATGGGAGTAAAAACATATAAAAATATTGATGCTGTTGAATCGTACTACCATAAAGTAGTTAAATTCTTAATTTTTGGGAACGTTTTAAAAAATAACACTTATCCATTATCTGTAAGTGCTGAAAGAAGTATTCAAGCAGTAGAAATTATTAAATATGCTAAAAAAATAAATGCAGATTATGTAGCTCATGGAAGTACTGGAGCAGGTAATGATCAGGTTAGATTTGATTTAATTTTTAAGTCTTTAGCTCCAGATATAAAAATTATAACACCCATTAGAGATAATAAATTATCGAGACAACAGGAAATAACTTATTTACAGTCTAAAGGAATTGACATGTCTTGGTCAAAAGCTAAGTATTCAATTAACAAAGGACTTTGGGGAACAAGTATTGGGGGAGCTGAAACTTTGACTTCCTACCAATCATTACCAGATGAAGCATATCCTTCTCAACTAGAAAAAAAAGGATCTGAAAAAGTTAAATTAACTTTTTCTAAAGGAGAATTGGTTGCTGTTAATGAAGAGCAAAGTTTACCACATAAATGTATAGAAAAATTAAACAAATTAGCCTCCAAATATGCTATAGGTAGAGATATCCATGTTGGAGACACTATTGTAGGTATCAAAGGAAGAGTTGGCTTTGAGGCAGCAGCAGCTATCATTACTATAAAAGCGCATCACTTACTTGAAAAACATATCCTTACAAAATGGCAATTACAACACAAAGAATACCAATCTAATTGGTATGGAACTCATTTGCATGAAGGATTATTTTTAGATCCTGTTATGAGGGATTTTGAAGCTTTTTTAGAGAGTAGTCAAAAAAATATTTCTGGTCACGTCATGGTGACTCTTCAACCCTATCATTTTGTATTAGATGGTGTTATTTCCAAAAATGATTTAATGAATACAGCTTTTGGAAGCTATGGTGAGGTAAATAATGGATGGTCAGCAGAAGAGGTAAAAGGTTTTATAAAAATCTATTCAAATCAAAGCATAATTTTTCAAAACACGCACATATGAAACAGGTAGGAATAATTGGAGGAGCTGGGTATACAGCAGGTGAATTGATTAGAATTTTATTAAATCATAAAGAAGTTGCAATCAAATACGTCTACAGTACCACTAATGCTGGGAATAAAGTAAGTGCTGTTCATCAGGATTTGGTAGGTGATACAGATTTAATTTTTTCTAGTAAAATTAATTCAAATGTTGATGTACTATTTTTATGCTTAGGGCATGGAAATTCAAAAGATTTCTTAGTTAAAACAGCTATTTCATCATCAACAAAAGTTATTGATTTAAGTTCAGATTTTAGGCTTAAAAATAATGCTATTTTTCAAGGAAGAGAATTTGTGTATGGGTTGCCAGAACTTCATAAAGAAAAAATCAAGAATGCTGATAATATTGCAAACCCTGGTTGCTTTGCTACAGCATTACAACTAGGTGTTTTACCGCTGGTATCTAATCATTTAATTCATGATGATTTACATATAAATGCAGTAACTGGTGCAACTGGTGCTGGGACCTCATTATCAAAAACCTCTCATTTTACATGGCGAGATAATAATTATTCTTACTATAAACCTTTTGAACATCAACATTTAAAGGAGGTGAATCAATCGATAAAAAAGTATCAAGAAGAGTTCTTTTACGACATTAATTTTATTCCAACCAGAGGTAATTTTTCCAGAGGAATTTTTGCAACGATGTATACTCAGTTTTTTGGGAGTTTAGAGGATGTGATTAACGTTTATAATGAATTTTATAAAGATGCTGCACTAACCTTTGTCACCCATCAAGAATTGCATTTAAAGCAAGTTGTTAATACGAGTAAATGCTTAATTCATATCTCAAAACACAACAACAAATTACTAATAACAAGTTGTATAGATAACCTATTAAAAGGTGCGTCGGGTCAAGCAGTTCAAAATATGAATCTAATGTTTGGGTTTGATGAATCTGAGAGCTTAAAATTAAAAGGAACATATTTTTAAAATCAATAAATTATGAAAATAGCAATCATAGGAACAGGTAATTTAGGGTGTTCTATAGCCGCTGGGTTAATTACTCAAAATGCAATTACCTCATTGTATTTAACAAGAAGAAATTTAGAAAATATTAAAGAATATAAAGGGTATTCAAATGTTTTTTTGACTTCTGATAATAGAAAAGCAGTTCAAAACTCAGACATTTTAATTTTTGCTGTACAACCTGCATATTTAGAAGGAATTTTAAATACTATTAAAGATTTGCTCACAGAGAAACATGTTATAATTTCTACGATTACTGGTTATTCTGTTTCAAAAATTGAAAATAGTATAGGTATAGATAAGTATGTTGTAAGAGCCATGCCTAATACAGCCATAGCTGTAAGTAAATCTATGACTTGCTTGTGTAGTAATAAAAAAGGGGCAGAAAGAATTAAAATAGCTGAAGCTATTTTTAACAGATTAGGTACATCGATAATTATTCCAGAAAATCAAATGCAAGCAGCCACGGTAATATGTGCTAGCGGAGTGGCTTTTTGGATGCGATTAATTAGGGCAACAACACAAGCTGCAATTCAGTTGGGGTTTGATGCGCATGAAGCACAAAAATTATCTATGTATACCTCTGAGGGAGCAGCACAATTATTAATAGCAACTGGAAATCATCCAGAGGAAGAAATAGATAGGGTAACCACTCCTAATGGATGCACTATAGAAGGATTAAATGAAATGGAACACAAAGGCTTAAGTTCTTCTTTGATTCAGGGAATGGTGGCCTCTTTTAATAAAATAAATAGTATTAAAACAGATCAAATATGAGTTTGTTTAATGTATATCCGTTATTTGACATCAAGCCTGATACAGCTAAAGATGTTTTTATTTATGATGAACATGGGGTAGCGTATTTAGATCTATATGGAGGGCATGCCGTTATTTCTATTGGTCATTCTCATCCGAAATATGTTTATAATATTGCCAAACAAATTAATAAAATAGGATTTTATAGTAATTCTATTCAAAATCCTTTGCAAAAAGAACTCGCTGCAGAACTTGTAGAGACTTCAGGGTGCAATGATTATGAATTATTTTTGTGTAACTCGGGTGCAGAGGCGAATGAAAATGCATTAAAACTAGCATCTTTTCACACGAAGAAGAAGAAAGTTATTGCCTTTAAAAATGGTTTTCACGGAAGAACTTCAGCTGCAGTAGCAGTGACAGACAACTCCAAGATCATTGCACCGATTAATGCACAACAAGAAATAGAGCTATTTGATTTGGGTGATATTACTGGGGTAGCAAATGCATTAAGTAATAATGATGTTTGTGCGGTTATTGTAGAATGCGTGCAAGGTGTAGGCGGATTAGATGAAAGTACGACGAGTTTTTATAAAAGGTTGCATGATCTATGTAGAAAATTTAACGTGGTACTCATTGCAGACGAGGTTCAATCTGGTTTTGGAAGAACTGGTGATTTTTTTGCATTTCAAAAACATAAAATTACCCCAGATATTATATCCATGGCAAAAGGAATGGGGAATGGTTTTCCAATTGGCGGAATTTTAATTCACCCAAAAATAAAAGCTTCGTTTGGACTATTGGGAACAACTTTTGGAGGGAATCATTTAGCCTGCACGGCCTCTTTAACAGTTTTGGAGGTGATAAAAACAGAAAAACTACAGGAAAATGCAAAGTTGATTTTTGATTATTTTAAAAAGAAAGCACAATCATTGCCTCATTTAAAAGCTGTCAAAGGAAGAGGATTAATGCTGGGGTTGGAATTTGATTTTCCTATATCCGAATTAAGAAAAAAACTTATTTACAAGCATCACATTTTTACAGGAAATGCTAAAAATCCGAATGTATTAAGAATTTTGCCATCTCTAACCATACAGAAAAAGCATATAGACGTGTTTTTTACGGCTCTAAAAACAGAAGTACTATGAAGAAATATATAACAATTAACGATATAAAAAATATTGAGCATACTGTTCAGGAGGCTATTCAATTAAAAAAGAATCCTTATCAATTTGAAAATTTAGGCAAGAATAAAACCTTGGTAATGCTTTTTTTTAATGCTAGTCTCAGAACTAGGCTAAGTACTGAAAAAGCTGCCAAGACTCTTGGAATGAATGTGATGGTTCTGAATATTGATGATTGTTGGGATTTAGAATATGACAATGGAACCGTTATGAATCTTACCAAAGCAGAGCATATTAAGGAAGCTGCTAATGTTATATCTCAATATGGAGATGTAATAGCTATTAGAATATTTCCTACCCTTACAAACAAAGAAAAGGACGAAACAGAGCAGGTGCTAAATAGTTTTGTAAAATATGCCACTGTACCAATTGTTAATATGGAAAGTGCCACGGCACACCCTTTGCAAGCGCTAGCAGATGCTATTACTATTAGTGAATTGAAAACAACTTCAAGACCAAAAGTTGTCTTAACTTGGGCGCCTCACCCAAAAGCTTTACCACACGCTGTAGCAAACTCTTTTATTAAAATAATGAAAGAAATAGATGTAGATCTTTTGATTACACATCCTAAACACTATGAATTAAATTCAAACATTACCAAAGACGTTCCTATTAGCCATAACCAATTGGAGGCTCTCAAAGATGCAGATTTTGTATATGCTAAAAATTGGAGTAATTATCATGATTACGGTAAAATTGTATCTGTAGATGAAAACTGGATGCTAACTAATGAAAAATTAGGAAATGCAAAGTTTATGCATTGTTTACCAGTAAGAAGAAATGTTGTTGTAGAAGATGCGGTTTTAGATGGAGAATACTCAGTGGTAATTGAACAAGCAAACAATAGAACTTATGCGGCTCAAATAGTGTTAAAAAACATCTTAAAAACATTGTAATGAAAACACTAAAAGTTATAAAAATCGGTGGAAACATCATCAATAACGAGGATAGTTTACTCACTTTCTTAAAAGGTTTTTCAAGTTTGAAAGGTCCAAAAATTTTAGTTCATGGAGGAGGTAAACTAGCTTCAGATTTATCTAATAAATTGAATATTCCAGTTCAATTAATAGATGGAAGAAGGGTTACAAATGCAGAAACTTTAGACATTATAACCATGGTTTATGCCGGTAAAATAAATAAAAATATTGTAGCTAAACTGCAAAGTTTTGGATGTAATTCTGTTGGGTTTTCTGGCGCAGACGGAAATACAATTATTGCAAATAAAAGATCTGAAACTCCAATAAACTACGGTTTTGCTGGAGATGTAGTAAAGGTTAATATAGAAGTACCTAAATACTTATTAAACAATAATATAGCAAATATATTTTCCGCAATATCTCATGATAAAAAAGGACAATTATTAAATACAAATGCAGATACTATTGCTTCCGAATTAGCGATTGCTTTTTCAAAAAATTATAAAGTTGAATTGTATTATTGCTTTGAAAAAAAAGGGGTGCTACAGTCCATTAATGATGAAAACTCTGTGATCAAAAAAATAAATAATAAATCGTACATAGAATTAAAAAAATCCAACATAATTAATGAAGGCATGATTCCTAAATTAGACAACTGTTTTTATGCGCTAGATCATCATGTTTCAAAAGTTTGTATAGGACATCCTACCATGCTTTTCGATCATCATTCTAACTTTACTACAATTCAAAAATTATGAGAAAAGAAAAATTAACTAAAGCTGCCATTTTATTATTGAAAAGTTTAATCAAAACACCTTCATTTTCTTCTGAAGAACATGAAACAGCCTTATTAATAGAATCTTGGTTTAAAGACTCTAATATCACTTTTAATAGAACTAATAATAATATTTGGGCTACTAATAAATATTTTGACGATACAAAACCAACCCTTTTGTTGAACTCTCATCATGATACTGTTAAACCTACAAATGGATATACCAAAGATCCTTTTGACCCAATTATTAATGCTGGTAAATTATACGGTCTTGGTAGTAATGATGCTGGAGGTTGTTTGGTTTCTCTATTGGCAACATTTTCTTTTTTTTATCATTACAAGAATTTAAATTATAATTTGGTTATGGTTGCTTCTGCAGAGGAGGAGAGTAGTGGTGATAATGGATTAAATAGCATGTTGTCTATTATACCTGAGATATCTGTTGCTATTATTGGAGAACCTACCTTAATGCAATTAGCCATTGCAGAAAAAGGATTGGTAGTTTTTGATGCCAAAGTAATTGGTACCCCAGGACATGCTGCTCACCTAAATGATGATAATGCCATTTATAATAGTATAGATGTGCTAAGGTGGTTTCAGGAGTATACATTTGAAAAGCGTTCCGATAGTTTAGGGGATGTTAAAATGACAGTTACTCAAATACAGGGAGGTAAACAACATAATGTCATCCCTTCTGAAGTAGCTTTAGTGGTAGATGTTCGTGTAAATGATAGGTATTCAAATAAAGAAATTGCTGAGATTTTGAAAAAAGAATCTCCGTGTTCTTCCATTATTCCGAGAAGTTTACGATTAAATTCTTCTTCTATATCAGTTGAACATGACCTAATTAAAGCAGGTTTAGAGTTGGGTAGAAAGACTTATGGATCCCCAACGTTATCTGATCAATCTGTTTTAAGTTGTCCTTCTTTAAAACTAGGTCCCGGAGACAGTACGAGGTCACATACCGCTGATGAATTTATTTATTTGAAAGAAATTGAAGAGGGGATTACCCTATATATTAAATTATTAGAAAAAACATTATTAGATACTAAAGATGAAACTCTGGGATAAAGGAATAAAAATAGACGAAAAAATAGAACATTTTACTGTTGGGAATGACAGAGAAATAGATATTTATATTGCAAAACACGATGTAAAAGCTTCTTTAGCTCATGCAAAAATGTTATTTTCTATTGGTATTTTAACATCAGTAGAGTTTGAGCAATTAAAGAAAGGATTGTCAATTTTAGAAAAACAAATTCATGAAGGAACCTTTGTTATTGAAACTCAATTTGAAGATGTACATTCTAAAATAGAATTTGAATTAACCAATATGTATGGAGAGGTTGGTAAAAAAATTCATACGGCACGGTCTAGAAATGATCAGGTTTTAGTTGCTTTACAGCTGTACTACAAAGATCAATTACAAACAATAAAGGGGTTAGTGGGTGTTTTTTTTGATACATTATTAAATCTTGCAGAACTTCATAAAAAATGCTTGTTACCCGGGTATACACACCTTCAAGTAGCTATGCCATCTTCATTCGGTTTATGGTTTTCTTCCTATGCAGAATTACTACTAGATGATGTATATCTTTTAGATGCTGCTATTAAAACAATAGATCAAAATCCACTTGGTTCTGCTGCAGGTTATGGAAGTTCATTCCCAATTGATAGGGAATTTACAACTAGAGAACTTGGGTTTGGTACCCTCAAGTATAATGTCATAGCTGCGCAAATGGGAAGAGGTAAAAATGAAAGAACGATTGCAGCTGCTCTTGGAGGTATAGCAAACTCTTTATCTAGGTTTTCGATGGATATTTGTTTGTATATGAGTCAGAATTTTGACTTTATTGCTTTTCCAGATTCATTAGTTACCGGGAGTAGTATTATGCCGCATAAAAAAAACCCTGATGTATTTGAATTGATAAGAGGAAAGTCAAATAAAATTCAAGCTTTACAAATTGAAATGACTTTAATTACCAATAACCTCCCAAGTGGTTATCACAGAGATTTTCAACTTCTTAAGGAACATATGATTAATTCAATTGAGGAAATGAAAACCATCTTGGAAATTTTCAACTATTCAATACAGCAAATCAAAATAAAGGATATAAATTTTCAAGATGAAAAATATAAGTATTTAAATACAGTAGACGCTATTAATAATTTAGTGATGAATGGACTTTCTTTTAGAGAGGCATATCAACAAATAGGAACTTCAGTAACAAACGGAACTTACCAAAATACGAGTGCTAAAGAACACATTCATATTGGTAGTATAAATAACTTATGTCTAAATGATATTAGAGAAAAATTTCCTAGATAGTGTTAAATAATGGTAGATTGCCCAAGATGAATATTAGTGAAATTTACATTAGTATCATTTGGGTTGTTGATGAAATCTTCAATAAAATCTCCAACTTTGGTTGTAGTAACCATATCGGTTTTTGTGTTTAAATCGGGTGTTGTGATTTGTAACTTTAAAGATTTGTCTACAGCTTTTCTAATAAGGTTTGCCTCCTTGGTTAGTTGAAAATGATCTAATAACATAGCAGCAGATAAAATAGATGCTATAGGATTTGCTATGCTTTTTCCAGTAGCTTGAGGATAGGAGCCGTGAATGGGTTCAAATAACGCATATTTTTCACCAACTGAAGCGGAAGCTAACAAACCTATTGATCCACCAATAACACTAGCTTCATCACTAATAATATCTCCAAACATATTTTCTGTAAGTATGACATCAAACTGTGTTGGATTTAAAATCATCTGCATAGCTGCATTGTCCACAAATAAGAAATCTAATGTTATGTCTTTATATTCTTTTGCAACCTCACCAACCACTTTACGCCAAAGTCTAGAACTTTCTAAGACATTGGCTTTATCTACTAATGTTACCTTTTTATCTCTATTTAGAGCAGCTTTAAATGCTAAATGTGCTATTCTTTCTATTTCAAAACGACTATATTCACAAAGATCTGATGCGGTATCTCCGTTATTAGTTATTTTTTTTTCACCAAAGTAAATTCCACCAGTTAATTCTCTGTAGATACTAATATCTGTCCCTGTGATGATCTCTTTTTTTAATGGAGACTTGTCTAGAAGTGTTTCGTATGCTTTTACCGGACGGATGTTAGCAAATAACCCCAAAGATTTTCTAAGTTTTAACAATCCTTGCTCTGGTCTTACTTTTGCTGATGGATCATTGTCATATTTTGGATGACCTATAGAACCAAATAAAATTGCATCAGAAGACATACAGAGATTTAAAGTTTCGTCTGGTAAAGGGTTTCCAGTTATATCGATAGCTATTGCACCAACATTAGCTTCTTTAAAAATGAAAGTATGTTCAAATTCTGAAGCAATTGCATTTAAAACTTTTAGAGCTTCGTTTGTCACTTCTGGTCCAATACCATCTCCGGGTAATACTGCTATATTTAATTTCATCTATTTTTTTTCCGATAAAAACGGAAACTTAAGGTTATTTATTTTATACAATATCTAATATATAATATTTTTTGAAGCTTCATAAGCTTCAATCATACTTTTTTTACTTACGAGATAATCAATATCATCATACCCATTAATTAGACAAGTCTTTTTATATGAATCAATTTCAAAACTCTCAGAAAAGTTTTTTTCTTTAATACTAATTGTTTGATTTTCTAAATCTACTTCAATTTCAGTCTTAGGGTTTTCTTGAATATTTTTCATTAAAATATTTAAAAAATCAGGTGATACTTGTAACGGTAATAACCCATTGTTTAAAGCATTCCCTTTAAAAATATCTGCAAAAAAACTAGATACTATTACTTTAAAACCGAAACCAACTAAAGCCCATGCAGCATGTTCTCTACTTGAACCACAACCAAAATTATCACCTGCTACTAGAATACTTCCAGAGTAGGTAGAGTTATTTAGTGAAAATTCAGAATTTAGATCTCCATTTTTATGAAACCTCCAATCTCTAAAGACGTTATCACCAAATCCTTTTTTATCAGTAGCTTTTAAAAATCTAGCAGGAATTATCTGATCAGTATCAATATTTTCAATTGCCAATGGAATTGCTTTAGAAGTTATTTTAGTAAACTTTTCCATTAATGTAACTGTTTTGTAATATCTATAATTTTCCCCTCAACAGCAGTAGCTGCGGCTACTAGAGGACTTGCTAAAATAGTTCTCGAACCTTGTCCTTGTCTTCCTTCAAAATTCCTGTTAGATGTAGAAACACAATATTCTCCTTTTGGAATTTTGTCATCATTCATTGCCAAACAAGCAGAACATCCTGGTTGCCTTAATTCAAAACCGGCTTGATCAAAAATATCTTTTAAACCTTCTTCAATGATTTGGTTTTCAACTTGTTTACTTCCGGGTACTAACCAAGCTGTTACATTATTAGCTTTATGTCTTCCTCTAATGTAACTTGCTGCAACTCTAAAATCTTCAATTCTAGAATTCGTGCAACTTCCAATAAAGACGTAATTTATAGGTTGATTTATTAATGAAAAACCAGCATCAAAATTCATATACTCCAATGATTTCTTGAAAGATTTATTTTCAATATTAGGAATACTTTCAGTTATTTTAATTCCCATTCCAGGGTTTGTTCCATAAGTAATCATGGGAGCTATATCATCTGCATCAAAAAAATATTCTTGATCAAAAACAGCATCAAAGTCAGAAGGTAATGTTTTCCAATGAGCTACTTTTTTTTCAAAATCTATTTCTTTGGGTGCAAATTCCTTTCCTTTAATATATTCGAATGTAGTTCGGTCAGGTGCTATCATTCCGCCACGTGCTCCCATTTCAATGCTCATATTACAAACAGTCATCCTTCCTTCCATACTCATGTTTTCAAAAACATCACCGGCGTATTCACAAAAATAACCAGTACCAGAATTGGTACCAAGTTTGGAAATTATATATAGAATGACATCCTTAGGAAGTACTCCTTTATTAAGTTTTCCATTGACAGTTACTCTAAGACTTTTAGGTTTAGTTAATAATAAACACTGACTTGCAAATACTTGGGCTACTTGGCTAGTGCCTATTCCAAAAGCTATAGCTCCAAAAGCACCATGAGTAGAGGTATGACTATCTCCACAAACCATTGTCATTCCTGGTTGTGTAATTCCTAGCTCTGGAGCCATTACATGAACAATTCCATTGTATTTATGACCTAATTCATAAAGAGTGATATCATTGTCAGCACAATTTTTAGATAATTGTTCTAATTGATTTTTAGATAAAGCATCTTTGATTGGTAAATGTTGGTCAATGGTTGGTGTATTGTGATCTGCAGTTGCTACAATCTGGTTAGGTCTAAAAATAGGAATTGATCGTTCTTTGAGTTCATTAAAAGCTTGTGGACTAGTTACTTCATGAATTAGATGCTTATCTATATAAAGTATTTGTGGTCCATTTTTAATAGTATCTATTACGTGTTGATCCCATATTTTATCAAAGAGTGTTTTTCCCATTATGCTGATAAAATTTGCTTAGAAACTGAACTAGTTTCTATTATCTGATGAATATCATTATCATTTATTTCTTTCTTTTTATCTGCAAAATTTAAAAAATTAGCATATACAATATCTAATTGTAGTTTTGTTAATTCATAACCAACAATTTTTGCTCTATATGCAAGAGCTGCTCTTCCGCTTCTTGCTGTTAGAACTATTGCAGATTCAGTAACGCCAACATCTTTAGGGTCTATAATTTCATATGTTTCTCTATTCTTTATTACACCATCTTGGTGTATTCCTGAACTGTGAGCAAATGCATTTGCTCCAACAATTGCTTTATTTGGTTGCGTATAAACCCCCATACTTTCACTTACCAATTGACTTAACCCATATAAATGTTTGGTGTTTATATTTGTATCTAGATTTAAGTAAGGATGTTGTTTAAGAATCATAACTACTTCTTCTAAAGCAGTATTTCCTGCCCGTTCACCAATACCATTAATTGTACATTCTATTTGACGCGCTCCATTAATAATGCCTTCAATAGAATTAGCTGTTGCTAGTCCCAAATCATTGTGGCAATGACAAGAAATAATTGCTTTTTCTATTCCTTTAACATGTTCAGTTAAGTATTTTATTTTAGCACCATATTCACTTGGTAAACAATATCCAGTAGTATCTGGAATGTTTAAAACAGTTGCACCTGCTTTAATTGCTTGTTCACAAACTTTGGCTAAAAATTCATTTTCAGTTCTTCCTGCATCTTCAGCATAAAACTCGATATCTTCAACAAATGATTTCGCATATTTGACAGCATCATATGTTCTAGTTAATATGTCATTTTTATTAGAATTAAATTTGTATTTGATGTGTGAGTGAGAAGTTCCAATTCCTGTATGAATTCTTGGTTTTTTTGCATATTTGAGAGCTTCAGCAGCAATTTCAATGTCTTTTTTTACTGCCCTAGTAAGCCCACAAACTGATGCGTTTTTTACCATTTTTGATATTGATTCAACAGATTTAAAATCTCCTGGACTTGAGACAGGAAAACCTGCTTCAATAACATCAACACCTAGATTATCGAGTTGTTCTGCAATGATGAGTTTTTGTTTTGTATCTAACTTACATCCAGGAACTTGTTCTCCATCTCGAAGGGTAGTATCAAAGATTTGAATAGTAGTATTTGACATTTATCAAAATATATTTTTGTATTGTCTCACGAATTTATATTTTGGATTGTTCTTAGGCAGGTTTTAATTTTATATTATTACGATGTTCAACAACAAATATAATATTTAAAAAACTATTAATCAGTAATATAACTGACTATTTGTAATATGACTAAATCTCAAAAAGATAATTTGTTTCAATTAGTTAAATCGCTTTCAAAATCTGAAAAGCGCCAATTTAAACTTTATGTAGGTAGACTAGGTGTAAATTCAGATTCGAAATTCTTAAATTTATTTAATTTTTTAGAAAAATCATCCAGCTATGATGAATTAGCCATATTAAAACACGCAGGAATAAAAAAACAACAACTAGCAAATGTAAAAGCACATTTGTATAAACAACTACTAATTAGTTTAAAATTAAGTCCATCTCATCAAAATGTTCGTTCTCAGATAAGAGAGCAATTAGATTTTGCTTCGATATTGTATCACAAAGGATTATATAAACAAAGTCTTAAAATTTTAGAAAAAGCAAAAGAAATTTCAATTATTAATGAAGAAAAAAATTTAGCATATGAAGTTGTGGAGTTAGAAAAAGTAATAGAGTCTCAATATATTACAAGAAGTATTAGTAATAGAGCAGATGAACTATCAATTCAGGCTAAAGAATTAAGTGCTTTAAATGTTATTTCCAGTAAATTATCAAATTTATCACTTCAATTATATAGTATTATTTTGAAAAGCGGATATGTAAAAAATGAACAAGAAAATATACATATTAGAGATTATTTTTATAAAAGATTACCTAAGTTTGATATAAGTAAAATTGGCTTTAGAGAAAAATTGTGGTTATACAAGGCTCATTTATGGTTTAGTTTTTTAACTCAAGATTTTCTAAATTGTTATAAATATGCCTCAAAATGGGTAGCTCTTTTTTATGAAAACCCAATTATGATTAATTCTCACCCAGTATTTTTCTTGAAAGGAAATAATTATTTATTAGAATCTTTATTTTTTATCAGAAGAAAAGAAAGGTTTAAAAAAAACCTACTCAGTCTCGAGAAAATTATAAAAAGTGAAGGGTTTCCGAAAGATAATAATATAGAGGCTTTAAGTTTCTTATACATCAATCTCCATAGAATAAATGTGTACTTTACAGATGGTAATTTTGATGAGGGTTTAACTATTATACCTAAAATTAATTCAGAATTAAAATCTTATAAGAATAGGATTGATGAACATCATGTAATGATATTTTATTACAAATTTGCCAGTATGTATTTTGGTTCTGGAGATAATGATACTTGTATTTTTTATTTAGATAAGATCATCTCAAATAAGTCTTTATCTATGAGAGAAGATTTATTATGTTTTTCAAGAATATTAAACTTATTTGCTCATTATGAGGCTGGTTATGATTATCATATTGAAACTTTATTAAAAAGTACCTATAAATTTTTATTAAAAATGAATGATCTCCATGAAGTTCAAAAAGAAATGATAAAGTTTATTAAAAACTTACAAAATATTTATCCTCAAGACATTAAAAAGGCTTTTGTAGATTTACATTTAAAATTAAAAGCTTTTGAGGATGATCCATACGAGAGTAGAGCTTTTTTATATTTAGATATTATATCATGGTTAGAAAGTAATATTCATAAAAAACCAATTGGCGAGATCATTAAAAATAAATATTCTATAAATATCAATGCGTGATTTTGTCATATTCATAAAATTGATTAAGATTTTTTTTTTTTTGCTTATTAACTAAATTTAAATCATACATTTGAATTGTGAAATTTTTTATAAACAACATTTTTTTTTCTCTACAAAGCAATTTAACTAACAATTATTTTGTAATCATTTTCATTTCTACAATTACCCTTTAGGGGTTTATTTTCTTTATACAAAATCAGGTCAATTATATATGTTTCAAAAGAAACTAAATAAAATAATAAAAAGTCTTTTTTAAATTTTTTTAAAATGAAAGTATTAAAGTTTGGAGGATCATCTGTATCTAATTCAAAAAACATTCAAAAAGTATTAAATATTATTGCTAAATCCTCAGAGGAACAAAAAGTAATTGTTGTTGTTTCAGCATTTGGTAAAACTACAGATAACCTTATTAAAGGAGCTACTCTTGCCAGTCAAAAAAAAGAAGGTTATTTAAGATTCCTAAAAGAGTTAGAAAACCATCATTTTAAAGTTATAAATGAACTTTTGCCTGTTCAACATCAAACATCAACTATTAGCTATGTAAAACAACTATTTAACCATGTAGAGACAATTTATGAAGGGTGTTTTTTGTTACAAGAACTTACACCGAAAACACTTGCAAAGGTTTCAAGTTTTGGAGAGTTACTATCGTCATACATCATAGCAAAGGCAGCAAATGTTATGTTTAAAGCTGTATACAAAGATACTAGAGAATTAATTATTGCATCAGACAACTTCAATAATGCTTTGGTTGATTTTAATTTAACCTATAAAAATTGTCAAGAATATTTTTCAGAACATTCACAAAAAGTAACTATCCTTCCAGGTTTTGTGGCTAGAACTATTGATGGTAAAACAACTACGTTAGGAAGAGGTGGATCTGATTTTACAGCTTCAATTATTTCTGCTGCTTTATCTGCTAGTGAATTACAGATATGGACTGATGTTAGCGGGATGTATACTGCTAATCCAAGAGTGGTAAAACAAGCTTTTAAGATTCCACATATTTCTTATCATGAAGCAATGGAGCTATCACATTTTGGGGCCAAAGTAATCTATCCACCGACAATTCAACCAGTATTACAAAAAAAGATTCCCATTCGTATCAAGAATACTTTTCAACCAGAAGATAAAGGTACTTTAATTACAAAAGATACTAGTAAAAATAAACCTGTTAAAGGAATTAGTCATATTGAAAATATTACTTTATTGACACTAGAAGGTAATGGAATGGTTGGCATACCTGGTTTTTCAAAGCGGTTATTTGAAGTGTTATATTTGCATGATATTAATATTGTATTAATTACACAAGCATCTTCAGAATTATCTATTTGCATTGCTATTTCGGATGAGGATGCTATCAAGGCAAAAAAAGCCATAGATGAAGTCTTTGAGTTTGAAATTCAATTACAAAAAGTAAAACCTGTCAAAATTGAACAGAATTTATGTATCATAGCCTTGGTTGGTGATAATATGAGAAATCAAGAAGGTTTAAGTGGTAAAATGTTTAGTTCTCTTGGAAAAAATAATATAAATATCAGTGCTATTGCTCAAGGAGCTTCAGAAAAAAATATTTCTGCGGTAATTAACAAAAAAGATGCTAAAAAGGCTTTAAATACTTTACATGAAAGATTCTTTGAAGAAAGAATAAAGCAATTAAACCTCTTTGTAACCGGAGTAGGTAATGTTGGTGAGCGTTTTTTAGCACAGCTTTATCAACAAGAAAGTTATTTGAAACAGAATTTAAAACTAAAAATACGAGTTATTGCAATTTCTAATTCTAGAACTATGTTTTTTGATGAAAGAGGAATTGATTTAAGAAATTGGAATGCTATTTTAAAGCAGGGCGAAAAAGCTTGTATAGATACTTTTTTTTCAAAAGTAACTACTATTAATCTCAGAAATAGTGTTTTTATAGATATTACAGCGAATAAACAAGTATCGGAAATGTATGAACAATATCTAAGTCAAAACATTGGAGTAGTTACCTGTAATAAAATCGCGTGTTCCTCAAATATAGAAAACTATAATATTTTAAAGGATGTTTCTAGAAAGTCAAATGCACCCTTTTTATTTGAAACCAATGTAGGTGCAGGATTACCGATTATAGATACTTTGAAAAATTTAATTGCTTCTGGAGATAGAATTCATAAAATTCAAGCGGTGCTATCTGGAAGTTTAAATTTTGTTTTTAATACATTTAATTCTGAAACAACTTTTTGTAATATAGTTATTCAAGCTGTTAAAGAGGGATATACGGAACCAGATCCAAAAATAGATTTAAGTGGTGTTGATGTTGCTAGAAAAATTTTAATCTTAGCTAGAGAGAGTGGTTTTGATATTGAATTAGATGATATCGTTAATGATTCATTTTTACCACAAGAATGTATTAATACTAAAAATAATGATGATTTCTATACATCACTAAGTAAAAATGAAAATCACTTTCAACAACTTTTTTCAGATGCTAATAAAGAAAGTTGTCGTTTGAAGTATGTTGCTGAATTTAAAGATGGCTTTGCAAAAGTTGGATTACAACACATAGATCCATCACATTCTTTTTATAATTTAGAAGGAAGTGATAATATTGTATTATTTTATACAGATAGATATCCTGAACAACCACTAATAATTAAAGGGGCAGGTGCGGGAGCAGATGTAACTGCTTCAGGTATTTTTTCAGATGTAATTAGAACAGGAAATATATAATTACATCTTTTAATAATTATTTAAAATGAAACCAATTTATGAAAGAAATAAAAATTTTTGCACCTGCAACTATTGCTAATATCTCATGTGGGTTTGATATTCTTGGTCTTTGTTTAGATAATGTTGGTGATGAGATGATTGTTAGAAAAGTATCAACAAAAGGACTAACAATAACAAAAATTACAGGTGAAGACTTACCTTATGAAACTGATAAAAATGTTGCAGGTGTTGCAGGTTTGGCATTACTTAAAAACATTGAAACCTCAGTTGGCTTTGAGATTGAAATTTACAAAAATATTAAACCAGGAAGCGGAATAGGAAGTAGTGCTGCAAGTTCTGCAGGTGTTGTTTTTGCTATCAATGAATTATTGGGGAAGCCGTTTTCAATTAATGAATTAATTCCCTTTGCTATGCAAGGAGAAAAATTAGCAAGTGGTTCCTCTCATGCAGACAATGTTTCCCCAGCTTTATTAGGTGGATTTACACTAGTTAAAAGTTATAATCCTTTAGAAGTAATTAAAATAAAAGCTCCTTCAAAATTATTTGCAACAATAATTCACCCACAAATTGAAATCAAAACTTCAGATGCAAGAGCTGTTTTAAAACCCCAGGTTAATTTAAGTCAGATGGTAAAACAAATGGGGAATTTAGGAGGATTAATTTGTGGTTTATACACAGATGATTATGAATTAATAGGCAGATCATTACATGATGAAATAATAGAGCCCAATCGTTCAATCTTAATTCCCGAGTTTAACAAAGTAAAATTGGAAGCTATAAAATTAGGAGCTCTTGGAGCTGGTATTTCTGGATCTGGGCCTTCTATTTTTGCATTAAGTAAAGGAGAAGAAACTGCAAAAATAGTAGGAGAAGTAATGGCTAGAATATATGATAAAACTTTTATAGATTATGATGTTCATATTTCAAAAATTAATACAGAAGGAATAAAAATTATCAAATAATAAATGAATTACTATAGTTTAAATTATTCGTCACCATCCGCTTCTTTTAAAGAAGCAGTGGTAAAGGGAATTGCTCCTGATAGAGGCTTATATTTTCCTGAGAATATAACACCTCTTTCTAAAAAATTTTTTCAAAATATATCTGATTACTCTAATGAAGAAATTGCTTTTAAAGTAATTAAACAATTTATAGGAGATGAAATACCACAAGAAAAACTTATTGAAATTATTAAGAAAACAATTTCTTTTGATTTTCCTGTTGTAAAAATTGAAGATAATATTGGTTCTTTAGAATTATTTCATGGACCAACAATGGCTTTTAAAGATGTTGGAGCTCGTTTTATGGCGCAGTGTCTAGAATACTTCAATAGAGATAGTAACGAAGATATTACCGTGTTAGTTGCAACATCTGGGGATACAGGAGGGGCCGTTGCTAACGGATTCTTAAATACTAAAGGAATTCAGGTTGTCATATTATACCCTAGTGGAAAAGTAAGTAATATTCAAGAAAAACAATTAACAACATTAGGAAATAATATCTCAGCTTTAGAGGTTGAGGGTGTTTTTGATGATTGCCAAGAAATGGTAAAGTCAGCTTTTCTAGATGCATCAATTTCTAAAAAATTAACTTCAGCAAATTCAATAAATATTGCAAGGTGGTTACCACAAATGTTTTATTTCTTCTTTGCATATAAACAAGTTCATCAATATTGTAAAGATGTTGTATTTTCTGTTCCTAGTGGAAATTTTGGTAATATTTGCGCTGGATTATTGGCACAGAAATTAGGTCTTCCAATTAAACATCTTATAGCATCAACCAATATAAATGACACTGTTCCTCAATATTTAGTCAGTGGTTCCTATCAACCCAAACCGTCTATAGCTACTATTTCTAATGCTATGGATGTTGGTAATCCAAGTAATTTTATAAGAATTCAAGAATTATTTCAGAATAATTTAATTGCGTTAAAAGAATCTTTTTCTTCTTACAGCTTTACTGATAATGACACAAAATTAATGATGAAGGAAGTTTTTGAAAATTATAAGTATGTTTCTGAACCCCATGGGACTGTTGGTTATCTAGGTTTAAAAAAATATAATTTAAAAGAAAGTGATTATGGTATCTTTTTAGAAACTGCACACCCAGTAAAATTCTTAGATATTGTTGAACATACTTTAAACATAAACTTATCAATTCCAACACAAATTAAAAGACTAATTACCAAAGAAAAAGTTTCAATTAAAATAACTACTTATAATCAACTAAAGGAGTATTTAAATAATTAGTCTAGATAAAATTAAATTATTAAAGCGTCCTTTAAAAAGGGAAAAAATAGCAAGAAAAGAAATTATAGTTTGTATTGATTTTGAGTATTTTATTTGCCTTTAATATTTTTCTGATATTCTGAATGTAATATTGAATTTAATTCTGAAACTGTTTTCTTGAACTCTTTTTGGTTTACAATATTTATATTTTCAGTTTTAGTTTCTCTATGATCGTACAGCATTCTAGAAATCAGTGAATTGTCTTTTGAATTTATAAATTCTGTATAACAAAAATCTCTTGTTTTTAGGGTAAAACCATTTCCTTTTTTTATAAAAACATGTTTTTTTCCTTCTAATTTTGGGTTGTTCAAAATAGACACCAAACTTGTCCCGTCTAACTGATTCTTAGGTATTTCTATCCCACAAATTTCTGCTAATGTTGGATAAACGTCCACTAATTCTGTTAAAGCACCTGTTATTCCTTTAACTTTCGAGAACGGGTTATAAATAATAAGAGGTACCTCAGTAGAAGTATTGTAATTTGTAAACTTCGCCCATTGTGTATGTTCTTGTAAATTATAGCCATGGTCAGAAACAAAAATAACCACTGTATTATTATCTAATTCTTCCTCCTTTAATTCGTGTAAAATTTTACCAATTAAAGCATCTGTGTATGATATTGTTGCATAGTATCCATGAATTAAATCTATTGCCAGACTATCGGAAACCTGTCCTGCCTTAGGAACATTAGAGTAATAACGCATTTCAGGCCAATTACTAATACTCATTTTTGGCGCATCTAGAGGTATATAATTGTAGTTTTCCGGTTGAATAATTGAATTTCTATCGTATAAATCCCAATATTTTTTTGGTGCATTAAAGGGTAAATGTGGGCTAATAAAACCAGCGGTTAAAAAGAAAGGTTTGCCACTTTTTTTTAGTTTTCTAATATCTCTGATTACTTTTTCCGTCAATAATCCATCAATATAAGTGGAATCCGAAACATCTTCACTTTCATATGCAGGACCTTTATCTGTTAATTTATATTTAGAAATATTATTAGGTTTATGATAGTCTTTCCAAAGCGATTGCCAATAATCTGTTGGAGCTAAACCTTGATTATTTTTATCAAATGCGTATGGACGCCAAACTTCATTCCAATCAGTTTCTCTATCGTCTAAATGATGATAAATTTTACCATTAGATATAGTAGTGTACCCATTATTTTTAAATAACTGTGGAAGAGTAATTGCCTGGGGTGTTTCATTTTCAACAAATGTATTGTAATCTATAAACCTATTTTTTGTTGGTAACATACCTGTTAGCATACTAGCACGAGATGCACCACAAACTGGAACATTACAATAGGCATTTGTAAATTTTATTCCTTTTTCTGCTAGGGCATCAATATTTGGTGATTGTATGTGTGTTGCTCCAAAACTTGCTAATTCTGGGCGTAAATCATCTATATAAAACAATAAAACATTTGGTTTTTGAGGCAAAAGTTCTATTACTGAACTTTTACAGTTTAAGAAAATGAAAACGATAATTAACAGTAGTTTTTTCATTATTTATAAAATATTTTTATTTGGTTGTTTAGCAATTAATTATATTTTAATAAAGTTTGATGTTATTTAAATTTATTATTTCCCAATACAGAAGTTTGAAAAGATATGCCCTAATATATCTTTATCTAGATCATATTCTCCGGTTATATTACCCATATGTCTTAAACATTCTCTAATATCTATAGAGAATAAGTCTGTAGAGATTTCCATTTCAATTCCTTTCTTGACCGATATAATGGCTGCTAAGGCATTGTTTAGTGCCTCAAAGTGTCTAGAGTTTGTAACTATAGTTTCATTATTACTCAATGCTCCTGTATTGATAAGAGAAGTCAAATGTATTAAAAGAGTTTCTATACCAATATTTTCTTTGGCAGAAAGTAATAAAATATCATCTCTCTCGGCACTTATTTCATTTTTTTCAGTGGTTGAAATAGCATCGATTTTATTGGCAATTACTAAAACTCTTTTTTTAGGAAAACGATTTTTAATTGTTGCTATTTCAGACAGAAAAACCTCTTTGGATGTAGAAAATTTATTGGAATCGATAAGGAAAATAATTAACTGAGCATTTTCTGCTTTTTCATAAGCTTTTTTAATTCCAATATTTTCTATGAGGTCATTAGTCTCTCTAATACCAGCAGTATCTATAAATCTAAAAGCCACTCCATCTATAATTAATTCATCTTCAATGGCATCTCTAGTGGTTCCTGCAATGTCTGATACAATCGCTTTTTCTTCTTTTAATAAAGTGTTCAATAGGGTAGATTTCCCAACATTTGGTTCACCTATAATGGCAACAGGTATTCCATTTTTCATTGCATTTCCAAAAGAAAAACTTTCAATTAAACGTTTTAAAACAGCGGTAATTGTACGAACTAATTCTTTAAATTTAGTTCTGTCTGCAAATTCAACATCCTCACCAGAAAAATCTAGTTCTAGTTCTATCAAAGCTGCAAAATCCAATAGTTGGGCTCTTAATTTTTTTAATTCATTAGTAATACCTCCACGCATTTGTTGGATCGCCATTTGATGAGATGCTGCTGAGTTTGAAGCAATTACATCTGCCACAGCTTCGGCTTGACTTAAATCCATTTTTCCATTCAAAAATGCCCTCATGGTAAACTCACCATTGTCTGCCATTCTACATCCATTTTTAAGAAATAATTGAATGATTTCTTGTTGAATGAAACTCGAGCCATGGCAAGAGATTTCAACCACGTTTTCTCCTGTATAAGAACGGGGGGTTTTAAACACAGAAACTAACACTTCATCGATTATTTGAGAATTATTTATAATATTACCTAAATGAATGGTATGTGTTTTTTGATTCTCTAATAGTTTACCGCTTTTAGATACGAAAAAATTTGAAAGGATATCTATTGCATCTTCTCCAGAGATACGAATTACTGAAATAGCTCCAATTCCTGAAGGAGTAGCTAAAGCTATAATAGAATCTTTTTGAATCATGTTACAAATATACAAGTTCATTATATTTATTTCCTAAAGTGTAACAAGAAGTATTTATAGACGTCTAAATACTATACAATCAATAAATAACCAAAATGATGATAGTTAATAGACAATTATTAGTTTTAACCCACCTAAGTCAGTTGTTAGATCTTATAACTGGTGTTGGGGGATTTATAGCACCCCTAATTATCTGGTTAATTAAAAAAGATGAGGTTTTTGATATGGACAGGCATGGTAAAGCCATATTAAACTTTAGAATTTCAATGTTCCTATATATATTAATTTGTATTCCAGCAATTTTTTTATTTGGTTTGGGGATTCTTGGGTTTATTGTTTTAGGTATATTTTATATTGTTTTTCCAATAATTAACGCTCTGAGAGCTAGTAATAACCAAGAACCAAAATATCCTTTAAGTATTCAATTCTTGAAATAAGAAAATTACATACAGTTAATTATATCTTTGTAATCATAAAAAAAGAGTTCGAATCTTGGCATTACTTTTATATAAAATTCATAGCACGAGCTCCATGTACTTTTATTATATATGCTGAATTTTCCTTTATGATTTACATAAATTCGATGAATTTTTTTTTCATTTTCTAAGTTATAAGAGTCATCAAAGATAACTTCGGGTAAATAATCTTCTTTTAAAATTGTTTTTAGTGATAAAATTTTATCGAAAAGAATTTTATTAACCATTTGATCAGAATGCTCTATGTCAAGACAAATCATAGCATTCTTTCTATTGGCAACAAACTTAAAGCTGAGACCTTTTATTTTTGTATTATATAATACCCATTTTCTTGGAAAGGATTTGCCAAAAGATTTCCAAAACTCCTTTCTAAGTGAAGTAGATTCTTCTTTACTAAACATAAACTTTTTAGAAATTAACCGTGAACTCTTGCAGTTTTCCCTCTTATTTTCATCATTTCAGCTTCAAATTTCAAAAGGTTTTGCCATTTTTGGTCAACAATTTTTCTATCCATATACTTTCTAGCATATCCTAGGAATAATGTATAATGATTTGCTTCTGAAATCATTAAATCTTTATAAAATTTAGAAAGTTCTTGATCTTCCATATTTTCTGAAAATACTTTAAAACGTTCACAACTTCTCGCTTCAATTAAAGCAGCTACTAATAATCTATGAATTAGTGCAGTTGGTCTATCTTTTGTTTTTGGAAAAAATTTTTGAAGAGATTTTGCATAATCATTATGTTGCTCTCTTCCCAAAACCATTCCTCTCTTAGTCATTAATTCATGAACCATTTTAAAATGCTCTAATTCTTCTAGTGCAATGGTTGTCATATCTTTTACCAATGCTGTTTCTTCAGAGTAATTAATGATGATTGAAATGGCATTTGCAGATGCTTTTTGTTCAGCAAATGCATGATCGGTAAGTATTTGTTCTAAATTATCTTCGGCTATTACAGCCCACGATGTTGAGGTTTCAAATTGAAGTCCAAGCATTTATAGTATTTTTTTTGAAATATGATAATTTCTAGTATTAAATTTTAGCAAATTCTTTCTTTTCTAATCACAATAAAAATGCTGTTATTTTTTATTAAATAGAGAGGCTAATTCTTTTCCATAATCAATAAATGCTATGGTCTCGTCTGTTCGAGCTAGTTTAATTTTATCAAAAATAACTAAAGATTCGCCATTACTTTCTAGGTGATAAATTTGATGATTTTCAAAAAAGTTTATGATTTCATCTGTGAAAAAAGATCTTATTTCGGATTCATTTTCACCCATAAGTAAGATTTTTTTTGAAAAATCTGGATACATTTCAAAGTCAATGTCCTTATATCCTGTAAATGCCATAACGCGATCAAATATGTTTCCTAGCACCCCTTCTTTTTCCATAGTAAAAGTTGGTATCTTTTTGTTTAAATTCAAGATCATTAAACTTGTATTAAAAGTTTCTGCAGTAAATGCATTTCCTTCATTAAATGTAACATCTGCAATCTCCCAAGAGACATTAGAGTCTTTAAAAGTTCCTTTTAAGCAGTTGTATTTTCGTTCTATAGGTCTTATTTCAAAGTAACGAAACTTCTTAAGATAAATAGTATTCCAATCTACTTGACTACTATATTGATACTCTTTATCAGTAGCCAAATCTCTCAATCTTTTTTGTCTTTGTGATAACTTAGAAGAAGAATTACTTAAGCTGATTTTTAAAGCCCTGTTATAGGTAGATAGTGAAACATGAGAATCTAGTCCAGTAATAAAAACCTTACCGCCAGTAGCTCTTTGTATTTTTAGATATTCTACTAAATAATCCATATAAGTCATTCCTACTAGTCTTGTTTCCGAAAGATCTATATTTACATTAACTCCAGAAGGTATTTGAGCAACAAGTTTATCTACTTTTAAAATGCCTAAAAAATTTGCTATCCCACTTATTTTTAAATCAAAACTACCATCTGGAAGTTTTATCAATTTAGTTCCAGATTTGTATATCATCCTAAAAAATTGAGGGATAGTTACCTTTGCTAAAAGCATATGTGTTACAAGTGCTAAAAGTAAACCTCCAAGTAAACCAATTAATAAATTAGTGTATAGCGTTAAAATCATAGTAGCTACAAAGAATATTAGTTGCTCGGTTCCTTGATTATAGGCTTGTTTAAAAACTGCTGGTGATGCCAGTTTAAACCCAGTGTAAACTAATAAAATAGCAAAAGCACATAACGGTACTTGTCTCATTATTGGACTTAATAAAACAATAAAAAGGAGTAATAAAATTCCTTGATACATGTTAGACCATTTTGTTTTAGCTCCATTGTGAATATTTACAGTACTTCTAATAATTACAGCAATAATTGGTAATCCACCGATGGCGCCTGCTACCATAGTACTCAATCCTATACCTGTTAAATCTTTATTTAGATCTGTTTTTCTTTTGTAAGGGTCAATTTTATCAACTGCCTTAGCAATAGCTAAGGATTCAATACTTGTAATGATCAAAATAGAAAATACAGTTGTCCAAAATTCTATTGTATTTATTTTACTGAAGTCTGGAAACATGACAGAATCCATAATGGTGTTAGGAATATCTAATAGTAGGTGAGGCCCAACCTGATATTCTTTTTCAAAGAAAAAAAGCGCTTGTTCATCAAAAAAGTTAAAGGCATATACAAAGGGTATAGAAAGGGCTATAACCCACATTGGAGCAGGTAGAAAATGAAAAAAACGGTAACTAATTTTAGAATGAAGTAATAAAAGTAGTAAACCAGTTAAAGAAATAATTATTACAAATGGATTTGCTTCAGGTAAATATAAAACTGCATCAATAAGGTTTTGTATAATACTAGGGCTATCAGATTGAGTCCCTAGAGCTACATGAATTTGTTTAGCAAATATAATTATTCCTATCGCTGCCAAAATTCCGTGTATGACGGAGCTATGAAAAATATCAGCTAAACGTCCCAATTTCATTAATCCCAATAACATTTGAATCGCACCTGAAATAACTACTGCAGCCAATACATAATTAAAGGCTTTACCAGAACCATCATCCATCAATGCTATACCTAATAAGATAACACCAATAACCCCTTTAGCAGGTCCATTTACAGAGATATGACCACCACGATAAAGAGTTGTAACCACACCGCCAACAATCGCTGAAAAGATTCCTGACATGGCTGGTGCCCCTGCAGCTAAGGCAATACCTAATGAAAGAGGGAGAGCAATCAGAGCAACACTAACAGCAGCGATTAAATCACTTTGCCAGTTTTCAATTAATCCCTTAATTCCTGTTTTAGGTATTTTTTCCATTTATTTAATGATTCGATGGTTTGAATAGATTAATCTAGACAGCTAAAATAGTAAATATTAGGAATAATTTTGAATTAGTATAGGTGCCTTTTAAAAATAATATTATTATTTTTTTTAAGTACGCTACTTTTGAGTGGCAGTTTAATACATCTAAAGATCTAGTTGAAAGGTATCTTTTAAGCTTTTTAACGAAGGGTTCTTTTCTAGAAGTTTATTGTATTTTTCTTGGGGTGTGTAAGCAAATTCCTTTTCTACAGTTTCGTTAACTATCAGGTTAATATTGATACTAAAATTATTAAGAGATGCTCTTAAAAACTTAATTAGTTTGGGTTTTCCCATCTTCAATTGATCTTTCATAAGCTTATTGGGGAGCATGAATTGAACATTAAAATTTTCTAAAAGTTTTGGTTCTGCTGCAGCTAATATTGAAGCCATACTTTTTTCACCTTTATTAATCAGTAATTTTTGATATTCACTCCAACTTTTTTGTAAATCTTTTTCCTTAAAAGAATCTTTAGGGTGATTGTCATAATTTATTTCAACTGGAGTCTTTTGTTGCTGCTTCTTTTGATGAATACTTTTTAAAGAAAGTGAGTTATTTCTTCTTTTAATATTTTGTAAAATGGGAGGTTTTATAATTTCTGGTTCTTTTGTAATTACTTTTTCTATTGGCTTATCTAAACCTACTTTTTTAACAGCTTTAGATTTTACTAATGGATTCTCTTTTTTTACTGGAGATAAAGAGGTGAAAAAAGTTGCTGGAATTATGTAGTTAGCTGATTTTTTTTTTTCTCCATCAAAAGTGATAGAGGCAATTTGCATTAAAGTTAGCTCTACAAGAAGGCGCTGGTTTTTACTGGTTCTGTAATTTAAATCACATTGATTGGCCTTATCTATTGATCGTATAAGAAAGGAAATAGATGCTTTAGTGGATTGTTCTAGATATTTTTTTTTGGCATTATCACCAACTTCAAGTAAACTGATGGTTGAAGCATCTTTAGCTACTAATAAATCTCTAAAATGAGAGGCCAATCCGTTTATAAAATGGTGACCTTCAAATCCCTTACCTAAAATACTATTGAAGTTATTTAGAACTTCTGGAATTTTATTTTCTAATAACAAATCTGTCATTGAAAAATAAGTATCATAATCTAAAACATTTAAGTTTTGAGTAACCGCTTCTCGGGTTAATTTATTTCCAGAAAAACTGATAACTCTATCAAAAATTGATAAAGCATCACGCATTGCACCGTCTGCTTTTTGAGCGATGATGTGAAGTGCGTCATCGTCAGCAGTAATTCCTTCTCTTTCAGCAATTGTTTTCAAAAAGTTTTTAGTGTCTAAAACAGTAATTCGCTTAAAATCAAAAATCTGACAACGTGATAAAATTGTTGGTATAATTTTATGCTTTTCTGTTGTTGCTAAAATAAATATTGCATGAGCAGGAGGTTCCTCTAAAGTCTTTAAAAAAGCATTAAAAGCCGCTTGAGATAACATATGTACTTCATCTATTATATAGACTTTATAATTACCAGTTTGAGGAGGTATTCTTACTTGTTCTGTTAAGTTCCTTATATCATCAACCGAATTATTAGAAGCTGCATCTAATTCAAAAATATTAAAAGCAAAATCTTCTTTATCTGAGGTTGAGTTTTGCTGATTAATTTTTTTTGCCAAGATTCTAGCACAGGAAGTTTTTCCAACTCCTCTTGGTCCTGTAAAAAGTAAAGCTTGGGCTAAATGGTTATTTTTTATAGCGTTTTGAAGCGTATTAGTGATCGCTTGTTGCCCAACAACATCTTCAAAATTTTGAGGTCTGTATTTACGTGCAGAAACTATAAAATGTTCCATATTTGATTGCGTATCTTTGTCTAACAAATGTAAGTATCTACGATAGTAATTACAATATGCTTTCTCAACAAAACACTAAAGTTGTAAACAAATTGTAATAATTAATTACTTTTGAGAGTAACAATCAAATAAATTTAAATATGAAAGTTAATAAGAATATTATTTTCACGTGTGTGTTAATTTTTTTAGCAGTCTCCTTTAGTTTTAAAGAATCATTCAGTACACCTGATGTTGAAATTCAGGAGATTGGTCCTAATGACGAAGTAGCTTATTTTGCTAGTGGTTGTTTTTGGTGTGTAGAAGCTATTTTTGAAAGTGTAGAAGGTGTAAGTGAGGCCATTTCAGGTTATGCAGGAGGGCACACAAAAAACCCAACATATCAAACCATTGGAACAGGTAGAACTGGGCATGCCGAGGCAGTTGCAGTGTATTATGACCCTCAAATTGTAAGTTTCAAAATATTAGTAGATGTATTTTTTGGTTCTCATGATCCAACAACCAAAAATGGACAACACCCAGATTATGGAAGTCAATACAGATCAATTGCCTTTTATAATTCCTTGGAAGAGAAAGAGATTATTGAAAATGCTGTTCTTAAGCTAAATAAAGAATTTTATGACAATAAAATTGTTACTGAGGTAACCAAACATGTTATTTTTTACGAGGCTGAAGCCTATCATCAAAATTATGAAAAACTTAATCCTTACAACAGTTATGTTAGAAACGTATCTATACCAAGGTTGAAACGCTTTCAGAAAAAATTCCCGGAACTTCTGAAAGAAAAAAAGTAAAGGATTTATAATCTTATAGATTTCTTTAAAAAAAAACGCTGTTGAAAACAGCGTTTTAAATGTTTATTCTCTATAAATTTTTTCATAAAGGACTTTATAGTTTTCTTTTATAACCTCTCTTTTCATCTTCATAGTAGGTGTTAGATGACCACCGTCTATTGTCCATTCATTTGGGGTTAATTCAAACTTTTTTATTTTCTCCCAGTTTCCAAAGCTTTCATTACATTCGTCAACTTCTACTTGAATTCTATCAATCACTATCTGAGAATTAGATATTTCTTTGTGAGAAGTTCCTATATCTAGATTTTTTTTCTCAATCCAATCTTTAATAAAAAGGAAGTTTGGTTGAATTAAAGCTGCTGGCATCTTTTCATTTTCACCAATAACCATGACTTGTTCTATGAATAAAGATTGTTTTAATTCCCCCTCAAGAAGAGGAGGTACAATGTATTTACCTCCAGATGTTTTAAACATTTCTTTTGTCCTTCCAGTAATCTTTAAAAACCCATCTGAATCAATTTCTCCTTTATCACCAGTGTGAAAATAACCATCTTTAATAACTTCTGCTGTTTTTTTGGGATTTTTATAGTAACCTTGCATTACATTAGGTCCTTTTACTAAGATTTCACCATTTTCTGCAATTTTAACTTCAACATTCTTAATTACTCGACCAACAGTTCCAACTCTAAATCCTCGAACACCATTTTGTTCCATAAAACTAACTGATGTTACAGGAGATGTTTCGGTTAAACCATAACCTTCCATAATTGGCATTCCAGCTGCAGCATAAACTCGGGTAAGTCTTTGTTGTAATGCAGAAGCCCCAGAAACCATTAATTTTAGTTCTCCTCCTAATGCGGCTTGCCACTTTGAAAATATAAGTTTGCGTGCTAAACTTAATTTTTTTTCATACCACCAACCATTAGCTCCATACGGTTCAAATTTTAAACCTAAATCTACAGCCCAAAAGAATAATTTCTTTTTCAAACCAGTCAAATCTTGTCCTTTTAATACAATTTTATCATATATTTTTTCATACAAACGTGGAACAGCAGTCATTACATGAGGTTTAATTTCCTGAGCATTTTCGACTAATTTCTCAACTCCTTCAGCAAAATATATTTCCACACCACAGTATTGGTATAAATAAAGTATCATTCGTTCAAAAATATGGCATACAGGCAGAAAACTTAGGGCTTTGTCATTTCCTTTTGTTAATGGAACACTTTCTTCACTAGTTAAAACATTTGAAACTATATTTCCATGAGAAAGCATAACGCCTTTAGGTCTTCCTGTTGTTCCAGAGGTATATATAAGAGTTGCTAAATCTTCACTTTTAACAGCCCTTTTTATAGTTTCAACATCTTCTTGATTGCTAGTGTCTTGACCCAAAACTAAAAGATCTTTCCAACTTTTTTCATCAGCGATATCATCAAAAGTATAAACTTCTTTAAGTTTTGTATTTTTTTTAATTCTATTTAATTTTTCTATAATTGAAATGTCTGATACAAAACAATAAATAGCTTCAGAATGATTTAAAACATATTCATAATCCTCTTTAGATATTGTTGGATAAATAGGTACATTTTGAGCACCTGTTTGAAGAATACCAATATCTACAATATTCCATTCGGTTCTATTTGTAGAAGATATAATGGCAATTTTATCATTAGGCTTTATTCCCAGCCTAATTAATGCTCGACTAATTGTATTTGCTTTGCTAATATATTCTTCATTGGATGTTGACACCCATTTGTTTCCATATTTTGTTACAAATGAGTTTTGTAAATTATATTTTTTTTGAGAGTAATATGGAAAGTCAAATATTCTGGTAATTTCTGAAGACATAAATTTTTCTTTGTTAAAAATTATTTATGCCAAATTACGAAAAATCGATAGAATTTACAATATGATATTTTAAGTCATCTATTTTAAAGATTATATATTTTATTGTAAAGATTTTTATGTTTTTCTAAAATTACTTTTCTCTTCATTTTTAGGGTAGGTGTTAAGTGACCTGAAGTTGCTGTCCATTCTTCATCAGTAATTTGAAAATCTTTTATTTGTTCCCATTTCCCAAAGTTTTGATTACAGATATTTATTTCTTTTTGAATTCTTTCTCTGATTATATCATTGTCTTGAAAGCTGACTATTGAGTACCCTTTTCTTTTCATCCATTTGTTTGTAAATTCAAAATTAATTTGAATAAGTGCTGCAGGCATTTTTTGTCCTTCACCAATAATCATAACCTGGTCTATAAATCTTGATTTTTTCAGTTCACTTTCTAAGACAGCAGGAGCTATGTATTTTCCACCAGATGTTTTAAATATTTCTTTTTTACGATCGGTGATTTTTAAAAACCCCTCTGAATCAATTTCTCCTATATCTCCGGAATGCAGGAAACCATTTTTTACAGTTTCTGCTGTCAGATCTTCTCTTTTATAATAACCTTGCATAACACAATGTCCTTTCATTAAAATTTCACCATCATCGGCAATTTTTATTTCAATTCCTTTCAATGGTTTACCAACTGTTCCAATTTTTAAGGAATTATTTCTAAGATCATTTAAGGTTACTCCTGGAGAAGATTCTGTCATTCCATAGCCTTCATAAACTGGTATTCCAGCTGCTGTAAAAACTCTAATTAGTCTAGGCTGAAGTGGTGCACTTCCAGAAATCATAAATTCTAAATTATTTCCTAAAGATTCTCTCCATTTACTAAAAATTAGTTTTCTAGCTATATTTAATTGAAATTTATACCACACACCATTTTTATTGTAGGGTTCATACCGTTCCCCTAGTGCTAAGGACCAGAAGAACAGTTTCTTTTTAAATCCACTTAATTGGCTTCCTTTATCTATAATTTTATCAAATATTTTTTCTAAAAGTCTAGGAACTACAGCCATCATACTAGGCTTTATCTCTCTAATATTGTCTCCAAGCAACTCTATGCTTTCTGCAAAATAAATACTAAATCCCATCATTTGAGCATAATATCCTGATACTCTTTCAAATACATGGCTAACTGGCAGATAGCTAATGGTTTTTTTACCAGGCCCTGTTATATTCAATCTATCTTTAGTAACTTTAATGTTTTGTACAATATTTTCATGTGATAACATAACCCCTTTTGGAGTTCCAGTTGTACCTGAGGTATAAATAATTGTAGCTAAATCATTAGGATTCACAGAATTTTTTAATTTTTCAACAGTTTTTTGAGAATCCTTGTTTTTCCCTAATCCTAAAAAAGAATCCCAACCAATTTCTGAATCCTTGTCTATACGAAATACCTCTTTAATTTGTGTTTTTTTTTGAACAGCTTTTACTTTTTCAAAAATATCATCACCAGCTATAAAACAATACTTTGAATCGGAATGATTTAATACATATTGATAATCTTTTTCAGATAATGTTGCGTATAATGGAACATTTTGTGCTCCAATTTGTAAAATACCTACATCTAGGAAATGCCATTTAGGTTGATTTACAGGAACAATTATAGCAATTTTATCATTTGGTTCAATACCCAAAGCAAGTAATGATCTACTAACCTGATTAGCAATATTTATAAACTCTTGACTTGTAAAATTTTTCCACTGACCATCTTCTTTATATACTAGTGATTTTTCTTGGGGAAAGTGATTATTCTGATACTGAATGCAATCAAAAAGGCGAGATATTTTTTTTATCATAATTAGTCTTGTATATATGCAATATAAAGAAAAAAGGTTTCATTTTGAGCAATTTTAATTTCTGACATTGATAAATAAGATATAATTAAAAACCATTTATTATGAATTTATTAGTTTATTTATATTCAATAATAAATTAATGTTTAAATCATAAGCTTGATTTAAATTAATTTTAGTTAGTTTTTTTTTATTAAAATTTTTTAATAAAAGTGTTTTAAAATTTCGATAAAAAAGTAATAAATAATTACTTATTTTCAATCCAATTTCTAACATTTACAAATGCTTCAAGCCATGGAGAAACTTCATCTCTCCTTTTTTCTGGATAGTTTGCCCAATTCCACTGGAAAGTAGATCTTTCAATATGAGGCATGGTTACTAAATGTCTACCTGTTTTGTCGCACATCATTGCTGTATTAAAATCAGAACCATTAGGATTGTGAGGATACGAATCATAGCTGTACTTTGCAACAATATTGTAGTTATCCTCTGAATATGGTAATTTAAATTTACCTTCTCCATGAGAAATCCATACTCCTAAAGTTGATCCAGCCAAACTAGACAACATGATGGAATTATTCTTTTGTATTTTAACAGATGTAAACGCACTTTCATGTTTTTGAGAATCATTATAAGTCATTTTCCCATGGGTTTCATGATCTGGATTAATCAAATCTAACTCCATCCACAACTGACATCCATTACAAATTCCAACACTCAATGTATCTTCACGGTTAAAGAATTTTTTTAATGCTTTATTCGCTTTTTCATTGTATAGGAAAGCACCAGCCCAACCTTTTGCTGAACCTAATACGTCTGAATTTGAGAATCCACCTACAGCACCTATAAATTGTATATCTTCAAGAGTTTCACGTCCTGAAATTAGGTCTGTCATATGAACATCTTTAACATCAAATCCTGCTATAAACATTGCATTGGCCATTTCTCGTTCAGAATTACTACCTTTTTCTCTAATGATAGCTGCTTTTGGCCTAGATTTAGAATTGTTAAACTTGGGTAGTTTTCCTGTAAATTGTTTTGGAAAAAGATATTGTAATGGCTGATTCTTATAATTTTTAAAACGTTCCATTGCTAAACCTCTTGATGTTTGTTGTTGGTCTAGTAAATATGAAGTTTTATACCATTTATCCCTTAATTCCGAAATTAATAAGGAATATTTAGAGGAATGATTTTTAATATTTAATCGATCACTACTAGTTACATTTCCGATTTTCATTAAATGAATTCCTTTTTCTTCAAAGAGCTTTTCTATTTGATTGTTTTTAGATTGAAACACAATCCCAGCATTCTCAGAAAAAAGTAATTTAATACAATCAACCTCCTTCAGTTCTGTTAAATCTATATCAGCACCAGTTTCTATATTGGCAAAACATAATTCTAATAAAGTTGTAATCAAACCACCAGACGAAATATCATGGCCAGCTTCTATTTCTCCTTTTTTAATTAACTGTTGCAAAGTATTGAAGACAGTTTTTACATATGCAGCACATTTTACACTAGGTGTTTCGTTTCCAATTTTATTGACAATTTGAGCAAAAGAACTTCCACCCAATTTATAATCATCTTTTGAAATATTTATATAGTATATAGCTCCAGATTTTTTTTTGAATACAGGTTCAATAATTTTGTTAATATCATTACAGTTAGCAGCTGCTGAAATGATAACTGTTCCTGGAGAAATTACCTCTTCATTAGGATATTTTTGTTTCATTGATAAAGAATCTTTTCCTGTAGGAACATTAATTCCTAAATCAATCGAAAATTCTGAAATTGCTTTTACAGCTTCATATAAACGAGCATCTTCACCTTCATTTTTACATGGCCACATCCAATTAGCTGAAAGAGAAATTGATGTTAGCCCCTCTTTTAATGGTGCCCATATAATATTGGTTAATGCCTCTGTTATTGAGTTTCTGCTTCCTGCTTCGGGATCTATCAAACCAGAAATAGGAGAGTGACCAATTGATGTTGCTATACCTTCTTTGCCTTTATAATCTAAAGCCATGGCACCAAGGTTGTTCAAAGGAATTTGTAATTGCCCTACACATTGTTGTTTGGCAACTTTTCCACCCACACAACGATCTACTTTATTTGTTAACCAATCTTTACATGCCACAGCCTCTAGTTGCAGTACTAGAGAAAGATATGCTTCCAAATCTAGTTTATTGTATGAAATAGGCTCATAATTTCGATTAATAGTTACATCATTTACGATTGTTTTAGGTGAAGAACCAAACATGTCTTCCAAGGCTAAATCCATAGGTTTTTCGCCATTAGTTAAAGATTCAAATGTAAATCTTTGGTTTGAAGTTACCTTTCCGACTTGATATATGGGTGATCTTTCTCTTTCTGCAATCTTTTGAAGATAATCAATGTGTTTCTCAGCAATGACTAATCCCATTCTTTCTTGAGATTCATTACCAATAATTTCCTTACTTGAAAGTGTATAATCTCCAATAGGTAGTTTATCTAAATCAATTTTCCCTCCCGTATCCTCAACTAATTCAGAAAGACAATTTAAATGTCCTCCGGCACCATGATCATGAATTGAAACAATATAATTTTCTTCACTTTCAATCATTCCTCGTACTGCATTGGCAGCACGTTTTTGCATTTCTGGATTAGAACGTTGTACAGCATTTAACTCAATCCCTGATGAAAATTCTCCTGTATCTGCTGATGAGACTGCAGCACCACCCATTCCTATTCTGTAATTATCACCACCTAAGATTACAATCTTATCTCCTTCTAAAGGTGTATCTTTCAATGCTTGACTTTTTTTTCCATATCCAATACCACCTGCTTGCATAATAACTTTATCATATCCAAGTTTTCGTGCTTCTTCTTCATGTTCAAATGTTAAGATAGAACCTACGATTAAAGGTTGCCCAAATTTGTTTCCAAAATCTGAAGCACCGTTTGAGGCTTTGATTAAAATATCAATTGGTGTTTGGTATAACCATTTTCGTTCCTCAAAATTTTCCCAAGGCCGATTATTTTCTAGTCGAGAATATGAAGTCATGTAGACTGCAGTTCCTGCTAAAGGTAGCGATCCTTTACCACCGGCTAAACGATCTCTAATTTCTCCTCCAGAGCCTGTTGCTGCTCCATTAAAAGGCTCAACTGTTGTTGGGAAATTATGCGTTTCTGCTTTTAAAGATATAACAGAATCAAAATCTTCAATTTGGTAATAGTCAGGGATATCAGCTCTTTTAGGGGCAAATTGTTCTACTCTTGGCCCTTTTATAAAAGCTACATTATCTTTGTATGCAGATACAATCTCATTAGGATATTGTTTTGAGGTTTCTTTTATCATTTTAAATAGAGTGTTGGGTTTTTCTTTTCCGTCAATGATAAAGGTTCCATTAAATATTTTATGTCTACAATGTTCAGAATTTACTTGAGAAAAACCAAAGACTTCAGAATCTGTTAACTTTCGATCTAACTTTAATGCAACACTATTTAAATATTCAATTTCTTCTTCATTTAAAGCCAAACCCTCTTGAATATTGTAATCTGCTATATCATCAATTTCTATAATAGATTCTGGTTTTATATCTATAGTAAATAGATACTGGTTAAGATTATTGAATTTTTGTAAAATCATTGGATCGAAATCAGAAAAACTCTCAGAAACACAATTAAATTCCTCAATTCTTATAATTCCATACATACCCATATTTTGAGTAATCTCTACTGCATTAGTACTCCAAGGAGTAATCATCGCTACTCTTGGTCCAATAAAAAAGGCATCTATAGATACCAAGGGTTTTTCGTTGTCTTTACGAAGAAGTTGAGAACAAGAAAAAAGCCATGATAACTTCCTTACATCCACTTTACTTAATTTTTCTATAGTTTGAACAGCAATTATTTTACTGTTTACATTTCCAAAGAAATTAATCATTCTTTATATGATTTGTATGATGTTATAACGCACAAATTTAAAATTTTTCGCTCTTAATTTTATTACTCAATTCTTTTTTTTTATTAAATTTATAAATCATTTATCAACATAAATTACTAGTATTTATGATATATTATTTTAAGAGATATAAGAATTATTATAACCAAGTTTATATAAGTGAACAAACAACTTAAATAATAACGATTGTATGACTTGTTTTTCATCATAATTTTAGCAAATATTTTGTTTATGCCAAGAATTTAAATTAAAATAATAAAAAGCAAATCTTAAGAAAACTTTTTTTTACCTTGTTAGTTTAGACACTATTTCTTGATTATTTTTCTAGTAATAGAATTTTTACTATTTGATATTTTTAATAAATAAATCCCTTTTGTTATTGATGATATATCTAATTTAGGGTTGAATGAATCTATTGTTTTTTGAATTATTTTTTTTCCAAGAATAGAATATAGTTTTACACTAACTTTTTCCTCACATTTAATATAAAAATAATCATAGGGAGTCGGGTTAGGATAAATAGCTAATTTTTCATTGAATAAATAATTAGTATTTGATAATGTTGAACCCCAAATACTCTCCACATATTCAGGATAATCAATAAAAGGATTCCTGTTTCCTTGAAAGTTAAAAGCTTCGTTATTCCTCAGGATTTCTCTATTACTTACAGGGTCATCGATATGCCATTTGTAAAGTAGCTGTAAATACCAAGTCTCATAAAATTGTTCATTGGTTCCGTTTAGGGGATTATTCAGAGTTGTATGATTATCCCAAGAATCACTTGTCGCTTCATCTTCGTATCTTACCGCAAAATACAATAACATTCTTGCAATATCCCCTTTAAATTCATCTATGGGTTCAAAGACAACACCAGAATAAGTATCAAAAGTATTTTGACCAACTTTAGAACCATTATCAGATGTCCACGTTGCTGATGAAACCTCGCCAAAAGGATAATTAGCTCTTCTATTATTCACATAACCATCAGACGGAACTACATGGTGAATGTCTGTTTTCATAGGTAGTTGTCCGTTGAAAAAACCTTGAGGAAAAATATGTTCACGATTGTAGCAATCATTTTCGGAATTATAGTTTCCACAAGTTCTATCGTTATGATTGTAATTATAAGAATCATTACCCGAAGGGTTTTCAGAATATATATCTAAAACAGTATTATCATTTTCGTAAAAAATATCACTATCACTAGAAATATATGCATTATATAACTCATCATATTCTTGAGCTATGTGTCCGTTAGTTATAATGAATTTTAATTGTGATTTTAAATTATACCCATTTCCAGTTGCAGAGTTATAATATCCAGATGGTATTTGAGCATCACATAAGCCACTTAATGAAAGTGTCAGTAATAAATATATGTATTTCACCATTATTTTACAATAATTTTTTTTGTGATACTTGAACTATTATTAGATATTTTTATTAAATAAATTCCCTTTGAAAGTGTTGAAATATCTAATCTAGCATCTAATTTTTTTATAATAGTTTGAATCAATTTTTTTCCAAATATACTAAATACTTCTACTTTTGCGTCTTGGTTAAGTTTAATATTTAAAAAATCATCTGAACTTGGATTTGGGTAAATATGTAATTGTTTCCAACCATATTCTTCAGTACTCAAAGTAAGATGAGTTCCACCTATGTCATCAAAAGTATCTGTGGGAAAAATTTCCCATTCATCTTCGAGATTAAAATTGACATTAGGCTCAACCACTGTTGACTTTCTTCTTAGAGTAACATCTTTGGCAAAATTTGAATTACCTCCACTGAATATGCCAACGATATCAATTAGGATGTCATCTTTAAATAGGCCCACAGGATCATTTCCATTAAAGTTTAAGGGTTCTCCATAATTAGTACTTTGGTTATTTGTAACTACTATATCAGCTTGATCTATAAGGATTTGAGAATTTGCATTTGCATTTATAATGACTATAACATCTCCTACATTAATTGTTCCAGTTAAATCAAATTTTTCTGACCATTCACCACTGCCATTACTATCTCTTCTTAGATTGTATCCATCAAGTTCAACAGATGATGTCATTATATTTGCAATTTCAATCGCTTTATTATTACTACTGCCTTCCACATACTCTGAAATTAAAAGTTCCATGGGAGTATTTGAATTACCGTCAGTTGTTGTTGCATTTACAGAAGCACTTTGTGCAGATGTATTATTAACTTCATCAACCGCTTCAAGTGATACGATATATGTAGTAGATGCTGTTAAATCACTAATAGTATAAGTGTTAATATTAATCATATCATAGAAAACACCATCTATATAAATATTATAATGGACTACTGCAGTGTTGTCAGTAGATTCATCCCAAGTAATCTTAAATGAGAAATCGGTTTCATCACTAATAACAACATTCATAGGAATTGAGGGAGCTTCTGTATCTTCCTGAGTTGCTACTGATAATGGAGAACTTTGTGCTGATACATTATCTGCAATGTCTCTAGCTGATATAGTAAAATCATATGTAATATTTGAGGACAGCCCTGTAACTGTATAGTTTGGATTGGAAGTTGAGGCCTCTAAATCTCCATTAACATAAACATCATAACTACTAACTCCAATATTGTCTGTAGAGGCATTCCAAGAGAGATCAACAGAGTAGGTTGTGATATTTGAGGCTGTTAAACCTGATGGAACAGAAGGTGCTTCAGTATCTGTATTTGAATAAATTTCCCAAATATCCTCAGCTTCAGGACCACCCCATATTCTTGTAGCTAATCTAGGATTATCTATAAATGGGTTTCTATTTCCTTGTGCATCAGAGTTAGATGTATTTTCATGGTATGGATTGCGTTGTTTTTCAATATCTGAAACAGGGTCCTCTGCGTTCCATTGCAGAAACAGGTCAATCATATCATCCGGAGTATCTGAATTACTTCCAATTCCAACATTTGATGGCAGAGTTCTATCATCATATCGTAAATACATGTACATTATAATTCTTGCCACATCACCTTTCCATTCATCACCAGGATACCAACCAGTTCCTGTAGCTCCAGAATTTCCTGTTCCCTCAATAAATCTTTTGTTCCCTCTGGAGGAATTTCTTTGAGAATCAATTGGTCTTAAATTGTGAGCATCTGCATAGGGAGGACCATTTGTTCCATCTTGATCTAAATCTGGAGTTGCTAATGAGGTGGCATATGCATGCTCTCTATTCCATAAACCAACACAACTACTTGATGTGCAATTATCATTAATATTTCTTTCACGATCATTTGAGCTATTTGAGTCTGACCCGTCTTCAAACCCATATATTAATAAAACTTCACTATTGTCAATAGGGTTCATATCGGTAACCATAACAGCATTCCATATACCAGGAGTGTAGGACAAATTGTTTGTGTGGGTCGTTATAATTTTGGTGGCAAGAGCTTCTTTTAAACTTATTCCAGTGAGATTTAAGTTTACATCATTATAGTAGCTTTCCTGAGCTAGAATAATAATAGAATACAAGCTGATACTTAAAAAAAGTAATTGTTTTTTCATTATTTTTTTATATAAAAAATTAATAATTACTCAATTTCTTGAGTACTTCTTAAAACAAAACTTTTTCAATGCATTTTTTTTCACTTTTCTCATCTTTTTGATCAAGATGTTGAGCATGTGATGCTCACTTATTTACGCTCTAATTGAGCCATATAAAACCCATCAAAACCAGAAATATGAGCTAAAACTTTATTGTCTTTAACTAATCTAAAATCTTTACCAGATTCTGAAGCTAAAAATTCAGCGATTTGATTCTGGTTTTCAGATGGAAGAACGGAACATGTAGCATAGACTAATTTTCCACCTTGTTTAACCATCTTTGCATATTGTTGTAGGATTTCTTGTTGTACATTTTTAATATTATCAAGAAATTCGGGTTGAAGTTTCCATTTAGAATCAGGATTTCTTCTCAAAACACCTAATCCTGAACAAGGTGCATCAATTAATACCCTATCAGCTTTTCCGTATAATTTTTTAATAGGTTTAGTAGAATCTATGACCCTTGTATCTATATTATGAACTTTATTTCTTCTCGCTCTTACTTTAAGTTTTCTTAATTTACTTTCGTAAATATCCATGGCAATAATTTGTCCTTTATTTTTCATAAAAGATGCTAAATGCAATGTTTTTCCTCCTGCACCAGCACAGGTGTCAATTACTTTCATTCCAGGCTCTACATCTAAATATTCTGCTACCAATTGTGATGACGCATCTTGAACCTCAAAATATCCATTTTTGAAAGCTTCTGTTCTAAAAACATTTGCTCTTTCTACTAACCTTAGAGCATCTGGATGGTTAGGAATTAATTCAGTAAAAATACTTTCTTCATTAAGTATTTTTTGAAGTTCTTTTTTGGTGGTATTTAATTTGTTGGTTCTTAAAATAACTTCTGCTTGTTTGTTAAGAGCAGCTAGTTCTTTTGTCCATAATTCTTCTCCAAGTTCAGATACAGCAAGGTTGTCTATCCAATCAGGAACAGATTCTCTAAATTTTCTAATCTTAGATAGTTCATCAAACCTCCCTTTAATTCGCCGAGTAGGGGTAGGCTCTATTTGATTCCAATCTGGTAATGCGATACCTTTTAAAACACACCAGACAGAAAATAATCTCCAAATATTAGCTCGATCAAAAGGTTCTTTTACTTCAGCTATTTCAGCATATAATCGTTTCCATCTTACAATTTCATAAATTGTCTCTGCTACAAATTTACGATCGCGGCTTCCCCATCGTTTATCTCTTTTTAATGCTTTTTCTACAGCTTTGTCTGCGTAAACACCTTCATTAAAAATATCACGAATGCTATCTATGACAGTATATACTAAATTTCTATGTAACCTCAATATGAAAAATTTATACCCCACAAAGATAACAATAGACTTTGAGTAAAATACCTTAATTGTTTTTCTTTTTAGAGATCTTTTTTTAATTATTCTTATTCACAAAAAAGAATTTAAAAAATTAATTTAATATGATTAAATTCGCTTTAAATAGTCGAATTGATGAATTTAAATAACCCTATTTATTACATTAAAGGTGTTAGTAACGTAAGGGCTAGTTTAATTTCTGCAGAACTTGGATTGTCTAGAATAAATGATTTACTTCATTTTTTTCCTTACCGATACATAGATAGAACTAAGTTTTATAAAATTAATGAGCTCATTAATAATAATTCTGATATTCAAATTATTGGAAGAATTACTTCACTTAAAATAATTCAACAAAAGAAAGGAACTAGATTAGTAGCTAAACTTCAAGATGAAACGGGTACTATGGATTTGGTTTGGTTTAAAGGCCATAAGTGGTTAAAAGATTCTATAAAACTTAATATACCTTATGTTATTTATGGTAAGTTAAATTATTTTAAAGGTATTTTCTCTGTTGTTCATCCTGAAATGGATTTATTAGAGGATTATAAAAAAAAAATACAAACAAAATTACAGCCAGTATACTCTTCAACTGATAGATTGGTAAATAGCGGATTAAGTAATAAAGTCTTTAGAGGATACATTCAAAATATATTACAACAAATATTTGACCAAATTCAAGAAAGTTTATCCACTGAATTAATTTTTAACCAAGGACTTATTGGTAAAAAAGAAGCTTTATTGAATATACATTTTCCTACCTCACCAGAAATGTTGGAAAGAGCTCAATATCGTTTAAAGTTTGAAGAATTATTTTTTATACAATTACAATTAGTTCGTAAAAAATTGATCAGAAAAAATAAAATTAAAGGCTATGTTTTTGAAAAAGTTGGAACTAATTTCAATGAATTTTACAATCACTATTTACCCTTCAATCTTACCAATGCACAAAAAGGAGTAATTAAAGAAATTAGAAATGATGTTGCTTCAAAAGCTCACATGAATCGCTTATTACAGGGTGATGTTGGGTCAGGAAAAACCATTGTTGCTTTATTAGCAATGTTATTGGCTATAGACAATGGTTTTCAAGCAAGTATTATTGCTCCTACAGAAATTCTAGCTACTCAACATTTTAAGGCAATTTTAGAACTATTACAAAATATGGATGTTTCTATTGCGTTGTTAACAGGTTCTTCTTCAGTAAAAAAAAGAAGGGAAATTCATGAGAGTTTAGAGAATGGAAAACTAAATATATTAATAGGAACACATGCATTATTAGAAGATAAAGTTAAATTTCAGAATCTTGGAATTGCTATCATAGATGAACAGCACAGATTTGGTGTTGCTCAACGTTCTAAAATGTGGCAAAAGAATACCTTACCTCCACATATTTTAGTGATGACAGCTACACCTATTCCTAGAACCCTTGCCATGAGTGTCTATGGAGATTTGGATATTTCTGTAATTGATGAATTGCCACCTGGTAGAAAGCAAGTAAAAACAATGCATCGATATGATAGTAATCGATTGGCTGTTTTTAAATTTATGAAGCAAGAAATTGAAAAGGGTAGACAAGTTTATGTTGTATATCCCTTAATTCAGGAATCTCAAGCTATCGATTATAAAGACTTAATTGATGGATATGAGAGTATTTCAAGAGAATTTCCTCCACCAAAATACCAAATTAGTATAGTTCATGGTAAGATGAAAGCAACTGATAAAGAATATGAAATGCAACGTTTTGTGAAAGGACAAACTCAAATAATGGTTGCAACTACTGTAATAGAGGTAGGCGTTAACGTTCCAAATGCTAGTATTATGGTCATCGAAAGTTCAGAACGTTTTGGTTTAAGTCAATTACATCAATTAAGAGGTAGAGTAGGTAGAGGTGCAGATCAGAGTTATTGTGTTTTATTGTCTAGTTTTAAATTATCAACTGAGGCAAAAACAAGATTAAAAACGATGGTGGAAACCTCAGACGGTTTCAAAATTGCCGAGGTAGATTTAAAATTACGTGGACCCGGGAATATGATGGGTACTCAACAAAGTGGTGTGTTAAATTTAAAAATTGCTGATGTTGTAAGAGATACCCCAATTCTTTACAGAGCGAGAAATTCAGCCATAGAAATTTTGCAAGACGATCAAAATCTTTCTAGAATTAAAAATAATATGATTCAAAAAACATACACTGAAATTTCCAAAACAACAGGAGCTTGGTCAAATATCAGTTAGAGCTCCATTTTGGTTTTTCTTTTAAGATTTTTTTATAAATATTACAGTTTTTTTGATGAGCCCCATCTAAGTATCCTGTACTGATTAAAAATTCATTAGTAATTTCTCCACCAGTAAATTTGAATGTTTTTTTAAATAATATAACCCATTCATTCTTGGTCTTAGGATGGTTGTTATTTAACCAAGATTGAAAAGAACCAAATTTTTTTTGAATTTCTAATAGTATTTGAGCATTGTAAATAACTGCATCTATTTTTAATCTATTCCTTACAATTCCAACATTATTTAATAAACGTATTCGTTCGTTATTATTATAATTAGCAATTTTTTTAATGGAAAAGTTTGAATAGGCTTTTCTGAAATTCTTTTGTTTATTGAGAATTGTGCTCCATGATAATCCTGCTTGATTGATTTCCAGTATTAATCTACCAAATAGTTCGTTGTCAGATTCTACAGGAAATCCATATTGAGTATCATGATAGATTTTATGGACATTGTTTTTTTTTAAATCTTTAGTGAAATTACAATAGGTGTGTTGGTTATCCATAAATGATTCTGATAAGTGATTTTTTATGAAGTTGAGTTTTTTTATTAAAAATTAATTATTTGTAATTAACAGAAATAAATTTAACTCCTTGTAAAATCTTAAAAAACTTCTTTAAAAAACTTTAATTTCTTTAAATTTGCAACTAAATCTATAAATTTAGATGAAAATATCATATAATTGGTTAAAGCAATTCTTACAAACTGATTGGGAAGTAAATAAGATAAGTGAATTATTAACTGATCTTGGTTTAGAAGTTGAAGGAGTTGAGACTATAGAATCCATTAAAGGTAGCCTTGAAGGAGTTGTTGTAGGTGAAGTGTTGACATGTGTTCAACATCCTAATGCAGATCGTTTAAAACTTACTACTGTAGATTTAGGTTTAGGAGATCCACTACAAATTGTTTGTGGAGCTCCTAATATAGCTGCAGGGCAAAAGGTTCCTGTTGCAACAATTGGAACAATCTTATATGATGATTCAGGGTCTGGTTTTAAGATTAAGAAAGGAAAAATTCGAGGAGAGGAAAGTCATGGGATGATTTGTGCTGAAGACGAATTAGGTCTAGGAACTAGTCATGAAGGTATTCTAATTCTTGACAACAAATTAAAATCAGGTACCAAGGCTGCTGATGTTTTTGACATAGAGATTGATAACGTTTTTGAAATTGGTTTAACTCCAAATAGGGCAGACGCTATGAGTCATTATGGAGTCGCTAGAGATTTTCGTGCTGGATTAATTCAACATGGTATTAACCTAGAGCTCATTACGCCATCTGTTAGTGATTTTAATGTTGATGAAAGAAGATTAAAAATAGATGTTGAAGTAGATGAAAAAGAATTAGCACCTCGTTATTGTGGAATATCAATTGTAGATATTAAAGTAAAAGATTCTCCTGAATGGATTCAAAACCGCCTTAAATCTATTGGCTTAACACCTAAAAATAATATAGTAGACATTACAAATTATGTTTTACATGAATTAGGTCAACCCTTACATGCATTTGATGCAGAAAAAATAGAGGGTAATAGAGTTGTTGTTAAAACATTAGAATCAGGTACAAAATTCACCACCTTAGATGGTATTGAAAGAGAATTACATTCTGAAGATATTATGATTTGTGATGCGACATCAAACCCGTTATGCATTGCAGGTGTTTTTGGAGGAATAAATTCTGGAGTAACAGAAAAAACAACTTCTATATTTTTAGAAAGTGCTTATTTTAATCCTGTTTCTATACGAAAAACAGCTAAAAGACATGCCTTAAATACTGATGCCTCATTTCGTTTTGAACGAGGTATTGATATTAATTTCACGAAATATGCATTAAAGCGTGCTGCAATTTTAATAAAGGAATATTCAAACGGGAAAATAGCATCTGATGTGATGGATTTTTATCCAAAAAAAATGGAAGATTTCCGGGTTTTCCTTTCTTATGATAATGCTTTTAGATTAATTGGTCAAGAGCTAGACAAAGAAACTATTAAGAATATTTTAGCTTCTTTAGAAATTAAAATAAGTAGTGAGACCGAGGCAGGTCTTGGGTTAACAATACCCTCTTTTAGGGTAGATGTTCAGAGGGAAGCAGATATTATAGAAGAAATTCTTAGAGTTTATGGTTACAATAATATTAAGTTTTCTCACAAATTAAATTTATCAATTTCTTCTAATAGTAATAAAGATACTTTAGTAGAAAATATTGTTTCTAACCATTTAACTTCATTAGGTTTTAATGAAACAATGACAAATTCTTTAACAAAAGAGGATTATATTTCTCTCTCCAAGAATTTAAAAACAGAATTTAATGTAAGTATGTTAAATCCATTAAGTAATGATCTAAAAGTATTAAGACAATCATTACTTTTTAGTGGATTAGAATCTATATCCTATAATCTCAACAGAAAAAACAATTCATTGAAATTATATGAATTTGGAAAAACATATCATAAGTACGAACATGGATATCAAGAAGATAAACACCTAACTATTTTTATATCAGGGGCAAGAACTAAAGATACTTGGACAAGCCCATCACAAAATTCTGACTTCTTTTATTTAAAAGGAATTATAATTTCAATTTTAGAAAGAATAGGTGTTTTAAATTTAAAAACAAGCCCAATAAAGTCTGATGTATTTTCTGAAGGAATTGTAATTAGTTTAGGAAAAAAGAAATTGGTAGAACTTGGAGTAATTACTAAACAAATACGAAAAGAATTTGCGATTAAACAAGAAGTTTTATTTGCAGATTTTGATTGGTCAACTATCCTTTCAATTTCTGGCAATAAAAAAATAAAAGTTTCCAACTTAACTAAATTTCCATCTGTAAAAAGAGATCTAGCGCTTTTATTAGACAAAAAAATTACATTCAAAGAAATATATGATTTGGCATTTCAATCTGAACGAAATTTATTAAAAGAAGTTGATTTATTTGATGTTTATCAAGGAGATAAGCTTCCTGAAGGGAAAAAATCATATGCGGTAAGTTTTGTTTTACAAGATAAAAATAAGACGTTAGAAGATCGTCAAATAGATGAAATAATGCAAAAACTACAACAGTCATTTGAAAAGAATTTAGAGGCTGTTTTAAGATAATAATAAGCTTCTTTTGGAGCTTAT
>TARA_B110000008_G_scaffold107517_1_pt1 | contig 75910 bp, 75 predicted proteins | sample TARA_B110000008 | Tara Oceans TARA_B110000008 (sample SAMEA4396496) | marine metagenome | biome: Westerlies Biome; feature: [DCM] deep chlorophyll maximum layer (ENVO:01000326); material: water (ENVO:00002006), including particulate matter (ENVO:01000060) such as... | depth 40 m
AGTCCCCGATACCACCTGTAACAGTAGATGAAGTAATTTTACTGCTACTTGAAGATCTTCTTAGCATCAAAGCAGGTAGTGAAATACTCGAACTATTAGCATCGCTGTTTCCATCTCTTGATGCAACATAAGTCCAAGTTACCCCTGAATTTCCAACAAAACTTCCATCTAGATAGGAAGATGTTGCATCGGAATTTGTAAAATCTTCTGTTCCTTGCCCAAAAGAAAATCCGGATATAAATAACGTTAATAGTAAAGTTAAAAAGTAATATTTTTTCATGAGTTAAAAATTTTAAATTCTTTGTGATGTCTTTTTTATAAAGCCAACTTAAATTTAGAGGGGAGTTTGCTTATTCTCTTAATTTTAAATGGAGGTCAATTTAAAGATTATTTACTATTTATGCAATTTAAAAATAAATTAAATTTTAATTAATAATTTATATTAATAATTTATTTACTTAATAAGTATTATTTTTAAATAAAATAAAAACCCAAAAGAAAGATCTTTTGGGTTTTTATTTTATTAGTATTTTAGTTCTTTTTAGGGTGCTGGGTTTGGTATTAAAGTATGAACCTTTTCAATTTCCTGAAGAATTTGTTCTGATAATTCTATGTGAATACTTCCTATATTTTCTTTTAATTGTTCCATTTTTGTTGCTCCAATAATATTACTAGTTACAAAAGGCAACTGATTTATAAATGCCAACGATAATTCTGTCAAAGTAATTCCATTTTTTTTTGCGATTGATTCATAACTTCTAACAGCTTCAGAAGAACCTTCGCCCATGTAACGGGCAATAAATCTCGGAAACAAATTTCCTCTTGATCCTTCTGGACTTTTACCGTCTAAATATTTACCTGACAATACACCTTGTGCTAAAGGTGAATATGCCAATAACCCAATAGCTTCTCTCATTGAAACTTCAGACATCCCAACTTCATACCCTCTATGAATCATAGAATACGAATTTTGAATGGTAACAGGTCTTATTAAATTATTAGCAGTAGCCGTTTGTAGGTATTTCATAGTACCCCAAGGTGTTTCGTTAGAAAGACCAATAGCTTTTATACTCCCTGATTTTACAAAAGCAGTAAGTGTCTCTAAAATCTCTAAATGATTTTCTGCTTCTTTTGTAGATGTTTGATAAGGATAATCTCTTACCCCAAAACAATTAACACCACGCGATGGCCAATGTAATTGGTATAAGTCTAAATAGTCTGTTTGTAATCGTTGTAAACTACCTTCAATAGCTTTAATAATATTTTTTTTTGTAAAACCACCTGTTCTAATGTGTTTTGTATAATCTCCACTACCCGCAATTTTACTCGCTAAAACTACCTTGTCTCTATTACCAGTTTTTTGAAACCAATTCCCAATAATTCGTTCTGTATCTGCATACGTAGATGGGGAAGCCGGTACTGGATATAGTTCTGCCGTATCAAAGAAATTAACTCCTTGATCTAAAGCATAATCCATTTGTTCAAAAGCTTCTACTTCAGTATTCTGATTACCCCAAGTCATCGTCCCTAAGCAAATTTTGCTAATCTTAATGTCTGTATTGGGTAGTTTTGTATATTTCATCAAGTTAAAGTTTATTAAACATCAAAAATAAGGTTTATTTAAAAGGAATCTGTAGTACAAAAAAAGGTCTTGTTAAATCGATATGGCTTCTATTCCTGGCAAAGTTTTACCCTCTAACATTTCTAACATTGCACCACCTCCAGTAGAAACATAACTTACTTTATCTGCAAAGCCGAATTGTTTAACAGCAGCTACAGAATCGCCACCTCCTACTAAAGAAAAAGTTCCGTTTCTTGTAGCTTTATCTATAGAATGACCCAATGCAATGGTCCCTTCTGCAAAGGACTCCATTTCAAAAACCCCCAAAGGGCCATTCCATAAAATGGTTTTACATTTTTTGACCACAGCATCAAAATTTGTTCTTGATTTTGGTCCAGCATCAACACCTTCCCAACCACTAGGAATTTTATTGATATCTACAATCTGAGTATTTGCTTCATTAGAAAAATTATCTGCTACAATAACATCTACTGGTATATGAACTTCTACTCCTTTCTCTTTTGCTTTCTTTAATATCTCTAGAGCCAAAGTCATTTTATCATCCTCACAAATAGAGTTTCCAATAGTTCCGCCTAATGCTTTGACGAATGTAAAACTCATTCCACCTCCAATAATTAAATGATCAACTTTGTCTAAAATATTTTCTATTACTGTAATTTTAGAAGATACTTTTGCTCCTCCTAAAATAGCTAAAACCGGTTTTTCACTGTTATTTAACACTTTATCTATACTTTCTATTTCTTTAGCTAATAAACTTCCAAAACATTTATTCTCTGAAAAATACTTTGCAACAATTGTTGTAGAGGCGTGGGCTCTATGAGCTGTTCCGAAAGCATCATTTACATAAATATCACCATTATTAGAAAGTTGTTCTGAAAAGACTTCATCTCCTAAAGTTTCCTCTGCATAGAAACGAAGATTTTCTAACAATAAAATTTCTCCGTTTTGTAAATTATTAACCTCTTTTGTTACTTTTTCTCCGATACAATCATCAACAAACTTTACTTGAACTCCAAAAATGGTAGCTGTTTTTTTAACAATATGTTTTAAAGAAAACTGATTTTCTATCCCTTTTGGTCTTCCCAGATGTGACATTAATACAACAGAACCTCCATCTTCTAATATCTTTGTAATTGTTGGTTTTGCAGCTTCTATCCTAGTCGCATCTGTTACTTCAAGATCCTTATCTAAAGGCACATTAAAATCTACGCGAATTAGTGCTTTTTTATTTTTAAAATTGAAGTCATTTATAGTTTTCATCCTTGAATATTTTTCACAAAAATAGCTAATAAAATGTGTTCATAGAAATTGAAAACTGAAAAGTTAATATAACGTTTGCGTAAAATTATCGCTTATATTTGTCTCATGCTTTTTGATCGAATTATAGGACAGGAACATATAAAAAACCATTTGCAAACCTCTGCTAAAAATGGACGAATCCCTCATGCACAATTATTTGTTGGAAAAGAGGGGTCTGGGACATTACCAATTGCAATAGCATATGCTCAGTATTTATTAAGTCATTTTTCTGATGATGCAAGAGCAAGTGAATTAAAAGTAGAAAAATTACAACACCCTGATTTACACTTTACCTTTCCAGTAACCACTACAGATTCTGTAAAAAAACATCCTGTTAGCAATTTGTTTTTAAATGAATGGCGAGAGTTTATTGCTCATCAACCTTATGGGAGTCTTTTTAATTGGTTACAATCTATCGGTGTAGAAAAGAAACAGGGTATTATAGGTGTTGATGAGGCTTTAGAAGTTGTAAAAAAACTACAACTAAAATCTTATGAAGGTGGTTTTAAAGTAATGATTATTTGGATGGCTGAAAAAATGAATACTGCTGCTTCAAATAAATTATTAAAGTTAATAGAGGAGCCCCCGCCTAAAACAATTTTTCTACTGATTACTGAAAATGAAGATCAAATTATTTCTACCATAAAATCTAGATGCCAAGCATTGCATTTCCCGATTTTAAGCGAACAAGATATTGCCAATGCACTAATTGATAAGGAGGAGTCTTCTGAAAGTGATGCTTTAAAAATAGCATCTCAATCAGAAGGAAATTACAATAAGGCATTACATTTATTACATAATAACTCTAATGAAATCATTTTTGAAGAATGGTTTATCACATGGATTCGGACTGCTTTTAAAGCAAAAGGAAATACTGCGGTTATTCAAGAATTAGTCCATTGGTCTGAAACGATTGCCAAAACAGGTCGGGAAAATCAAAAACAATTTTTAGAGTATTGTTTGCAATTCTTTAGACAAGCATTGTTGTTAAATTATAAATCTCCTCAGTTGGTGTTTTTAGAAACTCAGTCGCCAAAGTTTAATTTGGAAAACTTTGCACCGTTTATCCATAGTAAAAACATTTTACTTATTGAAAAAGAACTAAATGAAGCCATTTATCACATAGAAAGAAATGGAAATGCAAAAATTATACTGTTAGATCTTTCTATGAAACTAACTCGTTTTCTACACAAAAAAGAACCTTCGGTTTAGTTAATTAAAGCCCTTTACTTTTTCTTTTGGCAATATATAATTGAGCTATAGTAGGGTTTTTATGACATTTTTTTAATAATTTTAATTGATCTCCAACTTTTACAGTTCCTGTTTGAAGTATTTTAAAATAGACTCCACACATTGTGGTATTCCAAAATTGTTTTACAATTTTCATATCATTAAAACGAACCCCTAATTTTACACAAGGATTTCTCTGTTTAGTAACCTCAATAATACATTCACCTACACGATAGGTGTCTCCCACATGTAATTTAGTTTCTTCTAAAGAATCTATTGTTAAATTTTCTCCAAACATACCATATTTCCAATCTAAGTCTGGATAAATTTTTTTCCAATAGCCATAGTGGGATTGAGAATATCCATAAACCGCCTGTTCTATTCCACCATGATGTTCTCTATTACAAATTTGATCTCCTCTTACCTCTTGAATATCTAAAAAAACAGAATTCTTAACTGGGAACTTAAAAATTCCTGTAATGATGGGTTTCCCTTTCCATTTTATTTCTTTTCGTTTTCCAATATTTGTTGAAATAATTCTCATTTAATTAGTTTTATCAATACATTGAGTATTGGGAATGCTAGTGTTTTAAAAAATTTTGCAACACATCTGCAATCTTTCTATTATCAGATAATTGCGGTATTTTATTTTGCCCTCCAAACTTTCCTATTGATTTCATGTAAGCATGAAATCCTCCTTTTTCTACCTTTCTAATCACCAAAGGTTGCAAAATTTTACCTACGATTAAATCAAAATAATATGAATTTTGTTCTTGCATAGAAGCATCAATTTTAGCTGCTAATTCTTTAATGTTTTTTGGTTCATTTTCAAACTCAATAAACCACTCGTGGTAAGGAAGCCCATCAGTTGGATTTACTTGTGGCGCTACAGTAAATTCACTTATATTTGTGTCAGAGCCATCGATTGAGTCATTAAGGGCCTTTTCAACTTCCTTACCAATTACATGTTCTCCAAAGGCAGAAATAAAATGTTTGATTCTTCCAGTTACTTTTATTCTATATGGGAGTAATGATGTGAACTCAACTGTATCACCTATATTATATCCCCATAAACCGGCATTTGTATTTAAAATAATGACATAATTAACCCCTAATTGAACATCTTCTATAGAAATTCTAGTTGGATTATTATCAAAGAATTCTTTTGCAGGAATAAATTCATAAAAAATCCCACTATTCAATTGCAATAACATTCCTCGTTCTGTTTGAGAATCCTGGTATGCAATAAACCCTTCAGATGCAGGATACAATTCTATATAATCTATTTTTTTCCCAATAAGAGTTTCAAACTTATTTTTATAAGGCTCAAAATTTACACCACCATAAATAAAAAAATTAAAATTTGGAAAAGTTTCTGTAATAGTTTTTCCGGTCTTATCAATGATTTTTTCAAAATACATTTGTACCCAAGAGGGAATCCCACTAATAACTGTCATATCTTCATTAATAGTTTCCTCCACAATTGCATTTACTTTGGTATCCCAATCTTCAATGCAATTGGTTTCCCAACTTGGTAATCTATTTTTTAATAAATATTGAGGAACATAATGCGCTACAATACCACTCAATCTGCCAAGTTTTATTCCATTATTTTCATGTAAAACAGGGCTTCCTTGTAAAAAAATCATCTTACCATCAACAAAACTAGCATCATTTTTTTCCGCTATATAAAATAACAAAGCCTCTTTTGCTGCTTTGGTATGCATTGGCATTGAATCTTTGGTGATAGGAATGTACTTTGCTCCGGAGGTAGTTCCTGATGTTTTAGCAAAATATATTGGTTTTCCTTTCCAAAGCACATTGTTTTCTCCAGAAATAATTCTATCTACATACGGCCTTATACCTTCGTAATCTGTTACTTTTATCTGTTTTTTAAAATCTGAATAACATGTTATTTTGTCAAAATTATGATCTTTCCCAAAAATAGTATTTTTCCCATTTTTAATTAGATTCCTAAAAACTTTCTGTTGAGTTTCATAAGGTGAGTAAGCCCATTTATGGACTCTTTTCCTGACTTTTTTTGCAAAAATAATAGCTATAATAGACTTCAAACTCATTTATTCAAAATCTATATAGTTAGCAGGATTTACAGCATATCCATCACTCCAAAGCTCAAAATGCAAATGGGGACCTGTAGTTAATTCACCGGAAGAGCCTACACTTGCAATCGCTTCGCCAGACTGAACTAAATCTCCCTGTTGTTTTAACAATATCCCATTGTGTTTATATACAGAAATAAAGTTATTCGCATGTTTTAAAATAATTACGTACCCTGTTTCTGTAGTCCATTCTGAAAAAATAACAGTCCCGTCTGCAACTGCTTTTACAGGAGTACCTGTTTTTGCAACAACATCAATTGCAAAATGTTTGTTTTCTGAGTTAAACGATTGAGAGATGGTTCCACTAATTGGAGCAAAAAAAACAATTTTGACTTTATTCTGTAATTCATCTGATAGAGGGAAACGATCTATACTTTCTATTTTCTCTCTAAATACAGAATCTTGTTTTGAAGCGTTTAGTGTATTTTCATCTATTTGAGTTCTTTTCGCTAAATCTTGGATTGAGTCGATAATATCATCTGAGGTAACCTCTCCTGTTAATATAGATTTAATCGATTTTGTATAATTTTCCAGAACAATTAATCTATTTTGAAGCGAATCAGATGCTAAAGCTAATTTTGTAGCATCTGTTTTTAATTTTAAAGATGAATACCCAGGAATATACTGTTTAATAGGGGTAAAAGCAATGAGTATAATGGTGACTAGAATTAATAAAATAGAAAATAATCCCCCAAAAATATAAACGTACAACCGAGATAATTTTAGTGAAAACCGCTCCTCAAATGTATTTTCATTTAAAATAACTAAACGATACTTGTTAGTTAGTTTTTGTTTTAATTTCACTTTATTTTTTTTCTTTTCAGCCATTTGAATCACTATGATTTAACAAATATACAACGAATCAGTGATTGAGTAATTTTGATCTTAACTTAAAATTTTACAATGAGAATGGATGTCAAATTCACACAAATTAAATAATGCATTAAAAGAAGAATCGGAAGTTTATTTTTTATAGAAATTCATCTCATCAATATATTTCCAAACTTCTTTTGTAAGCATAGGTTCAACATTTTTATGATTCTTAATTCCTTGACGAATTAATGTTGCAGAAATTTGAATAATTGGAGCAGATATTTTGTGTATTTTTTTATGGTTTTGCAATTTCGTATTTAAATTTGATTTAGCTATTCTTGGATAACAATATATTTCGTGATTTTCTAAAATAATTTCGTGATTTTTCCATCTATGAAAACCCTGGAGGTTGTCTTCACCCATGATTAAACTGAATTCATGCTGTGGATATTTTTCATTGATATAAGCGAGTGTATCAACAGTATAGTTTGGTTGTGGTAACTTAAATTCTATGTCTGAGGGTTTAATTTTTGAATATTTTTCGAGTGCTAAATACACCAACTCATATCGATGATGGTTAGCTAAAAGAGTGTGTTTACTTTTGTGTGGGTTTTGTGGTGTAACCACCATCCATACTTCATCTAAATCCGAATGTTCAACTAAATGATTAGCAATGATGATATGACCAACATGAATTGGATTGAAAGTGCCAAAATATAGTCCAACTTTCATTTCTTATTTTTTAAAAAAGAGGCAACCAAATCTTCAGCTTGTTTAAGTGCAGTTGATAAATCATCATTTATAATAATTGAATCAAACTGAGATGAAGTTGCCATTTCTGTTGGCGCTTTTGCAACTCTCATAGCAATTTTTTCTGGGGTTTCTTCACCTCTTTGCTTTAATCTTATAATCAATTGATTAATGTCTGGAGGCTTGACAAAAATTGCCAATGTTTGATTTGGGAATTTCTTTTTTATCCTTAAACCTCCAGCAACATCAATGTCAAATATAACATGTTTCCCAGTTGCCCATATTCGACTAACTTCTTTCTTTAAGGTTCCATAAAAATTATTTATGTACACTTCTTCCCATTCTAAAAATTCATCAGATTTTATTTTTTGTTTAAATTCTTCACTCGAGATAAAATAATAATCTTCTCCATCTACCTCTATCCCTCTCGCCTTCCTAGAGGTTGCAGATATTGAAAATTCTAACCCTAATTTTTCTTGAGCTAACAAATGACGTACAATAGTTGTTTTACCTGATCCTGAAGGTGCTGAAAAAACAATTAATTTACCATTAAAATCTGACATTTATAGTACATTTAATATTTGCTCTTTAATTTTCTCTAATTCATTCTTCATTTGAATGACTGCTTTCTGCATTGGGGCAAAATTAGCTTTAGATCCAATCGTATTAATTTCTCTTCCAATTTCTTGAATAATAAACCCTAATTTTTTTCCATTAGACTCATCTGTTGCAAGTTCTTGTAAAAAATACGTCAAGTGATTCGCTAGTCTCACTTTTTCTTCGTTGATATCTAATTTTTCTAAATAATAGATTAACTCTTGTTCAAAACGATTTTCATCTTTCCCTACTTTTAAATCATCAATCGACTTTTTTAAACGGTCTTTTACATGATCGATTCTTGCATCATCAAATGATTTAACCTCTTCTAAATAAGATTGAATATTTCTAATTCTAAGCATAAAATCGTTTTCTAAAGAGACTGCTTCATCAACTCTATATTGAATAATTTCTTTTATAGCTTCTTTGATGGTGTTATTAATTTGATTCCATTCTTCTTCATTTAACTCCTCACGTTCTGTCTTTAAGGAATCTGGCATTTTAACAGCCATTTTTAATAATTCAACATCATTTGAAGAGCCGGTTTGAACAACATTTCTTAACTGTTGCATGTATTCAGAAACTACTCCTCTATTCACAGTTGTGGAGGTTTTATCAGCAGTCATTTCAATATAAATTGAAAAATCTACTTTGCCTCTTATCAATTTGGAGGCCAATTCTTTTCTGAGAGCTAATTCTTTTTCTCTATAATAAGAGGGCATCCGAACGCTTAAATCCAAATTTTTACTGTTCAGGGATTTTACTTCTATCGTAACTTTTTTGTCTGATAAATGTAATACGGATTTGCCATAGCCAGTCATTGATTGAATCATGTATTATTATTTAAATGTCTTACAAAGATACATTTTTATTTAGCCTACTAATTAGGTTCTGTAGTTCTCATTTTTTTAAAAAAGTTTAGATAAAAAAATGTAAATCCAATTCTGTTGAAAAGATTACATTTACATTAAAATATTTATTTGTGCCTAATCAACAACATATTTTAATAATTCGTCTTTCAGCTATGGGTGATGTAGCCATTGCCGTTCCTGTTATAAGAGAGCTCATAAGGGAATACCCAACCACTAGAGTCACTGTTGTTTCAAAGCCTTTTTTAAAACCTCTTTTTGATGACCTCTCAAATGTTTCTTTTTTTGCTGCTGAGGTAACAAAAAAACATAAAGGCTTATTAGGTTTATATAGATTATATCAAGATCTTAAAAAAGAAAAAATTACACATATTGCTGATTTTCATAATGTACTCCGATCAAAAATATTAAGGTCATTTTTCATGTTACATAGAAAACCTACTGCAGTTATTAATAAAGGGCGTTCTGAAAAAAAAGCCTTAATACGCCAAAAGAATAAAATTTTTAAACAATTAAAAACATCTCATCAACGCTATGCGGATGTTTTAAATAGTCTAGGGTTTTCAATTGATTTATCATCCCAAAACTATACTGAAAAAAAATCATTGTCTAAAAATGTAATCGCTTTAGTTGGTTTGAAAAAAAATAACTGGATTGGAATTGCACCTTTTGCGGCTTTTGCAGGGAAAGTATATCCAATTAATTTAATGGAGAAGGTGATTATAAAAATTGCATCCAGAGGTAAGAAGGTATTTCTTTTTGGCGGAGGGAAAAACGAAGCTGAAATATTAAAAACCATTGAAAAGAAGCACGAAAACATTCTATCTATTGCTGGAAAAGTTTCATTTAAAGAAGAGTTGGAATTGATTGGTTTTTTAGACCTCATGATTTCTATGGACTCTGGTAATGCTCATTTGGCTGCGATGAAACAAATAAAAACAATTACTATTTGGGGAAATACTCATCCTTACGCTGGCTTTGCTCCATTTTTTCAACCAAATGATTACTGTTTATTGCCAGATTTAGAAAAATATCCTAAAGTACCCTCTTCTGTTTATGGAAATAAAGAATTGAAGGGATATGAAAATATAATGGAGAGTATTTGCCCAGAAACAATAATTAACAAAGCTATGTCTGTATTAAATTCACAACATTTTTAGAAAATATTTTTTTAACATTAGAAATCTATAATAATATGGTTATTCATCAATTATTAAAAAATAAGTCAATTTTGAATACTTTCTTAAAAGAAATAAGAGATAAAAATATTCAAAAAGACTCCATGCGTTTTAGAAGAAACATAGAAAGAATTGGTGAAATCTTATCTTATGAATTAAGTAAAGAACTTACATATAAAAATAATGAAACAAAGACTGTATTAGGGCTGAAAAAAACAATAATTATCAATGATAATTTAGTTATTTGTTCAATTCTAAGGGCAGGCCTTCCTCTTCATCAAGGTATATTAAATTATTTTGATACTGCAGAAAATGCGTTTGTATCAGCCTTCAGAGATTACTCAAATAATGATCTCAAATTTAAAATTAAAGTTGACTATTTTGCATCTCCTTCTTTGGATAATAAAACATTAATTATTGCCGATCCAATGATAGCAACTGGACAATCATTGGTTTCTATTTATAAAGAAATTAAAAGATTTGGGAACCCAAATAAAATTCATATTATTTCAGTAATTGGATCTGAAGAGGGTGTTCGTTTTATATCAAAATATTTTCCTAAAAACACAGATTTATGGATTGCAGATATAGATCCAATTTTAAATAATAAAGGATATATAGTTCCTGGATTAGGTGATGCTGGAGATCTTTCATACGGAACTAAACTATAAGAAGAATTACAGGGATTATAATTAATAAACAAATAAGAATATTTTTAAGGAAAATGTTTTTTATACTTTCCATCCAATTCGTAATAATAATAGAAGCTGGGAAAAAAAGCAATATCCTTTCAAAGCCGCTATAATCTTTTTGAATCAAAAATATAGAAATTGCTAGTATCATATTGAAAATAATTAGAATCCAATATTTCCTATACATTCCTCTTATTAAAAGAACTTTTGGTGTCTTAAGAAATATAGAAATAAATATTAGGGACCCTAAAAATATAGATGAAAATGATATTGGTTTTGTTATTTGAATTTTATAATTAGATTCCCATAAAAATAATTTTGTAAATTCTTCTATATTCTCAAACCAAAAACAATATGAGAAATAACAAAAGACAGGTGCTAAAAAACCAATAATAGGAATTAAAAAAGTTCTAATATTCAATTTTTGAAATAACCCAATCGATATAAAGATTAGTATGGCGAAAATTAAATTACTTGGTTCCATTAAAAAAAGAATCCCTAACCAAAAACCGCTGTCAACCATTTTTTTATAAGGTGATTTAAGGCTAGATAAACTAAAAACTTTTCGTAAAAAAACGAGTACTATTAAATTTAAAATGACTCCATTTCGATCTGTCATGGTATCTGGATAAAATCCAAAAAACAAAACAAACAACAAAAACCCATAAGAGTTATATAAGGTCAACTTATTTTTAGACAGAATGAAATTATAGCAAAAGAACAAAAACGAAAATAAAATAAGAATTGAAAGTTGATGAAAAATAAAACTAAAATTAATAGTCCCCTGAAGATTTGAAGAGATACTAATAGCACAAAAAAATGCTATAAAGATTAAAAAAATAATAATAAAATTAGCAGGATTAGATTTTCCAAAAAAATTGGCTAACATACTTAGTTTTTATATTTTTGCATGGTAAATATACTTTAAGATATGATAGCATTCAATATTTTTAAATGGATTAGTGAATTATTCACAGAAGTTTTATTCAGCCCTTTTCAATGGTTACGATTATCATTAGCCTCAGCTGATAAAGGATGGTGGTTTTCTAATGCAATTAACTGGGGGTTTTTAATTGTTTTACTACTGCTATTAGGGTACTGGATGAAACAGTCTCTTAAGTTTGTTAGAGAAGGGACTGAAGATATCTCATAATTACCAAAATTTGGGAAGTAAAAACAAATTAAAGCGTTTTCAAGAAAATGAGATGTTTTCAAATGTCATTCAACCAACAAGAGAAGAGGTTCTAAAAAACTTCACTCACAAAGGGAAATGGCATTCTTTTTTTAATAATAACAACCCAATTGTTATAGAGTTAGGTTGTGGTAAAGGAGAATACACGATCGCTCTAGCAGAAAAAAATCCAACTAAAAACTACATAGGAATTGACATTAAAGGTGCTCGATTTTGGAGAGGTGCTAAAACTGCTTTAGAGAATAATTTAACAAATGTTGCCTTTATAAGAACACAAATAGAACTTGTAGATTGTATTTTCGATAAAGCAGAAGTTGATGAAATTTGGATTACATTTCCTGATCCTCAAATAAAATACAAACGAACAAAGCATAGAATGACAAATCATGACTTTCTATTAAAATATTATCAAATTTTAAAGCAAGATGGGATTATAAATCTAAAAACAGATAGCGAATTTATGCATGGTTACACGTTGGGTGTATTACATGGTGAAGGTCATGAAATATTGCACTCTAACCACGATATTTACAAAGATTATTTTTCTTCTAAAGAAGTAACTTCTACTCAAACTTTTTACGAAAAAAAATATTTACAAAAAGGGAAAGCAATCACTTATATTAAATTTAAATTGAATTTTTAATTTGTTTCTTTAGTGTAACTGATTCAAATTTTTATGTTTTACTATCTTTCCTGTATGAAACAAACTGAAAACTTTTTTGAAAGAGTCTACCAAGTTGCTCGATTAATTCCATATGGAAAAGTAACAAATTATGGAAGTATTGCCAAATACCTCGGAGCTACTAGATCTGCAAGGATGGTTGGTTGGGCAATGAATAATTCTCACCATCAAAAAGTAGAAATTCCTGCGCATAGAGTTGTAAATAAAAAAGGGTTATTAACTGGAAAACATCATTTCAGTGGAACTAATTTAATGCAACAGTTATTAGAAAATGAAGGAATTAAAATCATAGATAATCAAATACAAGAATTGGAAAAGGTGTTTTGGGATCCAATGAAAGAACTCCCATAAATTTCAATTATTCATCCATAAATATTTGAATTTTACTTACTTTCCCATCTAAAGCTTTAGCGCTATCTTTGTAATTTAAAAATAAATTTAAAAAAGTATGCCTTTTAAAAAACAAGACATATATAATGCATTAGATAAGATTACCGAACCAGGAGAAGGAAAAAGTCTTATTGAAAATAACAATATAACCAATGTTGTTGCATTTGGGAACGAAGTAATTATTGATGTCTCAATCAACAATCCAACACTTCAAGCTAAAAAGAAAATTGAAATAGAAATTAAAAAAGCAATTCATTCTCATATTGATCAAAATATTGACATAAAAGTAAATGTAAAGTCTATACATCCTGAAAAAAAAGAAGAAACCCCCAACCTAATTAAGGGTAAAAAAATCCCAAATATTCAAAATATTGTTGCTGTTGCCTCGGGGAAAGGTGGGGTTGGAAAATCGACAATAACTGCAAATATGGCTGTTAGCTTAGCGAAAATGGGGTTTAAAGTTGGTGTTTTAGATGCAGATATTTATGGGCCATCTATGCATTTAATGTTTGATGTAGAGAAAGAAAGACCAATATCAGTAAAAAAAGATGGCCGTTCAAAGATGAAGCCAATCGAAAACTATGGTGTTAAATTACTATCTTTAGGTTTCTTTACAAATCCAAACCAAGCAGTAATTTGGCGTGGGCCCATGGCTTCAAAAGCATTAAACCAATTAATTTTTGATTCAGATTGGGGGAAATTAGATTTCTTATTAATTGATTTACCTCCTGGTACAGGAGATGTCCATTTATCAATTGTACAAGCTCTTCCAATTAATGGAGCTGTTATTGTTAGTACCCCCCAAAATATAGCTCTTGCAGATGCAAAGAAAGGAGTTGCAATGTTTCAACAAGAAAGCATTCAAGTTCCTGTATTAGGGATTATAGAAAATATGTCTTTTTTTACACCTGAAGAATTACCCGAAAATAAATATTATATCTTTGGTAAAGATGGGGCAAAGCATTTGTCTAAAGATATCAAAACTAAATTCCTTGGAGAAGTGCCCTTGGTTCAAAGTATTCGAGAAGCTGGAGATGTTGGTCATCCTGTTGCATTACAGGCAAACAGCACTTTAGAAAAAGCTTTTGCTAATATTACAAAAGAAATGGTTTCAGAATTGCTAAATAGAAATGCTAATTTACCACCTACAGAAGTTGTAAGAATTACAACAATGAGTGGTTGTAGCGCAGTTAAAAAATAAGTTTATGGTAACACAAGAAATATTAGAAAACGTTGAAAAAGCATTGAACGAAATACGCCCTTTCTTGGAAAGTGATGGTGGAAACATTAAACTACTATCTATAGAAGATACTGTGGTTAAAGTTCAATTAGAAGGTGCATGTAGTGGCTGTTCTGTTAATCAGATGACATTAAAAAATGGAGTTGAAGCAACTATCAAAAAATATGCTCCTCAAATTAAGCAAGTTATTAACATCGATTAATTATTATAAAACTCTAAAATAATTCAGCTCTTATTTTACCTGATTTTTAGTTAAAAAATGATCAAAACAGATATCTTAATTATTGGTGCAGGTCCTACTGGCCTTTTTACAGTTTTTGAAGCAGGTTTATTAAAATTAAAATGCCATTTAATAGATGCCTTACCTCAGCCTGGAGGTCAATGTTCAGAAATATATCCTAAAAAACCAATCTACGATATCCCTGCTTACCCAGAGATTTTAGCAGGAGATTTAACAGAAAAGTTACTAGAACAAATAAAATCCTTTCAACCAGGGTTCACTCTAGGTGAACGTGCAGAAAGCATTGAAACGTTAGACGATGAAACTTTTATTGTAACTACTAATAAGGGGACAAAGCATCATGCTCCAGTTATTGCAATAGCAGGTGGGCTAGGAAGTTTTGAGCCAAGAAAACCTCCTATTCCAAACATTGCTAATTTTGAAGATTATGGTGTTGAATACATTATTAGAAATCCTGAAATATATAGAGATAAAAAAGTAGTCATTGCCGGCGGAGGAGATTCAGCATTAGATTGGTCAATTTTCCTTGCAGATATTGCTAACAAAGTAACTTTAGTTCATAGAAGAAATGAATTTAGAGGTGCTTTAGATTCTGTTGATAAAGTTCAAGAATTGAAAGATGTAGGAAAAATTACACTAATTACCCCTGCAGAAGTAACAGGAATTACAGGAAATAATAAAGTTACAGGAGTATCCATTGTAAAAAATGGTAAAGAAAAAATTAATTTAGACGTTGACCACTTTATTCCATTATTTGGATTGTCTCCAAAACTAGGCCCAATTGCCGATTGGGGTCTAGAAATTGAGAAAAATGCTATCAAAGTAAATAATGCCTTGGATTATCAAACAAATATCCCAGGAATTTATGCAATTGGAGATATAAATACCTACCCGGGGAAATTAAAATTAATTTTATGCGGGTTTCATGAAGCTACATTAATGTGCCAAAGTGCCTACAAAAAAATTCATCCAAATAAAAAGTATGTGATGAAATATACCACTGTTGGTGGAGTTGAAGGATTTGATGGGTCTAAAAAAGAAGCCCCAAAAGCAGTTGTAAAAAAAATTTACTAATGTCAGATATTACTATTAAAATAACAGACAGAAGTGGTGTTATACATACTGTTAAAGCACCTACTGATATGGCTATGAATATTATGGAAGTAGTGCAATCATATGATCTTGCAGACCAAGGCACCATTGGTGTTTGTGGGGGAATGGCTATGTGTGCCTCTTGCCAATGTTACATAAAGTCTGATCATGAATTACCAAAAATGAGTCCTGACGAAGATTTAATGTTGGGCGAAGCTTTTTATGTTCAAGATAGCAGCAGGCTAGGTTGTCAAATTCACATTACATCAAAACTTGATGGATTAGAACTAGAATTAGCCCCAGAGAGTTAAGCTTCATTCATTCTTTTAATTATATTTGTAAAGCTTTGTTATTAAAAGCCAACTTATTATGTATTGGTTAGAATTACTAATTTTATTAAAATACCTCATCAAAAGGAACCCTGAATAAGCATCTAATGTAACGATTAATCAATCTGTAGTTGTAACAATTTTTCAATTAGATTATTGTTATATTTAATTATTCATTCATTTTACATTAGAAATTATGCCTTTTTACCATAAATTAGGAAAAATACCCCCCAAAAGACATACACAATTCAGGAAAGCTGATGGTAGTTTGTATTATGAGCAACTCTTTGGAACTATCGGTTTTGATGGAATGTCTTCGAACTCCTATCATGAATTTAGACCAACAATGGTCAAAGAAATTAGAAAACAATATTCAGTAGCTCCAAAAGTTGCAAAAGAAAATAACATACAATCCTATCGATTAAAAGGATTTCAAATTGCGCCAGAAGACGATTATTTAAAAAGTAGAAAAATCGTATTAACAAATACTGATTGCAATATTATTTTGGCTTCTCCCAAAAACTCTCTTCGGAATTATTTTTATAAAAATACTGATGCAGATGAATTAATTTTTATTCATAAAGGGTCTGGTAAATTAAGAACTCATTTGGGAAATCTTAATTTTAAATATGGGGATTATTTATTAATTCCTCGAGGAATTATTTATCAAATCGATTTTGACAACTCTGACAACAGATTATTTATTGTAGAATCATATCGCCCTATTTATACCCCTAAACGCTACAGAAATTGGTTTGGTCAATTAGGAGAACATTCCCCTTTTTGCGAGCGAGATCTTAGACAGCCCCAAGAATTAGAAACTCATCATGAAAAAGGAAATTTTCTTATCAAAGTAAAAAAACAAAATGACATTATAGAAATGGTGTATGCCTCACATCCTTTTGATGTTGTGGGTTATGATGGCTACAATTATCCGTATGCATTTTCAATTCATGATTTTGAACCAATTACAGGTCGAATCCATCAACCACCTCCAGTTCATCAAACCTTCGAAACAGATGCTTTTGTGATTTGCAGTTTTGTTCCTCGCTTATATGACTATCATCCAGATTCAATTCCAGCACCATACAACCACAGTAATATAGATTCTGATGAAGTCATCTACTATGTCGACGGAGATTTTATGAGTAGAAATGATGTAGAAGCTGGTCATATTTCATTACACCCAGCAGGTATACCTCACGGTCCTCATCCGCAAGCTACCGAAAAAAGTATTGGTAAATTAAAAACAGAAGAATTGGCTGTAATGGTGGATACATTTAAACCTTTAAAAATTACAGAAGAAGCAATAAAAATTGCAGACAAAATATATTATAAATCCTGGTTAGAATAACATGTCAGAAAAGAATCAAGCAAAAAAACTAAAATCAGTAAACTACAGCCTAGAAAAAATCTTCGAAGGAGCTGAAGACTTTCTACCATTACTTGGTACAGATTATGTAGAATTCTATGTAGGTAATGCGAAACAATCGGCACATTTTTACAAAACAGCTTTTGGATTTCAATCATACGCCTACAAAGGATTGGAAACAGGATCAAAAGATACTGTTAGCTATGTATTAAAACAAGATAAAATAAGAATCGTACTTACAACGCCTTTGAATAGTAAATCTCCAATCAATGATCATATCGTTAAACACGGTGATGGAATAAAAATAATTGCTTTGTGGGTTGATGATGCTAAAGGTGCTTTTGAAGAAACAACAAAGCGAGGTGCCAAACCTTATATGAAACCCACTATTGAAAGAGATGAACACGGTGAGGTCGTCAGGGCTGGAGTTTATACCTTTGGAGAAACTGTTCACATGTTTACAGAACGGAAAAACTATTCTGGAATGTTCTTGCCTGGATTTATAGCTTGGGAATCAGACTACAATCCTGAACCAGTTGGACTAAAATACATTGATCATATGGTTGGAAATGTAGGATGGGGCGAAATGAATACATGGGTTAAATGGTATGAGGAGGTTATGGGGTTTGTAAATTTCTTATCGTTTGATGACAAACAAATTCACACTGAATATTCTGCTCTAATGAGCAAGGTTATGAGTAATGGAAATGGTAGAATTAAATTCCCTATCAACGAACCTGCAAAAGGAGCAAAACGCTCTCAAATTGAGGAATATTTAGACTTCTATGAAGGACCCGGCGTACAACATATTGCTGTGGCTACAGATAATATTCTCAAAACAGTTGCACAATTAAAAGTTAGAGGTATTGAATTTTTACCCCCCCCGCCTCAAGCATATTATGATGATATTCCAAGGCGATTGGGAGTACATATGAAAGTTATGAAAGAAGACATTAAAGAGCTACAAAAATTATCAATCCTTGTGGATGCTGATGAGGAAGGATATTTGTTACAGATCTTTACAAAACCTATTGAAGACAGGCCTACATTATTTTTTGAAATTATTCAAAGGATGGGTGCGAAAGGTTTTGGGGCAGGTAATTTTAAAGCATTATTTGAATCCATAGAAAGAGAACAAGCAAAAAGAGGTACACTATAAATTGAAATAAGATAATTAGTCCTTTAAAATGACTAATTCATGAGATCAAAAAAGCTAACTAAAAAGAAAGCTAATTTTAATTTGTGTTTCTTTTTCATAACTGAATAAAAATATGAATAAAGGCAAACTACTAAAAGCCATTGAGGATAAATACAAAAAATTAGGGGTCCCTCTAGATTCAATGTTAGAGGGATTACTTTGGAGTACCCCCATTACCTATTGGGATTATATTCAAACAGATTCCTTATTAGGTTTACAAATTCCAAGAACAAATCAACCAGATGAGATGGTGTTTATCATGTATCATCAAGTAAACGAATTATTGTTTAAAATGATTTTATGGGAAATTGATCAAGTTGCAAAGGTAGACAATGTTAGTGCAGAAAAATTTTCTCTACATTTAATGAGAATTAGTAGATATTTTGATATGTTGAGTAATTCCTTTGAAGTAATGGCAGATGGAATGGAGCGGGAACAGTATATGAAATTTAGAAACACCTTAACCCCTGCTAGTGGTTTTCAAAGCGCACAATATCGCAAAATAGAATTTGCATCAACAGAACTCATTAATTTAATTGATGCAAGGTATAGAGATACTATTGATCGTAATTCACCATTTAAAAACGCCTATGACCACTTGTATTGGCAAGCGGCTGGAAAAAATCACAGTACTGGCGAAAAATCTGTATTGATTAAGTTATTTGATAAAAAGTATATGGGTGATTTTATAGACTTTATGGAAGATTATAATGAGTGTAATTTATCAAAGAAATTTAAACAATTGCCAGAAGTGGTTCAAAAGGATGCTACATTAATTGAAGCAATGCGCCATTATGATTACACTGTAAATGTTAAGTGGGTATTAGCTCACTATGATGCCGCAGGAAAATATTTAGGAGGTAAAGAAAAAGAATTAGAAGCTACTGGAGGAAGTAGTTGGAGGAAATACCTTCACCCTAAATACCAGCGCAGAATCTTTTATCCTTATTTATGGTCTGAAGAAGAATTAAAAAATTGGGGCACATTCTAGATAAATGATAATTTTTAGTTAAAAAAGACTTCCTACTTCAAATTAGGGAGTTTTTGTTTTTCTAAGTAAGATAATTCTCATTCAATTTTTATATGTTTGGTGTGTATGAAAAATTTAATTTTAATCTGCTTTCTGCTCTCGTTTAATACAGTTCTCTTTGGGCAAGAAAAAACCAAAACTTTTAAGGACGGAGAATGGTTAAAATATAAAATGAGTTACAGTGGATTCTTTAAAGCTGGCACTGCAGAACTTACACTTAAAGAAACAGAATTAAACGGTAAAAAAGTTTTTCATGCAAAAGGTTTTGGAAAAACAAGTGATTTTATAGGTTGGTTTTTTAAAGTTAGAGACACTTATCAATCTTACTTTGATTATAATAAAGTTAAGCCATATCTATTTAAGAGGGATGTTAACGAAGGGGGTTATATTATCAAAAGAGATATTCGATTTAATCAAGAAACAAAAATAGCTACTGTTGAAGATTTCAAATTCAATACCACAAAAGAGGTCTCTTTTGGTGATGTCCAAGATATGATTTCAGCTTTTTACTACCTAAGAACTATTAACACAGATACTATAAAAGCTGGTGACGAAATTGATTTAAATATGTTTTTTGATTCCAAGACTTTTACATTTAAGCTTAAATTTTTAGGTAAAGAATACATAAAAACTAAGTTTGGAAAAATAAAAACAATGAAATTGCGTCCAATAGTTCAGTCAGGAAGAGTTTTTAAAGAAAGTGAAAGTGTAACCATATGGGTTACAGATGATAAAAATAAAATTCCTGTTAGATTAAAAGCAGCTCTTGCTGTTGGATCTTTAAGAGCAGAATTAAAAGCTTTTAAAGGATTAGCAAATTCATTTAAAATTATGACCGATTAGTTGTATTTTTACGGAATTCTTAACCAAGAATAAAATCTAACAACGTTGAAAAAAATAAGTATTCTTCTTTTTGTTTTATTAATTTTTATGTCTTGTGGTAAAGGAAACCAGGGAGATGATGAAATTTCCGCTAGTAATACCGCTGCTTCTATACCTAAAATTATTCATGAATTTGGTTACAGACTAAACGATTTTAAGGTGATTAAAGACACCATTAAAAAAGGAGAAAGTTTTGGAATCATTTTAGATAGACATCATGTTTTTTATCCAAAAATAAATGCCATTGCAAAAAAAATTAAAGATACTTTTGATGTTAGAAGAATTAGAGCTGGAAAGCCCTACATGATACTTGCAAGTAAAGATTCTTTAGAGAAAGCCCAAGTCTTTATTTATAAAAATAATAAAGCCAGTGCCACAATTGTAGATTTTAAAGATTCTACTATCGTGGCCTACAACTATAGAAAACCAATAAAAATTATAGAGAAAGAAGTTGCAGGTAAAATTTATTCTACGCTATCTGAAGCCATGGATAGTCTTCATTTGAATCCAAATTTAACTTATAACGTCGCAGATATTTATGCCTGGACTTTAGATTTTGGTAAACTTCAAAGAGGAGATCGATTTAAATTAATCTATGAGGAAAAATTTATAGATGATAGTGTGTTTGTTGGTTACGGAAAAGTAAAAGCAGCTCTTTTTGATCATAATAAAAGAGATTTCTATGCCTACAGATTTGTGCCTGACTCAATTAAGAAAATTCCTGAATACTACGATGATAAAGGAAATATGTTAAGAAGTCAGTTTTTAAGATCTCCCATTAAATTTCAGTATAGAGTTTCCTCTAGATACAATTTAAGAAGAAAAATAGCATACTATGGAAAAGTAAAGCCTCATAAAGGGACTGATTTTGCTGCCAAAGTTGGCACCCCAATTATGGCAACTGCCAACGGAAAGGTAACTGAATCTAGAAGAAAAGGAGGCAATGGAAATTATGTTAAAATCAGACACAATAATACCTATTCTACTCAATATCTTCATATGAGTAGAAGAAAAGTTAAACGAGGTCAGTATGTTAAACAGGGAGATATCATTGGGTATGTTGGAATGACAGGGAATACAAGCGGGCCTCATGTATGCTATCGATTCTGGAAAAATGGGAGGCAAGTAGATCCATTTAAACAAAAACTTCCCGCTGCTAAGCCTTTAAAAAAGAGTCTTAAACCTAGCTACTTAAAGTTTATAAAGCCTTTGGATGCTCAATTAGATAAAATAGATTTTACAAAATAAATTACTGAAAATGCCATTACAAAACATTAACCCAACAACAACTTTAGCTTGGAAAAAATTAGCTTCTCATTTCGAAGAGATGGACACTTTTTCCCTAAAAAAAGCATTCAATGAAGATCCTAATAGAGCAAGTCATTTCTCAATCACTTTTAATGACTTAGTCTTGGATTTTTCAAAAAATAGAATTCATCAAAAAACAATTGATTTATTAGTTGAACTGGCAAATGAGTCAGCACTTAAAGATGCAATTGATAAATACTTTTTAGGCGATGCTATTAATGTTACTGAAGGAAGATCAGTATTGCATACAGCGCTAAGAAGTAACGCTGAAGAAGAAATCTTAATCAACAAAAAAGATATAAGACCTGAAGTTAAAAAAGCACTGCGAAAAATAAGAGCTTTTTCAAATAAAGTAATATCTGGAGACTGGAAAGGATATACAGGAAAGAAAATAACAGACATTGTAAACATTGGAATTGGAGGTTCAGATCTTGGACCAGATATGATAGTTGAAGCATTACAGTATTACAAAAATCATTTAACAACTCACTTTGTCTCTAACATAGATGGAGATCATGTTTCTGAAATTTTAAAAAAATTAAACCCTGAAACTACATTATTTGTTATTGTATCAAAAACATTTACAACACAAGAAACCATAACTAACGCAAATACAATTAAGAATTGGTTTTTAAAATCAGGATCTCAATTTGACATTGCCAAACATTTTGTAGCCGTTTCTACTAATTTAGATGCTATTGATGCGTTTGGAATAGACCCTAAAAATGTATTCCCAATGTGGAATTGGGTTGGAGGACGTTTTTCTTTATGGTCTGCGGTAGGACTATCTATAAGTTTATCTGTTGGGTTTGATCATTATAAATCTCTTTTAGATGGTGCAGAAAAAATGGATATCCATTTTAAAGAAAGTTCATTTGATAAAAATATTCCTGTAATTTTAGCACTATTAAGTATTTGGTATAACAATTTTTATAAAGCAGAATCTGAAGCAATCCTTCCCTATACTCAGTATTTAAGAAAGTTAGCTCCATATTTACAACAGGCCATTATGGAGAGTAATGGTAAAAGTGTAGACAGAAATGGAGACCCGATAGATTATCAAACAGGAACCATTGTTTGGGGTAGTACAGGTACCAATATGCAACACGCATTCATGCAACTAGTTCATCAAGGAACAAAATTAATACCATCAGACTTTATTGGGTATAAAACTTCTCTTTATGGTCTTTCAGATCATCACCAAAAATTAATGGCTAATTATTATGCACAAATGGATGCATTAGCTTTTGGAAAATCTAAAGAGGACGTTCGTCTAGAACTAAAATTTTCTGGAGATTCCTCTAAGATTAAATCTCTAATCCCTTTTAAAGTATTTGAAGGTAATAAACCTAGTAACGCTATTATATTTGAAAAGTTAACTCCAGAATCACTAGGGAAGTTAATCGCAATTTACGAACACAAAATATTTGTTCAAGGGGTAATTTGGAATATCTTTAGTTACGATCAGTTTGGTGTAGAATTAGGAAAAGAATTGGCAAAAAAGCTTTTAAATAAAGGATAAACTCTCTTTTGTTTTTTTTTTATACTTTTGTTGAAGTAATGTTAATAAACAAGTTAATATTTAACTCTTAAAAAAAACCTGTTTTTAATAAAAAAAAACTATTTTTAATAACGTTAATTTTTTGATAAATCATTAATACTGAATTAACATTACAACTCTCAAAATAAAAGACTTTTGTAGAGATTTAATAACATTAATATTCTAAAATGAAAAAAATTAAGAACTTGTTATTTGTAGCCTTATTTTTAATAGCTGCTACAGTAATTGGCCAAACAAAAATTTCTGGAACCGTCGTTGATGACACTAACGATGGATTGCCAGGAGCAAGTGTTGTAATTAAAGGTACAACCAATGGAACACAAACTGATTTTGATGGAAAATTTACATTAAATTCTTCCTCAGATAGTGGAACTATTGTAATTTCTTTTCTAGGTTTTGAAACCAAGGAATTCGCATATTCTAGTGCTGGAGATCTTGGGAGCATTAAACTAGTTGAAGATGGCAATATTCTTGAGGAAATTGTTTTGAAAGGAATTGTTGATCTCGCTAAAGACAGACAGACTCCTGTTGCTAAATCTACAATCAAAGCTTCTGAAATCCAAGAAAGATTAGGATCTCAAGAATTTCCTGAGCTTTTAAATAATACTCCATCTGTTTACGCCACTAAATCTGGTGGTGGTTTTGGAGATGCTAGAATAGCTATTCGTGGTTTTGCACAAGAAAATATTGCTGTTCTGATTAATGGAATTCCAGTAAATGATATGGAAAATAGTAGAGTTTTTTGGTCAAATTGGGCTGGATTAGCAGATGTAACTACTGCAATGCAAGTTCAAAGAGGGTTAGGTTCTTCTAAGCTAGCTATTTCTTCTGTAGGTGGAACAATAAATATTGTGACTAAGACTACAGACCTAAAAGAAGGTGGGTCCATCGTATCTTCTGTTGGTAATGATGGTTACTTTAAAAACTTAGCAACTTATTCTACTGGAAAAAATGAAAATGGTTTTGCTGCTACATTTTTAATGAGTAGAACTGCTGGTAATGGTTATGTTAATGGTACCAAGTTTGAAGGATTTAATTATTTTATTGGTTTAGGATGGGATAAAGGAGATCATAACTTTCAGTTCATGTTAACTGGTGCGCCTCAAACGCATAATCAAAGAACAACAAGTTTCTATAACATGGCTACCCTTGGTGACTATTTGCAATATGGGAAAAAATATAATTACAACCATGGTTATTTAAATGGAGAGGAATTTAACTGGAGACAAAATTTCTATCATAAGCCTATCTCTTCTTTTAACTGGTCTTGGGAAATCAATGAAACTTCATCTTTAACTACCTCTGCTTACGTATCTTTCGGACGTGGTGGTGGAACAGGTGATATCGGAAGAATGGGTGGTAACTATGCTAGTTCTAGCAGATTTAGAAATCCTGATACTGGATTAGTAGAATGGGATGAAATTGTTAAGGCAAATGCTGGTTTAGGTGGTGAATTTAGTAGTGGCTATTCATATACAAACCCAGCAGATCCATCAACTGGCTTGCAAATTGTAAATGATGATGAATTGAGAGATTCTAGTATGCCTGCAGGTTTAGAAAGAAGAAACGGTATGATTCGTAGAGCTTCTGTGAATTCTCACAACTGGGTAGGAATGTTATCAAACTATAACAAAAAAATAAATGATAATCTTACATTTGATTTTGGAATAGACATCCGTTCATATACCGGGCTTCACTACAGAAGAATTGATAACTTATTAGGTGCTGATGGATACCGTGATAATGATGATATAAACAATCCATTAAATATATTATCCACAGAGTACAGCTCTGATTTAGCTCAACAGTGGAATGTTTTCAGAAGTACAGATGATGAACAAAAAATTAACTATCATAATGACGGAAAAGTTCGTTGGTTAGGTGCTTTTAGCCAATTAGAGTATGTCTCTGATGAAATTTCAGCTTTTATTCAAGTTGGTATATCACAACAAGGGTTTAAGAGAATTGATTACTTTAATTATCTTGAATCTGATCCAAATAGAGAAACAGATTGGCAAAACATCATTGGTGGAAATATTAAAGGTGGTGTAAACTGGAATATTGATGAAAAGCATAATGTATATGTTAACATGGGAGATTATTCTAAGCAACCTTTCTTTGATGCTATATTCTTGAACAATCGAAATGTTATAAACGATAATCCAAGAAACGAAAAAATATCTGGTTTTGAATTAGGTTATGGATTCAAATCTAATAACTTCTCAGCAAACGTAAACTTATATAGAACTCAATGGAGGGATCGATTTATAAGTGTTGATTATGAAAATGATGCTGGAGAAGAAGGATATGCGGATATTCAAGGTGTAGAACAATTACACACAGGTATCGAATTGGATTTAACTTATGACATTACAAATAACTTTAGTATTGTTGGTATGGCTTCAGTAGGAGATTGGGAATATGCAGGGAATGTTTCTGGAACAGCTTTTGATAATAATACTCAACCAATTGGTACTGCAGAATTATTTCTAGATGGTATAAAAGTTGGTAATGCAGCCCAAACAACTGCAAGATTAGGGCTTAACTGGGATGTTGTTGGTAATTTTAAAGTTGACTACAGTCATCGTTATGCTGCTGATTTATATGCTTCTATCAATGCAGATGATTTTGGTAGCGCCGATAACAATGGATCTCTTCAATTGCCAAGCTACTTCGTTGGAGATTTAGGAATGTCCTATAAGTTTGACTTTAAAAATAGTACAAATTTAAATTTAAGATTAAATATCAATAACATTGGAAATACTGAGTATATTTCAGAATCATTGACTAATGACTTCTTAGAAAGTGGAGACGACAGTTACCGTGGTATTAACACAGATAACAAAGCTTTCTTTGGTTTTGGAACTACTTGGAACTTTACCGCTAGATATAACTTTTAAGAATTACTTTTAAAATTCTTTAAAAACCACCTCAAATGAGGTGGTTTTTTTGTATTAAAATTTAGTACTTTTAAGTTCTTAATAAATTCTATATATTATGATGAAAACTATCCATTCTTATTGGGCATATTTAGTCCTTATTGTTTTGTTAATAACAGTTCTTAATTCAATTATTAGTTATGTAAAAAAAAGAAAGTTTTCACAGCAAAGTTTCCGTCTAGGCTTATTTACATTAATCTTATCTCATATTCAATTACTTATTGGATTGGGTTGGTATTTTTCCAGTCCATATTATAAAGCATTAAAAACGAATGGAAGTGAAGTAATGGGAGACCCTACCTCTAGACTATTGGCAGTAGAACATCCAATTATGATGGTTTTAGCAATTATTTTAATTACGATTGGTTGGTCTAAACATAAAAAGAAAGCTGATGATCTCCCAAAGTATAAAACATTTATAATTTTTTATGGTATTGGGCTCCTATTAATTTTATCAAGAATCCCATGGAATCAGTGGCCTACTTTATAAATTTTATGATACTTTTTTATCTCAATGAAAGTAGTTAGTTTCCTTTTTTCTCCCATTTTTGGTCTAATATTTTTTTTATTACTCCTCATATTTCACCCCTTGCAGTGGATTGGATTAAAAATCGGATATAAATCTCATAAAAATGTTGTTGATCTTCTCAACTGGTTTTTAACCAAATCTCTTTTAGTACTAGGAAACACAGTACATTTTACAAAAAAATATTTTATCCCGGAGAATAAAACTATCATTTTTGTTGCTAATCATCAAAGTTTATTCGATATCCCTCCTATCATTTGGTATCTGAGAAAACATCATGCTAAATTTGTTTCAAAGATAGAGCTGGGTAAAGGGATTCCTAGTGTTTCTTTTAATCTTAAATATGGTGGAGCAGCTTTAATAAATAGAAAAGATCAAAAGCAAGCATTGACTGAAATAAATAAATTTGGAGAAAGAATTCACAACAACAAGTGGTCTGCTGTTATTTTTCCTGAAGGTACAAGAAGTAGAACAGGTAAGCCAAAAAAATTTTATGTAAATGGTTTAAAAATGATAATCAAACAAAATCCAGAAGCGTATATTGTTCCAATCTCTATCAATAATTCATGGAAAGTATTTAAATATGGGTTATTCCCTTTTGGAATGTTCAATAAAATTATGATTGAAACACATGAGCCAATTTTACTTAAAAATAGGGGTATAGAAACTGTTCTTAATGATATGGAAACTACCATTAAAAAAAATATTAATTAATTGTAAAAAGATCTCGATCATTTAAAAAATTAAATTTTTTTCTTGTTTTTTCTTGTAATGATTTAGATAAGATACATTGTAATATCTCTTCGTCCCCTTCTGTAGTGCTTGCAATTTCTTTTCCAACACAATCATATACTTTTGTATGACCATTGTATAAGTAACCATTTGCATCTTCACCAACTCTATTTAAACCAACACAATAACTCATATTCTCAATAGCTCTCACTTTAAGTAAGGCGTCCCATGAACTAATCCTAGGTATTGGCCAGTTTGCAACATACAATAATAAATCATAATCATTGCAGTTTCTTGACCATACTGGAAATCGAAGGTCATAACATATCAATGGGCAAATTTTCCAACCTTTAAAAAGAGTGATTAATCTATTTTCTCCTGATGTATATACTTTATCCTCACCAGCTAAACTAAATAAATGTCTTTTATCATAGGTGTTAATATCTCTATTCGGTTTAACAAATACAACTCTATTGTAGTATTGATTATTTTCTTTAATTACTAGACTACCTACCATCCCTACATTTGTAGACTCTGCAATAGCTAACATCCATTGAACAGTAGCTCCTTGCATCGTTTCTGCAACAGCACTTGGTTGCATTGTAAAACCAGTTGAAAACATTTCAGGTAAAATTATCAAGTCAGTATCAGCATCTAATTGTAATATTCTATGCTCAAACAGTCTTAAATTTTTTTCTTTATTTTCCCAAAACAAATCGACTTGAATTGCAGCAATTTTTAGCTCATCTTGCATGAAATTAATTTTTTAATAATAGTATAAAAATAGTAATAGTATTTTGTACATTGTTTTAACAAAAGCACTTTTTATTGATGCATACTTTTATTTCTGAAACTATAGAAGATATTCTCTTAAAACAAACTTCATTTGAAGACTGTGTTTTTATTTTACCTTCACAAAGAGCTGGAGTTTTTGTAAGAAACACATTCAAAAAAAAGATTGTTTCTGGATTTTTGCCGGAAATTTTAACAATAGAGTCTTTTATTGAACAAATAGCAGGCATATCAAAAGCAGATGCAGTTGAATTGTTGTTTCATTTCTACACTATTTATTGCGACTTAGAAAAGCATCCTGATTCTTTTGAGACTTTTTCTTCCTGGGCATTTGTTGTCATTCAAGATTTTAATGAAATTGACCAATATCTAATCAACTCTAATGACATATTCCAATATCTAAGAGATGTTCAAAGAATGAAAAAATGGTCAGTTAAAGGAGAGTTCAAAGAAACAGAATTAATTAAGGATCACTTTATATTTATGGAACGTTTAGCAATATATTATGCTAAATTCTACTCTTTTTTATTAGAAAAAAAAATAGGGTATCAGGGATTGATTTATAGAGAATCAATAAAAAATGTTTTTGAATATATTAAAAAAACCCATCGAAAAAAATTCTTCTTCATAGGTTTCAACGCGTTAAATAAGGCTGAAGAAAATTTATTTGAAGTTTTTTTGGATAATGGAAACTCTGAAATCTATTGGGACATAGACACCTCTATTTTTGAAGGCAATCATAGTGCGGGGAACTTCATTAGAAAATACAAAAAAGAATGGAAATATTATGAAAAAAATGAACTGAAAAAAATTAGCAATCATTTTCAAGAAAAAAAGAATATTAAAATTATTGGTGCAACCAAAAACATTTCTCAATTGAAATATGCAGGAGAAATATTACAAAATCTCTCAAATCATAATAATACAGCCTTAGTTTTAGGAGATGAGTCTTTACTGTCTGTCGCTTTAAATTCTATCCCTAAAAATGTAAATGCAATTAATATCACCATGGGATATCCGTTGCAAGATGTTCCAACATCACAGTTAATAACAACTATTTTTCAATTATTTATTACACAAAACAACTTACAAAAAAGTTCAACAAATGAATTTTACCATAAAGATGTTACTAGATTCTTTAAAGACCCTGTCATTTTTCAACTAGTCCCTGAAAAAACACAATATGTGCTCCTGTCTATTCAAGATAAGATGACTAAAGAAAATACTTCTTTTATAACATTTTCAACAATTTCAAAATGCATAATACCATTAGAGGAAAATAGTAGCGAATTACTTATTTCAATTTTTAAACCTTTTACAACTATCAATGAATTTATTTCTAGAATTTTAAATTTAATTGAAAGTGCTAAAGAAAATGTATCTATTCTAGAAAAAGAATATCTATACCGGTTTTATAATGCGTTTACACAACTGCAAAATCTAAATAATACCAAAAATTATTTTAAAGACATTAAAACACTTCATCAATTTTATAAAAGGATCATTTCAAATGAAAAACTATCATTCCAAGGAGAACCTTTAAATGGACTTCAATTAATGGGAATGTTGGAAACTAGGGTGCTAGATTTTGAAAATGTAATCATAACATCTGTTAATGAGAATATAATTCCATCTAATAATACACAAAATTCATTTATCCCTTTTGATATAAAAATTGAATTTGGATTACCAACTTATAGAGAAAAAGATGCTATTTATTCTTACCACTTCTTTAGGCTATTACAACGAGCAAAAAACATTTATTTATTGTATAATACTGAAAATGACACTTTTGGAAATGGTGAAAAAAGTAGGTTTATCGCTCAATTAGAAATGATAAGAAATGATTTTTCTTCAATATTTATAGCTCCAAAAGTGATTACTGAGCCTAAACAACAAACAAGTATCGCTAAAAATAAAAGTGTTTTAAATCGTTTAAAGGAGTTGGCAGAAAAAGGTATTTCACCGTCTTCGATTACCAATTACCTATACAATCCAGTCGCATTTTATAAACAGAAAATATTACGGATTAAAGAGCTAGATTTAGTAGAAGAAACTATCGCGTCAAACACAATGGGGACAGTTGTTCACGATGCTTTAGAAGAGCTTTACCAACCGTATATAGATCAATTTTTAACAATAAATCATCTGAATATGATGAGGCAAAAATACAAAGAATTGGTCGCAAAATATTTTATAAAACACTTCAAGAATGGAGATATTTCTAAAGGAAAAAATAGATTAGCTTTTGAAGTTTCAAATCAGTTTGTAAAACGTTTTCTCTCCTTAGAAAAAGAAGTTTTACAAAAAGGACATCAAGTCAAAATTTTAGGAACTGAACTTGAATTGGAAATACTAATCTCTGTTCCAGGAATTGATTTCCCTATTAAAATTAAAGGAATTGTAGACAGAATTGATGAATTTGATGGTCAAATTCGAATCATAGATTATAAAACCGGAAAAGTTGAAGCTAAAGATTTAAAAGTCCTAGATTTTGAAGGAATAAAAGAATTTAAATATAGTAAAGCTATTCAATTACTGTTGTATAGTTTCTTATACAGTAAAAATAACCCTTCTACACATCTCAAACAGCTAGAGGCAGGAATTATTTCTTTTAAGAATTTAAAAGCAGGACTTTTAAAAATCAATTTCTCCTCAAAAGTAAAAACTCCAGACTATAATATAACAGAAGAAAAGTTAGAAGAATTTATAGTCCAATTAAAAATTATTTTACAAGAAATATTCAATCCGGAAATTTCTTTTATAGAGCCTGATGTACTTCCCTTTTAAAATAGAGAATAAAATATTTTGTTTACATTAGAAATAAAAAATCCAACTACAATAAAAAAAGTTATTATTTTAATCCTACTAGAAGCCTTTATATCTTCATTTGAATCAAATGATAAAGATGATGTTTCTCTATTATGTATAGATGAAACGTTAATCATTTTAGAAGCGGCTTGTATTGAAATCTATCAACCTTTTTGTGATTGAGATAGAGTAACATACAGCAATTCTTGTGTAGCGGAAATAGTTAACGGAGTGACTTCATATACAGAGGGTATATGTGACTAATACTTTAGGAAAGCTTAAAAAATCCTTGATATCATAAATTTAAATATTAAAAATTTCTAACGGCTCTAATATGGTTGTTAGATGTCTTATTTAATTCTTTATAATTCTTTGAGTAGTTAGTTTAGCACCATCAGAAAATTGTAGGATGTAAACTCCTTTTTCTAATTGACTAATATCTATGCTGTTTGTAATAGACTTATTTATTACTTGTTTCCCTAGTATATCAAAAACAACAACTTTTAATTGAGAATAATTACCATCTATGTATACGATATCTAATGTAGGATTTGGATAAATTGAAATGTCTAATTGGTTTTGGTCATCTACACTAGCAGTTGGGCAAGTACCCCAAACTGGCTTGTTGCTTTCTATTAATGATGAGTTAGTACTGAACTCATCTGGTTCTGTAAAAATATTTGTAACACACCAACTTGATATATTTTGATTAAAAGAAGTTGCATCTTTAAACATTCTGAGCATACTTGTCACATTACTCACATCCCAAGAACCAATGTCTTGATTGAAAGAAGTAGCGTTATCAAACATACTCCCAAGAGTATGCACATTACTCACATCCCAGTTTGATATATCTTGATTGAAGGAAGAACTGTGAAACATTATACCCATATTTTCAACCTTACTAACATTCCAACTTGATATATCTTGATTAAACGGACTTTCACGAAACATAGAATTCATTGTAATTACATTTGCAACATTCCAATTTGATATATCTTGATTAAACGGACTTTCACGGAATAGTCCATACATCTCAGTTACTTGACTTACATCCCAATTTGATATATCTTGATTAAAAAGAGATTTATAGAACATTCTACCCATTTTGGAAACATTACCTACATCCCAGTTACCTATTTCTTTATTAAATGAGGCTGCTTCAAAAAACATAAGCTCCATATCAATCACATTACTAACATCCCAAGAGTTTAGGTCTCCATTGAAATCAGTTCTATCCGAAAACGCACTACTCATATGCGTTACTTGGCTTACATCCCAATCTGGCATTGCACCATATTCACTATCTGAACACATTCCATCTACGGGATTTGTTGATAAGCAAGTGTTTATAGCTTGTTGAAAATTAGAATCTGTAATTGCTGTTTGGGAATATGATACTGTAGATAGTATCATAATAAATAATATAATAATCTTTTTCATTATAGTTTTTTATCAAAAGTAATAAACTTTTTTAATATCAGATTACTGCAAATATTTTGTAATTCGTTGAGATTTGGTGTTTTTATAGTGGTGTGGGGTGAATGTCTTTAATGAATTTAACGTAAATACAATCCTTAGATATTGTAGTAATCAAGTTTAATGAAATCAACTAATAATAAACCTTTTTTAAGTATTGTTGACTAATAGTTGACTAGAAAAAACCTCAACCAATTGATAATTAATTAGTTGAGGTGTAATAAAGTGGAGCATATCGGATTCGAACCGATGACCTCTACACTGCCAGCGTAGCGCTCTAGCCAACTGAGCTAATGCCCCTATTATTGTCTTCCGCTCAGAATTAACAAAGGAATTGAGCAGTGAAATAAGTTTTCAATATGGTGTTTTTTTTCCATAGTTTTTGAAAAAAACCTCTTTTTTATCTAAAACACACAATAAGTCTAGATTATTCAACTGAAAATGTTCTAAATACAAATATTTTAGCCCCTACTTCTTTGGAAAAATTTGGCATATTGGAGGACATTTGAAGCATTCTCCTTAGCACCTACAGAAACTAAAATATAGTTCTTCCATCTTTAAAATTAAGTTAGTAACGTAGCTTTAAAATTTTTTATAAAGGGACATTATTTTAATAATCTAAATTTCTTTAATTGTAAATTTGTAATTGAATATTTTTCTCTTTGAAAACAAATATCAGTTTTAAGAACATTAACAAACTTGCTATTCCTGCTTTAATAGCTGGTATCGCTGAGCCTCTTATTTCTGTAACTGATACTGCTATCATTGGGAATATTGATTTTAATGCAAAAGAAAGTCTTGGCGCCATTGCTATAGTTGGATCATTTTTATCAATGTTAATATGGGTTTTTGCTCAAGTAAGAAGTGCCGTTTCCTCTATTATTTCTCAATATTTAGGCGCAAATAAGTTAGATGAAGTAAAAACACTTCCTGCCCAAGCAATCATAATTATAGTCGGTATAAGTCTGTTGATAATAGGTCTAACCTTCCCATTTGCAGAAAATATTTTTAAAATATATGGTGCTAAAGGACTCACATTAGTATATACTGTAGAATATTACGAAATACGAATTATTGGGCTGCCGTTTACTTTGTTTGTTTTTACTGTTTTTGGAACTTTTAGAGGACTTCAAAACACATTATACCCAATGATTATTGCTATTTTAGGAGCAGTTTTAAATATTATATTTGATTTCATACTTGTTTATGGTATTGAAGGATGGATTCCTGCCATGAATGTTAAAGGAGCTGCATATGCAAGTGTCCTATCTCAACTAGCAATGGCCTTAACAGCAAGTTTTCTTCTTATCAAAAAAACTTCAATCCCTTTAAAATTTATTCTTCCTTTTAATAAAGAAATTCCAAGATTACTTAAAATGGTTTTTGATCTATTTCTAAGAACTATTGCTTTAAATGGTGCATTAATATTTGCTGTTTATAAAGCCACTAGTTACGGTACTGATGCATTGGCAGCTTACGGAATTGGAATTCAATTATGGTTATTTGGCGCGTTCTTTATAGATGGTTATTCTAGTGCTGGAAATATTTTATCTGGTCGATTGTTAGGTGCTAAAGCCTATAAAATACTTATAAAATTAGGAAATAAATTAATTATGTACGGCCTCTTTACAGGAGTGTTTCTTACAGGAATGGGGTTTTTGTTTTATAATCTCATTGGTAAGATATTTATAAGTGATACCTCTGTTCTTGATAGTTTTAATGAGGTCTTTTGGGTAATCTTAATCATGCAACCCGTATGTGCTATTACATTTATTTTTGACGGAATATACAAAGGGATGGGTGAGACAAGATTCTTAAGAAACTTATTGCTATTTTCAACATTAATTATTTTTATTCCAGCTATCCTTATTTTTGATCTCTATAATTTTAATCTACTAGGCATTTGGTTTGCTTTTTTCTTGTGGATAATTGCTAGAGGAATCCCATTAATTTTGAATTTTAAAAGAAAATTTTTTATTAATTGATAAATAGTAATTTAGTCTTAACATCAATGTGATGGATTTAAATTAGATAGTTTTACTACCTATTTTTTGTCAATTATACTGACATAAAAGTATATTCGACCCTTTTTATTAAAATTCATAAAGTTAAATTGTAACTTTAGTAAAATATCTTATCTAAAAAGACTATTTCATCTAGGTTAGGTAATTGGAATTAAACCACGATTAAAAACTAAAATAATGACTATAAAATATTTTTTTATTATACTAATTTTATGCCAAGTGATGACTCAAAAAATACAATCTCAAAATTGGAGTGAATTTGCAAACATAGATCGTTATGAAAAAGCAAACAAGGGAATTATATTAGATTTGAAAACTAAAAATCGTGTTGTTTTTATTGGTAATTCAATTACTGAAGATTGGGCTTTATTACGTCCAGAATTTTTTAAAGGAAAAAATTATATCAATAGAGGAATAAGTGGGCAAACAACACCGCAAATGCTTCTTCGCTTTAGACAAGATGTTATTGATTTAAATCCAAAGGTGGTAGTAATATTAGCTGGAACCAACGATATTGCAAGTAATACCGGTTATACGTCTATTGAAACTATTATCGGTAATATTAAATCTATGGCAGAAATTGCTGATGCTAATGGGATCAAAGTGATTATTTCTTCAATTCTACCTGCTATAGATTATTTATGGGCACGAGGATTAAATCCAGGGCCAAAAATCATTTCAATTAACAAGGTGCTAAAAATATATACACAACAAAATAATTTCATCTATTTAGATTATTTTTCTACTATGGTTGATGGCAAAGGTGGCTTAAAAGTTCCTGATTACACTGCTGCAAATGATCTTGTTCATCCAAACAAAAATGGCTACTTAGTAATGGAAAAGTTAGCAGAAAAATCAATTAAAAAGGCGTTATCGGAAGAAGAATCCCCAAACTGATATACTGTAGTCTTTAATTACAAAGAATTCTCTATAATGTCTTTTACTATTTCTGGATTTAATAAGGTACTAACATCTCCTAGGTTAGCAATATCATTATGAGCAATTTTTCGTAATATTCGTCTCATTATTTTACCTGAACGTGTTTTTGGTAATCCATTTGTAAACTGAATTTTTTCTAGCTTGGCTATAGGTCCGATGTGTTCTGTAATAATCTGATTAATTTCTTTTCGTAATTTATTTTGGTCTTGAGTAGCTTCAGTATCTTTTAAAATTATATACCCATATAAAGCATTCCCTTTTACATCATGTGGAAATCCGACTATAGCTGATTCTGCAACAGCAGGATGTTCATTGATAGTATCTTCTATTGGTGCGGTTCCTAAATTATGTCCTGAAACAATGATAACGTCATCTACCCTACCAGTTATCCTATAATAACCATCTTCGTCTCGAAAGGCTCCATCACCAGTAAAATAATTGTTTTTGTAGGCTAAAAAATAAGTTTCCTTATAGCGTTGATGATTCCCCCATATAGTTCTTGCAATACTTGGCCATGGAAATTTAATACACAATCTACCTTCTTGCTGATTCCCTTTTAGTTCATTTCCTTTTTCATCCATTAATGTAGGTATTATCCCAGGGAATGGCAAAGAGGCATAAGTAGGTTTTGTTGGGGTTACATATGGAATTGGGCATATCATAATTCCGCCCGTTTCAGTTTGCCACCAAGAATCAATAATTGGGCAATTATTCTTTCCAATATTATCGTCATACCAGTGCCAAGCTTCTTCATTAATAGGTTCCCCTACAGATCCTAATACCTTGAGTGAACTAAGATCATATTTTTCAACCAACTCTGAACCCTCTTTTGCCAGGGCACGGATTGCTGTTGGTGCTGTATAAAACTGATTCACCTTATGTTTTTCAACTACTTCCCAAAAACGTCCATAATCAGGATAACTTGGCACTCCTTCAAACATAAGTGTTGTAGCACCATTTGCTAGGGGACCGTAAATAATATAACTGTGTCCTGTGATCCAGCCAATATCTGCGGTACACCAATAGACATCATTTTCATTATACTGAAACGCATTTTTAAATGAATACGCTGTATAAACCATATAACCACCCGTTGTATGAACCATTCCTTTTGGCATCCCAGTAGAACCTGATGTATACAAAATAAACAGAGGGTCTTCTGAATCCATAATTTCGGGGTTACAGTCTTTAGGGGCTTTATCTAGCAGAGGCTGAAGCCAATGATCACGACCCTCTATCATATTAATAGAAGTATTAATACGCTTAGCAACTAACACAGATTCGATTCCAGGAGAATCTTCCAAAGCCTCGTCAACAATACTTTTCAAATCTATTGTTTTAGCACCACGATAAGAACCATCAGAAGTAATTACCATCTTGCAATCAGAATCGTTAATTCTTGTTGACAATGCTGTGGCAGAAAAACCTGCAAAGACTACAGAATGAATCGCTCCAATTCGAGCACATGCTAACAAAGAAATAGCCAATTCAGGAATCATTGGCAAATAAATACAAACTCGGTCCCCTTTTTTTATGCCTTGTCCCTGTAAAACATTAGCAAATTGATTAACGCGCTCATGAAGTTGAGTGTAAGTAATGTATTGTGAGCTTTCTTTAGGATCATTTGGCTCAAACAGAATAGCTGTTTTATCTCCACGAGTTGATAAATGCCTATCTATACAGTTTTCAGTGATATTGACCTTTGCTCCCTCAAACCATTTTATTTCTGGTTTCGTAAAATCCCAACTTAAAACTTGATCCCATTTTTTTCTCCAGCTAAAATGTTCTTCAGCAACTTCACCCCAGAAAATTTCAGGCTCTGTTACAGATTTTCTATAAACTCGATAATATTCTTCTAGATGTTTTATATGGTAATTACTCATTATTTGTTTATTTTAATTGAAAGCAGTATGTCATTTGTGTAATAAAAAATATTAATTTATTTTCACTTGAACAAGCCAATATCAAACTCTAAATTAATCCATTATTATTAGTGGGTTGCTTTTCCTGCACCGCTAGGAATTCTAATATTTTCTACAATTTCTATTACCTTTTTAGGTGGTTCTTTTGTTAATTTTGAAACAATGACAGCAACAACGAAATTAGCAATCATAGCAACTGCACCAAAACCTTCAGGCGATATTCCAAACCACCAATCATTTGGTGTCCCTCCGTAAAACCAATCAAATTTAAATTTTGTCATATAAAATAACATCAATAAAATTCCTACAATCATTCCTGAAATTGCCCCTTCTTTATTCATTTTTTTATAAAAAATACCGAGGACAATCGCTGGAAAGAAAGAGGCAGCAGCCAAACCAAAAGCCAATGCTACCACTGCTGCTACAAAGCCAGGTGGGTTAATCCCAAAGTAACCAGCAACACAGACAGCAACAACAGCAGATCCTCTTGCTGCAATAAGTTCTCCTTTTTCTGAGATAGTTGGTTTGATCATTCTCTTAATTAAATCATGTGAAACAGAAGATGATATTACCAATAGCAAACCGGCAGCTGTCGATAAAGCAGCTGCCAAACCACCAGCAGCGACTAAAGCAATAACCCAATTGGGTAAGTCTGCAATTTCTGGATTTGCCAATACCATAATATCACGATTGACAGTAAGTTCGTTTACTTTTTCATTAGCAACGTATTGAATTACCTTATCATTATTTTTATCTTCAAAACTAATTAAGCCCGTCGTTTCCCATTTTCTGAACCATTCTGGCATTTCATCATATCTTTTATCACTTACTGTTTCTATTAAATTAGTTCTTGAAAAAACAGCAATAGCTGGAGCAGTTGTATATAAAACAGCAATAAATAGTAGTGCCCATCCAGCAGATTTACGAGCATCTGAAACTTTTTTAACTGTAAAAAAACGAACAATTACATGAGGTAGTCCTGCTGTACCAAACATTAGGGCAGCGGTGATAAAAAAAACATCTAAGGTTGATTTACTCCCAGATGTATATTCCGCAAAGCCCAACTCTCTGTGTAATCCATCGAGTTTATCCAATAGGTATATGCCATTCTCATCTGTTCCACCAAAACCTAGTTGAGGTATTGGGTTACCGGTCATTTGAATAGAAATAAAAATAGCTGGAACCATAAATGCGAAAATTAATACACAATATTGGGCAACCTGGGTATATGTAATTCCTTTCATCCCTCCTAAAACAGCATAAAATAATACAATTATCATCCCAATAATTACTCCTGTAGTGATATCAACCTCTAAAAAACGTGAAAAAACAATCCCAACCCCTTGCATTTGACCAGCCACATAGGTAAAAGAAACTAATAATGCACAAAAAACAGCAACACTTCTAGCCGTATTAGAATAATATCGATCCCCAATAAAATCAGGAACTGTAAACTTTCCAAATTTCCTTAAATAAGGGGCTAATAATAATGCTAATAAAACATAGCCTCCTGTCCAACCCATTAGATAAACAGAACCATCATATCCTCCAAAAGAAATAATTCCAGCCATAGAAATAAATGATGCTGCAGACATCCAATCCGCTGCAGTTGCTAATCCATTAGCTAATGGAGATACTCCGCCTCCCGCAACATAAAAATCCTTAGTTGAAGAAGCTCTTGACCAAATTGCAATACCTATGTATAAGGAAAATGTAATTCCAACTAAAATCCAAGTCCAAGTTTGTATATCCATAACTTATTTGTCTAAATTAAATTTTTTATCAAGTTTATTCATAAGGTGTATATATACAAAAATTAAAATCACAAAGACATAAATAGAACCCTGCTGTGCAAACCAGAATCCCAATTTAAAGCCTCCAATTTTAATTGTATTTAGCTTCTCTACTAATAAAATCCCAAAACCAAATGAAACTACAAACCATATTGTTAATAGTATGGCTAGATATTTTAAATTTTCTTTCCAATATTTTTTCTGATCAAACATTTTCATATTTTCTGTATTATAGAGTAATGGTATTTAAAGAGGTTGACTACAATAAAATTTATAGGGGCCAAACCTTTATCTGTTTTGATATTAATCGATTTTATGCACTTTTTATCTAAATCTATTATTTAAAATTTCACAATGTAGTTGATTTAATTTTACTCCAAATTTTAATCAATAAGAATCCGGAAAAAACTGAAATTATAGTTAGAAAGATTGCATTATTATACAACCCGTATATCCAATAACCTGTTGCAAACATGCAACTGTAAATTAATACACATCCTAATAGCATTGCAATAATTCCTGATGGAACACTCCATGTTTGTTCATTGGTTTTTAAAGTAACGTTTTCTGCTTCAGCTTCCTCAATTACTTTTAACCATCCTGGACCACCAGGCTGAATTTTCTTATAAAAATTACGAAGTACTTCTTTACTTTCTGGTTGTGTAATGAAAGTTGCAAATAACCATATACTGGTTGTTAAAATCACCACCATAGGGTATTCATAATAATCTTCAAATATTCCTGAATCTGAATCAAATAGATAACCACCAACAGGAGTTAATTTTACAATAATTGAAATTATACCAGAAGCAAACATAGCCGTAATTTCACTCCATGCATTGATACGCCACCAAAACCATCGTAAAATAAAGATTAATCCAGTTCCAGCACCAAAAACTAATAATACCTCAAACAATTGTAAGGCATTTTGTAGGAGTAACGCTAAAATGGCACTTAAAATCATTAAAATTATTGTAGATATTCTTCCAACGGCTACTAATTTTTTCTCAGAGGCCTTAGGATTAATCTGTTGTTTATAAAAATCATAAACCATGTAGGATGAGCCCCAATTTAACTGAGTTGATATCGTGCTCATATAGGCTGCTATTAAAGAAGCTAAAACTAATCCTAGTAAACCACTTGGTAGCCTAGTAAGCATTGCAGAATATGCTAAATCATGTCCTAATTTATCCTCTGAAACATTAGGGAAAGCTTCTTGTATACTAGCTAAATCAGGAAATACAACCAAAGAAGCTAAGGCTACTATTATCCATGGCCAGGGTCTTAATGCATAATGCATAATATTAAAGAAAAGAGTCGCTCCAATCGCATGGTTTTCATCTTTAGCGGCCAACATTCGTTGGGCTATATAACCTCCACCGCCAGGTTCGGCGCCAGGATACCAAGAACTCCACCACTGAACAGCTAAAGGAATGATCAATAGTGTAATAAGTGCATTTTTATCGTTAAAATCTGGTAACATAGAGAGCTTATCTGTCACATGTTCGTTAGCCATTAATGCTTCTATCCCTCCTACTTCAGGAATATTAATCAAATAAAAGGCAGCTCCAATAGACCCTCCCATTGCTACAAAAAATAAAATAAAATCTGTATAAACAACACCTTTAAATCCACCGAGGGCGCTAAAAATAACTGTAATAAGTCCTGCACCTATTACTGTTTGCCAAGGCTCTAAGCCTAACATAATACCTCCAATTTTTATGGCAGCCAACGTCACTGCAGACATCGTAATTACATTGAAAATAACTCCCAAATAAATAGCTCTAAACTTCCTTAAAAAATTTGCTGGAGCACCTCCATATCTAAACTCATAAAATTCAATATCAGTATTAACATTTGATTTTCTCCATAGTTTTGCATAGACAAAAACAGTTAGTAGGCCTGTTATTAAAAAAGCCCACCATACCCAATTTCCAGACACGCCATTTGTTCGAACGATATCGGTTACTAAATTAGGTGTGTCAGTAGAAAAAGTTGTAGCGACCATAGAGACTCCTAACAACCACCAAGGCATTGTTCTCCCCGAAAGAAAAAATTCGTTAGAACTTTTACTAGATTTTTTTGAAACATAAATTCCAATTGATAGTGTAATTGTGAAAAACAAAATAATCAATACATAATCTAATGTGCTCAATTCTATCATAGCTCTGATGATTAGTTATTATAAAGTTCCACTAAAAAGGGAATAATAACGATTATTATAATGGTTTTTTAAATTAACACAATTATCTCTCATAAAACAAAGAATCCTAAAAAATTATTCTTTTTTATAAAGAATCATATTACTTAAAAGAAAGTTTTTATCAAATTGAAATAATTCTATCATAAAAATCAATTTTTTAATATGTAAGAAAATTTTTGCCCTTAATTTAAAAGAAGTAATTTTGGAAAAAATATTTACATCAGTATGATTAGAATTACCAAAAAGTTTGATTTTGAAGCAGGTCATGCCTTACACGGATACGATGGAAAGTGTAAAAATATACATGGTCACAGTTATAAACTCTTTGTAACAGTTCAAGGAAATCCAATCAATGATCCCTCTCATGTTAAATATGGTATGGTGATTGACTTTTCTGATTTAAAGAAAATTGTAAAAGAAGAAATTGTAGATTTATTTGATCATGCTATTGTTTTTAATAAAAATACGCCACATTTAGAATTGGGAACAATATTAAGTGATAGAGGTCATGATGTAATATTAGTAGACTATCAGCCTACCACCGAAATGATGGTGATTGATTTTGCAAAAAAAATTAGTTCGAGACTTCCGAAAAATATTTCGTTATTTTCAATAAAATTACAAGAAACAGAAAACTCTTTTGCAGAATGGTTTGCTAGCGAAAATTAGTTTATTAAAAAATATCTCTCTAAATTTAAAAATCTATTTTACACATTCTATTTAAAAAAAATCTTTTATGAAAACACTTAAATTTATTTTGTCATTATTAATGTTGGTTACTTTGAATAGTTGTACGGATAACACCAGTGATACACAACTTGATCTGTCAAATGAAAATATTGCTGGTATTTATAATATCTCTAGTTTAAATATTGATACAGAAACAAGCGCTACAACATCAGGTATTACTGTAACCGTCTTAAACACAAGCAGTACTGGTGATACTTTTCAAGTAGAATTTATTTTTAATGAAGATGGAACATATATGCTTTCGGGACAACTTAGAATTGTTTCAACCATTACACCAATTGGCGAAAGTCCTGTGACTGATGAAGAAATTATTGTAGTTAATGACGCCGGAACTTATTCAATAAATGCAACAGATAATACAATAAGCTTTATGACTCAAGATAATGCATTTGTAGAAGGTACTTTTAATGTAAGTGTTTTTAATAATACAACTGTTTCACTCAATCAGCAAGTAGAGGAAACTATGGGGGAATTAAGCTCAGACATTAATATGAATGTTAGCCTAGAAAGGCAATAAAAATAGTTCATATTTTTGAGAATATTTAAAGTTATTTCCCATTATAAGTATTCATCGTATTATTTATCCCATCTGTACCAAATGAAACAATAGCGTTTATTGCTACTGGAATTCTTTCTATAAGCAAACTTTCCTCTTCTTTTGTCCATTGTCCAAGTACAAAATCTACCAGACGCCCTTTAGCGAAATTTCCGCCTACACCAAAACGGAAACGAGTATAGCATTCGGTTTGTAGTTTATCTTCCACATCTTTTAATCCATTATGACCTCCTGCGCTACCTTTTATTTTTATTCTTATGGATCCAAAATCTATATGCACGTCATCGGTAATAATACAAACATTTTCTAATTTTATTTTTTCTTGACTCATCCAATACTTTACGGCTTTACCACTTAAATTCATGTAAGTATTTGGTTTTAATAAAGTAAAAGATTTTCCTTTGTGTTTAAAACGAACAATATCACCTAATTTTTCTGTTTCAAACTTAATTCCTTTATCTTTAGCTAGTGTATCTAAAATTTTAAAACCTATATTATGCCTAGTGTTTTTATAGGGTTCTCCAATATTACCAAGACCAACAATTAAAAATTTCTGCATATCCTCTTGTTTCGTTTCTGATTGTTTTTTAGTAAAGAATTTAAAAATATTCATAGTGTAAAAATAAGAAAATAAAAAGCGCTACATAATGTAACGCTTTTCTGTTTTCTATCCTTTTTAACCAATTCTATTTTTGTGAAATGGAAATGTTTTTATTCGGCTGCAGGAGGTGCTGTCGCTTCTGCTCCTTCTGCTCCTTCTGCTGCTTCTGCTGCTTCTGCTGCTTCTGCTTCAGCTAATTCATCCTCTACAGCGTTACGAGATGTTCTAACTTGAACAACTACTGTATTATCTGGATGCATAAATTTATAATCATCACTAGTTAACTCGGTTATGAATAGTTTATTACCTATTTTTAATTCTGAAATATCAGCAGTTACAAAATCTGGTAATTTAGATGGAAGTGCTTTAATTTTTAATTTACGATTTGTAAAACGTAAAGAACCTCCATTCAAAACTCCAGGAGAAGTTCCTGTAAGTTTTACTGGAATGTTCATCGCTACTTCTTTATCATCAAATAACTGATAGAAATCTATGTGTAAGATTCTGTCTGTTACTGGATGAAATTGAATGTCTTGTAAGATAGCTGAAAATTTATGCCCATCTAATTCAATCATTGCCGTATATACATTTGGAGTGTATACCAGTTTATTAAATGATTTTTCTTCTGCAGAAAAATGAACTGGTTTATCTCCCCCGTATATAACGCAAGGAACCATACCAGCATTACGTAGGGATTTCGTTGCCGATTTACCCACGCTTTCTCTTTTTGATCCTTTGATTGTAATTGATTTCATTACTTTTTTACTTAAAATTTAGTTACATTAAAAATTGGTCACTTATCGATGTATTGTGCTGAACTTTGTTCATAACATCAGCGAATAAGGGCGCGCAAGTTACAACTTTTATTTTAGAAATCTTTCTCTTTAAAGGAATCGTATCAGATACTATTAACTCAGTTAATTTAGAGTTTTGAATCTTATCATAGGCATCTCCAGAAAGGATTGGGTGTGTACAAATAGCACGAACACTTAAAGCTCCTCTATCCATCATCAAATTAGCTGCTCTAGCAAGTGTTCCTCCAGTATCTATCATATCATCAACTAAAATAACATTCTTCCCAGTTACATCACCAATCAACTCCATATGGCCAATAATATTTGCTTTTTTTCGTTGCTTATAACAAATCACAACATCAGACATTAAATATTTAGAATAAGCATATGCTCTTTTAGAGCCTCCCATATCAGGGGATGCAATTGTTAAATTCTCTAATTTTAAATCGTTTATATATGACATAAAAATAGTAGAAGCATACAAATGGTCTACAGGTTTTTCAAAAAATCCTTGAATTTGGTCTGCATGAAGATCCATCGTCATTATTCTAGTGGCACCTGCTGCCTGTAATAAGTTTGCCACTAATTTTGCACCAATGGCAACTCTAGGTTGGTCTTTTCTATCTTGACGAGCCCAACCAAAATAAGGCATTACTGCGGTAATATGTCTTGCAGATGCTCTTTTTGCTGCATCTAACATTAACAACATCTCCATTAAATTATCTGCTGTAGGAAATGTAGATCCGATAATGAAAACCCTTCTTCCTCTAACAGACTCTTCAAAAGCTGGCTGAAACTCTCCATCACTAAACTTTGTAGTTTTAACTTTTCCTAGAGGAAACCCATATTCTTTTGCGATTTTTTCAGCTAATACCATGCTTTGTGAGCACCCAAATAGCTTTGGAGATAATTGTTTTTTAGACATTTTTGATGTTGTGTTAATTACCTAGGGGATTGATATAAAACAAAAGTAAAATTATTTAACGAGTTTTAACGATTAAATCACACAATCGTAAAATATTTTTTAGATTTGCAAAAAAGTACTATTTGTAGTAAGCTCGAGTGGCGGAATTGGTAGACGCGCTGGATTCAAAATCCAGTTTTTTCGGAAGTGTGGGTTCGATTCCCACCTCGAGTACACAACGGGATAAATCTTCTTTTTTAGATTTATCCCTTTTTTTATTTTTTCGATTTACTCTGTTAAAATGGGCTATTTTGTGCAAAATGGGGTTAATATCAGCGGTTCGAACTTTTTTATTTTCAAATTGAAATTTTTTGGGAAATATCGAACCAATTAGCCTTCTTTTGTTGTCTAAATCACTTTTAATATATTGATTTTCAACACTTTCAAGTCCTTTTAGACCATTTTTATACAACTGAAAAACTTCTTGTTTTTTCTCCAACTGTTTTTGCTCTAAAACATTAATTTTAAATTCATATATTTATTTATATATTTATTATTCTACAAAACCAAACTAGCATAACAATTCAAAAAAATATCAAATGAAAAAAACAATTACCCTTTTAGCAATTTTGTTTGCTGTAAATGTATTTGCAACAGACCGCTTTGTAGACTCTAACCTTTCTCAAGGTAATGGGACTACTTTATTTACAACAATTACGTCTGCAGTTGCGGCAGCCGTTAATGGAGACCGCATTATTATAGTACCCTCTACTTATAACGAAGCAGAGCTAACAATTGATAAATCCATACAAGTTATTCCACAAACAGCAGGAACAACAATAAATTTTAATGCCAATATTATTGTAAGTGGATTTGCCGGTATGAATCTTCAAATCATTGGGTTTAATCTTGGTAATTATACAATTACTTCAAATAATAATAGTTCAATCAATAATAGAGCTCAAATAAAAATAATTGATTCCAATGCTCGTAGGATATCTTTGAATCACGATGGGTATAAACTTAATCTTATTAATTGTACTATTTCTGAGGATATTACATTTCGTTTTGGTTCTGTTGTTAAATGCAGTACTAACAACTTGTTTTTGAATGATGAAATTGGCTCAACTCTTGAGAACGATTACACACTCATAGCAGCAAATGTTGTTTCTTCCGAAACACAGCTACTAACCGATAATACAATCTATAAAGTAGTGAATAACAACTTAAAGCATCTTAGAGTTCAAAAATGGAGTCTTGACGTTTCAAAAAGAAATGAAATTAGTAACAACAATTTTGCAAACCAATGTGAGATTAACTTTGCCATATTAGATGAATCTACAGGTATTTCGTCAGGGGACTATTCAGGAACAGGGGAATCAATATTTTCTCATAAGAGAATTTCAAATTACAACTTTTCCTTCAACAATAATTTATTTTTAGGTACTGTTTACTATAGTACTTTTAACCAAAATGCCAGTTTAAGTTTTTTAAATTTTAACGGAAGAATGAATTCATTATTTTATGGTGAAAATTATTATACCACTCTTAATAATGGCAGTGAAAATTTTTTCTATTCTACTTCAGAAAGCTGTTGGCCTAATACTTATTCGGATGGTTTTTTTGAATTTGAACACAATGGTTTTTTAAACCCAACTTTGACCAATTCGCAACTCCTTAATTATTCTAACACTTCTGGTGGCACTAACCAAATTGATGGTGGGTCACCAAACCATAGATATTATGACATAGACTTAACAGTCAATGACAGAGGTGTTAATGGTGGTCCATACTCACAACTTAACTATAATGCATCTAATCCTAATAATAGCCGTGCTTTTATTTTTGACTTAGACATGCCTGTTGATTTATTTCCAGGTCAAGATGTTGAGATAAAGGCTAAAGGCTATCACTCAAATTAAGTTGTGATTATGAAAAATTTTTTAATACTATTTTTATTTAGTCAATTTATTTGGGCCCAGCAATACAATGTAACCGAAGCGGAGTATTTCTGGGGGCAAATAGACCCAGGATTTGGACTAGGGGCTTCACTTAGCGCTACAGATGGCACTTTTAATTCAGCAGTTGAGGGAGTAATTGCTAATTATAATGTAACCCAGGCAGAATACGGTTCAATACTTTTTAATATCAGGGTTAAAGATGCCGATAATAATTGGGGACCAACCTTTAAAAAAGTGGTTTTTATTGGTGGGGTAACCAATACACCACAACAAGTCACCCTAACGGCTTTTGAATATTACTTTGGCAATTTTGACCCTGGAGAAGGTAACGGAACACAAATTGTGGCGTTTGATGAGGCTCTAGATAGTGCTGTTGAGGAAGTATTTAGAAATCAGGCAACTTGGGATGTAGCATCTGGACCAATTTTATTTAATATCAGGGCGAAAGATGCCGATGGCAATTGGGGACCTGTGTTTAAAAAAACCATCTTTCCTTATGGAGCGAACCCAAGCGCTCAATTAATAGCAGAAGGAGATTCTATAGAAATTTGTCCCGGCTCAACCGTGACCTTAACATATAATGGACCTTTTGGTTACACTCCCACTTGGTTTGATGGTTCGCAAGAGAACACAATAACTTTCACGCCTACTGAAGAAGGTTCTGTAACTTGTAGTGCCACATTGGATGGCAGCACCTATACAGATTCAATAAATATCGTATTTAAACCCCAACCTGATACGACTATTTCTCCATCTGGAACGGTTTTGGTTTGCGCTTCAAGTAATTTTACCTTGGACGCCCCTGTGGATATAAACTATAGTTACCAATGGTATTTGAATGATAGTGAAATAACAAGTGCCACAAACGCTTCATATTTACCAACCGCTTTTGGTTCTTATACTGTTGAAATTACAGATTCCGCCACGGGTTGTAGTAAAGTTTCAGAACCCACAGTGCTAACATCTACTTTTGCAATTGATCCTAGTGGGACAAACGACTTTTGTCAAGAGCAAGTTTTAACAGTGCCTTTAGGTTCCTCTAATACTTACCAATGGCAAAAAGATGGAAACGATATTAGTGGTGCGAACTCAAATACATATTCAGCAACTGAATCGGGCATTTACACTTGTGTTATTACCAACGCTAGTTGTAATTTTACAACTACAGCAACAAATCTTAATTTAACATCACCAATTCCGACTGGAGATATTAACCAGTCTTTCAATAATGGTGATACCCTCGATGATTTAATCGTAACGGGAACAAACCTTCAATGGTATGCTAATAGTTCTGACACAAATCCAGTACCTTTATCAACTGCTTTAGTAAACGGAACCACATACTATGTAAGCCAAACAGTTAATGGTTGCGAAAGTGAAAAATTGGCGATTACCGTAACGGGGACACTAGATATTGATGATGTCGAATTAAAAGATTTTAGTTTAAATCCTAATCCAACAAAAGACAAATTGTATTTCAATTCATCATATATTATAAATAGAATTAGAATTTACAATACTGTAGGGCAATTATTAGGTGATTACTTATTAAATGATAATGATGGTGAAATTAACCTCAGCAAACTTGAAAATGGTATTTATTTCATCAAAGTAAATGACCAGTTAAAAAGTTATTCAGTAATCAAGAATTAGATAAAAAGCCCCTTAACGGGGGTTTTTTTTGAATTTTATGCATAATTTTTAGAAGTTCCTATAAATTTCATTGGCTAAAAAACTTAAAGGTTTTGAGTTGCTAATTTTTTGAATAACTCGATGCTTTGTTTCGAAAATAGCTCAATTGGGTGTACAAATTATCCCCAAGAATAATCTATTTTTGGGGATATATTTTTTATCCTCATATTCAAATAATTAACCAATGAAAAAAACACTTTTAATAGCTTTAACAATTATGATCATTGCTTGTAGTGATAATGATAATTACAACAACGATAACAATTCAGAAAATCCATTTAGTGGAGAATGGTCTGGAGTCTATAATGAAACAATTGATGAAGACGGAATAAGTTCAGGAACATGGCAAGGAACAGTTATTCAGAACAACTTTAGTGGTGAGTATATGAGCTCGGAAAGTAACGAAACCAATGCTTATTCAGGTCTTGTTTCGGCTGATGGAGATACATCATTTACGTTAGGAAGTACGACAGACGGTGCTATTTTTAGCGGTGTTATGTATGGAAATGAAGCTTCTGGAGTTTTTGTTAATAATTCCTCTACTCCTCCAGATTATGGTACTTGGAAGGGTACTAAAACAATTCCAGATAACAACTATGTGTTTAATGAATTTGTTGGGACATGGCGTTTACTCTCTGAATCACAAGATGGTTTTGATTTATTTTTATCGGAGTGTCAACTTAAATCCACTATAGTTGTTTCTCCAACACTTCTTCTTATAAATGACTTCAATGACGATTCATCTTGCGGATTTGACATGTGCAGTATCAATAGCTTAGAAACATGGAATATTTTATATGATTCTGGCTCTACTGCAATAATTAGTCAAACAAATGATATAAACTTTTGTGGAGGAGAGATTAATGATACAGACACTAACTTACAACTAACAATCAATTTTCAAGTTATTGGAAATAGAATAAATGTCAGTTACGATTTCCCAAGCTCTAATGGCTCAATCTTGTTTGTTCAGAAAACTTACCAAAGAATTTAAAAAACGATAAAGTTAAAATTAACGTATTAGGCCTTAATCAAAGCACTTCCTGAAATCTCTCAATTTCTCTAAATATTTCAATAAATAGTTAGGAAATTGGACTATGTCTTTGTACTCAATCAAATATTTAGGTAGTACTTCTGTAAACAAAATAAAAGTTATTTCCCTTGTTGGATCGGGGTTGTATCGGGCATTAATTTATTTAGAATTGTATAAACAGGGCAGAATTTTGTAAGTGGACTTAAAATTTGAAGAACAGCGACACCCACAGCTATATAAATCCAACTTATTCCAAACTGACTTGCAAGTACTATAGATCCTATATTTAAAAACCCTACAATACCGTCATGAACCCTTACCTTTATAATATCTCTTTTGTTTTCCATGTTCTTAATATTTTTAGATGATTAGTAATTCAAATATAAGTTTTTTTGATTGTATTATAAAAGTACTATTGTTTTATAATTTATTTACATTCTTTATTTCTTGTATATCCAAAGTGTGCAATTTTCCATGCATCATCATCTTTTACCAAATAAAACAAATCTACACCACAATGAGAAAAAGAGCCATTTAAATAAAAATCATATGGTGCCCATACTGAAGCTATATTCCCATCTGTTATAACATTTGCATCCCAATATCGCTCTCTGAAATCTTCTTTTTTATTTGGGTCCATTCTATTAGCAATAGAACTGTCATTGTCTATTACAATAGTTGATCTAATAGAATCATTATCAATATTTGTTACAATTCTATTAATTCCTTTATATAGAATTTTATTAAAAATCTCTTTGTCTTTTGAATTAACTGCTTGCATAAATTGATCAATGACTTTAAGAATTTTTATTTTTTCATGTCCATTAGAGATTCTTCCAAATGGAGCTTCAAAATAATTCACTGGTGGATTTATAGAAATCGATTGGGCGACAAAAAAACTGATTTTAAGAAGAAATATAACTAATAAAAGTTTTTTCATAGTGCTTTTTTTTGATGAAATTATTGAGTTAAAATTAGGCTTATCTTCAGAATTCAAATAATTTTAAATAATAAGCCCTCAAAAGAATTGATTCTATTTTTACACCCTGCAATTTCGTTAAGAATTATCTTTATTTAATGGACTTCCTTTATTTTTTGGAATTCTGACTTGGATAATTCTCTTCTTTTTGTTTCCGTGAAGAGTAGATAATATTCCATATGGTAAAACCCATATATGTTGCAAATATAATTGCTCCTACTATAAAAAATCCTATACTCATGTGGTTCTTCTTTGTCTAATTGCTATCGCAAATAATAAAATTGTTCCTGGCCAATGAGCAGAATATTGAGCCTCGTCCGTCATTCCCATTAATCCATATCCAACTGAATATAATAAACAAAAGAATGCTAAAATAATAGGATACCACTTTGAAATAAAATTTTTCATTTTTTATATTTTTTATTTTTATTGATTTAATTTACTAACTAAGATACAAATTTGGTGGAAGTATCACTCAAAATTTATTTGTTTTTAAAATTTTCATGGATTTATAATAATTGTATATATAAGCGTGTTTTATATCTTTGGTAAATAAAATATTTCTATGGATGGATTAATATTGTATTTTAAACTAGGTCTAAGTCATGTTCTTAATCTTGCTGCTTACGACCACATTTTATTTCTAATTGTACTCACTGTTATTTTCAACTTTCGACAATGGAAAAAAGTACTGTGGTTACTTACTTTTTTTACAATTGGCCACACTCTAACTTTAGCTTTAGCCGCGTTTGATATAATAAGTCTTAGAGTAAATGTTGTAGAGTTTTTGATTCCTGTAACTATTTGTTTTACAGGACTTTTCAATATTTTGAAGGCAACAGATGCGTCACTTGGTAAAGTAAAACTAACATTATTTTTTGCGCTATCTTTTGGACTAGTTCACGGTCTCGGTTTTTCAAATTATTTTAAAATAATGATTGGAAAAGAAGAAGACAAGATTTTACCTTTGTTAGAGTTTGCATTGGGAATTGAATTGGCTCAGATAATTATTGTTTTTTGTGTTTTAGTTTTTGGAATGCTTTTGCAAAATTTATTTAAGGTTTCCAAAAGAGATTGGATATTAGTCTGTTCTGCCCTTGTAATTGGAATTACAATACCCATGATAATAAACAGGATATTTTGGTAAATAATTAACGTGTGAATTTTTAAAATCTGATTACTTTTAACCTTTCATGGATTCTAAACAACACAAATACGACATAGCTTATTTAAAAATGGCATTAGAGTGGGCTAAACTATCTCATTGTAAACGAAAACAAGTTGGGGCTCTTATTGTTAAAAATCGGATGATTATTTCTGATGGTTTCAATGGAACTCCATCAGGTTTCGATAACTGTTGTGAAGATGATAATGGTATTACAAAATGGGAGGTGTTACATGCAGAGGCCAACGCTATTTTAAAAGTAGCTTCCTCTACACAATCTGCTGCTGGATCTACATTATATATTACTTTATCTCCATGTCAACAATGTAGTAAGCTTATTCATCAAGCAGGAATTAAACGCGTAGTGTATTGTAAAAGCTATAAAGATACTTCAGGTATAAAATTTTTAGAAAAAGCAGGTGTTGAAACTCAATATTTACCCATAAATGACTAAAAATAATTTCCCTATTTACTTATCAATAGCAACTGTTTTAGGTATTTTAATTGGTGTCTTTTTTAACGGTTCTAGCAACGGACTACTCATAGGATCTAACTCCAAAAATGAGGCTAAAATTAGACGATTAATGGATTATATTGATCAGAACTATTTAGACACCATCAATACAACTAACTTACTGGATGAAGCAATTACTCAAATGGTTCGTAAATTAGATCCTCACTCTGTTTATATCCCTAAAGAAAACTTGCAAGATATACAGGATAGAATGCAAGGTAAATTTGTCGGTATTGGAATTCAATTTAGAATTATTAACGATTCTGTAACTGTTATTGAACCTATAAAAGGTGGTCCTAGTGTTAAAGCTGGTATAAAGGCTGGTGACAGAATCATTGCCGCAGACAAGGATATATTATCAGGTAAACAACTAAATATTAATGATATTCCTAACTACCTTAAAGGAAGGGCAAATACAGACGTAACACTACAAATCTACAGGAAGGCAACAGATTCATTATTTAAGATCAAAATTACTCGTGGTGATGTAAATATTAAAAGTGTAGACCTTTCTTACATGTTAAACGATCATATAGGTTATATAAAATTAGATCGATTTGCAAGAAATACCTACAGAGAATTCATTGCTGCGCTTGAAGAACTTAGTAAATTAGGAATGAATGACTTGGTACTAGATTTGAGAAATAACGGTGGAGGATTTATTGATATAGCAACTAGTATTGTGGATGAATTTTTGGAAGAAGATGCTCTAATTGTTTTTACCAAAAATAATAAAGGAAAAATTGAAGAATATTTTGCAACAAAAGATGGTGCTTTTGAAACCGGGAAATTATATGTTTTAATAGATGAAAATTCTGCATCAGCATCAGAAATTGTAGCAGGTGCTTTGCAAGACAATGATAAGGGAACTATTATCGGAAGACGTTCTTTTGGAAAAGGTTTGGTTCAAGTAGAAATGGGCTTAGGTGACGGTTCTGCCGTCCGTTTAACAACTGCAAAGTATTTTACGCCAACAGGAAGGTCTATTCAAAAGCCATACACAAAAAATGGTGATACAAATTACTATAATGATTACCAAAAAAGAGTTTTAAGTGGTGAATTACTCTATAAAGATAGTATACAGGTTACAGATTCTTTAAGCTATAAAACCCCAAAAGGCAAAATAGTATATGGAGGCGGCGGAATTATCCCGGATATTTTTGTGTCGATAGATACATCGGCTTTCGTAAGTAACTTTTACTATAGAACAATCTCTAATTTTTCTTTTGACTATGTAGACAAAAACAGAAAAGAATTAATTAAAAATTGGCCTATAAAGCTCTATCTTTCAAATTTTGATAATGATAATCGTGTTTTTGATTCGTATCTATCTGAAATTAAAAAAATAAGTATTCCTTCTTTTCAAACCAAAGAAAAAATTCAAGCATACCTAAAAGCTACAATTGCTAGAGAACTTTATGGAGATATTGGATTTTATCAAATTATTCATAAAGATGATAAAATGCTTCAAAAAGTTTTAGAATTGGATGCTAACAAAGAATAGTGTTTCTTTGTAACACATGATTACAATAACTACTTCTGAGAATAAAAAAATATATTTTGCTTCTGATCAACATTTGGGAGCACCATCAGCTAAGGCTAGTTTGCCGCGTGAAAAAAAATTTGTTGCTTGGTTAGATGAAATTAAAAATGATGCTGGAACTATCTTTTTATTAGGAGATTTATTTGATTTTTGGTTTGAATATAAAACCGTAGTTCCTAAAGGGTTTGTTAGGGTATTAGGAAAGCTTGCTGAATTGAAGGACAAAGGGATTGATATCTATTTCTTTGTAGGGAATCATGATTTATGGATGCGAGATTATTTTCAGAATGAATTAGAAATTCCTGTCTTTCATAAACCTCAAGAATTTATCTTAAACGACAAAAAATTCTTAATTGGACATGGTGATGGTTTGGGGCCAAATGATTATGGGTATAAACGAATGAAAAAAATATTTACATTCCCCTTTTTTAAATGGCTATTTAGATGGCTTCATCCAGATATAGGTGTAAAATTAGGACACTATTTCTCCTTACAAAATAAACTAATTTCTGGTGATGAAGATGCGCAGTTTTTGGGAGAAGAAAATGAGTGGTTAGCACAATACTGTAGAAAAAAACTGAAAGACAAACACTATGATTTTTTTATTTTTGGACATAGGCATCTACCATTAGAAATAAATCTTAATTCTCAAAGCAAGTACATCAACCTTGGAGATTGGATTCAATATTTTACATACGGAGAGTTTATGAAAACCTTTAAACTGAAAGAGTTTTAACTAATTTCTCTTATGAATTTTATAAGTTGTTGAACTCCGTTGTAAATACTCAAACAATTTTCTTTAATAAAATTTTCATCTATATTAGTTTCTTTACGAACTAGTTTCATTAACCTTTCTCCATCAAAATCGACAAAGGCTAGCCTAAAAAATAACTCTGTAGATTTAAATCCAAAATCAGAACCTGGTAACAAAGCAATATTAAAATTTTCTAATAAATAATGAGCTAATTCAGTACTTGTGTTTATCTGTAAAGAATTAATCTTATTTTTAAATATTTCGAAACCAATCATCATATAAAAAGCACCTTGTGGTTTTGTACATTGAATGTTATTTGTTGAAAGCTTTGAAAAAATATAAGATGCTATTTGGTTAAGAATAAAAACAGATTTGGTAACATAGGCTTTTAAATTGGCGCCATATTCATAGGCTGTTATAGCAGCAAATTGAACTGGTGAAGAAACACAACTAAAAGTCTCACTAAATAAAGAACTATACACAATAGATAAATGCTCAAACTCTTTTGGAATTGACATAAATCCTAGGCGATATCCTCCAGCAGAAAAAACTTTACTTAAACCTCCAAACAAAATTGTTCCTTCTGAGTAATAATTAGAAATACTGGGTGAAAATTCATTTTTAAAATTTATTTGAGAATAAATTTCATCTGAAAGTACAATCACCTGATACTTTCTACAAACCTCCGCTAAAGATTTATACTCATCATCTGAATATACCGCACCTGTTGGATTATTTGGTGAGTTTAGTACAAGAATATATTCTTTACCTTTATGAGTGCTTAAAAATGTATCTAAAGAGTTTGCTTTAAGTTTAAAATTATCTTCTAATTTTGTTTCTAAAACACTATAACTAGCCCCTTTAGATTTAATTTGAGGGATATAACTAACCCAACTCCCTTTCGGAATTAAAAAGTGTCCTTCAAATATTAAAACCGATTGATACAATAATTCTTTACTTCCAGGGCCAATAAAAATTAATTCTGATTCTCTATCTATTCCTTGGTTTTCTCGAAGAAATTTAGATAACTGGTCTCTTAAATCTTGTAACCCTTTTACGGACAAATAATGATTATTAGCAGCGTTATTCTTCAATTCATTTGTAATATCTTTATAGATTGGGAAAGGTGACTGTCCAAAACCAAAATGAGTCGTCTTATATCCTTTTTTACGAAGTTCTTTCACCTTTTCATTAATTAAAAGAGTTGATGAAGGCTTTAATTTCAGTATGTTTTTGTTTATTTTCACAAATGAAAGATAAAAAAAAAGAGACCAATATTGGTCTCTTTTTTTTATTTAAAAATTTAAAGCTTTTTAAGAAGGGTCTTCTTCAAAAAAGGTATAGTTAGTTCCACTTTTAGTAAACCATAAATTCCAAGAGTTTCCATCAACAGTTCCTGTAAAAGTTTCAGTTCCTTGAACTGTAGTAACTGTAAATGTATAAGCTTGGTTTGTAGAGCCATTTGTCCAAATCCATAATGAATAATTTCCATCGACTAAAACAGAAGATACTGTTTCAGAATTCCCAGAACCTGCACTAGCATCTAGAGTAATACCCGCCCAACCCCAAAAAGGAGTCATAACATCTAAATCTAAATCTAAATCTGCTCCAGAGTCCCAAGTCATTGTCGCAAGGAATGTAGACTCTCTCATAATTTTTACAGTTTTATTTCCCTCTAGACTAGGCATAAACCTTCTTGCTTGAGAATTCACCACTATGAAGTCCATTAAATCAACCTCATGAACAGCGTCAGTAGGGTCAAAATCTATAGAAATGATTATAGAACTATCTCCTGTATTACCAGAAGAAATTATAGCATCTCCTCCATCTAAAGAATATTCAATAGACGAATAACTAGGTAATTCATCTGAAATATTAACAACTAAATCATAACTTGTAGCAAAATCTGAAATAAAGATTATTTCATTTTGATCATCAAGCGATGCTGTAATCGATTTTTGTGGTAATACCATTTCCTGATCGTCGTCATCTACATTACATCCAATGAAAGTAAAGACAGACAATAATACAATACTAAATTTATATATATTTTTCATTTTTTTTATAATTGAGTTATTCTATATCCTACTTGTGCACCAAAATTTGCTTTAGTTAAAGTGAACTGAAATGAATCTTGTGTTATAGTAGCATCTTCAAAAGTTTCTACTCTACCTCCAGGAAAAGTAAAAGTTACATCGTAATCAGCTGGATAATCAAAATTCCATTCATACATATAAAGGCTAAAAACTCCTTCTTCAGTTGTTGGAAGTGTTACTATTTCAGTTGATGTTATACCCTGACTATCGTCTAATATAGTTCCTTGTAAATCTTGATCTCCTGTGATCAAAAATATATCTAAATCCTTGAAAAAATCATCCCAAGTAACTCTAATTTCAACGGGGCCAGGAGGTGTTGTAAAGTCTGGCTCTGAATCAATTACACTTATTTCCCTTGATAATTCTCCTGGTGTTAAATAGTAATCATAAGAACCTGCATATTCTATATTTAAAATTTCAAATGTGTATACTTCAGCTATAAAGCCTTCTGCTACATCATCATTTGAAAAACTTATTTGAATATCTACAGAAGATTCGTCTGCTGGAATAACTACAGTTTGCGGATATGCCACTCCTTCTGGTGAACCATCAGAAGAAGACATTCCAAAAGTTACTGAAATATCCAAACCTAATGGATTTACATTAGTTCCAATAGTAAAATCTAAAGCTGGTCCTCCGGATTCTATGACTAGCGATTCATAGTTAGAATCAACAAATCCAACATTTACTTCACTTGTAGGGGTAAGCTCCCCTGGGTTTGTTACACTATCTACATCATCCTGACCACACGAAACTAATAGCATGATGGAAAAAAGTAATAGCGATAAATATTTAATATTTTTCATGTTTTATAATTAGAATGTTATAATTTAAATTTTAATCTTGCAAATACAGTCCTTCCGTTAATTCCAAATTGAGAAGTAACACGTGGATAAATAAAATTATTACCACTTGTTAGATTTGCCGTTGGTGTTGCTGGCGATTTATCTGGGTAGATGTCAAAAATATTACTAGACCCAACAGTCAAAGTCATATTTTCTGAAACATCATATCCAAAAGAAAGGTCGGTAATAACTTTTTCTGAAAACACTGGGTGAATTCGCTCAGTTGGAATTATTGGAGATATTGTTGTATCTGGATTAGTTACTGCTCCAAAAAATGAATTTCTTAAGAATAATTTCCATTTGTCTGCTTGTAAAATATGTCCAAGATTTGCTTTAAATCTAGGAGTTGCTTTTTCTAAGAAATAAGATTCTCTTTCTCCAAAATAAGTTCCAATTTGATCAGCTAATTCTGGTGAAGCATTAATTTCATCTACTCTTTGTGTATAAGCAAATGTTACAGCTAAATCACTAGATAAAGTTAATTCACCTACATTTCCTTTGTGAGAAACTACAACATCGAAACCTCTAGTTTCTGTGTCAATAGCATTTGAAAAGAAACGAGCTGATTCAGCATCAGTAATAATTCCGCTAGGAATATCAAAGTTCCCCGTTAAAACAACTCTATCATCAATTCCAGTAAAGAATGCATCAGCTGTTAATGTTAGATTTGCATCAGGTATTTTAGCTGTAACACCAAAACTTGCACTAAAGGATTCTTCTTGTTTTAATTGTGGAATTCCTAAAGCACCTGCTATTTGACTGTCATTTGAGAATGTTCCAACTTCGTAAGGGACTCCTGAAATAAAATTCGTACTAATTGTATTAAAGTTTAACTGAGCTAAAGAAGGCGCTCTGAAACCTGTACTGGCAGCAGCTCTAAGATTAACGTTGTCGCTTAATCTAACAATTCCTGCTAATTTCCAATTGAAAGTAGACCCAAAATCACTGTAGTTTTCGTACCTAACTGCTCCTGAAAGGAATAGACTCTCGTTTACATCTAATTCTAAATCCCCATAAAAAGCATAACTGTTTCTAGTTGCATTTCTTTCATTAGCTGGTCTAAAACCAGGGAAAACTTGAATTCCTCCTGGTCTAGATCGTCCAAAGAAATCAGTAACTTGTGTTGTAGCATCTCCATTCCAAATCTCACCATTTATATCATAAGTAGCCCAAGACTCTTCTTGACCCGCAATAATATCATACATTTCTAATCGGTATTCTGAACCAACAGCTACGTTTAACCCTGACATCACATCATCGTAGAATTTTGTTAAATCTACATTGGTAGTGTTCTGAGTAAAAGAAAATCCACCAGCATACACCTCAAGAGGAGATGATTGCTGTAAACTTGCATTACTTGAGTTCCCAATATTAAAATCAAAAGAATTTTTTCCATAGGTATTACTAAAATCAATATCCCATTCACCTTGCTTCCCTTTGATTCCGACAGCTATAGATTCGTCATTTACAATTGAATTTATTTCTGGCAACATCCCAGCTGGATATAACCCTGTAAAGGCTCTTGATTGAGCTGGTCTTCTGTAAAAACCTGCTGCATTCCCTTTTCTGTGGCTTATCCCTCCAAAAGCATAAAAACTAAAGTTGTCATTAATTGAAAATTCCATGTTAGCCATGAATTTTCCATTTCTCAATCTAGACTGACCAACTCTCATACTAAAGTCTTGTCTTGTAAGTCCTCTAGTTACAAGTTCCTCTTCTGAGGTATTGAAGTTTAATAAACCTCTAATTTGGTCGATTGAAGTGGCTTGATTGATTTGATTCTTTAATGAAAAAGGAAAATACGTTACCCCTTGAGCATATGTTTGAATTTGCCCTAATGAATATTGTGTAATATCTGAACCTGCACCACTATTTAAACCTATCCACTCTACAGAATTACTTCCATCAAAAATTTGTCCTGAGAATCCTTCTGCTCCTGCTCTAAAAGAAGGTGCTCTGGTTGATACAGACCCTGTAAAGTTTATAAAACCTCCATTATCATCTAAAGGGATTCCATAGTTAACATCAAATTGAAAGTTCTCTCCATCCATTCCACCACTTTGGTTGTTGGTTTCTTCACCCCAATTGCTGCCTTGATTTACTTGGAATTCTAGTCCTTCACTACTTTTAAGTACAATATTTATTACACCAGCAATAGCATCACTACCATATTGAGCTGAGGCTCCATCTTTTAAAATTTCAATCCTTTTAATTGAAAAAGACGGAATCGTGTTCATGTCTGTTCCGACACTACCTCTACCAACAGTACTATTCACATTTACTAGTGAAGTATTGTGCCTTCTCTTTCCATTTACCAAAACTAACACTTGATCTGGACCTAAGCCTCTAAGGGCTGCTGGGTCAATATGGTCTGTTCCATCAGAAATAGTTTGTGAAGTCGACGTAAAAGAAGGTGCTACGTAATTTAAAATATCATTTACAGAAACTTGAGGCCCTGCACTTAAAAGTTCAGTTACGTCAATTACATCAACAGGCACTGGTGTGTTTGCCACAGTTCTGTTTTTATTTCTAGATCCTACCAATACTACTTCGTCTAAGGCAAGATTGTCTTCTTGTAAAACAATCATTAAGTAACTAGCATCAGTTATATTCTTTTCAACAGTTTTGAATCCTAAAGAGGATACTGAAATTGTTGTCGGTAATTTTTCAACATCTAATGAAAATTCTCCATTTTCATCAGTTGTGGTACCGTTAGTGGTTCCTTTTTCTACGACATTCATAAACGATAACGCTTCTCCGCTATTATCAGCTACTTTTCCCTTAACTGTTTGAGCATTTATACTAACTGCCCCAACAAATAAAAACACAACCGTAAAAAAATTTAAAAAGTCTTTTTGATTCATATAATTGTTATTGATTGATAATAAACGCAAATGTTGCTTTTTTTTTCGTCAAAAACAAAAAATTTTAACTTAATATTAAGATATTGTAACATTTAAGTAATAGAATACCCATTTTAAAACCCTTGATTAAAACAAAATCAGCCCAATCTATCTTTAACCAATTTTTAACAATGATAAAAAATCGAATAGTGTAGATTTGTTTTTCAAATTTTAAACTCTCAAAACATAGTATACAATGGACGTAGACGTTAGAGCAATTAATGAAAAAATAGAGCGAGAAAGTGCTTTTGTAGATCTACTTACTTCAGAAATGAATAAAGTTATTATAGGGCAAAAAGAAATGATAGAAAGGCTTCTTATTGGACTGCTAGGGAATGGTCATATTTTACTTGAAGGAGTCCCTGGATTAGCCAAAACTTTAGCTATAAACACCCTTTCAAGAGCTGTTCAAGGCTCTTTCAGCAGAATTCAATTTACCCCTGATTTGCTTCCTGCCGATGTAGTAGGTACTATGATTTATAATATGAAAGACAATGATTTTTCAATAAAAAAAGGACCAATCTTTGCAAATTTTGTATTAGCAGACGAAATTAATAGAGCTCCTGCCAAAGTACAATCTGCCCTTTTAGAGGCAATGCAAGAACGGCAAATTACAATTGGAGATACAACTTTCAAACTTGATCAACCCTTCTTAGTAATGGCTACTCAAAATCCTGTTGAACAAGAAGGGACATATCCTTTACCTGAGGCTCAAGTTGACCGTTTTATGCTTAAAACTGTAATTGAATATCCAAAATTAAGCGATGAACAAACTATCATGAAACAAAATTTAAACGATAGTTTTGGAACGGTAAATCCAGTTGTATCTATTGATCAAATTTTAAAAGCAAGAGAAACTGCAAATGAAGTTTACATGGATGAAAAAATAGAAAAATACATTCTAGATATCATTTTTGCAACTAGATTTCCGGAGCGTTACAATCTTTCTAAACTTAAACCATTGATTAGCTTTGGAGCTTCTCCTAGGGGGAGTATTAATTTAGCTAAAGCATCTAAATGTTACGCTTTCATAAAAAGAAGAGGATATGTAATCCCTGAGGATGTAAGAGCAATTGTATATGACGTATTGCGTCACAGAATTGGAATTACCTATGAAGCTGAAGCCGAAAATATTTCATCCGTAGATATTATAAACTCTATCATCAATGAGATAGAAGTGCCTTAAAATAACTCTTCATAAATCATAAATTAATTTCATTCAAAAAACGAGTAATTAAATCTCATCAAAAATTAGAAAAGATGATTAAAACTCAAAGAAAAAATTAAATGATATTGTTTAGTTAACTTATAGAATAGACTACTTAAAGCATGGATACTAAAGAAATTCTAAAAAAAGTACGAAAGATCGAGGTGAAGACAAGGCGGTTGTCTGATCACATTTTTGGCGGTGAGTACCATTCTAGCTTTAAGGGAAGAGGAATGGCTTTTTCTGAAGTAAGAGCATACCAATTTGGTGATGATGTTAGAGCTATTGACTGGAATGTAACTGCCCGTTATAATGAGCCTTACATAAAAGTTTTTGAAGAAGAAAGGGAGTTGACCATGATGCTTATGGTAGATGTATCTGGGTCTGAGCATTTCGGAACTACGGAGCAATTTAAAAAGGATACCGTTACTGAAATTGCTGCTACTCTTGCGTTTTCTGCAATTCAAAACAATGATAAAGTTGGTCTTATCCTTTTTTCAAATCAAATAGAATTATTTATTCCTCCAAAAAAAGGGAAAAGTCATGTATTGAGAATTATTCGTGAATTGATTGAGTTTAGTCCAAAAAATAAAACAACTGATATTGCTGAAGCTTTCAAATTTCTTTCCAATGTAATGAAAAAGAAAGCCATTGTTTTTATGTTGTCTGACTTCATGGATGATGATTATGAAAGAACCCTAAAAATTGTTGGCAATAAACATGACATAACGGGCATACGTGTCTATGACAAATATGACGAAGAAATCCCAAACTTAGGAATGGTTCCAATGATAGATGCTGAAACAAATTCAGTTCAATTAATAAATACAGCATCAAAAACTGTTAGAAAGAGATACAAATCAAACGCATTGCAATTATCTGATTATTTCACAAATACCTTTAAAAAAAGTGGTGCTGGAACAATCAATACAAGAGTTGACGAAAGTTATGTAAAAAAATTATTAGGATATTTTAAAAACAAAGGGAGATAATAAAAATGAAAGCAAAAATTCTCTTATTTCTTTTCTTAATTAGTACAGGTGTTTTTTCTCAAACAGTAACTGTCAAAACAGATACCACAAACATCAGAATTGGGGAACAATTCCAATTTAAAATTTATACCAATGACACCGCCAATGTTATCTTTCCTGAAAAAATAGAAAATTTAAAAAATTTAGAAGTTGTAAAAACTCTAAAAATTGACACTTTAAAAAATACTCTGAGTAAAAAATACTTAATAACTGGGTTTGACAGTGGAGCATTCTACATCCCATCGCAACAGGTTTTTATCAAAAACAGAGCATTCCTTACAGATTCTATATTAATCAATGTTGCTACAATAGCAGTGGATACAACGAAACAAAAACTATTTCCAATAAAAGCGATACAAAGCGAGCCACTTATCTATGATGACTATAAACCCTATATATTATGGGCTATTCTAATTATATTACTCATCCTAGCCATTATATATTATTTTATTAAACGTAAAAAACCACCAACAATCGAGGAAGAAATTATTTCAGATTTACCGCCTTTCGAAGAGGCAATAGAGAGACTTAAAAAATTAGATAATAAATTATTATGGCAGAATAATGAGATAAAAAAATACTACAGTGAACTCACAGAAATTGTTCGTGACTATATAGAAAAAGAGTTAAAAGTTCCAGCATTAGAAATTACAACTCATGAACTAATTGAAATACTTTCTGATTTTAATGAAACAAAAGCAATTGAGACAAGCAAAGAGACTATTAAAAAATTAAATGCTTTACTCAATGAAGCTGACTTAGTCAAATTTGCAAAGTCAACACCGCTCTCCCATGAAATTGAAGAGGATAGAAAAGATGCAGAAAACGTTTTAAATAATCTACAGCCATTGCCACTAACAGATGAAACTAAAGCAGATGAATTGGAGTAATTTTGAATTTCATAACCCTGAATTTCTATGGCTACTAACATTGATTCCATTGTTAGCTGTCTGGTCTTTTTTCACGCGAAAAAAAGACGGAGCGGTGCTAACAATATCTAGCTTAAAAGGTTTTGGGGTAAAAGGCACCTTTTTACCAAAACTGAAACCCCTTTTAATAATTTTTAGATTTCTAGCTTTGACCTTCTTAATTGTTGCTTTAGCTAGACCAAGAAATGTAGCTGTCAGTACAAAAATAAAAGCCAATAGAGGAATAGATATTGTCATGGCAATTGATGTTTCTGCAAGTATGTTGGCCAAAGATTTAAAACCAAATAGACTAGAAGCGTTGAAAGTTGTTGCAACAAAGTTTGTGAATAGGCGCCCCAACGATAGAATAGGGATCGTTGTCTATGCAGGAGAAAGTTTTACCCAAACACCAATAACTAGTGATAAAGAAATTATAAAAAGAACTATATCAGAAATTAAATGGGGACAATTAGAAGGAGGAACTGCTATAGGAATGGGGTTAGGCTCTGCTGTAAATAGATTAAAAGAAAGTGAAGCAAAAAGTAAAGTAATCATTCTGCTAACAGATGGTGTAAATAATTCTGGATTTGTTGACCCTAAGACAGCTACAGAACTTGCAAAAGAATTAGATATAAAAGTATACACTATTGGTATTGGAACAAACGGAATGGCAGATTTTCCCTACAGTAAAGATATTAGAGGTAGACTTCAGTTTAAAAAACAAAAAGTGGAAATAGACGAAGAGCTTCTTCAATTTATTGCAAGTGAAACAAAAGGACAGTATTTTAGAGCAACAGATAATACTAGGCTTCAAGATATTTATGATGAAATAGATACCTTAGAAAAGACAAAAATTGAAGAATTTAAATACTATAACTACCAAGAAAAATATAGATTTTTAATATTTCTTGCAGGCGGATTGTTATTATTAGAATATTTATTAAGAAATACATTGTTTAGAAGTTTTATATAATGCTATACAGACTAGAAGAGCCCATATATTTTTATTTGTTTGCAACAATTCCAATAATCATTGTTGTTTTCCTTTTTATATCCTTATGGAAAAAAAGAACCCAAAGAAAATTTGCATCTGCTGGCTTATTACAAAAATTAGCTCCCAATATTTCTGTATTTAAATCAATACTCAAACTTTTGTTTTTCATCACAGGAATTTCATTTCTAATTTTAGCATTGGTAAACCCTAAGATAGGAACTAAGCTAAAAACTGTAAAAAGGGAAGGAGTTGATGTCGTTTTTGCCTTAGATGTATCTAAAAGTATGTTGGCAGAAGATATTGCTCCAAATAGATTAGAAAAATCAAAACAAATTATTTCTAAAATTATAGATAAATTAGGAAGCGACAGGGTGGGGATTATTATCTATGCGGGTAATGCATATCCTTTATTACCTATTACAACAGATCACGGTGCTGCAAAAATGTTTTTACAAAACGCAAACCCCGATTTGGTGTCGAGTCAAGGAACAGCTATTAATGAAGCTTTAGATTTAGCAAAAACCTATTATAATAATGACGAACAAACAAATCGTTTTTTAATTATTATTTCAGATGGTGAAGATCATCAAGAAGAAACAAAGCAGTTAGCTCAAAATATTTCTAATGAAGGAATTAAAATGTACACTATTGGAGTTGGTACACAAAAAGGGGGGAGAATCCCTTTAAAAATTAACGGCTCTTTAATCGGATACAAGAAATATAAAGGAGAAACTGTTTTAACAAAACGGAATTCTAAACTTTTAAAAGGTGTAGCAGATGCTGCAAACGGAAGTTATATTGACGGAAATTTAACAGACAAACCTGTTAAAGCAATAGAAGATATTATTGGGAATGCACAAAAAACTGAATTTGAAACCAAACAATTTTCAGATTATAAAGATCAATTTCAATGGTTTTTAGGAATTGGTATTCTCTTTTTATTGTTAGATATCTTCTTGTTAGACAAGAAAACAAAATGGTTGAAAAAAGTAGACTTATTTAATGAAAAAGACACCTAAATTTTAGTATAATGATGGATTTAAAACACATATTATTTGTTTTATTGATGGTAGTAGCATCCGATATTTCTTTTGCCCAAAAAGACTCAATTTCTTTACAAAGGGAAGCAAGAAAATTTGTAAGAGACGGTAATCAACTTTATAGTCAAAATAATTTTATAGATGCCTCTGTTGCTTACAAAAAAGCATTAGAAAAAAATAGTGCCTACAAAAAAGCAACCTATAACTTAGGAAACTCATTATATCAAGAAAAGAATTATAAAGAAGCAATTCCTCAATACAATCTTGCTATAGAGAGTGAGAAAGACAATTTTAAAAAAGCAGAAGGGTATCATAACATAGCAAATGCTATGATGCAAGAAAAAAATTTCCAGGGAGCTGTAGATACTTATAAAAATTCTTTGAGAAACAACCCTACTGATGATGAGACTCGATATAATTTAGCCCTAGCACAACAGCTCCTTGAAAAGAACAAGGATAAAAACAAGGACAAAAACAAGGACAAAAACAAGGACAAAAACAAAGATAAAAACAAAGACAAGGATAAGAAAGATGGAGACGACAAAGACAAAAAAAACCCCGAGAAAAAAGATGATAAAGGTGATGAGAAAAAAAAGCAAGACCCTAAGGAAAACGATAAAAAGAAACAAAAACCTCAGCCAGGTAAAATGTCTCCGCAACAAATTAAGCAATTATTAGAGAGTTTAAAAAATGAAGAGAAAAAAACTCAAAAAAAATTAAATGCAAAAAAAGCCAAAGGTGCTAAAATTAAGCAAGAAAAGGATTGGTAAATTTTATATTTGTTGAGAATTAGAATAAACAATGAAGCAAAAGGTTAAACAGATTCTTATACTATTTACTCTAATGAGTATGTCTGTTTATGGACAGACACCAGAACTTACAGCTAGTGTCAGTAAAAATAAATTAGGCCTCAATCAAAGGCTAAGAATACAATTTACAATTAATAAACAAGGAGCTGACAATTTTCAGGCGCCTAACTTTCAAAATTTTCAAATTGTAAGCGGTCCCAGCCAATCTATAAGTCAATCATGGATTAATGGGAAAGCAAGTTTTTCTCAATCTTACACCTATACAATAAAACCTAAAAGAAAAGGAGAGTTTTCAATACCTCAGGCTAGTATAAAACTAAATAATAAAATCATAGAATCAAAACCTATAAAAGTTATTGTTTTAGACCCGGTAGAAATCCCTAAAGACCCAAATGACCCAAATTACATTGCACAACAAAATATTCATTTAGTGGCAGAGATTTCTAAATCCAATCCATATGTTGGTGAAGGGATCTATGTAGAATATAGATTATACGTAAGTCAAAATATAAGTGTGAGAGACTTTTCATACACAGAATCTCCTCAATATAATGGTTTTTGGAACCAAGACATTAAAGTAAGAGGATTGTCGACAAAAAACGGTACTTATAATGGAGAACCCTATCGATATGTTGTTTTACAAAAAGCCTTATTAATTCCAACAAAATCGGGTAAACTGACAATAGACCCTATAAAGATGAATATTGTCATTGGTGTCCCTACAGGAAGAGGTGATTTCTTTGGAAATGCAATTGTACGTAATATTACCAAAAGCTTCTCGTCAGCTAAAAAATATATTAAATCTAAAGACTTACCAATAGAGGGAAAACCAGAAAGCTTTAATGGTGCTGTTGGTGATTTTAATTATATTGTAACCAATAGCAAAAATATTTTAAAGGCAAATGAAAGCGCAACTATTTCGATAAAAGTAACAGGAAATGGAAATTTAAAGTTATTTGAATTACCCGAAATAAAAACACCATCTGAACTTGAAGTTTTTACTCCTGAACAAAAAGAAAAAATTAAAATAACTCCAGGAGGGATTAAAGGTTCGGTAACAAAAAACTACACTGTTGTCCCTCAGTTTAAGGGTAAGTATAAAATCCCGAATACTGAGTTTTCTTATTTTGACATTAAAGAAAATAAATACGTTACACTAAGTTCTGAAGACTTATATGTTGATGTATTAGAGGGGAAAGAACTAGTTACAGATTCAGATATAGCTTCAAGTTCAAAAAGAGATGTCATGATTACCGGTGATAATTTTAGATATATTCAAACCAATACATTATTCTCATTAGCCCAAAAATCTAACTTTTATACTTCAAAATTTTACTATTTAATCCTACTATTTCCGTTACTTCTTATTCCAATCGGGATTGGAATTGCAAAAAGAAATGAAGCAAGAAATAATGATATTTTAGGAAATAAATTACGTAGAGCAGATCGTTTAGCTAGAAAGTATTTATCCCAAGCTAAAAAACAATTAGGGACTAAAGAAGCCTTTTATATTGCATTAGAAAAAGCGCTTCATAATTACTTAAAAGCTAAATTACAAATTGAAACTTCAGATATAAGTAAAGAAAAAATCACAGAATTATTGAAAAATAAATCGGTAAATAAACATACAATTAAAGCATTTATAGATGTTTTTAAAAGTTGTGATATGGCTAGATATTCCCCAGTATCTGTTGTAGAAATGAAAGATGATTATGAAAACTCAAAAATAGTAATCACCCAAATAGATAAACAATTGTAAGATGAAAAGAAATCTAATTTTACTACTGTTAGTAACTCATAATTTATTGTCACAATCAACAAGTGAATTATTTGATAAAGGAAACGAACTTTACAAACTAGAACAATATACAGAAGCGATTACTAATTATAAAAAAATAGAAGATTTAAAGTTTATTTCCTCAGAATTATTTTACAATCTAGGAAACTGTTATTACAAATTAAACAATGTTGCTCCTGCAATTTACAATTATGAGAAAGCCCTCCTTATTAATCCTTTAAACCAAGATGCACAAAATAATTTAGTGTTTGCAAAAAGACTTACTATAGATAATATTGAAGAAATCCCAAAAACAATTTTTCAAAAATTAGATGCATCATTAATCAAAAAACTATCCTATGATGAGTGGTCCATTTTAGCTGTTGTTTTTTCAATACTTGGAGCAATATTTTTTCTACTTTTCTACTTTTCTTATACCCCCTCAAAAAAACGCTTGTTTTTTGTTACCAGCATTCTCAGTTTTATCTTCTTAATTATTAGTGCTTTGATTACACTAAAAGAATACTCTTCTTTTAACAACAAGATAGAAGCCATTATATTTGCTGAACAAACTGATATAAAAAATGCACCTACTCTAAATAGTGAAGAAATTTTCACACTTCACGAAGGAACAAAAGTTGAAGTTTTAGATACTGTTGATAATTGGAAAAAAATTAGAATTGCTGATGGAAAAATCGGTTGGATTAGTTCCCAAGAAATAAAAATTATTCACAAATTTTAAAATAAACTTAAAAAATTTACACCCAACGTTGTACCTTTGTTTTTTATTTTTAATATGAGTAAAGCTATTATAACTTTCTTCTTCTCTATGATAATCCTGGCTTCAATTGTTTCGCCAACATTTATCAATTTACATGAGTTCAATGTAGAAATAACTGAAATAGTTGACTATGGAGAAGAAGAAAAAGAAAATAAAGGAAACGAATCTCTGAAAGATATAGAAGTTAAAATATACTACATAAACGATAAAGTCGGAACAGTTTTAGATCTTAAAAAAAATAAAAGAATCCGATTCCTTTCAAGAAACTATACTTTTAGTTTAACAGAACTGAATAGTCCACCTCCTGAAAAATTTCTTATATAATAAAAGGCTAAGCCTTTTTAACAACTCTTTATATGGTTTATTTTTATAAAAATAGAACCATCTTCAAATTTATTATTCGATTAACACTAAACAAACTATAATGAAAGCTCTTACAAAAGAAACACAAGCAGCCATCTCTCCTGATAATGCCATTAACTTATTAAAAGAAGGAAATAAACGGTTTCAAACAAATAAAGAAGTAGAAAGAAACTTACTTGCTCAAGTATCTGAAACTAGTACAGGACAATATCCTTTTGCTACAATATTACACTGTGTAGACTCTAGAGTCTCTGCAGAATTAGTATTTGACCAAGGAATTGGTGATATCTTTAGTATTAGAATTGCTGGAAACTTTGTGAATGAAGATATTCTAGGTAGTATGGAATTTACATGTAAACTTGCAGGAACTAAAGTGATTGTTGTTCTTGGACACACAGCTTGCGGAGCTGTGAAGGGTGCTTGTGACGATGCTAAACTTGGTAATTTAACAACTTTACTCAGTAAATTAAAACCTGCAGTAGAATCAGTATCAGAACCAACAGATGCAAGTAAAAGAAATTCTGGAAATATTGAATTTGTTAATAATGTGGCAGAAAAAAATGTCTACATGACAATAGAAAATATTAGAGAGAAAAGTGCTGTTTTAAAAGATATGGAAACACAAGGAGAAATTAAAATTATTGGAGCTATGTATGATATCAAAGATGGCTCAGTAACCTTTTATGAATAAACGCCTCATGAAAAAACTTATTCTCGTTCTTGTATTATTCTCGATCCCTTTTTTGGGAATTAGTCAAGAAAACGGCCCTGGTAATTGGTTAGTTTATATTGGTAGCAAACAACTAAACTCTAAATGGAATCTTCATCATGAAATTCAATATAGAAATTACAATGCCATTGGAAATCTAGAGCAGTTATTACTTAGAACTGGTTTGGGTTATAAAATTGGTGAAAAAAGTAATTTACTACTTGGTTACGGATACATAAACTCTGAAAACTATACTGGAGACGAAGATGAAAAAATTACTGTGGAAGAACATCGAATTTTTCAACAATTTATCTCAAAACATAATATTGGAAAACTAAGTCTGCAACATCGCTATCGTTTTGAGCAGCGTTTTGTAGCAAATGATTTTAAAACTCGTTTTCGTTATTTCTTAGGGCTTAATATTCCTTTTAAAGACTCAAAATACTATCTATCCGCTTACAATGAAATCTTCCTAAATGGAGCCTCCAATGTATACGATAGAAATAGAGTTTATGGAGGTTTAGGATATAAAATTAACTCAGGGATTAAACTAGAAGTTGGGTATATGAATCAAATTTTTGAAACCTCTAGTAGAGATCAAATTAATCTCATCACATTTATAAATTTTTAACACTAAAATATGAAAAATCTATTTTCAAATGTTCGTGGCGACCTTTTTGGTGGAATCACCGCTGGTATCGTTGCATTGCCATTAGCTCTTGCTTTTGGTGTTTCTTCAGGATTAGGTCCTGATGCAGGTCTGTATGGTGCTATTTTCATTAGTTTCTTTGCTGCCCTTTTTGGTGGAACTCCAACACAAATTTCGGGTCCAACAGCACCAATGACAGCCGTAAGTATGGTCGTAATTGCAGGTATTATTGCAGCAAACAATGGTGATGTAGAAAAAGCATTACCTATTATTTTAACTGTTTTCTTGCTGTCTGGTCTTATGCAAATTGGTTTAGGAGCAGCTGGTTTGGGGAAATATATTAGATATATCCCTTATCCGGTGGTCTCTGGATTTATGACTGCAATTGGAGTTATTATATTAGTTACTCAAATTTTACCTTCTATAGGATATAATGCTAAAGAAGATGTTGAATTTGTGAAGCAATTTGAAACCCAAGTTGAAGAAGTAGTTTTAAATAGATATCTTAAAGACACTAAAAACAACAATGATACAAAAACTCTTACATTAGGCGATTTTAAAAATGCTGTATCAGAAGGTGAAAGTATTATTGAGGCTGATATTATTAAAGAAAGTAAAAATCTTGCCTCTAAGGAAGCTTCGGGGGTATTAGGTACGATAAAAGTACTTCCAAGAGCTTTGAAATTTATCAATTGGTTAGAATTAATTTTAGCCCTAGGAACCATTTTTATAATATATGGGTTTAAAAGAATTACAACTGCTGTTCCAAGTACTTTAGTTGCATTAGTGGTAATGACCGGTATATCTGTAGGTTTTGGTCTTAATTACAGGCCAATTGAAGAAATTCCAACAGGATTCCCTATTCCAAATTTGGGGATTTTTACAGAGTTTAATCTCTCCAGTCTTACCCCGTATATATTTACAGCATTAACTTTGGCACTGCTAGGAGCAATTGATTCATTGTTAACTTCTGTAGTTGCAGATAATATGACAAAGACAAAGCACAAGCCTAACAAAGAATTAGTAGGGCAAGGAATTGGTAACAGTATTGCCGCAGTGTTTGGAGGAATTCCAGGAGCGGGTGCTACTATACGTACTGTTGTAAATATCAATTCTGGAGGAAAAACAAAACTATCAGGTATGATTGCAGGCTTAATGTTGTTGGTTATATTGTTAGGTTTAGGGCCTATTGCTTCGAAGATTCCAGCTGCTGTCTTAGCAGGAATTTTAGTGACTGTAGGAATTGGTGTTATGGACTATAAAGGATTGAAAGCAATTCCTAATTTACCAAGAGATATTAAAGTTGTAGGTGTCAAATTAAGCTCAGAAGTTATTATTATGATTGTGGTATTATTACTTTCTACGTTTTGGAACTTAGTATATGCTGTAGGTATTGGATTGGTGATCGCTTCTTTAATGTTTATGAAGAAAATTGGAGATTTAACAGCGCAACAATCTAAAGTAACTTCTTTAAAAGAAGAATCTTGGGCTGATGAAATTGGAATCACAAAAAAATTACGTGATGAAATTTTCATCAAGCATATTAAAGGCCCGTTATTTTTTGGTTATACAAGCGATTTTCAACAACTTGCAAAACAGATTCCAAATACAGCAGCTACCATTGTCATCCGTATGGATAGAATGCAATATATAGATCAATCTGGGTTATATGCACTAGAAGACAGTATTATAGACTTAAAAAAGGCAAATAAAAATGTCTTATTTGTTGATCTTCAAAAGCAACCAAGATATATGTTAGAACGTGTAAATATGATCCCTAAATTAATTTCTGAAGAGTTTGTTTTTGAGAACTTTAAAAGTTGTTTACAATGGGTGAAAGACCATAAAGACTCCTAAGAAATTACTGGAACTATCTTCTTTAATTTATAAATTTAAGAGATCCTTTTTAAACGCTATAACATTAATGTTATAGCGTTTATCTTTTTATGATAATAAATGCCTTTATTGAATGGTGTTTTTCTTTTCATCAATTTCTTCAATAATTTTAGGAAATATCGTAGGAACAATTTCCTTTATAGGGGTATATAATATAGATGTATCTAAAGTATCTTTTGTTACAAAAGAAATAGTGCTGTTTATCCTTGCAAAAAAAACAAAAATTACACTTAAAATTACCGTACTTTTTAAAAGAGCAAAAACACCTCCTAGTATTTTATTGATCATTCCTAGCGCCACAAAATTTGCCATTTTTGTAAAGACTTTCCCCAAAGAAGAAACTGCAATTACAATACCTATAAAGGTAACTGCAAATGCTGTTAAGGTAATATAATTCTCACTCCAATCTGCATACCTTTTTAGAATATCTGCCGCAAAATAAGAAAAGTATATCGATCCATAAATACCTCCAATTAAAGCAATTAGAGACGCTACCTCAACAAAAAACCCTTTCATAAAACCTCGTACAAAAGCAAAAATTAAAATAACTGTTATCACTATATCAAAGATGTTCATACTGCTTGTCCTTTTTTCAAATATAAGTAACTCAATCATATTCTTCAATACTTTCTTGTTTGTATATTTACAATTATGTATGCTTTAGTGGATTGTAATAATTTTTATGCTTCTTGTGAGCGGGTATTTAACCCTAAATTGCAAAGGAAGCCTGTTGTTATTTTAAGTAATAATGATGGCTGTGTCATTGCTAGAAGTGATGAAGTAAAAGCGCTTAATTTACCGATGGGTGCGCCTATTTTTAAATGGAAAAAATTTTGTGAATATCATAATATTACCGTTTTATCATCTAATTACCCTTTGTATGGCGATATGAGCTCTAGAGTCATGAAAATTCTAGAACAGTTTACACCAGAAGTAGAAGTCTATAGCATTGATGAAGCCTTCATAAATCTGACCGGATTTGAGCATCACGATTTTAATAATTATGGAAAAAGTATTCGACAGCGAATTTTAAAATGGACAGGAATCCCAACTTGTGTAGGAATTGCTCCAACAAAAGCACTCTGCAAAGTAGCGAATAAGATTGCAAGAAAATTCCCAAAAAAAACCGGTGGAGTTTATGTAATTGATTCTGAAGAAAAACGCTTAAAGGCCTTAAAATGGACCGCTGTAAAAAATATATGGGGAATTGGTCATCGTCTAGAAAAAAGATTGCTCTTAAAAGGGTGTAAAACAGCTTTTGATTTTACACAATTATCCGATGATTGGGTTCGCAGTAATTTCTCTATTACAGAATGGAAATTGAAAAAAGACTTAGAAGGGATTCCAACAATTGAATTTGAAATAAAAGAAATAAAACGCTCTATTTCAACCACTAGAAGTTTTGAATATACCCATTCAGATATTGAAAATATTACAGAAAGAATTTCTACTTTTGCAGGACAATGTGCATATAAATTACGAGCACAAAAATCTAGTTGTCATATGGTAATCGTGATGCTGAGAAGTGATCGTCACAAAAAAAACACAGAACAATATCGCGTGTCAAAAACCATTGTCTTCTCATATCCAACAAATTCTACACTTACTATTACAAAAGCAGCTGTAGAAGCTATAAAAACAATGTTTAAAAAAGGAATTCATTACAAGAAAGCTGGTGTTATTGTTACGGGGCTAGTTCCTACAGATAATCATCAATTAAATTTATTTCTACAGGAAAATCCAAAACACAAGCCACTTATGTCTGCAATAGATTCTATAAACAAAAAATTTAAATCAGATACAATTAAACTAGGAAATCAAGATTTACAACGAACTTGGAAAATGAAACAAGAATACTTATCTCCAAAATACACCACAAAAATAAACGATATTATCACTGTAAAATAAATGAATAAAGCACTTCAATTCTTCACACCAAAAGCATCAAATAGCAATGGTACAATTTTCATTGACACTGGTATATCTGCTGGTTTCCCTTCGCCTGCAGATGATTTTAAGGAAACTAGAATTTCTTTAGATGAAGAATTAATTACGAACAAAGAAGCGACTTTTTTTGCTAAAGTAAACGGACAATCTATGATTGGTGCTGGTTTAGACAACAACGATTTACTAGTCATTGACAGAAGCCTTGAACCGGAAAATAATAAAATTGCTGTTTGTTTTCTAGATGGTGAGTTTACTGTAAAAAGACTAAAAGTAGAAGGTAATAATGTATGGTTAAAACCTGAAAATCCCAACTACGCTAGCATTAAAATTACAAAAGAGAATGATTTTATAATTTGGGGAATTGTAACCAGTGTTATTAAAAAGGTGTAAATTCAGAATATTAATTCAAGTTCCTTTTTTCAATAAAAAATCGCTTTAATAAAAGACTGCATTCATTTTGTAAAACACCACTGACTACTTTGGTCCTAGGGTGTAAAGTTGTTTTTAAATTGATAAACCCTCTTTTAAGTTCAGAAGCCCCGTATACAATCTTTCCCAATTGGGCCCAATAGCTTGCACCTGCGCACATTTGACAGGGTTCTAAAGTCACGTAAAGTGTACATTCTTTTAAATATTTCCCCCCAAGGAAATCAGCTGCAGCAGTAAATGCTTGCATTTCTGCATGCGCTGTTACATCATTTAAAGTTTCTGTAAGATTATGTGCCCTAGCAATAATCTTATCATTCATAACAATCACAGCTCCAATAGGAACCTCTTTTTTCATAAAAGCAAGTTCCGCTTCCTGCAATGCTTTTTTCATAAAATAAGTATCGTCAAAAGGCTGAATCATTTGAAAAAATATTTATTCAATATTACAAATATCTTTTGAGTTGTAAAATTGT
>TARA_B110000008_G_scaffold109617_1_pt1 | contig 74858 bp, 58 predicted proteins | sample TARA_B110000008 | Tara Oceans TARA_B110000008 (sample SAMEA4396496) | marine metagenome | biome: Westerlies Biome; feature: [DCM] deep chlorophyll maximum layer (ENVO:01000326); material: water (ENVO:00002006), including particulate matter (ENVO:01000060) such as... | depth 40 m
CCAGAAAGACTTATAGATAGAAACATGACAGATATCGATGGTGATGATCGTACCATTGTTAATCTACTAACAGATCAAATAGAGTTTGCCAATATTATTATACTTAACAAAACAGATTTAGTTAGCAAAGAACATCTTGGTGTTTTAAAAGCAACCATTCAGAAACTCAACCCTTCGTCTAAAATTCTAGAATCAAGTTTTGGTAAAGTTTTACCAAAAGAAATTTTAAACACTGCGCTATTTGATTTTGAGGAAGCTGAACAAAGTGCAGGATGGATAGAAGAGTTAAATAAGGAGGAACATATACCTGAAACTGAAGAATACGGTATTAGCTCTTTTGTTTTTAGAAGTAAAAAACCTTTTGATCCACAACGGTTTTGGAATTATCTACAGCATAATTTTCCTAATACAATTATACGAAGCAAAGGTTTATTTTGGCTTGCATCAAGACCTGGACAAGCTTTAGTTTGGGGTCAGGCTGGAGGTTCTTTAAAAGCTGATAGTGCTGGAGTTTGGTGGAGTAGCATGCCTTTTGATAAACGTATTCGGAATTTAGTATTTCTAGAAAATCAAGATGAAATTGAAAGTGATTGGCATAAAGAATTTGGTGATAGAAAAAATGAAATTGTTTTTATTGGTCAAAATATAGATGAAAAACAAGTAAGGGTAGATTTAAATTCTTGCCTTTCAACATTTGAAGAATTAACTACAGAAAAATGGAAAAACGGATATGACGATTACTGGCCAGTAGAGAAAGTATATGCAACTTAAATATTACGTAAATTTAATAATACCTACTTACATAGTAATTCTAAATTAACTATAATTGACAAAATTAAATGAAATGAAATACAGTAGAAGATCGTTTATTTCTTTTCTAGGAAAAGCAAGTCTGGGTTCAATTATTATCCCTCCTTTTTTAATAAATTGTGGAAACACTACCACTCCAATAACTAAAGGAAACATCTCTAAAAAAACTATAGATAGATTAAAAAAAATACTTTTAGTAAGTATCAATCCTTCCGATCAAGATGACTTATTACTTACCAACGGATTAAATTATCATACCGTTATAAAATGGGGTGACAAGATTAACAATATCGATACTTTCGGATTCAATAACGATTTCACATGTTTTATTCCTCTTAATAAAAATAATCCTACTGATGGTTTACTATGGGTAAACCATGAATATATAAATCCCCTATTTGTTTCTGGATTTAATTACAGAGATACAAATGAAAAACCTACAAAACAACAAGTTGATAAAGAAATGTATAATGTTGGAGGAAGTATTATTAGAATTAAAGAAGAAAATGGAAAATGGAAAATCGTAAAAAATGATCCATTAAACAGACGAATTACCGCTAAAACCCCTATAAAATTAAATTGGGATTTCCCCATAAAAGAAAAAACAACTGTAATTGGGACACTTGCTAATTGTTCAGGTGGAATTACACCCTGGAATACTTTTTTAACTTGTGAGGAAAATTATGATGATTTTTATGGTGAAACGGTTTATGATGAAAACAATCAACCTCAACACCAACAAGGAGATTATTACAATTGGACAACATTTTACAACTACCCTCCTGAGCATTATGGTTGGGTTGTAGAAGTAAACCCTAGAGACGGAACATGTCAAAAACACGTAGCACTAGGTAGATTTGCTCACGAATGTTGTACCCTATATGAATTAGATGATAAACGTGTTGTAGCCTATTCAGGAGATGATGCCAATGATGAACATTTATATAAGTTTATCTCATCTAAACCAAGTTCTCTTAAAGAAGGAACTCTGTACGTTGCAGATACTATAAATGGCAAATGGTTAGCCTTAGATTGGGAGAATCAGCCAATTTTAAAAAGATATTTTGACAATCAAACTGAGGTATTAATAAGAGCTCGAGAAGCTTCAAAATTAATTGGGGCATCCCCCTTAAACCGTCCTGAAGATATTGAAATTGACCCCATAACAGGCAACATATTAATCTCTCTAACCAACAACAAACCTAAAAATGACTTTCATGGTTCTATTTTAAAAATAGAAGAAACTAATGGTGAATTTGATTCTTTAACTTTTAATGCCTCAACATATATTGCTGGTGGTGAAGAAAATGGATTTTCGTGTCCAGATAATTTAGCTTTTGATTTAGCAGGAAATCTTTGGATCACTTCAGATATTTCTGGGGACAGCATGAACAAAATTGACAATCAATACACTTCCTTTAAAAACAATTCATTATATGTTATACCTAGATACGGTAAAGATGCAGGAAAAGTAATTCGCATAGCTTCAGCTCCAAAAGATGCAGAACTTACTGGGCCTTGGTTTTCACCAGATGGCAAAACACTATTCTTAAGTGTTCAGCACCCTGGCGAACAAACAACAGATCTTCAAAATCCAACCAGTAAATGGCCTTTTGATGATGATAATATCCCTAAGCCGGCTGTTGTAGCAATAAGAGGTGATTTGATAGAAAAATTAAATATACTACATCAAATTAAAGAATAAACAAACAATTATTAGCATTATTACTCTCAAATTAATACTAATATTAACATGATTTTTTAAACCATGCAACGTATTTCATAATAGTGATTAAATAGTTAACAAAAGAACAGAAAAAAGGAATATTACTTGCTCACTAAAGAAGTGAGTCTTAAAAAAACCCTATTTTAGTCACTTCTATTTTTTAGTCCACTATATATGAAAACATCCTCTACAAAAACAAAGCATTGGTTCGAACGAATTCCACACGCAATAACGATGTTATTTGTGATTATTGTTTTTGTAACATTGTTATCTTATATTATTCCAGCAGGTGAATTTAAACGTATTTTAGTTGAAGGCAGAAATCGAGTAATTCCAGGTTCTTACAGTATTATTCCAAGTACCCCTATCAGTTTTTTAGATATGTTTAGAGCCATCCCTTTAGGTTTTAAAGCTGCTATCGAAGTAATGTTTGTGGTGTTTTCTGGAGGTATTATGTTTGGGGTCATGGAAGAAACCAAAGCAATTGAAAATGCTGTAGGTACTTTTGTTTACAAAATTGGGCAAGAAAAAAAATACTTAGCAGTTGTGATCATGACATTTATCTACGGAGCTTTGGGTGTTTTTGTTGGATATGAACACAATATTGCTTTAATACCTATTGCGGCTGTTGTAAGTTTAGCTCTTGGTGGTGATTTATTATTAGCAGCAGGCATATCTGTTGGTGCGGTAACTGTTGGTTTCGGACTTTCACCCATAAACCCGTATACTGTTGGAGTTGGTCATAAAATTGCTGAACTACCATTATTTTCTGGTGCTTTACTTCGTAGTCTTTTATGTTTCTCTGCCTTAATTTTTCTTTCGTATTACAATGTGCGATATTTAAAAAAGATTTCTAAAAACCCAGACAATAGTCTCGGAATAGGTTTAAATGAAGATGGCATTGTTTTATCTAAACCATTATCAGAATATACAATTTCAATAAATAATTGGTTAATAATAAGTGCTTTTCTGATAGGACTTGCAGCTATTTTATTTGGTGTTTTTAATTGGAATTGGTATATCAACGAAATATCTGCCATCTTTTTAATGGTTGCATTGGCAACAGGTGTAATGGCCGGGATGAAAGGAACAAGAATTAGTGAAACAGTATTAAAATCTGTTTCATATGTTGCTCCTGGTGCATTTATGGTAGGTTTTGCTACTACGATTAAAGTATTAATGGAAATGGGACATATTAGTGATACTATTTCTTTTCATTTATCTGAAGTTTTAAAAACATTACCCTTGTATTTATCTGCTGTAGGAATGTCGATTTCTCAAAGCATCATTAACTTTTTTATTCCCTCTGGAAGTGGACAAGCCTTAGCAACCTTGCCTGTTATGCTTCCGCTAGGAGAAGTAATTGGTCTTACACGACAAACAACTATCTTGGCATTTCAAATTGGTGATGGAATTTCTAACTTAATCAATCCAACACTTGGTGGATTAATTGCAATGCTTAGCATGTGCAGAGTCCCTTTAGATAAATGGTTACGATTTATTTTTCCTGTAGCAATAATCGTATTTTTACTGTCAGCAGTTACTTTAATTATAGCAGTAACAATTGGCTATCAATAATTATGAGTGTAGAAGATATTTTAGCAAAACTAGTTAGTTTTCCAGTTTTAGGTGGAGAGAGTAATCTTGAGATCCTCTTTTGGATAAAAAACTATATTGAACAATTTGGTATCGTAACTACCTTAGTTCCAAATGATGAAGGAACAAAAGCTTCTTTACACTGTAGGATTGGGCCAGCAGTTGATGGTGGTATTATATTGTCTGGGCACACAGATGTTGTTCCTGTACAAGGCCAGGCTTGGAAGACTGATCCATTTACTCTTGTAAAAAAAGAAGGTAAATTATATGCTAGGGGAAGTGCAGATATGAAAGGTTATATAGCTTGCTGTTTGGCTTCTTTACCAGCTTTCATAAAAGCTGATTTAAAAAAACCTATCTATTTTGCTTTTAGTTATGATGAAGAAATTGGTTGTTTAGCTGCAAAAGAACTCATAGATCATATTAAAAAAACCTATAAAGAAAATGCAAAATATGCCATTATTGGAGAGCCCTCGTCTTTAGAGCCTGTTATCGGAAAAAAAGGGGTTTGTTATGTCCAAACTGAAGTTAATGGCTCTGCTGGTCATAGTAGTGGAATTCATAAAGAGGTAAGTGCTATTCATGAAAGTACACGACTTATCTTGTGGTTAGAAAATAAAATGAACCAACTTTCTGTAACTAGACAAGATAAACGATTTGAACCTCCACATTCAACAATTCATATAGGTCAAATTAAAGGGGGTGTTGCTACAAATATTGTGGCAGATTATACACTTTTTGAATGGGACGTAAGAGTCATACCAAAAGATAATATTCAGACTATTTTTGATGAATTTTATGCGTTTTGTGAAGTACGAGAAAAAGAAGTGAGGAGACTGTTTCCTGATTTTAAAATAACAAATACATTATTGCACCCTCCAGTGCCTGCTTTAGATACGAAAGAAACAGATAGTATTGTTTCATTGACTCAAGAAATATCCGGACACAATACATGGAGAACTGTAGCTTATGCTGCAGAGGCTGGACAATTTCATGAAGCTGGCTATGAAAGTATTATTTGCGGACCAGGATCTATCGAACAAGCTCATCGTGCTAACGAATTTACCACACAAAAACAACTTGATAAATGTCTAGAAATGCTAGAAAAATTAATTATTAAATTTTCGTTTCAATAATACTTTTATTCAAATACTATTACATTTACAATAAAACAATAATGATTAACACTTATATAATAAATGGTATGACATGTGAAGGTTGTGTAGCCAAAGTAAAACAACTCCTTGAACAGCATTCAAACATATTATTAGCTGAAATAGTTCTTAAAAAAAAGACCGTTAAATTGACTATGGATAGAGTATTAGCATTAGATGAGTTGCAGAGACTTTTAAAAACACATAATAGATACACTATTACTTCTTCTAACTATTCAGATACAAAGCTAGGTGAAAGTCTTTTTACTATCTATAAACCGCTACTCCTTATTTTTTTATTCATTGCAACTACAACTTGTATTGCAGCGGTAGAGAATGGAAAAGTAGAGGTTATGAAGTGGATGCGATACTTTATGGCGGGATTTTTTATTGTGTTTTCATTCTTTAAATTTTTAAACCTCAAAGGTTTCGCAGATAGTTATGGAATGTATGATGTGCTCGCAAAAAAAGTAAAAGTGTACGGATTTATTTATCCGTTTATTGAGTTATTTTTAGGGCTTGCATTCCTGACACATTTTGAGCCTAAGGTTACTTATATTACAACCATATGTATTATGGGTTTTAGTAGTATTGGTGTCATAAAAAGCGTCTTAAATAAGAAGAAAATTCAATGTGCTTGCCTAGGAGCAGTTTTTAATTTACCCATGAGTAGAATAACTATTATAGAAAATTTGACGATGGTTTTAATGGCGTTATTTATGTTATGGAAAGCATAAAAATACTATCTGCCTCTGACCAATATTAATCTAAACATAGTTCACACCTTCCTTGAATTAAAAGTTGAGTGCTAGCTACTTCTCTATTAGAAATATTAGGAATACTAATCTCCATAGATAGGCAATCTACCTTGCCGCAAGTAATACATTGAAAATGGGGATGGATATCTGTATGTCCGTATTTTGAACATTCACTACATTTTGCATACCATTTAAGACCATTTTTACCAAGAAAAGAATGAAGTATCCCGTCATCTTCAAGTTTATCTAACAATCTATAAATTGTCGTTTTATTGAATTTATTATCAAGACGTTTAACTAATTCAATTGCCGAAATAGCATTTGAATTTTTTTTAAATTCTTTTAACAATGACTCTACAGCTTTTGTTTTTCTTAAAATACCCATCTAGATACAAATTTATACATCTTTATTGTAATAACAAATTGTATGGCTATATTTGCAACTAAGTTGCAAATAAATGAAATTAAGTATTCGAAAGCCAGATACCATTGGCGCCATAGCAAGTATCCTATGTCTTGTACACTGCATTATAACACCGATGCTGTTTGCAGTTCAGGGGTATATTGCAGCTAATCATAAATTTGTATCTACATGGTGGAAAAATTTAGATTTCTTATTTATAGCTGTTTCAGCTTATGCAATAAATCGTTCTGTAAAAAATTCATCTAAAAAAACTATGAGAGTTGCACTATGGATCTGCTGGTTTATATTATTTTTCTTAATAATAAATGAAAAATTAGAGTGGCTATCTTTAGATGAAGTCATAATATATGTTTCATCTTCAACTCTTGCAATTCTTCATATTTACAATCTAAAATATTGTCAATGCAAAACAGATGACTGTTGTAAATAACATTTACTAGCAAGACAAAATATACTGAAAAAAAATTAGCTAACAACTATTATATTTGTTTACAAATTAAGAGATGAAAATCATATGAAATAGGGTATAAAGATTTAATTCTAAAAAATAATATAGGAAAAATTAATTCTTCTTAATTTAATTTATGATAAGTTTGAAAGTCTATTATTTTTTTTATATTGCTTTATATTTAAATCAATTAGATAATAATTTAACAAGCTTTTACTATAAAAAAAATTAAAAAATGGAAAATCTAGTAAAATTAACCCAAATCATTGTTGCAACTTCAGTCTTTTTTGTTTGGGTATTTAGATTCCATAATGTAATCAAAGAGTTCAATTTATTTGAACTAAAAGATGTTGTAAGGAATATTGTTGGTGCTACAAAAATTTCTTTAGCGACATTACTTGTGGTTGGTATCTGGTATCCATCTTTAGTACTTATCCCATCAATTTTTATGGGGCTATTTATGATTGCAGCTCAATATTTTCATTTTAAAGTAAAAAATCCATTTGGTAAACACCTTCCTTCTTTACTTCTACTAATCTTATGTTTTTTTATAATATATACATCTATTTAGTCTCTTAATGGATATAAAAACATTGTGTACTTTAATTTCTAGCTTTTCCTTTTTCGGCTATGTGATTTCATATTTTACTTCACCAAATATGAAAAATGAATTTATTAGATTTGGTCTAGAAAAATTTAGTTTATTGACTATACTATTACAAATTGTTGGAGCTTCAGGATTATTGATTGGACTCAAATACAAAATATTGTTAACTATATCATCTGCTGGTCTCACATTGCTTATGTTTCTGGGTTTACTTGTAAGAATAAAAATAAAAGATAATTTTTGGATTTCATTTCCAGCATTCTTTTTTATGGTCTTAAATGCATTTATCCTATGGGAATCGTTGTAGTTTTTAGTACAATAAGTTTTGATTTTAATCCAAACTTTATAACTTAAATTATTATAGTAGATTAAAACTATTAACGTTTAATCCATCACTAGATTTTTTATCATATTATAAGCAGGTTTTTTCTTGAAATTTCTATCGAAAAGTAATGGATAATCTGTTCTACCAATCATTGGTCTATAATTACGCCAAGAATTTCCATCCCATACCCCCCAAAAAGTTACACGTTCTATATTATGACTATATTTTAAAAATAAACCAAAGAGGTCTTTATAACGCTTGGCTTGTTTTTTTAATACTTTTTTAGGGACTCCATTAACATAGGGGTTAAATTCGTTTGCCAAGTCGAATCTTTCTTCTACACTTGCCCCTCTGTGTTTCCATGCATTTGGTAATACACTAATATCCATTTCTGTTATGTGTAAAGGAATCTTTGCGTCTGCACATTTTCTTAACCAATAATCAACTTGATTTAAACTAGGGTGTTGAATAAACATATGACTCTGAGAACCTATGCCGTGAATAGGAACTCCTTTTGCTCTAAGGTTTTTAACCATCTCTACAATAAAATCAGTCTTTTCTTTCTGATACATGTTATAATCATTATAAAGAAGTTTACATTCTGGATCTGCTTTGTGAGCTGCCCTATATGCTATTTCAATATAATCATCACCAATAATATCATGCCAAGGCGTTGATTTTAATTTTGCATATTTTTTTCCATTATCATTTTTAAAAACATCTACAGCCTCATTCACTACATCCCAATATTTAATTTGTCCTTTATATCGAGTGACAACTGCATGAATGTAATCCTCGAGTCGCTTAATTAAAATATTTCTAGTTACCTTATTGCCATTATCATCTTTAAAAAACCATTCAGGTGCACTATTTTTCCAAACCAAGGTATGGCCAATAATAGTTAAACCATTTTTTATTGCATATTCTACAAACTCGTCTGATTCTTTAAAATTATACTTTCCTTTATTTCGAATAATTTGGAACGGTTTCATACAGTTTTCTGGAGTTATTGCATTAAATTCTCTCACTGTAATATCAAATTCCTTCTTTTGATTAAGATTTTGTTTATCATTCCCTAATATTTTACCGTGATAGATAGTTCCTATCATAAAATAGTTTTTATAATATTTATAAAGACCTTTTTCATTTTTATCCTGAGCATTTACCACTACTATGAATAATGATAATATTATTGTTAGTGTTCGCATTATTTATATTATTAATTATATATCAAGAAATCAAATAGTTTGAAAATGATATTTATGTATTATAATGAAAATATATATAAAAAACACAAATATAAAAATGACAAAAACTTATTTCTGAAAGTTTTATAAAAATTCTTAACACTTTTGAAGCAATAAAAAATTAAATAGATGAATTATAATCTCTTGTTTTTATATTTGAAATATCAAAAAAAAAAACTTTACCTTTAGTAAAGAGTATATGCAAGTTATTATTTTAATAGTCCATCAAAATTATATTGGGTATGCCATATTTATTTATTTTTTGTCAGAAACTGGAATTACTTCTTATTAAATATTCTCTCCCTAAATATAAAATGTTTTATTTTTGTTTGATAACAACTCTATTTTCATTTCAATTAGTTTTTTCGCAAAATAAAAGTGAAAATCTAATTGTAAATATCATTCCTAGGTTTAACGGAGAGCCTTTAACAAAAAATACCTGGTATGTCACTCACTCAAAAGATTCTATTCAGATTTCTAAACTAAAGTTTTATACTACAAACTTTATATTTACAAAAAAGAAATCTCATGTAAAGACAACAAAAAAACAACATCTAGTTGATGTTTTTAAAAAAGAATCACTAGTTATAACATTGTCTAATACAATTTACTCCGATATCGATGTCTTAAAGTTTAATATTGGTGTAGATGAAACGCTAAATACTTCAGGTGCAAATTCAGGAGATTTAGACCCTATAAATGGAATGTTTTGGTCTTGGCAAAGTGGCTATATTAATTTTAAAATTGAAGGAAAGAGTCCAAGTTGTCAAACAAGAAAAAATAAATTTCAATTTCATATTGGTGGATACCAAAAACCATACGCAACAATAAGAGTTTTGGTATTTAGTTTAGCATCGATAAAAGAAAATACTCTTTCAATAAATCTGGATGTTGATGCTTTTTTTGAATCTATGGATTTGAGCACTCAAAATCAATTAATGATTCCTGGAAAGGAGGCTAGTTCAGTTGCAGATATACTTCCAAAAATGTTTGCTATTAATGAATAAAGTTGTAAAACATATCATGTATAGTTTTGCACTTTTTTTATGCTTTGGTTTTATTATTCTTAAAAATAAGGATTTATTATTTGAATATCCAAACTATTGGCCTGTACCGCATTATGATTTTTCAAAACTATCTATGTCTGAAAGTGAATTTCAGCTTGGGAGACACTTATTTTATGATCCAATATTATCTAGAGATAACACCATTTCTTGTGCTTCTTGCCATACACAAGCAACTGGGTTTGCTCATGTAGATCATGAGTTAAGCCATGGAATCGATGGGAGAATTGGAACAAGAAATTCTATGACCATCATGAATTTAGCTTGGAATACTTCTTTTATGTGGGATGGAGGGGTTAATCATATCGAATTACAGGCATTAGCACCTATTTCTAGTAAAGATGAAATGGATGACTCTCTTGAAAATGTGGTTGAAAAACTAAATTCATCAAAAAAATACAGAACTCTTTTTTATAATGTTCATAATGACTCTATCATTACAGGGCAGAGAACCTTGTTAGCAATAACTCAGTTTGTAGTGATGCTAACATCCTATAATTCTAAATATGACAAATTTATTAGAGGAGAAATTGACGTAAAATTTACTGAACAGGAAAAAAATGGATTAAAAATATTTAGAAATAATTGTGCCTCTTGTCATACTGAACCTCTTTTTACAAATAACCAGTTTGAAAATAATGGGTTAAAAATAGATCCTACTTTAAATGATTTTGGACGACTGGTAATTACAAATAATCCTGAAGATTCTTTAAAGTTTAAAGTACCAACACTCAGAAATATTCAATTTACAAAACCCTACATGCACGATGGCCGTTTTGAAACCTTACAAGAAGTTATCAATCATTATACCACTGAAGTACAAGATAGCAATACTTTATCTGATCTACTAAAAAAAGGTATAGAATTAACTCATAGAGAAAAAGTAGACCTACTTGTCTTTTTAAGAACACTCACAGATAAAGGATTTTTATTTGATAAGCGATTTACTTTCCCTTATACAGAACAACAACTTAAACCTTAAAATTATGAAAAAAAAATTATTGCATTTTACAATCTTAGTTGCTTTTGTAAGCACTTCTATAGCTCAAACAAATCCTAGTATTTTATCCTGGATACAAAACAATGATGGAACAACGGGACGCCATTATGTTGAGGGAAATTCAACACCCATAGAAGATGATGTTTTGGCCAATGTACAATCTGTAGATTATTCAGATAATTGGGTGTATGTTACAGCAACAGGAATTCCCTCCTATATTACCGGGCCATTTCTAGACAATAATCCTTCTTTTGCAACCAATCAAGATGCTATCTACAGAATATCTTTAAATCCTACTCAAAATACAGGAACACCCACAAATACTAATGGTGGAAACATAGGTATTTTCATAAATGGTGTGTCATTATTTGATTATAGAGATGGTGTAGCTTGGGATAATAACAATAATAGACTTTGTGGTGGTCCCGGAAACCCTAATTGCGCAGGTGGTCAAATGACTACACAAGATTGGAATAGAGATGCTATCCCAGCAGAAATGGGTGGTTTTGATTGTGCAAAAGCACATCCTGCTATGGGTAACTACCACCATCACCAAAATCCAAGTGCTTTTAACTTGGATTTACTAGTAGTTTCTGATGTATGTGACACCTATCCTGCAGATGGTTTATATGTAATTGACACAAACAATCACGCACCTTTAATTGGTTATGCTTATGATGGTTTCCCTATCTATGGTGCGTATGCTTATAAAAATACAGACGGAACAGGAGATGTTGTAAGAATGAAATCTAGTTATTCTTTAAGGAATATTACAACACGAGTAAATGGTCCAGATGTAGGGCAAGTTTTCACGATTCCTAATGGGCCTAATGCTGGAAATCAAGAAGTCATGGATTTAGGATATTTTAGAGAAGATTATGAATATATCTCTAATACAAATCCAGATTATCTAGACGAACACAATGGACGTTTTGCTGTCACACCAGAATATCCGTTTGGAACGTATGCGTATTATGCTACAGTAGATACGAATCACAACTCGGCTTATCCTTATGCAGTTGGTCCAACATTCTATGGAAATGTTTCAGGATCTAAAGTGAATTCAATAAATGAGACTACAAGTAATTATAATTCTACTTTAGGGGAAGGTAATATAAATGAGGATAACTTTAACTTAAAAGTATATCCAAACCCAGCACAGGATTTTATTGCGATTCAGTCTAATTTATTAACTAAAAAACTAAGTTTAGAATTATTTAACGAGTTGGGGCAAGTAGTTTTGAAAAGTGAAATTTTACCTGCAAGCACCTTAAGTATCATGGAAACACATACTCTGTATAATGGCATCTATTTCTTAAAAATATCTGACCTTAAAAATGCCAAGAGTTACAAAATTATTATAAATAAAGAATGACTGAATTTGTTAAATAAAAGCTATTTCCATGTTACTTTAAATAAATTACTCCCATGAATAATAATTATTTCTTAGGAGTAATTTAGTCTTATACTATTTTGGTTTTGAGTGAATTCTTTTGGGTTCAAGCCATGGTTTTGCATTCTTAATTTGTCTTCCCAGACCTAAAGGAACTCGTTGAGCTTCTACTACTCTGTTATTTAAAATCTTAATTAGTGAATCTTTGACTTTTAAATAATCAACGTGGTTTGTTAGATTGTTAAGTTCTGCTTTATCTATATGATGGTCATATAATTCATAACTATAAGTATCTTGATGTTCCCATTTATTAAGCCGGTAACGACTTGTTTTAATAGAATACCCTTGAGCAAGTCCGTTCTTTGTATTTACTTGTAATTCAGTTAAAGCACTTTCACGTACTCTATGATGCACATTTTTTAACATGGGAGCAAGACTTTTTCCTTCTACAAATTTTGGAGTTTCCATAGCAACTAAATCCATCATTGTTGGGTAAAGATCTACCAATTCAATTGGTGTATCTTCTATTTTTCTATTTTTAAGAATTCCTGGTCCTGAAATGATTAAAGGAACACGTGTAGCATTATCAAACAGTGTTTGTTTTTGCCAATGACCATGCTCTCCTAAATGATATCCGTGATCAGAAGTGAAGACAATAATGGTATTTTTATCCAAACCTGTTTGTTTTAATTTATCTAAAACACGTCCAATCTGCGCATCCATAAAACTTGTAGTTGCGTAATATGCTCTTTTAATTGTCTTTGCTAAATCTTTATCTAAATACACTTGTTCTTTTTTAGATCGTACAGAAATAGCTGCTGGTGCTGGAAGGGTTTCTAAATAGGCATCTGAACTATCAGGAATTTCAAAGTCTGCTGAATCATATAAATCAAAATACTTTTTAGGCGCTACAAAAGGAACGTGAGGACGATAAAGACCAAAAGCTAAAAAGAAGTTTTCTCCTGTTTCAGCAAATTCATCAAGAAAACCCATCGCTTCCGTGGCTCCAATACCATCGGTTTGTTCTTCATCTTTCCCATCAGCTTCTAGCCAACTTAAAGTTCCACCATCCAATTTGGGTTTTAAGGTTTTAATTTTATATTCCTCTTTTTTATCACGCCCATAAGGATTAACAGTTCTATCCCATGTAAAAGAATCATCATGACCAGCTGTACCAATATCTCTAGGGTTGTGGTAGTGATAGATTTTACCTACTCTTACTGAGTGATAATTTTCAGTCCTAAATTTTTGTCCTATAGTAACTACATCTGGGATGGTCTGTCTAACAAATAATCTTAATTTCTTTGATTTGGTCTGATCTGGATATAAACCAGTCATTAATGAAACTCTTGAAGGTCCACAAAGCGGATATTGAACATGAGCATTCCCGAAAAGAACACCTTCTTCTGCTAATTTATCAAGGTTTGGAGTTTTTACTAATGCGTCACCATAGGCCCCAATTGCACAGTTAAGATCATCTGCAATAATAAATAAAACATTTAGTTTTGATGGCTTTTCGAAGGATGTTGAACTTGATAAGGTGGTAAAAAATAGTGGTATGAGTAAAAAATTTATTTTCTTCATATATTAATTTTATTTTTATTTTTTTTAACTAAAGATTAATTTATAAAAAATTATACATACTAATCTAGTATTAGATCTTTAGAAACTTTGAATAATATTGATTTACCTTAATAATATAAATACCTTTTTTTAGTTTAGAGATATCTATATCATTATGATTTGTTATTTTCTTTATAAATACTCCATTTATTGAATAAATATTAATTATTCTAATTTCCTCATTAATATAAACTTTTATCTTATTACTAGCTGGATTAGGAAAAACTTTTAATTTATTTTTTAATGGAGTGGTGTAATGGTCAGTTGATAATGAGTTTTCAAATGGAATACATTCAAACTCAAAGTTATTACTACCAATAGTAGCATCTAGGTTATCTTGTCCAATATAAAAAGACTCAGGTATGGATGCGTTAGATTCATGATTTTTATAAAATTCACCTATTTCCGTAAGGTTCATAGATGCATCATAAAAATCAGCAGTTCCTGAAACTGGTTCAAACCAAGAATACCGTTCTACATAAGCTAGACTTTCAAGATAAGGAATTGCCAATTCCATAAATTGATGATTTACTTCTTCAGTTCTATATTTATTACCATTAAATTCTGTAATCCAAATTGGTAATCCGTAAAGGGCATGAACTGCCTCTAAATAATTCACAAATCTGTTAAAAATATTTTCAGGATTGGCATTAGGTGAATCTTCAGGATCCGAATTCCAATCATACCAATGCAAAGCAATGACATCTATCCTAATATCATTCTCAATAGCCAATTGATTAAATGAATCGAGCCAATTAAATGCTGCTCCTTGTCTGCAGGCAGGGGAGACTAATCGTAAGCCTGTTTTCATTAGATTTTCATATACACCTATGGCAGTGTTTACATCACATAAATTATTGTACTGCCCAGATTGATCTTCGCAATTATCTGGTTCGTTAAATGCCAATACATGTGTGGCTTTATATTTAGATTGATATATCTCAATATCACTAGGTTCATTAGCACCTCCATAGCCCCAAGACATAGGTACATATTCTCTTTTAAGATCAGAGTATCCTTGATTATTCCATCTGTAATACCATGTATTATCCATTCCTTGAATATTTCCTGCAGTTCCTTTTTTAGAAACCCAGTTCCATGGTACTATTCTAATAAAAGAGACTTTATTTCTTAAAAATTCTGGGAGAGATCTTAATTCTAAATCTTCCTCAGAAGCTATATAAACTTTACTTTTCCCTGTTCCATCATCATTTAAAGCTAGTGTGAGCATATAGCCTCTTTTTAAATAAAAAGATTCAATATTATTATTTAACTGATTTGGAATGGATGAACCACTAAATACTTGATCTATCAAAATATTTGCTGAAATACCAGAACTATTTTCACCCGAATAAATAGTTAGTGGGCTTAAATTATCATTGTGAGTTCTAATTATAGTTCCTTTATCATAGTAATTGTCAAAACGAATATTTATAGGGTAGTCGGCAACAACATCGGAAACAAAAAGTCGTGAAGAAAAGTCATCAAAGACTTGATTTGGATTTATATTCTCTAGACTTAACCAACTTGAATCAGATTCTAAATAGACTTCTACATCATATAAAAGTGGCTCAGAATCACTCAAATACACATAGGAATTTTCATTTAATAGTAAAGAACCACCAGAGATATTTTCTGCTTCAAGGGTTCCATTGGATATACTTAATTTACTTGAGGGAGCTAATAAAATGGGTCTATCTGGCACTGAGTAAACCTCAATGTCATTTAATGAAATTTCGTTGAAAGTAATAGCACCAGAAGTAAATTGAAATTTAACAGTTCGGTTAAAATTTACACTATTTACACTAATTGTATTGATGCCCAAAGTAAGTGCTTGGGATGGTCCATAATACCAATTCCCATTGGAAACTGATTTTACTACTCTATAGTCTGCACCTTCAGTGGGTAAACTAGTAACATTGATTATAAATATTTGTGCTTCCTGACTGCTAAGGTCATCATTTGTTGTAGCAATAAAAACATATGGCCAAACTTGATTGTTTGGCTGTAAATTAAACAATTCTGGGGTTTGTGAGTAAATATCAGTAACTTCAGAAGAAAATGTACTCACCTCACATGTAAGAAAAAGGTTAAATTCTATCGGTTGTGATGGATTTATTGTTTCATCGTCTGGGTTTAAACCTGATGTACTATCAATCCAGTTGGCTTCTTGAAAAAAATCTGTACCATCTCCATTACCGGTCCAATAGTAATCTTGAGCTGATAATATCTGTGAGAACATAAAAATTAAATAAATTATAATTTTATTATTATTAGTAATCACCTTATTCTTAATTTTTTTATTAGAATATAAATTTAAAATCAAATTTCAAATAGATTACATAAATATTTTTCAATTAAGGTATTGAAAATTTTATTCTTTATTTTTTTACTCTATTTTTAATTGATTTAGTTGAAGAATTTTCTTTAGAATTCTTTTTAGAATTCTTATTTAACTGTTTTACAATTTTATTGAATAATTCTTTTTCTTTTTCAGGAAACATCATTTTATTTTATTTTTGACTCTAAGCCTCCAAAGTCAGTATCTGAAATATGTCTTAGTTCTTGTAAAGAGAGGGTATTAGCATAATATTTCTTTAATTGGTATAAGTCTTTTTTTAAACGATTTATAAGAGTAGCATGTTCTTTAGAATTTATGAGATTATTCATTTCTGAGGGATCTTTTTGAAGATCATAAAATTCCCATACATCAATATCATAGTAAAAATGGATTAATTTATACCGTTGATTTCTTATTCCATAATGAGGCTGAACACGATGGTAGTATGGATATTCATAATAATGGTAATACATTGATTGACGCCAATCTTCAGATGTTTCTCCCATAAGATTATTAAAAAAACTTTTTCCTTGCACTTGCTTTGGAGGAGTAACTCCTGCCATATCGAGTAAGGTTGGAGCAAAATCTATATTTGACACAATATCATCTACAATGATTCCTGGTTTAATTTTACCAGGATAACGAATGACAAAAGGCATCCGTAAAGATTCTTCATACATAAAACGTTTATCAAAAAATCCGTGTTCACCTAAAAAGAAACCTTGGTCTGAAGCATATATTACAATCGTATTTTCCTCTAGGCCATGTTCCTTTAAATAGGCTAATACTCTACCAATATTATCATCTACAGATTTAATGGTTGCTAAATAATCTTTGATATACTTTTGATATTTCCATTCACGAATTTCTTGTGGATTTAAATTTTCATCAGGAGCTACTATTTCATTGGGTTTAAATCCGAATTGATTCCATTTCCTTCGATCTCTTTTAGACAAAGAATCTGGAGGAATCATTTTCATATCTTGCCTACTAAAATAATCCATCGTCATTTCAGTATCTCCAGCTGTTAATTCTCTGCCTTGATACGTATCATTAAAAGTAGATGGATAAGGCATTTCTTTATCTTTCCATAAATTTTCATATTTAGTGTCTGGTGCCCATTGACGATGCGGAGCTTTGTATTGTAGTAAGAGACAAAAAGGGTCTTCGTTATTCCTAGAATTTAGCCAATCTAACGCAAAGTCAGTTGTTAAATTTGTTGCATAGCCCTTTTCTTTTCTATTCTTACCATTGTCATTGTAAACAGGATCCCAATAAAGACCTTGTTCTCCTCTAGATATATGATATTTGTAGTAATCAAAACCAACGGGTTCTGACGCTAAATGCCATTTTCCAACTAAGGCTGTTTGATATCCTGCTTCTTTTAAAGCTTGTGGATACGTCCATTGTTGATTGTTAAAAACACCTCCTTTATAATTTTTGTAATAGCCATTTACATGACTGTATTTCCCAGTTAATATAGATGCCCTGCTAGGACCACAAATAGCATTTGTACACAACGCATTATTTAGTAATGCTCCTTCATTTGCAATACGATCTATATTTGGTGTTGGTGCCAATGCTTTAAAAATACCTCCATAAGCAGATATCGCATTGGTTGCGTGGTCATCTGAAAAAATAAATACAATATTTGGTGATTTTTTAGAATCAACTTCTATTTGACAATAGCAATTTATTATAGTCAAAAAAAACAGCAAAAAAAATAGTTGGTTATATGAATACACTAATTGAATTTTATATGATACTAAAAAACCAATAAAATCAAAAAATATATATTTTTGATTTTATCGGTTTTCAATTTAAATTATTTTAACTATTGTTTGATAATTTTTTTAGAAAAAATAGTACCATTATCAATCTTAATCAAATGGATACCTGATGAAAGTTCTGAAATATCAATTTGATTGGTATTAAATACTTCTTTTTCTAAACTTCCTAAAATAGAGTATATTTTTATTGATTTGATGTTTTTAACTCCATTAACAGAGACAATGCTTGATGCAGGGTTCGGATAAATTGATAATGACATCAATTCTTCATCTGAAATACTTAAACTACTATTTTTATAGGTTAGACTAGCATCGTCAATAAACATGAGCTCACCAAGGTTTGATAAATTACCTGTGACTCCACCATATTTATGAAATCTAATTCTAACTTGTCTTTCAACACTATTTGTGAAAGTACCTGTTTGTTGTACCCAAGTATCAACAGTAGTTGGCTGAGTTGTAACTACTACTTGAAGATCTTCCCATGCGTCATTATTATAGGTTTGAATTTTGAAGGTAGGTTCATAATCTCCAGTATTACCCCAAGAAACTAATCCCATCCACTTGGTATAAAAAGACCAGTCGTAAGTCCCAGCTGGAAGTAATACTGTCTGTGTTACAAATTGTCCACCAGAATTCCCTTTTATGAATAGTTTAAACATTCTATCCTCAGAATGACAATTTCCGTTTGCATCAGTAGTTACTGCATAGGCACCACCACTTCCAGTTCCCCAACCACCTAAATTTGCAGGAAAATTACCATTCCCATCTACTCCTGTATCAGGTGTTGTAGAAGTTGAAGCATCTGCAGAATTAATGGAAGGATTTACTAAAAATTCTTGACCAACTTGTAAAGCACTAAAATTAATAGTAACTGTATTTGTTGTTGTTCCATCTTCAGCAGTAATTAGGATTGATGTTGTTCCTGGAATACTTGTCGCATCTGTATTAATAGCAGTGGCACTTGAAGCAGCAGTTGTTGCCACTACTGTTGGAACCACAGTTGTTCCTTCTGCTAACAGGACATCATAGGTGGATCCCGTGGAAGTAAATCCATTAATCGTAACACCATCGATTGTTAAATCTGATAAAGAAGTATCGTCAGGTGAAGAACTGTAAGGACCTACATACTTGAGACTAACATCATCAATATACATTAGTTGATTAAGATTAGTTTCAGCAGCATTGGTTCCTCCATATTTAGAAAATTTTATTCTTACTTGTCTTTCAACATTATTTATAAAAGTTCCTGTCTGATCTACCCATGTTTCAACAGTAGTTGGTTGAGTTGTAATTACTGTTTCAACCACCTCCCATTCATTATCATTATTATCATTAGTCAAAATAGTGAACTTAGGAGTGCTGTCACCATCATTATCCCAAGAGACAAGTGCACCCCATTTAGTCCAAAAAGACCAATCATAATTTCCAGCCGGAAGTGTTACTGTCTGAGTGATATATTGTCCATCAACACCCCCCTTTTTATATAACTTGAACATTCTATCTTCAGAATGGCAATTACCATTTCCACCAGAAGTAGGAGCATAGGAACCACCTAATCCACTTCCCCAACCGCCTAAATGACCATCGGTGAATTCACCAGATCCGTCTACTCCCGTATCTGGAGTGGTAGAAGTTGAAGCATTTGTAGTATTAATTCCTGGATTCACCAAATATTCTTGACCTACTTCCTGAGAGCTAATTGTTAAACTAAACAAAAAAGTGAGGGTGATAATACTATTACACAAGATTGTTTTTATTGAATTTTGAGTATTTGTTTTTGTCATGATTTATTATATTTAATTGTTTCTTTTATATTTTTGCCACAAGAACATTTTTTTTTCACCAAGATTTCCTTTTAACTTTCCGTATAATTTATTGTAAACTTTTCTCAATTCAGCTCTTTTTATTTCTGGATTGTCTTCGTATTTATCTCTAATTAGAGTAACCTCTTGAAAACGTTCTAATTGAATTTGATAAACTTTTGATTGATCCTCTTTGTTTAAAGAGAGGGCCTTAGTCATCAAAGCTGTTATATCATTTGCTCTTTTAACATCATCAGTTTGAGCATTAATATTAATAGAAAAAATTAATAAGGATATTAAAAAAATGATTTTTTTCATTTTGGGTATAGTTTTAACATAATTATGTATAAAAATACTTTTAAAACAATTGTTTTTGGTTCAAAATTTGTTCAGATAGTTAAATTATTTAACCAATCTAAAGAATCTTTAAAACTAAATGATCTTAATGATAGGAATTAAACTTTTTAATGGTTTTATTTTTCCAACTGATACCAGGTTGCCATTTAGGAGCTTTTACTTTACTTAGATAGCTATCCAAAAGGAACTCTAGTTCCCTAACTTTTTTAGGAAAAGAAGATGCTAAATTACTTTTTTCTCCGATATCGTTTTTAATATCAAAAAGCATCAATTCGTTATTGTTGTAAAATTTAATCAGTTTAAAATTATCTACAATAATTACAGAATGTGCTCTCTTGATAGCAATCCCGTTTTCATAGGGAACATGGAATATCAATCCTTTGGAAAAACGCTTCACATTCCCTTTTCCATCTTTAGCGAGTATATTTTTTAAACTCCCACCATCTAAATTATCTTTTAAAGGTAAATTATAGCCTGCTATATCAGCAATGGTTGGTAATAAATCTGAAAATGTGATTTGGGTTTTAGATTCTATTCCTGACTTAATTTTTGGACCAGCAATGATAAAAGGAACTCTTATACCCCCTTCCATAGCATCCCATTTTCCTCTACTTAGTGGAAAATTAGAACCTTCTTTATAAAATCGTCTAGGCGGCATCACAGGAACAGCTCCATTATCAGAGGTATAAATTATATAGGTATCCTCTTCTAAACCTAATTCTTTGACACGGTCTAATAACATCCCTACACCAGTATCTAAATCTTCTGTCATTGCAGCAAATCCCTCGTGTTTTTGATACTTTCCCTTTGGTTTGTTTTCGTATTTTTCTAATGTTTCTTTTCGAAGCATAATGTCAGAATGAACTGCATAATGCGAGACCTGTAAGAAAAAAGGTTGTTTTGATTTGGCTTTTCTTTCAATAAAATCTATTGCTTTTTTTGTGGTACTAAATATTTTTTTCGGATCATCAGTGATGGTATTTTTCCATTGTTTTTTATTCGATCTAAAATTAAAACCTCCATCTTTATTTCCTGTGATCCCATCACTTTCATCGTACCCAAGAACAGAAGGATCAACATCGATACCCCATTTACCAAAATGAGCAGTTTTATAATTAGAGTTTATGTTTTTTAAAAGCTTAGGAATTGTGAAAGAAGTTTCGTGTTGTATATGATTTGTATTCATTCCTACTCTAATCATTTTAAGTCTAGCGGGTGTTTGTCCAAACTGAATACTATACCTAGAAGGAGAACACACAGGAGCACTAGCATAAGCAGAGGAAAAACGCATCCCTCTATTTGCCAATTCCTCAACATTTGGAGTTTGATGGTAGTCACTTTTGGAACGAATTTCTTCATCCATCATTTGAACTGAGGTTCCATTCCAACCTTGATCATCAGTTAATATTAAAATAAAATTTGGAGCTTTCTCTCTAGTATCTAATTTTGTGGATTTACAGCTATAATAAAGGAATCCTACCATACATATTACGGCAAATAATTTGTAACTATTTTTCATTTATCAATTTTTATAAAATTTAGGAATAATTTGATAATATTGATTAATTATATTTTATTTAAAAAGAATTAATCAATATTACTATTTGCAGCTGATTCTGATATTGGTATTGGCCAAAAATAATCTTCTGGTTGTCTTTGACCAATTATATTTCCATGAAGAAATCTACAATATTCATCTAATACACCCATCCTTTTTAAATCAAAAAAGCGATGACCTTCCATGTATAATTCTACTGCTCTTTCTTTTAGAAGTACTGTTCTGAAATTCTCAATAGTCATTCCACTTCCATTAAAATCAGACATTTCAACTCTGTTTCTTAAAAGATTAAAATCATTGTTTGCAAGACTTGGGTCTTGAGAAATTTCTACCAGTGCCTCTGCACGCATTAAATGTACATCAGCTAATCTTATAATATGCCAATTTTGTCGACTGGTGTATTCTGTAGTTGCTTCGGGGTCAATATACTTAGATGTCCATATTTGCCAGAGTGTACCTATTGTATTCCCTGTAGAAAAAAGAGTAGGAATATAGCCTATACTCCCGGGATTAATTTGAAAAGACCTTGTGTTATTTTCATATTCTCTTATAATTGTATTTTGATACCTAGGATCATTCTTATTCAATCGATTATTAATAAATTTAGGCTTGAGCTTATTACTACCTCCAAAACCTGTTCCGCTTAGGCCAGAATCTTTTGGTGAGAATAAATTAGAAACAGCAGTACCTTGACCAACAATTGAAGATCCTTGAACTTCAAAAATCATCTCAGGATTATTTCCATTTTCTGGATTAAATATTGTGTTCCAACTATCTAAAGAAGATTCTAATTGAAACCCGGGCTCATTGATCGCTAAATCACATTGATTCTTAGCTAATTGATAATAATTAATTTCAGATTCAGGAAAAGAAAGATATTTATTATTTCCTTCTACACCTGACATAGCTGATCTTTTAGAGGATGCAATACGCAGGTAAACTTTTGCCAACATAGCATGAGCAGCAGCTTTGGTAACCCTTCCTAAATCGTTTGAATAATTATTTATTGTTTCATTTCGTCCCCAACAATTTTCTGAAGCATATTGTAAATCATTAATAATTACCTCATATACCTCAACAATTGAAGACCTCGGTAAGCCCTCAGATTCTTGAGAATCTAGTGGCTCTATTCTTAATGGAACTTCCCCAAAACAACGGACCAAATTAAAATAGTGTAAGGCCCTTAAAAATCTTGCTTCACCAATAATGCGTGATTTTAATTGTTGATCCATATCAATATTTTCTACATTAGCAATGACATTATTTGCATCTCTAACACCAAAATAAATATCCCTCCACATAGGGGTTAAATTTGTATTTGTATTTGTAATTGTCCCTGCCTTAAAGTCTCTGAATAAAAAGGTAGAAAGACCTTGGTCAGATGATGCATAAAGTGCAGATAAAAAAACTTGCCTATAGTACCCATTACCACTTTTTAAGCGAGCATATGCTGAAGTTAAAGCATCTAGAGCATCTGATTCATTTTGATAAAATTGTTCTGTACTTACCTGAGTTAGTGATTCTTCATCAAGAACCTCACAAGAATTTAGTGTTAGAAAGAGACAAAGTGAAAGTAACCCACTATTAATTATTCTTTTAAAATTTATTTTTTTCATAATACTTGTATTAATAGATCATCTTTAATCCTATTAAGTAGGTTTTTGTACCTGGATATGTGCCAAAATCTACTCCTCTTTTTTGTGGATTTTTTGTATACGTTTGAACTTCCGGATCATAACCTGGATAACTGGTCCATGTCAGAATATTCTGTCCACTAGCATAAATTCTAAAACTTCTTTTTTTAGAAAAATTGAATGTATATCCAATATTAATATTTTTTAGTCTAAAAAAAGAACCATCAAAAATCTGCCTATCCGAAACAAGACTTCTTGGTCCATTATCAAGAATCGCTGCAGGATGCACTGCATTATCAATATTTCCTGAGGATGGATCGAAAAGAACTTGACCATCAATTATAGAAAGTGGTGCTATCCAAGAATCATTAAAAGAGGATGTTAGTACATTTGTTGTTTTCTGTAGACCACTCAATTGCCATGAATCTACCCAAAATAAATCACCTCCTTGTTGGCCTGTAAAAAGAATATCAAGATTCCAATTTTTGTATGAAAAGTTATTATTAATTGAGAATGTAAAATCTGGATTTGGGTTTCCTATTTTCATATAATCTTCAAAATTAATTTGTTGTAAGGCTAGTGGTTCTCCAAATTCATCTAAGTCTATTGAAGTGTTAACATATTTGATTTCACCAGGTGCAGCTCCTTCTATTCCACTTGCAATTGCCTCATCCCAATCACTATAAATACCATTGGTTTGTGCGCCCCAAAAAATACCAAGTGGTTCACCGACCTTAAATAAGATAGGGTTTGCCTGACTAAATCCAACAGAAGGTCCTAATTGAAAGTCTAAATTAGAATTTAATTCTAAAAGTTTATTCCTATTAACACCAATATTAGTTCTAATATTCCAACTAAAATTAGAGGTTTTTATAATATTGGAAGCTAAACTAAATTCAATTCCTTTATTTTCTACCTTCCCAAAATTATCTACACGACTTGTGTATCCATTTGATACAGGTAAGTTCACATTCTGAAGTAAATCTCTTGTTGATTTATGATATGCTTCTATTGTTAGGTTCAACCTCGAATCGAAAAGACTTAGATCTAGTCCAAGATTAAATTGATCTGTTTTCTCCCATGTCAAATCATCATTTGCTAGATTTGACTCGTAAAAACCGGTAACTAGCTCATTATTAAAATTGTAACGTATCGGTGTTAAAAGTGCCAAAGATTGATAGGGTGAGATAGGATTACTACCTGTCTTACCGTAAGAAAATCGGAGTTTTAATTGAGAAATATTATCTATTTTTTTGAGAAATCTTTCTTTTGAAATAACCCAAGATAAAGCAAGAGATGGAAATAACGCACTTTTATTATTGGTTGCAAATTTTGAGGATGCATCAACTCTCGTATTAAAATCAAGATAATATTTTCTTTTAAAATTATATCCGACCCTAAGAAGACCTGACAATAGTCCAACTTCTCTGAATTGCGAAATAGGAACAAAAATTTCTGTTGCAGATGCAAAGTTATAGAAGGAGGTGTTATCACTTCCAAAACCAACTGCTTTGTTAAACAAAGAACGAATGTTATTTTTTTCATAGGTTCCTATAAGAATGGCATCTATACGATGTGCATTAAACCGATTTCTGTATCGAATATTTGCTTCAGCATATATCTTATTATTTTCTATTGAAGCTTGAGAAGCCTCACCGTTATTTCGTCTTCCTCTAGTGGTATTAATTGGATAATAATTATCTCTTGTGCTTCTTTGATAATTAAAAGCTCCTTTTATCGTTCCTGTCAGCTTAGGAGTAATTTTACCAACCACGGAAAAGACTTGCCTTAGAGTAACAGACTTTTTCTCATCTATTACATAATTAGCCAGTGTATAAGGATTAGACACAATATTACCCTCATTTAAAGCAGCATAAATATCATCTTCCTCTCCAACACTTAATAAAGAAAAAATTGGTTGAAATTGTAATGCTTGAGAGACAACCCCCCTTTGAGAAAAAATTTCTCCATTTCCAACTGAAGAAGCATTTCCTTTCTTGTAGGAAATATTTGTTTTAGAAAAAAAGTCTATTTTGTTATCAAAAGCCTTTCTTTTTGCATTCATGTTATAAGTGACCCTATTATTATTAGAATTAACAATCACACCTTCTTGATCCAGAATTCCCATACTTATCGAGAGGTTTCTTTTAAAATTACCTCCTCTGTAAGAAATGTTATAAGAATTTGTATGAGATAAACGATAGGTCTCATCTTGCCAATTGGTATTTACGCCTGTAGATTCTGAATAGGGTATTTGAAAATCTAATAATTCTGGATAATTAGCCTCTGTTAATGCTTGACTTCCATCGAAAGGACCACCAGATCTGGCAGGATTTGTAATATCTTGAAATAGTTGATTGATGTTACGTTGATTCATATATCTTTCAAATCCAGGACCGTCAAGTACGTCGAGATTTTTTCTAACTTGAGTAATGGAAGTATCATAAATAAATGAAAAATTATCACTCCCTTCTGATTTATTGGCTGTCTTAGTTGTGATTAATACAACTCCATTTGCACCCCTTGCACCATAGATGGCTGTTGCAGCTGCGTCTTTTAAAATTTCAATTTTTTCAATATCATTTGGATTTAAAAATCCGAGAGAGCTTTGAGTTTGACCAGATCCATTATTCCCTTGAGCATCAGTAATTGGATCTAAGGGAACTCCATCTAAAACATAAAGTGGTTGAGTACCTCCAAGCATGGAATTAACACCTCTAATAGATATTCCTATACCTCCTCCAGGTTCTGAGCTTTCATTAACAACAACACCAGCAGCCTGACCTTGAATTAGGTTCTCTAGAGAATTCGTTCTGTTTTTTTCTAACTGATCTTCATTAATTTGAACAATAGAGCCGGAAAGATCTTTTTTACTTACATCAAAATAACCAACACTAACGACAACCTCATTTAGTTTATCGACATCGGAAATTAAACGAATAGATAATGGTGAAGATAAAACAACAATTTCTTTAGTTTTCATGCCTAAGTATGAAATCACAAGGGTATCTCCAACTTTACTACTAATTGAAAAATCACCATCAAAATCTGTTACAGCACCAATCGAAGTTCCTTTTATCAATAATGTTGCACCAGGTAATACTTCGTTAGAATCGTCATCAATTACATTTCCTTTCAAAATTATTTGTTGTGCAAACAGAATTGTTGGGAGAAATAAGAAAATGAAAAAAAGTTTTCTAAACATAACTTTGATTGTTAATATTTCTGTAATTTAATAATAATAAAATTGATGAAGTTTAAATTTTAGCCAATACAGTTTACTATTTGACATAAGTCTAGAATTAATTTATTATTTAAGTAAATTTAATTTGATTTTTAGAAGTTTTTAATACTCTTCACTATATTCTTTTGGTGTTTTTCCATAGTGCTTTTTAAAAAGAGTACTAAAATATTTTGGGTTATTAAAGCCAGATTCATATGCAACATCACTAATTCTCAAGGATCGATTGGCTTTAAGTAACTCAGATGCATGATTTAATTTGATTTTTATAACTAAATCTACGGGTGACATATTAGTGAGTCCTTTTAATTTTCGAAATAAATTAGACCGACTTAGTCCTGTTTTATCAGATATTGATTTAATTGAAAAATCACTATTCCTAATATTATTTTGGATAATTTCTACAACTTCAGATAAGAAATTTTCATCTGCTGATTTTGCTTTTACTTTACGCTGTGTCTCTGGATTTAAAAGTTGTTGAATTGCTTGCCTAGAATTAATAAGGTTATTCGCCATTGTAATTAATATTTTCATATTAAATGGCTTTTCCAAATAGGCATCAGCACCAATTTCAAGACCTTCAATTTTATCGTCAACACCACTTAATGCTGAAATCATAATTATAGGAATGTGACTTGTTTGAAAGTTTGATTTTATAATGTTACAAAACTCTTTACCACCCATATCTGGCATCATAACATCTGTAATAATTAAATCTGGGTTTTTTGCTAAGGCTATAAGAAGTGCTTCTTTACCATTAGGTGCATCTAGTACTGAATATTTTTTTTCTAATTCGGCTTTGATTATCAATCTTAAATCTTCATTATCCTCAACAAGTAATATTCGCTTATTATCAGCAATACTATTATCTAAAGAGATAAGCTCAAATTCATTTGAATTTTCAATAAAAATATCTTTTTCATCGTAATGTTTGCTTCCCATTCTTAACACTATCGTAAAAGTAGAACCAATATTTTCCTTACTTTTAAATTCAATTTTCCCCCCATGCAATTCAATGATTTTTTTTGAAATCATTAAACCGATACCTGAACCTGGAATTCCTTTATTATTAATATTAGTTCCTCTTGTAAATCTTGAAAATATTAATTTTTGCTCTTTCTCCGGAATTCCAAATCCATTGTCTATAAAATCTATTTTTATGTATTCTTTATTTTTTAATACCTTTATTTCAATTTTACCTCCATTTTCACTGTATTTTATAGCATTTGAAATTAGATTGTAAAAAATTCGAGACATCTTACTCTCATCAAACCATACATATATTTTTGGAACAGAAACAACTAAATCAATAGATTTTTTATTAAGTAATGGTTCTACTTCAGCCACAATTCTGTGAATAATTTCCTTTAAATCCGATTTATTTACTGATAACTTAAGCATTCCTCGGTCCGCTTTTTGAAAATCTAAAAGCTGAGTAACGTATTCATTTAAATTTTGTGTGTTACGATGAATTAAATCAATACTATTTTGAAAATTATTTTTTTCTGAAAGCTGAGAAACTAATAACTGAATTAAAGTAACGGGAGTTCTTATATCATGAGCTACTTCTGTAAAGAATTTTATTTTATTTTCATTAAATTTTTGAGTGGCTCTAGACTTTTTAACTAGAATGAATAAATATATTAAAACGCATCCCAATAGTAAATACAATATATATGCCGTATGACTAAACCAAAATGGATCTTTTATGATGATATCAAGATCATGGGATTCCATTGAAGATACACCTTCTACATTTGTAATTTTAACTTTTAGCGAATAACTTCCAGGTGGAAGTTTTGAATAAAGAATACCTCTACCATTTTTAGATTCGTTTATAGATTCATCATAGCCTTTTAATTGCCAATAAAAAGAATGTTTTTTTGAGCCATGGAAGGTTGGAGCTTCGAAGTCGAAACTTAATGAATTTTGATTATAATTAAGTTCTATTTTATCAAGATAATTTATATTTTTCTCTATCATCGTAGTGTCAGCCAAAATACCATTGATATGAAAATTAGAAATGTAAATTTTAGAAACCTTTTTTTCTTTTGGAATGTTTAAAGGATTGAATATCGTTGCCCCTCCTGGACCACCAAAAGCTAGATGTCCATCTGTAGATTGAGTAGAAGCACCAAAGCCAAAGGTATCAATTTTTAAGCCATCACCATTGTCATACTTTCTAATAATCTCTTTTTTTATGTTTAATTTCCATAAACCAGCATAACTAGCAAACCATAAGTTTTCATTGGAATCTTTATGTATAGAAAATACGGTACCTGATTCAAAATTTAATTCTTTGTTGACTTGTTTTATTACTTTTGAGGATAAATTATAGTTAAATAGACCTTGAGTATTCCCTATCCAAAGGCAGTTATTTTGTTTATCAAATAATACCGCGTGGTTTTGGTCGATATTATCTTGATTTATCCCTTTGATAATATCTATACTTCTATTAAGCTTATTTATTTCATAGATACCACTTGAAGAAGCGACATAAATAATATTATTTTCTCCAGCAACAATAGAACGCGCATTTCCAGTTTTATATGAGTTTACTAAAATATTATCTTTGTAATGCTTTACTGGTCCATCAAATCCACCTACCCACAATTCGTTATTGTCTAAATAGGTAGCAAAAATTAATTTAGATTTTTTTTCTTTTTCTTTAAGAATAACATTGGTGGTTTTGCCTGTTTTAGTATTAAACTGAAATAATCCAGAACCATATACCCCCAAAATTAAATTTTCACCATATTTATTTATCGTTAAAACTGCTTTGTTAGCTAAGTTCTGATTTGAGCTGTAATTTGTCCATTTCCCATTGGGTGATCGTTTACTAATTCCATTCTCAGTTCCAAACCAAATATTTCCTCCATCCTCGAAGTAAATAGAACGAATATTATTATTTATAATACTATTTGGCTTATAAGGGATATAAAAAATATTTTTGAAAGCGTTTTCTTTGGGGTAGATCACATCAATACCTACCTCTCTTAAACCAAGCCAATAAACATTTTCTTCATCAATAAAAATTTCATAAATACTATTTTGACTGAGAGAATTGATTCCATTATTAGTGTATTCAAATCTATTAAGAACATTAAAATGATCATCCATGATTAGTAAGCCAGAACCCTCCAAAGCAATTAAAATTTTATTGTTATTATCAAATTCAATGGATCTTATGGTATTTATTTTTATTACACTATCATAAAGTTTTATTTTTTGAATATTTTCATTTGTAATTACATAAAGTCCTTTCTGATAGGTTCCTACCCAAATTCGATTTTGATTGTCAAAATTTAAATCAAGTATTTCATGATTTTTTAATATTGTTTTATTTTTTACTAATTCATTAGTACTCTTAAAATAATTATAGATATTAATACCTTTTGTGGAGGCAACATAAATTTTATTTCCATTTACTCTAATACTTCTATTAAAAAGGGTGTTAGAAAACAAAACTTTACTTAAGTTTTTTGATTCTAAATTATAAATTAAAAGTCCTTGCTGAAGACCAATGATTATGGTATGCTGATTGATGAGATCAAAAGACAAAAACTTTAAATCTTTAAAATTTAAAAGTTTTTTAAACCTATCGTGTTGATAGCTATATTGAAGAAGTTCTCCCTTAGATCCTAAAACAAATAGATTTCCATTTTTACTGATAATATCTATAACACCATTCGTTAGAAATTTATCATAATTTTTAAATTCATAACCAGAATACCTATTCAGTCCCTGAGAAGTTCCAATCCACATATATCCTAAGGTATCCTTCTGAAAAGCTCTTACAGCTCCACTTCTAATACCGTCATAAACACCTAAATGTTTTATTTGCTGACCGGAAGCTAAAATGGGAAGAAAAAAAAACAAGAAGCGGACTACATTAATAAAGCATCTCATCATAAAAAAAACTTAAGAAGTTAACATTAATAAATACTCCTATTTGTAAAAATACAATTTTTTCAAATGTAGCTTAAGAGTAATGAAAGATAGTTGAATTCTGTATAAAAAATCTCACCTAATGCTTTTGATTATTTCTTTTTGATTTCATTACCTTTTTTAACCACCAATCTCTGTTAGGATTGTATTTATATTGTTTTTTTAAGTTTATTGCTTCATTTCTGAGTTCTTGTTCGATCTCATCATAGGCTTTGATGTTAATCAAGTTATTCATCTCACCCGGGTCTTTCTTAAGATCATATAATTCATCAATATCATTATCTAAAAAAGCATCTATTAGTTTGTATTTTTCAGTTCTAACAGCAATTTGATTAGGACCTGCATATGGCCAATAAGAATCTACATAATATTCGAATAATATAGCTTCTCTCCAGTCCTTCTCTTTCTCACCCTTCAATAATTTTACCATAGACTCACCTTGCATATAGTCAGGTTTTTTTATTCCTGCTAAATTTAAAATTGTTGGTGCTATATCAATATTTAAACATTGCTCTTTTATTTCAGTATTTTCTTTAATTAATTTTGGATAACGAATAAGCATTGGCACACGCATAGAGTTTTCATACGCTAGGCGCTTATCAAGAAAAGTATGCTCTCCCATAAAATAGCCATTATCGCTACTATAAATAACAACAGTATTTTCTAGTTCTCCCATTTCTTCTAACGTAGCTAATACCCTTCCTAAAGATTCATCTATAGCAATCAAACAACGCAATAGCTGCATATTTCTGTCATAATTTATTGGCCATTCTTGTTCTGGCAATTCAGACGGAATCGGTAGATTATTTTTCCAGTCAAATCCATATGTTTTTTTTCTTTGCCATTCAGGCTTGCCTTTAAATGTCTCTTTATGTGTATCATAAGGAGGCGTAGGTAATTCCATATCTACATATAGGTCTTTATGTCTAGGAGCAGGTAAATGAGGTTGATGAACTGCTTTATGCCAAAGATTTAAACTGAAAGGTTTATTAGGGTCTCGTTTTTCTTTTAACCAAGAAATTGCCTTGTCTGTTAAAATATCTGTCATATATCCTTTTTCTTGATATTCTTTCCCATTTTCATTGACAGGAGGATCGAAATACTTCCCTTGTCCTACAAAACTAAACCAATAATCAAAACCAGGTCTTATATGTTCTTTGCCTTTGCTATGAGCCATGTGAATTTTACCAACATGCGCTGTTTCATATCCTCCTTTTTGCAAATGACTAGAATAAGGAGCAAATTCATCCCAATTTGGGTCTACATGACGATTATTTTGATTAACGCCATGAATATGAGGATAAGTACCAGTTAAAAAACTGGCTCTAGATGGAGAACAAATAGATTGGGTGACAAAAAAGTTTTCTACATTGGCACCTTCTTTAGCTAACCGATCAATATTTGGAGTTTTCAAAAATGGGTAACGCCCTGAGATTCCAATAGCATCAAACGGTTGATCATCAACTAAAACAAATAAAAAGTTTGGTTTTTTTATCTTTAAATTAGTATTATTTTTCTGAGCATTTATAACTAAATATGGAGATAGCAATAGAGGTAAAAACAGGATAGCAATATTGAATATTTTCATTTAACCGACTAAAATTATTATATACAAATATGAATTTAAGTCCTAATTAAACAGTTCTATTTTAGGTCAATCTATTTAAAAAATTGATCATATTTAGGTGAAAATACAAATACCCTAATATTTTCGTTATTATTTTAAATAAATAAGACGTTCTAACCTACTAAGTTCTTTTTCATCTACATACTTCCCAATTTCTTTTCTAAATTGAGCTAAGTTTTTATAAGGTCTATATTCTAAAAACTCATGAGTCATTTTTTTACCAATTCCAGGAAGCGCTTTAATATCGTCTTCTGATGATGTATTTAATTCTATGGGAACAAAAACATAGTTTAAATAACGGGCTACTTCTTTTTCATCTACATATTTTCCAATTTCTCTTTTAAATTGTAAAATGCTCTTGTAGGGTCTATACTCTTCAAATTCGTGCGCCATTTTATCACCAACGCCAGGAATCATTTTAAAATCTTTTTCAGCAGTTGTATTTAAATTGAGTGGAACGAATATTTTTTTGAAGAGTTCTTCTATATTCTCTCCTTTCATTATTTCATTAAAATCACTTATCGTTAGAAAAGGCCTTGAGTCTAATAGCTTAGCTACTAACTCTGACGAAAGACCTAGTGTCATTAAATCTGATTCGGTAGCAAGATTTGCATTTAAAACTGATCCTATTGAAATTTCAGGTTTATTATTTTCTAGGGTCGTGTTTGTTTTTTGTTTCTTATTTATAGATTCTTTACAGGATACTAAAAAAACACTTACGGATAAAAAGACGATTAATAGTTTACTAAATTTTTTCATTTTGTTGTTTTATTAAAATTAAATATGAATAACCAATTAATGCTAAGACAATCATACTCATGGGTGCTAAGGTGGGTAAAGCTCCAGATAAACTTTCCAAAGAAAGCTCCCAGAAATTTGCTGTAGGCTTCATGTCTTGCTCAAACTCGTAATTAGCTTGTAAATGCAAGAAAGCGCCATAGATACCACTTAAAGATGTTATCACCAGTACTAGTTTAAATAGATTAATTATTGCTTGAGATTTTCTAAAAAAAAGTACGAGGAGATTTATAAGTGCACCTCCAATACATAATAAGGGAATTAATTGCAACGTATCTTCGTAATGATCAAGCAAGTATAATTCTAAAAGAGTACCAAGCAGCATAAAAAGAAGAGCCAATAAAATAACTCTTTTAATACCATACCTTTCTGAAGTAACTTTTTTACTTTGCATCTATTGACAAAATTACACACGAATATTCTAAAAAAAAAATTATTTAGAAATATTCTAAATAATTTTATTCTTTTGTAGCAATTAGTTTTTCCAAAATGATTTTAAAAACAAACTTTTTAAGCTGAACCAGAAAGCCAAAATACCAGGAAGTTTCTTCTTAGGTTTCTTACCCTTCCCTATTCGTTGGATTTGAAGTTCGTACCAAGGCAATTCTACACCACCAATTTTATCTAAAAACTTTATACCAATTCTAGGTATAGGTGCTTCAAATTTTTCAACTGAACCATCAAAGATTTGACTAGCCAGTGCTGGATACAAACAAAAGGGTCTTGCTAAACCAACAACATCTAACTTTCCGCTCGCTAGAGCACTTTCCATAACCGATACTGATCTAAATCCACCAGTAAGTAATAGAGGAGTTTTTGTTAATTTTCTTGCTTTTTCTATATATTCTAAAAAATAGACTTCTCGTTCTTCAGTACTTTTTTTACGATTTCCTTTTATCATTGCAGGTCTTTCATAGGTGCCTCCGGAGATCTCTATCAAATCCATTCCTTCATTTCCTAACAATTGAATAACCTCCATAGATTCTTCTTCGGTAAAACCTCCACGTTGAAAATCTGAAGAATTAATTTTAATCCCTACTGGAAAGTCTGCACCTACCTGACGACGAATCTCTCTATAAACCTCCAATACAAACCGTGCTCTATTTTCTATAGAACCTCCCCATTTATCTGTTCTAACATTACTGTTGGGAGATAGAAACTGACTTACTAAGTATCCATGAGCACCATGAATTTGACAGCCTGTAAATCCTGCTTCTTTAAATATTCTAGCTGTAGTACCGAAACGTCTAATAATTTCCCAAATTTCATCTTCTATTAAGGCCTTGGGTATCGTAAACATTTTTGAAGCACCTCCCATTTTTAATGGAATAGCTGAGGGTGCAACCACGACTCTGTTAATTGCCGCAAATGCTTGTCGTCCTGGATGATTAATTTGTGGCCATATATGAACACCTGTTTCTTCAACAGATTTTGCCCATTCTTTTAATTCTTCAAAATGTTTATAATCCTCTACAACAACATTTCTAGCTTCACCCAATGCTTTGGCATCTATCATAACATTACCTGTAATTAATAAGCCTGGATTCCCTTTTGCCCAAACTTTATAAACATGGATTAATCCTTTACTTGGGGCATGATACTTGGTGCCAAAATTCTCACTCATAGCAGATTTGGCAATTCTATTTTTTAAAATTGAGCCGTTCGGTAATGTAAAGGGTGAGTCAATATGTTGCATAATTATTATGTTTTTTTTTAAAACAAAAATAAGTAGAATTATAGGATATAAAATGTTGTTTTTTAAACTAAAAACAAGGCTAATGATGCAGCTAATGATGCACCAATAATTGGGCCAAGTATTGGTATCCATGAATAACCCCAGTCATTGGATGCTTTGTCTTTTATTGGCAAAATTGCATGCATTAACCTTGGACCCAAATCCCTTGCTGGATTTATTGCATAGCCTGTAGTACCTCCAAGAGATAAACCTATAGCCCAAACTAAAAAAGCAACAGGCAAGGCACCTAATGATCCTAAACCAACAATCTCATTTGAATCTGCTAAAGCTGCGTCTGTAAAGTTTAGGATGGTAAAAACCAATACAAAAGTACCCACAATTTCTCCTACTATATTAAAAAATGGATTTCGGATTGCAGGAGCTGTACAAAAAACTGCTTTCTTGGTGTCTCCGTCTTTAGTGGCATCAAAATGATTTTTATACACCAGCCAGACAATAGATGCTCCAAGCATAGCGCCTATCATTTGAGCTAAAATATATGAGGAGACCAATGCCCAATCAAATTCTCCGGCGAGGGCTAAACCAATAGTTACGGCAGGGTTTATATGAGCACCACTAAAAGGAGCTGTAACTACTACAGCAACATATACCGCCAAGGCCCAACCTGTGGTAACTACAATCCATCCACTATTGTTTCCTATGGTTTTGTTCAATTCTACATTGGCTACTACACCGCCTCCTAAAATAATGAGCAAGGCTGTTCCAATAATTTCTGCAATAAATGGTGTCATGGTTTTCTATTTTTGTTTATTAAATTTTGTCCAGTGCTCTAAAGCCTCTATGGCTCTGTACCAGCCCTTAATTTGTTTATCAATTGTTTCTCTTGATTTGCTTGGGATGAACGTGGTGTCTATTTGCCAAATTTCTTGAATTTCTTCTAGGCTTTCCCAATAGCCAACAGCTAATCCCGCTAGAAAAGCAGCTCCCATAGCTGTGGTTTCAACAACTTTAGGGCGAACGGTTGTAGTGTTTAAGACATCTGATTGAAATTGCATGAGCATATTGTTTATGGTGGCGCCTCCGTCTACTCGTAATTCTTTAATGGAAATACTAGCATCTGCCTCCATAGCTTTTAACACATCCATGGTTTGAAAGGCAATTGATTCTATGGCTGCTCTAGCGATATGAGCATCAGCACTTCCTCTAGTTAAACCAAATATAGTACCCTGTGCATGTTGATTCCAATGAGGAGCTCCCATGCCTGCAAAGGCAGGTACAAAATAAACACCTTCAGAACTTGAGACAGAACTGGCTAAGGCTTCTACTTCTTGAGAGGTCCTAATAATTTTTAAACCATCGCGTAACCACTGAACTACAGCACCTGCAATAAAGATACTTCCTTCTAGAGCATAATGTGTTTTGCCATTAATTTTCCAAGCAACAGTAGTTAATAAATTATTTTTAGAAATAATTGGTTTTTCACCAATATTCATGAGCATAAAACATCCTGTCCCGTAAGTATTTTTTACCATTCCTTTTTTGGTACACATTTGACCAAAAAGAGCGGCTTGCTGGTCTCCTGCAATTCCTGAAATAGGTATTTTTTCTTCAAAGAATGATAACTTTGTATAGGCATACACCTCACTTGATTGTTTTACTTGAGGCAACATACTTTTTGGAATATTAAATAAGGCTAAAAGTTCATCATCCCAATCCATGGTATGAATATTAAATAGCATGGTTCTGGAAGCATTGGTTACATCGGTTATATGTTGCTCTCCTTTAGTAAAATTCCATATCAACCAGGTATCTATAGTCCCTAAAATTAAATCTCCTGCTTCGGCCATTTCTCTTACCCCTTCTATATGATCTAAAATCCAAGTTACTTTTGTAGCTGAAAAATAAGCATCTAAAACCAATCCCGTTTTTTCTCTAATGAACTCAATCTTTCCCTTTGCTTTTAGTTCGTCACAAAAACCCGAGGTTCTTTTATCTTGCCAAACAATAGCATTGTATACTGGCTTCCCTGTCTTTCTATCCCAAACAACAATGGTTTCACGTTGATTGGTAATACCAATACTTGCGATATTATTAGCGCTTAAACCTTCTTTAGTTATGGCCTCAACCAAAACATCCTCTTGTGTTGACCAAATTTCATTTGGGTCATGCTCTACCCACCCTGGCTTAGGAAAGTATTGTGTAAATTCTTTTTGAGAGACAGAGACTATATTCCCTTTTTTGTCAAAAATTATTGCTCGTGAACTAGTAGTTCCCTGATCTAGAGATAAGATATATTTTTTCATAATTTTTTAAAGGTAAAAAAAAAAAATTGTTACAACTTCTGGCTCATTAAAAGAATCATTTTAAATGACAGAGTTATAAAATGTAAAAAATTGAAAACTAAAATAAATAATTAGCAGTTATCTTAATATAATTATTGTATAGTTTATGTTGGGTTAAAAATAAATAAATACCAACTTTTAAAAAAAAATTAAAATATTTATTTAATTTGTATCGTTTTTTTTTATTACTAAAAAAATTTATTTCATGTACTTTTACATCAAATAAATCTTTATTCATGACAAAAATACTTTTATGAAAAATTCATTTTTTAAACTTGGAATCACAATATTTTTAATTTCGTTTATTTTCTCCTGCTCAGATAGTAATGGTCCTTCTATCAATAATAATGGATTAGCAGAATCTCCAGAAGCATTAACTCAATTTGACAATAGTAATTTTGGAATCTATAAAGGTGTTTTCGTAGGATCAAGCGGTATTATTGTTATAAATGTAAATAATGATAATTTAACTATTTCTGCAACCTTAGTAATAGACGGAATAACTTTTCTCTTTACAACAACTGATATTATTCAAGAAAACCAAGACATTTCTATTAACTTCATAAATGGTAATAATAGTTTTACATTCTCTGTTTTTGCAGATGGAACAAATCCATTTATTTCTAATTTATCTATACTAGGCCATCCTAATGCAAACATTACTCTTGTGAAGGAGATTTCAAGCTCTTTAATTGAATTATTTGAGGGTTCTTATGTTGGAGTAAATGATAGCCAAGAAGCTGGTACCTTTAATGCCATTGTTGGTGGAAATGAAATGGTAGTCCTAGCATACAGCACAAGTTATGAAGTATTTTATACAGCTGAGGGAACTATTGACGATTCAACAATTGATGGGGTAACATCAACTGGAACAAATTTTACTGGAACTATCGATAGCAATGAAATGAGTGGTAATTGGAACAATAGCCAGTCTAATGAAAACGGAAATTGGTATTGTTCAAGAACATATTAATAATATTAAATCCTTCAAATGATAACGAACACTTGTAGTTGAGTTAATAATTTATTTATTTTAATATAAGGTTCGCATTAAACTCTAAGAAAACTATTTTGGGGGGTAACTCATTTTTGCGGTCTTTAAGACATCCGCTCTGTCAAATGACATTGTTTTTGTTTTAAAATTGGCATATAAATCCATTTGGTCTGTATAATGAGGGCTGTTCGATCTTCGGCTATTACCATAGGAAATTATAGACTCATAATATGTCTTAGTTGGGGTAAATCTCACCATTCCTATGTAGGATTCACCGTGTGTAATTTTTATGCGCCCATTTTTATAAGGTACACCCCGCATTGCAGTTATAACATCTGGTAAACCAAAGATAGGGAGTTCTTTATTTCCTCTTACTAATTTTTGTAAATCCCCTAACTGAATACGCTCACTATTAAAATGTCTTAACAGATGTTCTTTTGTAACCTTCAGAGCTTTATGTAGAGCGTCATAAGTAAAAATACGGTCTTTACTTAATTGGTCATAAAAAGGTCTAAGTTGGTAATATAATGCAGCGTAGGCTCCGGCACCATATGAAGTAGGATTTGTAATTCTATCCCAATTTTGAATCTCTGTCAATAACATACTCACTTCTGGATAATCTGATGGTTTCATTTCAAACAAAGGATTTAAATCCATATAATTATATTTCAACGGTGTAGGTAATTGGTGATCGTATTTTATACGTTTAAAACGCTTATAATCTATAGTATTTTTTTCTTCTAGCAGATCTAAAAGTCTTATAGAACGATTGTTGTCATAGGTTTCAAAGTTCATTTCTTTTGCAAAATTTTCTGCAATTGGATTGTCTGCTTTTCCAGAAGATTTAAATGGACTATGGTTTGCGTTATAAACAAAACCAGAGGCTGGACTTACTACTTGAGGTAAGTCTTTAATATCATAGTAAGTGTCCCATAATGTTTTGAGTGTATTTCCAGGAACCACACCCGTCCAATTATAGCCAGTTGCTCTAATAGGAATTTTACCATTAGATATGTAAAAAATAGTATCGTTTCTATCTGCATAGCCAATATTGTAACCTGGCAATGCCTTCATCTCAAGAACTTTATAAAATTCTGAGAAATTGGTAGCTTTATTCATCTTCCACCACTGCTCTATTGCATCAATATTTGATGTACTTGGGGTTCTGACAGCATAAACACCTGTTTTATTTTTAAGAGTTGGACCATAAATACTATGGTAAAATTTTTTCTTAATAGGAATATTAATGCCTAGGAATTTAAAACTAAGTTTTGCTTTATGTTTTTCTAATTTATGAGCTACACCATCAATCAAATAAACATTTTTTTTATTTGGGTGCATTTCTAAAGCATATACATCAGCTTTATCTGGGTAATTTACAGTATGTGTCCACCCTAAAAATTCATTTGCTCCTGTAAGTATACAGGGAGTTCCAGGAAAAGCAGCTCCAATAATATTAGTTCCTTCTTTACTGATTAAATGAGCTTCATACCAAGATGTGGGACCCTCTAAAGGTTGGTGTGTGTTAATTGTCAAAAAAGTTTCATCAGTACCTGTTTTACTCCTACTAATTGCAATTAAATTTGACCCTTTGGTATCCTGTTGAATTTCATAGGGCCAAGACAAAGTATTATTTAGTATACCTGTTACTAGTTTATCAGCACCATTTGATATAAATAATTGTAACTGAGTATAACGAAGTAGTTTTTGTGGCGTAAGTGGAAATAATTTTTTTTCAAGGACCTGTTTTGGGAATTTAATAGCATAGGCATTTAATCCATCAGCAAACGCTTTTATAAGTGCAACAAACTTTTTATCAAGTGTATAAAATTTATCGTTAACAGTTTTTTTAGATTGAATGAATTGAGTTAAGAAATCTGCACCAGCTCCTTGTAAACCGATTAACTTTCCCAACAAACCGTTTCCTGCTAAATAGGCTTCTTGTATGAGTTGAAAATGATCCTCTGCTTGAGCCCAAGCAAAACCATAAGCAACTTCTGTATCTAAATTAGCATAAATATGAGGTACACCAAAATGGTCTCTAATAATCTCAATATTATCTGGGTTTATCTGAGAATAACAGCTAAAATTAATACTTAAAATGGATAGAATGAGAGCTACTTTTTTCATATAATTTATTGAATAAAAATGAATTTTTATGGTACTTTTAAATTATTTTAGTTTAAAATTATTTGTTATCATTTTTTGAAATGACCTTTTTGGGACCAGGGAAAAATCTATTTGTCTGTTCTTGATATATTTTATAATAAGGTCTTCTCTTAAGACTATAATACTCTGAAGGTACTGCCCCAGTATAATATACTAATGTTGAATACATAATGAATGAAACATAGAGTAATGAAATAAATATTAAAATCCACATTAATAAATTTTTATGATTATAAAAATACAAATATGAGGACATTGAGGACAAAATAATAGCATTCCAAACCATCCATTCAGCAAAATAATTTGGATGTCGAGTGTACTTCCAAAAACCGATATTACAAACTTGTTTTTTTTTCTTTTCTAAAAAAGATTTTTTTAAGAATTGTTGCTTTTGCATATCTGAAATATGCTCGATTACAAACCAAGTAGCCCAAAGTAATACTCCTATGATTTCTGAAATTGAAATATGGGTAGTTGTATTTTGAGCCATTAAAAAAGCAGGTAAAGCTAAAAAAGTAATATTTGCAAAACATTGAATCATAATTTCATATTGGAGAGATAAATTTAGGTTTTTATATCCTGCTTTATCCCATCTTTTTCGCTGATATTTATATCTAGATAATTCTGAATTTAAATATCCTTTTTTTAATAAAACTAAGGCACCAACTCCCATTCTTAAACCAGAGAATAAATATATTGATGCAATTAAAATAATTCTAGGAGGATATCCCTCTCCAAGAGTCAAAACTAAAATGCCGATTAAAACCAAACCCAATGGCCAAGCAATATCAACATATGACATCCGCTTTGTTAAATATGCAGGTATGCAAGTAATAAAGATAAATAAAACAAATTGAAGTATTCCGTTATATAAAAATAGATTAGAGAAAATTTCTATTTTAAAAATAAAAATTATAAAAATAATGAAAGGAAGAAAACCCATAAAGCGGGAAAAAGTATTTTTGTAAAAGTGTTTCATACTAAATTTATAATTTTCAATCCGAATTCACAGATAGTAAAAATAATACTATTTTTAATTTACCTAAAAAACTATTATTGATCTAAAACAAAAGAGTATTGTGTGTGTTTTGATAAATGAAAAAGAGACAAAGTATTGATTTTTCCAAAATACTTTAAACAGAAAGTAACAATTGCCTTCGCTTTTGATAATCAGAAACTGTATCGGAAATTTCTTTGTGTATGCCTTTAAAATTTATACTATTGAGTAAGTCTATTCCCAATGGATGCATTTTTTTAAATTTCAAATATTTATCTGACCACAAAGTCATTTCGCAAAGAATTGGATATAAATCTATTCCTTTATCGGTTAGATAATAATATTTTGTTTTCTTATTTCCAATTTTTTTGTGGAAAAGAATAAGGCCGGATGTTTTTAATTTTTTTAACCTATCTACAAGGATATTAGTAGCTATTCCTTCATCAGATTTTAAAAAATCACTGTAAGTATTTTTATCTAAGAATAAATCTCTTATGATAATTAAAGACCACTTATCACCAATAATATCTAAAAGACTAGATACAGGACATGTTGATCTATATTTTAAGTTTTCTAACATTATAAGTTCATCTGGGAAATATAAAGACTACATTAAAAGTAAGTATATTTTACTAATTAATTGTTAAGAGTTTTGATTAATTCTTTTAAATAAAATTATTCTAAATAAATATTTTTAACATTAGTCCTTTATTTAAAAAAACATATTTATTAATTTTAAAATTGTACTTTGTCAAATGATGAAACTGAATTTTAAACAAGTAAAATATAACTATTTATGAAATTGAAAAGGGAGGTAGGAATAATAGGACTCAGTGCAAATATAATTAACATTATTATTGGTGGGGGTATTTTTGTTTTACCGGCAATTATTGCGGCTAGTCTTGGAGCTGCAAGTATTGTTGCCTATTTGTTTTGTGGTTTTATAATAATCATGGTAATGGGCTGTTTTGCTGAATTAGGCAGTTTTTATACTGGAGCTGGAGGCAGTTATAACTACATAAACTCTTCTTTTGGAGCCTATCCTGGTTTTCTCACAGCAATACTTATTATATTAGCATCCTTTTCTGGGGATGCTGCAGTAGCGAATGCCATTGCAGATATTTTAGGAACTTTTTTGCCTTTTTTTAAGAATTTTTGGTTTAGGTGTCTTTTTTTTTTATTAGTTTTTTTTGGTTTTGGATATATAAATATTGTTGGAATAAGAAAAGGAATTGGTTTTGTCAAAACTGTCACAGTTCTTAAACTTACCCCAATAGCTCTTGTCATCATTTTTGGATTTAAAGACATAAGTGTAACGAATCTTTACTGGGAACATATACCCAGTATTAATAGTATTGGTGAGATGTCATTAATTTTATTTTTTGCTTTTATTGGTGCTGAAAAGGGGTTATCATTAAGTGGAGAAGTAAAAAAACCCAAAAAAACAATTCCTAAAGCAATTGCTATCAGTATTGCTATAACCTTGATTATTTATATTTTGATACAGCTTGTTTCTCAAGGTATATTGGGAGATATGCTATCTAAATATAACAAAAACCCATTAGCTGAAGTTGCCAATAGTACATTTGGAGCTATTGGGTTTACTACAATCACTATAGCGGCAGCACTTTCTATGACTGGTAGTTTAAGTAGTAAAATCCTAAGTATGCCAAGAGTCATTTATGCTTCCTCCAAAAACAATGTCATTCCTTTAAAAAAACTTACTTCTATCCATAAAAAATATGCTACACCCTATGTGTCAATTATACTCTATGTGTCTTTAGGTTTTTTATTTTCAATTATTGGCGGTTTTAAAGAACTAGCAATTATTTCTAGCGCGTCGACCCTATTAATTTATCTTGGGATTTCACTTGCAACAATAAAATTAAAAACATCAAAATTTACAAATGTTGATAAAGGTTTCAGTGTTCCTGGTGGTTATATAATTCCAGCAGTAGCATCTATAGTTATCTTATGGTTACTCTCTAAACTAACTCAAGAAAAAATAATCTTATTTACAGGTGTTTTACTTCTTTTAAGTGGGCTTTATTTTATAATTAAGTTCTTAGTAAATAAATCAAAATAATATTATATTATATTTCAATATTTGTATTATAAATTAGACATTAGAGTGTTTTTTATATCTTGCCTTCGTAAAAAATTATCAATTGAAAAGAATTATAGTTTCTGTTACCAATGATCTAGTCACTGATCAACGTGTTGATAAAACATGTGAGGTCTTGTCTGAAATTGGTTTTCAAGTTATTTTGGTTGGTAGAAAACTAAATAAAAGCCTTCCCATTCATAGAAATTACAAAATAAAAAGATTTCGATTATTTTTTAACAATGGGGTCTTGTTTTATGCAGAATACAACATAAGGTTGTTTTTATTTCTTCTTTTTTCAAAAAAAGAAATCTTATTTTCTAATGATTTAGACACTCTTTTACCAAATTATTTGATTGGTAAACTACAAAGAAAAAAAATAATTTTTGATAGTCATGAATTATTCTCTGAAATTCCAGAACTAGTTCATAAAAAAATAGTAAAAAAAATTTGGTTATACATAGAAAGGAGAATTATTCCCAAACTTCAAAATATTATAACCGTTAGTGAATCTATTAAAAACCACTATTATAATTTATATGGTGTATCAGCAACGGTTATTAGAAACGTCCCTAAAACCAATGAAATCAATAGAATAAACCTTGAAGAAGTAACTAAGGGCAAAAAAATTATTTTATACCAAGGTTCTGTTAATATTGGTAGAGGTATAGAACTCATGATTGAAACAATGCCTTTACTTAAAGATTATTTATTTATAGTGGTTGGAGATGGTGATATATTAGATAATCTAAAGAAAAAAGTAAATACGCTTTCATTACAAAGAAAAGTAATTTTCATTGGAAAAAAAACACCAGAAGAATTAAAAAAAATAACTCCCAATGCAAGTATTGGAATGAGTTTAGAGGAAGATATAGGATTGAATTATAGATATGCGCTTCCAAATAAAATATTTGACTATATTCATGGGAATGTTCCTATAGTAGCATCTAATTTACCAGAAATGAAATTTATTATAGAAAAATATGCTATTGGCGAACTATTAAAGGAAAGAACATCTAAAGTTCTTGCAAATATAATTTTGAAAATGACCGAAAAGGATTACAATAACAATTTAAAAGATGCAGTAAAAGAACTAAATTGGGAAAAGGAGAAAGATAAACTGATAAAAATCTTTAAATCCTGACTCACTTTTTATACTCATGCTTCCTCATAGCAACCCCTTTCTTAAAAACTTTTCGGAAAAATGTCCGTAAGAAATTATCAAATTGTAATATGCCATCTTTTATTTTTTCTTGAGGTCTGCCTCTAAAAGTAGTAACGTGAAAAGAATCATCAAAAGCTAGTGGTTTTTTTGAAAAATAATAATTAGAAATACAACATCTTGGAATATCTGTTTGAACTTTACTAACGGAGTGCCAAGATTTCTGATGCGTACTCATCACGATCAACCTATTACACCTACTTTCAATTGTAATGGAAGGGTTTTTGATTCCATTCGGCCAAAGCTCTAAATTCCCTCCATTTTCTAATTTCCATCCCGGTGTAACATAATATAGTAGATTTAAAACTCGCCAAAGGTTTCGATCTTTGTTATGAGAATTATCTAAATGAGGATTTAAAAAATTCTCTTTACCCATAAGAGAAATACCTCCTCTATGAAGTGATTCATCGGGAATAATATCTTTTATTTTACAAATTATTCCAATTTCGCGAACAATATCTTTTGATTGAAAAGCAAAAATAACATCTTCCAAAATGGCCTTATATTCATTCATCTGATAACCTACATACTTAAATTCTCGAAGATTATTTTTTAATACCATAGCGTTATTATTAGGAAAAGCATCATAAATTAGACTTACTAAATTATCTGGTAAAAGGTCATCTAAAAAAAAATACCCAATCGAAGACTTTGTTCTTAAAAATTGTTCTTGTAACTTACGTTTATTCAGCTTCAATGAAGCCAAAATTAATTTTTCTATGTAATCTCTAGTGTATATCAATCTATAAATCTTCTTTTCTATAAAAGTATTCATTTTTTAAATTCTATTTTTGTTATTCATGAAAAAAAGTATTCATCTAGTATCTTTTGATGTCCCTTTACCAGCAAATTATGGGGGAGTTATCGATGTTTTTTATAAAATTAAAGCAATGCATGCTTTAAACATTCATATAATATTACACGTTTTTCAAAATGGGAAGTCTAAAAGACCTGAATTACTAGAATTATGTGAAAGTGTTCACTATTATAGGAGAAATTCATTCTTCTCGAGTATGGTATCTACTGAGTTTCCTTTTATTGTAAAAAGTAGAGGAAATGAAATGTTATTAAACAATTTAAATAAAGATTCAAACCCTATACTTTTTGATGGATTGCATACAACCTATATTCTTAATTTACATAATTTTGGCTGTCGTAAGATTTTCTTACGTGCCCATAATATAGAGCATTTGTTTTATAAAGGTTTAGCAAGAAGTGAGTCAAATATTTTAAAACGATTTTTTTATAATAAAGAAGCTGAAAAATTAAAAAAATATGAAAAGATTTTAACTAAAATACAAGGTGTTTTTTCTATTTCTAAAATTGAACAAGAATATTTTAAAAAAAAATACGGAGACAAATGTATCTATATTCCTGCATTTCATGATACAGAAAAACATACAAGCAATAGACCTAGAGGTAAATTTATTTTATACCATGGCAATCTTAAAGTATCAGAAAATGTAAAAGCTAGCTTATTTTTAATTGATATTTATAAACAATCAGATTATGAATTAGTCATTGCCAGTAGTTATAAAGATAGTAAGGTAATAAAAGAGATTTCAAAACATAGCAATATATATTTTAACGCTTTAGTCGAAGAAAATGATTTAATTATATTATTTGATAAGGCTCATATTAATGTACTTCCTACATTTCAAAATACTGGTATCAAATTAAAACTATTAAATACTTTATATCAAGGTAAATTTATAATTGCAAATAATTTTATGATAGATCAAACTGGCCTTGAATCTCTTTGTGAAAGAGCGACTACAAAAACTGATTTTTTAAATAAAACAGAAGAATTATTTAAGAAAGATTTTAAAAATTCTTTTGTGAAAGAACGAAAAAAAATATTACAAAACTTTAACCCTGAAAATAGTGCTAGAAAAATAATTGATATTATTTTTAATCACTAGTTTGTGCAAGGACTTCAAATAGTTTTCCTCCTTCACATTTAATAGTTTTTTGTTTATACTTAACAATCAGAGCATAATCGTGAGTTGCCATAAGTATGCTTTTACCACTTTGGTGAATTTTGTTTAATAAACTCATCACTTCTAGAGAAGTTTTTGGATCTAAGTTCCCTGTAGGTTCATCGGCCAAAATTAGATCTGGATCGTTTAATAAAGCTCTAGCAATTGCAATTCTTTGTTGCTCTCCCCCAGACAATTCATAAGGGTTTTTATAGTATTGAGTCTTCATACCTACATGATTCAGTACCTCTTCAATTTTAGATTTCATCATAGCTTTGTCAGTCCACCCTGTTGCTTTTAATACAAATAAAAGGTTGTCAAAAACAGTTCTGTCATTTAATAATTTAAAGTCTTGAAAAACAATACCAATTTTTCTTCTTAGAAAAGGTATCTCTTTGTTTTTTAGTGTTTTGAGATCAAAACCAACAATAGAGCCAGTTCCTCTTTGTAACTTTAAATCACCATATAAAGTTTTCATCAAACTACTTTTCCCGCTCCCAGTTTTACCAATTAAATAAAAAAAATCTCCTTTGTTAATTGACAAATTCACTTTTGATAAAACTAAATTATCTCTTTGATAAATATCTGCACTTTCTAAACTTAAAATTGAATTATTCATAATACAAACCTACATAATTTTTTGAATAGGATTTTCTGTAATTCAAAGACTAAAAAATGATAAATTTAAAATCAATTCTTATTTTTGATTATAATCTTTAATTTTTTTAAGTTTTAAATCCAACAAATAATAAAAATTTACGTTATCAATATTAAATAGTAAAAACTATTCATATGAAATTTTCTTTTTTTACTGTATTAATTTTCTTATGGTTTTTTTCTGTTAATTCTATAAATTTATATGGACAGCAATCTGAAATAGATATCAACTCCCGATCTAATTTCAATCATGCTTTAAAACTTTATAACAGTAAAGCATATGCTTTAGCTCAGAAATATTTTATCGATGTTTCTGAAAATTCAAATCATAAAATCGGTGTTAAAGCAAATTCAGATTATTATGATGCTTTATGTGCGATTCGCTTAAACCAAAAAGGAGCAGATAAAAAAATTTTAAATTTTGTAAATAATTATCCTAATAGCAACAAAAAAAACAAAGCTTATTATAATGTAGGCAATTATTATTTTGCTAACAAAAAAGCAGCACATGCATTAAAATGGTATTCAAAAGTTAGCTTAGAAGGCTTGTCATCTTCAAATAAAAAAGACTTGAATTTTAAAATGGGGTATGCCTTTTTAACAACAAAAAATTTAGAATTAGCTAAAAACAAATTTGTTACCCTAATTAACGATCCAAAGTATGGAAATGATTCTCGTTATTATTTTGGGTATATCTCTTATAAACAAGAAGATTATGAAATTGCAGAAAAAACCCTTGAAGAGATAGCTGATGACCAGGCATATAAAAGCGAAGTAACATATTTTCTATTAGATATTAGTTTTAAAGCTGGACGATTTGAAAAATGCATTAAAGTCGGATTAAAATTATTAGAAAAAGCATCGCCCAAAGAAGGCTCTGAAATTTCAAAAATTATTGGTGAAAGTTATTTTAATATAAATAAATATAAAGAGGCAATTCCATATCTAGAAGATTATAATGGAAAAAAAGGCAAATGGAATAATACTGATTATTATCAATTGGGTTACGCTTATTTTAAGCAAAATAATTATGAAAGTGCCGTCAATAATTTCAATAAAATTATTGATCAAAAAAATAATGTTTCTCAAAATGCGTATTATAATCTTGGTGAATGCTACATCTATCTTAAAAAAAAATCAGAAGCCTTAAATGCATTTAAAAGTGCGAGTGAAATGAACTTTGATACAAAAGTAAAAGAAGATGCTTCATTAAACTATGCAAAACTAAGTTATGAACTCGGGAATCCATACAAAAGTGTTGCAGAAGTACTTCAAAATTTCTTAAAATCATATCCAAAATCTAGCAGTTATGAAGAAATTAATAGTTTACTAGTTACTTCATTCCTACATCAACAAGATTATCAAGGTGCTCTTGATTATTTAAAAAACAACAAAAGCATACAAAATCAAAACTTAAGCTCTGAAATCTCCTACTACAGAGCAATCCAGCTATTTAATATAAATAAACTTCAAAAAGCTCTCCCTTATTTTCAATCTGGAGAAAAATCAATAGAATCTTCTATAAAATCCAAATCTAATTATTGGGGTGCTGAAACAAATTATAGATTAGGTAATTTTCAAGAAAGTTTAGAGAAATTTATCTTATTTAAAAAAACAGCACCAATAGAATTAGAGGAACATAAGTATATAGACTATAATATTGGATACACCTATTTTAAATTAAAAGATTTTACAAGTGCAATATTATTATTTGAAAGTTTCATTAATTCAAAAAATGAGGACTTAACTATGAATGATGATGCAATGATACGAATGGGAGATAGTTTTTTTGCTACGAAAAAATATACAAAATCGATAGAAGCATATAAAACAGTAGTTGACAAATATGGAGCTAATGCAGATTATGCCCAATATCAAATCGCTATGAGTCAAGGATTATTAAAAAATAATAATTCTAAAATAATTCAGTTAGAAAATTTGATAACTAATTTTGAGTTATCTAATTATAGAGACGATGCATTATTTCAACTTGGAAATACTTACTCAGCAGAAAAAGATAATAAAAATGCCCATAAATTTTATAAAATATTATTTAGAGATTTCTCAAGAAGTACCTATATTCCAAGAGCATTATTAAGAGATGGTCTACTATTTTATAATGATAATGATAATCAAAAAGCATTAAAAAACTATAAAGAAATTATTGATAAATATCCTAACTCTAAAGAAGCAAAAGAAGCTGCTTCAAACATAAAAAATGTATATATAGACTTAGGGGAAATAGATGAATATACTTCATGGGCTAAAGGAATAAGCTTTATAAATATAACAGATGCGGAAATAGACAATGCAACTTATGAATCTGCCGAAAATAAATATTTAACTAATGAATTTTCAAAAGCCATAGAGGGTTTTAATAAATACATAAATGATTTTCCAAAGGGTTTGCATATTTTGCAAGCTAATTTTTACTTAGCTCAATTATTGATAAAAACCAACTCGGAACAAGACGCAGTTTCCTATTACCAATATGTTGTTAACCAACCACAAAGTGAATTTAGTGAAGAGGCTTTAAATAAACTGTCTCAAATCTTACTAGAAAAAGAGGATTGGTCAACCGCTATACCATTATTAGAAAGATTAGAACAAGAGGCTAATTTACCGTCAAATATTTTATATGCTATGAGTAATCTAATGAAAGGGTACTATCAATCTTACGATTACAAAAAGGCTGTTGAATATTCTGAAAAAATATTACTTCAAGACAAAATTGATATAACTTTAGAATATGATGCTAAAATTATTATTGCTCGTGCTGCATTTCAAACTGAGGATTATGATAGAGCTGAAGAGTTTTACACTGAAGTTGAAAGGAATGCAAACGGTGAATTAAGAGCTGAATCATTATATTATATTGCTTATTTTGCCAATAAGAATAAAATGTTTGAAGTTTCTAACAAAACTATTCAAAGGATTACATCAGATTTTTCCGCTTATAAATATTGGGGTGCAAAAAGTTTTATTATTATGGCCAAAAACTATTATGCTATAGAAAAATCAGACCCTTATCAGGCAACTTATATCCTAGAAAATATTATTAAAAACTTTACTCAATTTGATGATGTAATAAATGATGCTAAAAGTGAACTGAAAAAAATTAAACTCAGCGAAGCTAAAACCAATAATTCTGTAAGAACCTCTAAAAATTAAGACTGATGAAAAAGTATATTTTATTATTAATTTTTAGTGTCAGTATACTTCAAGTTTTTTCACAAAAAAAGTCTAAAAAAAGTACAAAAAAAAATGACTCTATTATTGAAGTTGTCAATATAGTTACTTCTTATACACCAACAATTATTGATGCTTTCAAAATAAAGAAAAATCCAAGAATTTTACTAATTGAAAACAAAAAAAAACAAGAAGTAAACTATTCTATTTTTTCGGCACCAGTAGCCTCTACTTTTATACCAAAAAGTGGGGTTGTAAAAGGAATTGATGTTGGACAAAAAGAGCGATTATATGATAATTTTTTTGCAATTGGTTATGGGAATTATAATACTCCGTTCCTTGAGTCATTCTTTCACCAAAATAGAAAATTCGAAACTGATTATGGAATTCATTTAAAATATATATCTTCAAAAGATGGTATAAAAAAAACTCCTTTAGAAAATGGGTATTCAGATCTTTCAATAAGTGGTTATTATAGAAAAGAAGAACGAATTTTTTCCTGGAAAATAGGAGTTGATATTAACCAACAAAAATATAACTGGTATGGTTTACCTAACATTTCATTTGATGATGAATCTATTAGCTCAATAGAAGAAATGCAAATTTACAAATCTTATGAATTGGAAAGTGAGTTTGTTTTTGAGGATTCTTATTTTACTAATATTCATAGCTCTTTAAACCTTTTTAATGATTTTTTTGGTAGTGAAGAAATTAAATTTTCTCTAAATCCTAATTTTAAACTACCCTTAAATAGAATCAATAGAAATTTAACGGATTTAGAACTAAAGACTAGCATAAATTATTTACAAGGTAAGTTTGAACAAAGCTATAGTGATGAATCAAATATTATATATCGTTTTTTTAATATTGGAATTCATCCTGTTTATAAAATAGATTGGAGTCGTTTTAATATTAAATTAGGAAGCAAAGTTTACCTTAACTCTGATATTGAAAATAGTTTAACAGATATTCTAGCCTATCCAGATGTACAAATAACATATTCATTAATTCCAGATTTAGTTAGTATATACTCTGGTGCTAGCGGAGATCTTCATACCAACTCTTTTCAGGGTATCATTCAGAATAATCCATTTGTTTCTCCAACACTTTTTTTAACTCAAACCAATGAACAATATAATTTATTCGGAGGAATCAATGGTAAATTTTCTTCTAAAGTGAGCTTTAATATTATGGCAAGCTATAAAAGTGATGAAGACTATTTATTGTATGTAAGAAACAACTCCAAATCTGATGGTGTTTTTGACATTACATCTTCACTATTAGGATTTCAATTCGGAAACTCATTTAATGTTTTTTATGATGATATCACTACATTATCCTTATTTGCTGAAATTGAAATTGATATTAGCAATAAATTTACAACTGGAGGTAATTTACAATCAAATTCTTACACCACAACACTTCAACAAGAAGCATGGAATTTACCTAAATTAGAAGCAACTGTTTTTGGTAAATATAAGAATGACCAATGGTATGCCACAGCTAATATTTTCTTTGTTGGTGAACGTAAAGATTTGTTTTACAGTGGAACATTTCCATCTACAACTTCTGGAATTCAATCTCTAGATAGTTTTTTAGATGTGAATTTGAATGGAGGATATCATTTTAATGATTTTTTTAGCGCCTTTATAAAACTAAATAATATTTTAGACAGTAATTACCAACATTATGCTAATTTTAATGTTCAAGGGTTTCAGGCAATTGCAGGAATTACTTATAAATTTGATTTTTAAAAAGATTTCTTTAATTAAGTTTTAAGATTATTTTAGTTAAATTGTATTCAAAACTTTCTATAAATTAATAAATTCCTTCAAAATATAAGCCAAAATGAAAAAAAATGTATTGTTAATTCTAGTAAGTATTTTATTTGCCTGCAATCAAGAACAACCTAATCAAAAAAAAATAAAAAAACTATCTGATCAACAAAAAATAGATTCTGTCAACATAAAAAAAATTTTTAATACTGCATTGACAGCAGGTAAATCTTATGAGTGGTTACGAGATTTAACCTCCAATATAGGCGGTAGATTATCTGGTTCTCCAGAGGCTCAAAAAGCAGTAGAATGGGGAGAAGCTATAATGAAAGAGGTTGGTTTAGACTCTGTATGGTTACAACCTGTAATGGTGCCACATTGGGTTAGAGGTGAGAAAGAAGTCGCAAACTATTCAACTAATGGACAACAAAAAGATGTTCCTATCTGTGCACTTGGATTTTCTGTAGCAACTCCAAAAAAAGGAGTTAAAGGTGAAGTTTTGGAGGTAAAGAGTTTGGAAGAGGCTGAACAGTTAGGGTCAAAAATGGAAGGTAAAATTGTCTTTTTCAATCGTCCCTTTGACAATACACTAATTAATACATTTAAGGCCTATGGTGGTTGCGTAGATCAACGAGTTCTAGGGGCTTCAGTCTGTGGCAAATATGGAGCCAAGGCTGTAATTGTAAGATCTATGACTAATGGCCTTGATGATTATCCACATACGGGAACTATGTCTTATGGTAATTTGCCAAAAAATCAGTACATACCAACCGCTGCAATAAGTTCAAGAGCTGCGAGTATTTTAAGTACCGATTTAAAAAATAATCCTTCATTAAAATTCTATTTTAAACAAAATTGCAAAACATTACCAGATGCTCCATCTTTTAACGTTGTTGGTGAAATTAGAGGTTCTGAAACACCTGAAAATATTATGGTTGTTGGAGGTCACTTAGATTCTTGGGATTTAGGAGACGGTGCTCATGATGACGGAGCAGGAATAGTACAGTCTTTAGAAGTTGCCCATTTATTTAAAAAAAATAATATCAAACTAAAGAATACTTTACGTATAGTTTTCTTTATGAATGAAGAAAACGGAACTCGTGGTGCAAAAAAATATGCTGAATTGTCAAAAATGAATTCAGAAAAGCATATTGGTGGAATAGAATCAGATGCAGGTGGGCATACACCAAGAGGATTTTCAATTGATGCCAACTCAAAAAACACAGCATTGGTGCAAAGTTGGAAGAAACTTCTTTCTCCATATGGTTTACATGATTTTGATAAGGGGGGGAGTGGTGCAGATATTTCTCCTTTAAAAGCAGAATCTGTAACTTTAATTGGATATAGACCCGACAGTCAACGTTACTTTGATTATCATCATACTAGTACAGACACCTTTGATAAAGTAAACAAAAGAGAGTTAGAATTAGGAAGTGCTTCAATGACTAGTTTACTGTACTTAATGGATAAATACTTGTATTCAAATACGCCTGTAAAACCATAATTTTTTAATATTATAAATGTTAATTCTAAAAATTAATTTTGCTGTTTTTTTCATATTTGTAGGAATTATGCATATTATAAAGCCAGCATTATTTAGATATTTTATTCCCAATGGATTTCCAAAATTAATGGTTAATTATATTGTTGGGCTTATTGAATTTGGATTAGGGGTTGGTTTATTTTTTGATAGTACAATTTCTTTTGCAGCTATAGGTATTATTATACTATTAATACTTTTTATTCCAATTCATATTTGGGATGCAACCAAAGAAAGACCTGCAATTGGCAGAAAAACAACAGCATATATAAGAATAGTCCTTCAATTTTTATTAATATATTGTGCCTTTTTGATTTATCAAAACTCACTATAAATTGTCTTATAAAATCATATGAAAAAAATTATTTATTCTCTTTACTTACTTTTATTAATGGCTTCGTGCAAAAAGCAACAAGTAGATTTAATTGTTACAAATGGAGTAATTTACACTGTGGATGAAAATTTTAATAAGGTCGAAGCTTTTGCAATTAAAAATGGTAAGTTTCTTGACGTTGGCTCTTCATCTGAGATTAAAGCCAAATACTCAGCAATAAAAACCTTAGATGTTAAGCAACAAACAATTGTTCCTGGTCTTATTGATGCACATTGTCATTTTTATAGAATGGGCTTACAACAACAAAAAGTTTCTTTGGAAGGAACTAAAAGTTATGAAGAGGTTCTCGATAAATTAGTTGCTTTTCAAAAAGAAAAAAACGTTGCTTTTATAACTGGTCGAGGTTGGGACCAAAACGATTGGGAAATTAAAGAATTTCCAACCAAAAAAAAATTAGATATCCTTTTTCCGGACACTCCCGTTGCCATTAGAAGAATTGATGGCCATGCATTGTTAGTAAATCAAGCTGCTATTGACTTAACAAATATTAATGAAAACACATTGGTTTCGGGGGGAGAAATTATTTTGAAAAATGGAAAAATGACAGGTGTTTTAATAGATGCAGCAATGGATTTAATTCATGTTCCTAAGCCACATAAAGAAGAATCAATTAGAGGGTTGATGGATGCTCAAGAAATTGCTTTTTCTTATGGATTAACTACAGTGGACGATGCTGGATTAAATAAAAGTACCATAGAACTTATAGATAGTTTACAGAAAGAAAATCAGTTGAAAATACGTATCTATGCAATGGTTTCAGCAACTCAAAAAAATCTTGACTATTATATTAATAAAGGAATTATAAAAACAGATCGATTAAATGTTCGATCTTTTAAAGTATATGGAGATGGTGCCCTAGGCTCTCGCGGAGCAGCCATGAGAAAATCCTATTCAGATAGAGAAAATCATTTTGGAGCTTTGATATACAGTGCAGAACGATACAGAGAAATTGCAGAACAAATTATTGCATCAGAATATCAAATGAATACTCATGCTATTGGAGATTCTGCCAATACTTGGATATTAAAAACCTATAAAAAGTTTTTGAAAGATACAGGAAATAAACGTTGGCGAATTGAACACGCACAAATAATAGCTCCAAAAGACTTTATCCTATTTGAAAACATTATTCCATCTATTCAACCAACACATGCAACCTCAGATATGTATTGGGCAGAAGAAAGAATTGGAAAAGACAGAATGAAAGGGGCTTATGCTTTTAAAGACTTATTAAATATTTATGGAAAAATTGCTTTAGGAACAGATTTTCCAGTAGAAAAAGTAAACCCATTTTTAACTTTTTATGCTGCTACTATTCGAAAAGATACTGACGGGTATCCAAAAAATGGATTTCAAATAGAAAATGCGTTATCTAGAGAAGAAACATTAAAAGGAATGACAATTTGGGCTGCCTATTCAAATTTTGAAGAAAATGAAAAAGGAAGTATTGAGATAGGTAAATTCGCTGATTTTGCTATTTTAAGTCAAAATATTATGAAAATTGATGGTGCGATAATTCCAAAGACTAAAGCAATAGCTACCTATGTAAATGGAGAGAAGGTTTATTAAAAAAATCAAAGTATATTCGCTAAAAGTTTTTAAAAATCATAAAATGAAATCATACTTATATTTATTTTTATCAATAATAATTTTTAATTCTTGTTCTAATAATAATTCTAATTTTGAACCTGAAACAGAAGCAGATATTATTAAGTATATAGAAGACAATAACTTAAATGCTACCAGAAGTAATTCTGGGTTATATTATGTAATTAACAATGAAGGATCAGGCGCAAGACCAACAAGCACGTCTAATGTTACTGTAGATTATACAGGATATTTCTTGGATGGTGTTGTTTTTGACGAAAGTGATTCTAATGGTATTTCTTTTGAATTACATCAGGTAATTCAAGGTTGGACTGAAGGTATAACCTATTTTAAAGAAGGTGGAGATGGTATCTTATTAATTCCTTATAATTTAGGATACGGAGAATCCGGAAGAGGAACAATACCTGGTGGTTCAGTTTTAATTTTTGATATAAGACTAATTAGTGTTAATTAGATAAAATAACAACTTCAAAGAAATTCAAAAATCTAACTTTATTATTTTATCCTTTAATTGATTGTACAAAATCACTAATTTTTTTAATTCCATTTTTTTCTAAATTTTCAATAAAAGCTGATCCTATTATTGCACCATTTCCATATTCACATGCTGTAAAAAATGTTTGTTGATCAGAAATTCCAAATCCAACAATTAATTTATTTTGTAATTTCATAGATTTAATTCGATTAAAATAAGTTATTTGATCTTTTGATATCGTCCCTCTTACCCCAGTAATCGAACTAGATGCTACCATATAGATAAAACTTTTAGTATACGAATCTATTTTACGAATACGTGCATCTGTAGTTTGTGGTGTGATTAGAAATACATTATTGATTCCATAGGAATCAAATAATGTCTTATAATGATTTTCGTATTCTACCATAGGTAAGTCAGGTAAAATCAAAGTATCAATTTTACAGTCAATTACTTTTTGACAAAATTTTTCTTCACCATATTTTAAAAGTTGGTTTAAATACCCCATCAATATAAGTGGTGTTTGATTTGTATCTTTGATTTGAAATAATTGATCAAAAATTATATCTAAATTAATTCCATTTAACAAGGCTTTTTGACTACTTTTCTGAATGGTAGGCCCATCAGCTAACGGATCAGAATATGGCAAACCCACTTCAATAAAATCAACTTTCGAGTTACTTAATTCTTGAATTACTTTATTAGTATCACCTAGCTTTGGAAAACCTGCGGTAAAATAAATTGATAGAATATTAGACGACTTTTCTTTTAATAATTTATAAATTAAATTCACAATACCTGTTTTACTAGTTTTTTTTCAGAAATATTAGTTGCTATATAATTCCATAATAAAATTCGAAGCTCTAGAGCTTTTTTTGCAGTTGCTAAAACTTCATCCCATTTCTTTCTATCTTCTCCACACAATTCAATAATCATTTCTAATGATAAGGGTCCATGACTATCGCCATCTAATTCAACATGCCTGTTTAAATAATATAAAAAATCTTTAAAAGACTCTTTTTCATGGGTTTGATTTATTATTTGAATAAACATATCGGGTATTAAATCTTCTCTACCAAAAGTAAATGCAGCTGCAACCCTGTGTGAATCATTACTATGTATTGTTTCAAATGTAAATTCAACAAATCTTTTCACAGCTTCAGGAGCTTTAGCAAAAGCTAGAGCATCATTTACAGAATTATTTTCGATTATTTTACTAATAAAAGTCTTAATTTTATTTGTATCGGAACCCATGATACTCATTGCATCAAGATACATTTCAAAATGACTCTTACTTTCACCTGAAAGATCTACATCACTTTCTTCTGCTATAACAATTTCATTAATAAACTGTGATAGCTTCCCATTTTTTCTTGGAATCCAAGGAATTGAAACACAGGTTAAATCCCTCTGTAAAGATTTAAGTAATGACATAAAATCCCAAACTGCAAAAACATGATCTTCTGTAAAAATCTTAATGTCCTCAATAGTTGACATTTGCTGATAAAGTTGATGTGATTTTAATTCTTGTCTCAAACCAATAATCTCTTTTTGAATGTACTCTATATTCATTATTCTAAATGTTTAATAAATGTTTCTAAATCTTTATCTCCTCTGCCTGATAAATTAACTACCACTATTTGGTCTTTTTTTAAGGTTAATTTTGGTAATATTGCCAAAGCATGAGCTGTTTCTAACGCTGGAATAATTCCTTCAATTTTTGTCAATTCAAATGCAGCTTTTAAAGCCTCTTTATCCGTTGCACTCATGAAATTAGCTCTTTTACTCTCGTGTAAGTATGCATGTAAAGGGCCAACACCAGGATAATCTAGACCAGCAGAAATTGAATACGGTTCAATAATCTGGCCATAATCGTCTTGCATTAAAATAGTTTTGCTACCATGAATAATTCCAACTTCTCCAAGTTGGGATGTTGCAGCACTTTCACCGGAATGAATTCCTAAACCAGCTGCTTCTACAGCAATTAATTCTACACTTTCATTATCCATAAAATGATAAAATGCTCCGGCTGCGTTACTACCTCCACCAACACAAGCTATAATAGTATCAGGTGAAGATTTTCCTGTTTTCTCTTTAAGCTGCCATTGAATCTCTTCAGATATAATAGCCTGTAATCGTGCTACCATATCTGGATGAGGGTGAGGACCAACTACAGATCCAATCATATAAAATGTTTCAGGATGCTGAATCCAATATCTTATTGCTTCGTTTGTTGCATCTTTTAATGTTTTACTTCCGCTTGTAGCAGGTATAATTTTTGCCCCTAACATTTTCATACGAGCAACATTAGGTGCTTGCCTAACGATATCTTTTTCTCCCATAAAAACAGTACAATCTAATCCCATTAATGCACAAACTGTAGCGGTTGCAACTCCATGCTGACCAGCTCCTGTTTCAGCAATTATATTAGTCTTTCCTAATTTTTTAGCTATAAGAATCTGTCCGATTGTATTATTTATTTTATGTGCTCCAGTATGATTTAAATCCTCACGTTTTAAATAAATATATGCACCATATTTTTCTGAAAGTCGTTTTGCAAGATATAGGGGACTTGGCCTACCAACATAATCATTTAGCAAACTCTTATACTCTAGCTGAAATTCTTTAGATTCAATAATTTGAATATAATTATCTTCTAATTCTTTGACATTTGGATACAATAATTCGGGAATAAATGCACCTCCGAATTTTCCAAAATAACCGTTCTTGTCTGGATGAAATTTTGATTTCATATTATAAATGATTCCTGAAGTTTAAAACTTCTTTTATATTCTTTACTCCTGGAGTATCTTCGAATTTACTATTGATATCTATAGCATAAATTGGAAGTCCAGATTTTTTTATTTCTTTTATAAATTTTATATCCTTTGGTCCTATACCTCCACTTAAAAAGAAAGGTTTTGAGTAAGGATAATCTTTTAACAAAGACCAATCAAACTTAACTCCATTACCCCCTCTTGCTTTTCCTTTTGTATCAAACAAAAAATAATCAACTTCATTTTCAAAAGGTTTTAGAAGGATATAATTAATTGAATCTTTGATTGTAACTACTTTAATAATTTCAATTTTAGATGACAAATATTTATTTAATTGTTGAATATATGCCACAGTTTCATCTCCATGTAATTGAACAGCTTCTAACTTATATTCTTCAATTAATGAAACTACAATCTCAATATATTCATTCACAAAAACCCCTGTCTTTTTTATATTCTTTGGAATGTCAGGCATAATACCCTCAAAATTTCTTTTGGAAGTGTCATAGAAAATAAACCCCATATAATCAGGTTTTAAGTCTGCAATAGACTTAATATTATCAATGAATTTCATTCCGCAAACTTTCAGTTTCATGATTAACTAATTTGATTTATAAATGCCTCACAAGACTCACCTGGATTATCTGTTTTCATAAAACTTTCTCCAATTAAGAATCCTCTAAAACCATATTCTTTTAAGCCTGTTACAATTCTTGGATCACTTAAACCACTCTCAGAAACTTTAATACAATCGTTCGGAATTTGATTAGATAGTTTCACAGAATTTTCTAAATCTACCTCAAATGTTTTTAAGTTTCTATTATTAATCCCTATAATTTTATTACTAAGTTCTAACTTATTTAAATCTTCTTGTGTATGAACTTCATAAAGAACTTCCATACCTAAATCTTCAGCCAATTTTCCATAATTCTTGAGTTCTTGTTTTGTTAAATAGGCTGCAATCAATAAAATAACATCAGCACCTATAGCCTTTGCTTCAACTATTTGAAAACCGTCTACAATAAAATCTTTACGTAAAATCGGCTTAGTTGTATTTATGGTTCTTGCTTTCATTAAATCTATCATAGTTCCTCCAAAAAAAGAAGTATCTGTAAGAATAGATTGCGCAGAAATATTAGCATCTAAATAACCATTAGTAACTTCTTCAATGGTAGCTTTATCATTAATAACCCCTTTAGAGGGAGACTGTCTTTTAAATTCTGCTATAATTCCTGTTGAGTTTAATTCTAAAAGAGATTGTTTTAGAGATAAAGGCGTTCTTTTAAATAAAGGACTTTCTATTAACTTTTTTAAAGGGACATCTGCCTTTATTTTTGTTATTTCCTTTTTTTTAAAAGCAATAATTTTATCCAGTATTGTCATTATTTACAATTTGCTATTAATTTGTGTAAACATTCTGATGCTTTCCCTCCAAATAATGATTCTTTTGCTAGATCAAAAAGTTCATCAAAGGGTTTGATGGAATCAATAATTTTTAAGGCAAATGCAGCATTTGTTAATACTACATTGTTTTGCGCTGTAGTTCCTTTTCCTGCTAGAATATTTTTAAAAATTTTAGCTGCAGTTTTTACAGAATTTCCTCCGTGAATATCAGATTGCAAAACTCTTTCTTGACCAATATCTTCTGGATTAATTATTTGTTCACCAAATTTAGTAAACAGTTTAAAACCTCCAGTTAAAGATATTTCATCATAACCATCTAAAGCATGTACAATTCCATAATTGCTTTTTCCTTCTTGAAGTATGTAATTATACAATCTAGAAGTTTCTAGATTGAATGTTCCCAGCATTAAATTTTGAGGTGAACTAGGATTTACCAATGGTCCTAGCATATTAAAAAATGTTTTTAAAGCCAGGGCTTTTCTAGTAGCACTGACAGCTTTCATAGCTGGATGAAATTTTGGGGCATGTAAAAAACAAATATTTGATTTCTCTATATGGCTTTGTAAAGTAGCTTCATCATTTGTGAATTTATAACCAAAACTGTGCAACATATCAGAAGAGCCCGATTGTGAAGAAACACTATAATTTCCATGTTTGGCAACTTTCTGACCAGTACCCGCAACTACAAAAGAGGTTAATGTAGAAATATTAAAGGTATCTTTCCCATCACCTCCAGTACCAACAATATCGATGGTATTATAATCAGAAAGATCTACCTTTATGGCCAATTCAATCAAGGCTTCTCTAAAGCCCGAAAGTTCATCAACTGTAATTGGTCTCATCATAAAAACAGTCATAAATGAAGCTAAATGTGCATCATTATATTTTGAAGTTGCTATATCAATCAAAACTTGTTTTGCTTCAGATTTAGATAATCTTTTATATTGATATAATTCGTTAAGAATTTTTTTCATAATTGATATGCTTCAATGAAATTTCTGACAATTTTTTCTCCAACATCTGTTAATATAGACTCAGGGTGAAATTGGACTGCACTGATAGGAAAACTTTTATGACGAATTCCCATAATTTCTCCTAATTCATCTTCTGCTGTAATTTCAAGATGATTAGGGAAATTATCTTTAAATGCAATCCAAGAATGATACCTAGCTGCTAAAAATTTAGTTGGAACATCTTTAAAAATAATCGCATTTGATTTTGTTACATTCATTTCTGTAGCTACACCATGAAATACTTTATCCATATTTACTATTGACCCACCAAAAACCTCAACAATAGCTTGAAGACCTAAGCAAACTCCAAAAATTGGTTTCTTACCGGCATACATTCTAATTATATCTTTTAAAATCCCTGCTTCATTTGGGATTCCAGGACCAGGAGACAACATAATTAAATCATAATAGCTTATGTCCTCTATTTCAATTTCATCATTTCTGAAAACTTTTGGAAATTCTCCTGTAATATTCTCAACCATATGAACTAGGTTGAAAGTGAAGGAATCGTAATTGTCTATAATTATTATTTTCATCTTAAATCTTTTCAGCTAAAATTATTGCTTTTTTCAAGGCTGCTAATTTGTTGTTCACTTCTTGTAATTCTTTTTCTTCATCTGATCGAATCACAATACCTGCTCCAGCTTGATAGTATAATTTATTTTGTTTGCTAACAAAAGAGCGAATGGCTATTGCCAAGTTAACTGAACCATCCAATCCAATAATTCCTACAGCACCTCCATAAAATCCACGAGATTGATTTTCGTAGCGATCTATTAATTCCATCGCTTTATATTTTGGAGCACCACTGAGAGTTCCTGCAGGAAAAGTATCTCCAACAATAGTCATTGGGCTTCCTTTAATTGTTCCTTGAACTGTTGATACTAAGTGAATAACATGACTAAAAAACTGTACCTCTTTAAATACTGCTACATTTACCTTTTCTGCATGCTTACTTAAATCATTCCTTGCTAAATCAACCAACATTACATGCTCAGCAGTTTCTTTTTCATCTTCAGATAGCAACTTACCTAACTTTAAATCTTCAGCAATATTACCTGTTCTTCTAAAAGTTCCAGCAATAGGATTTATAGTTGCTTTTCCTGATTCAATTTTAATTTGAGCTTCTGGAGAAGACCCCATTAGCTTAAAACTTCCATAATCAAAATAAAATAAATAAGGAGAGGGGTTAATAGATCTCAATGCCCTGTATACGTTAAACTCATCTCCCTTAAATTCTTGTTTAAACTGACGAGATAAAACCAATTGAAAAACGTCACCTCTTTTACAATGGGATTTAGCTTTTGAAACGTAGTTTCTAAAATCATCATCCGAACAATTAGAAGCTTCACTTCCAATAATTTCAAAGGCCTGAGTATTGAAAACTTGACCTTGTATTATTCTTTCAATTTCTGAAATTCTAGAATGTGTCCCCTCTTCTATATTTTCAATAAGAGTCATTTCATCATTAAAATGATTGATTACGATGATGAAACGATAAAAGCTATATTGCATAAAAGGTATGGCAGAAACAGCTTGTTTTGTTTTAAATTTTATTTTTTCAAAATACTGAACACTATCATAGGTAATATAACCATATAAACCATTAAATGATTTTAAAGAATTATCACAATTCAAATCTATAATTTGACTAAATTTTGAAAATAACTCATAAAAATTATCCTCGATATTTTCTTTAAAAATAATTTCTCCATTTTGTTCAGCTTGGAATTTGTGATTTTCAACTTTCATAGAAAGTATTGGTTCTATACAGATAAAAGAAAAACTTTCTTCCTTGCTATGGTAGTCTGAACTTTCCAATAATAAAGTATTTGCAAATCGATCTCTAAGCCTAATATACAATCCAACAGGAGTAACTGTGTCAGATATCCTTTTAGAACCAAATGTGTTAAATTTTATTTTTCTCACCTCCAATGGATTTATTTCAGTATTTTTTTGTATTCATTTTTTTCATTCATTTTGTTAAAATTTAACATAAAAAAAAACTTATCATGAGATAAGCTTTTTATATTGTTTGAACAAAATAGCATACTCACTTTTTAAATTATAGAGCTCCACCACCATGTATTTTGTTGTCTAATCATAATGGTGCAAATTTAAACTCTCATTTTAAATGTGACAAGTTTTCCGTACTATTTTTTAAAAGCATTTACAATCTGTAAGAAAAAAAGAATAAATCAGTTTATATAGTTATGATTTATATGTTTATTAGCTATATTTAATTTCATAAAATAACTAATTTAATTATAATAATTATTTTTAACAACTTAAATACAGTTATTTGTGAAAAATTAAAAAAATTAATCTCACTTAATATTGAGTAAAAAATAACAAAGAATATGTGTGGTATTGTATGTGCATTTGATTTAAAGGAAAGTTCAGAAAAATTAAGACCTCAAATTTTAGAAATGTCTAAATCCATTAGACACCGTGGTCCAGATTGGAGTGGTATCCACAGTAATAAAAAAGCTATTTTGGCTCACGAAAGATTAGCCATTGTTGATCCAGCATCTGGAAAACAACCCTTATTTAATGAAGATAAAAGTATCGTTTTGGCGGCCAACGGAGAAATATACAATCATCAAGAGTTGAGAAAACAATTTGATGTTAAAGGGTTAAGTAGTCAAAAACCCATTTACAAATTTAAAACACAATCAGATTGTGAAGTTATATTAGCACTTTACCAAGAAAAAGGAAGTGCTTTTTTAGATGAACTTAATGGAATTTTTGGATTTGCAATTTATGATTCCAAAAAAGATGAATATTTGATTGCGAGAGATCACATGGGAATTATTCCATTATACATAGGATGGGATAAAAATGGAACTTTTTATGTAGCATCTGAATTAAAAGCATTGGAAGGTATCTGTAATAAAATTGAAGTGTTTCCTCCTGGACATTTCTTATCTAGTAAAGACGGAAAACTTACAAAGTGGTATCAAAGAGATTGGATGGAGTTCGAAGCAGTTGAAGAAAATCAAACTTCAATTGATGAATTACGTGATGCATTAGAAGCTGCTGTTCACAGACAATTAATGTCAGATGTCCCATACGGAGTATTACTTTCTGGTGGATTAGATTCATCTATAACATCAGTAATTGCAAAAAAATATGCACAAAAAAGAATTGAATCTGGAGATACACAGGAAGCATGGTGGCCACAGTTACATTCATTTTCAATTGGTCTTCAAGGATCTCCAGATCTTGCGGCAGCTCAAGTAGTTTCTGATTATATTGGCACCATACATCATGAAGTAACTTTCACCATTCAAGAGGGATTGGATGCAATTCGTGATGTTATTTATCATTTAGAAACTTATGATATAACAACTATCAGAGCTTCTACTCCAATGTATTTACTAGCAAGAGTAATTAAATCGATGGGAATAAAAATGGTTTTATCAGGCGAAGGTGCTGATGAAATTTTTGGAGGATATTTATATTTTCACAAAGCTCCAAATGCAAAAGAATTACATAAGGAAACAGTTCGTAAACTAGATAAATTATATCAATATGATTGTTTAAGAGCTAACAAAAGTTTGGCAGCCTGGGGAATTGAAGGACGTGTCCCTTTCCTTGATAAAGAATTTATGGATGTTGCTATGAGTATAAATCCAAAGGATAAAATGATTAATGGAGAACGAATGGAAAAGTGGGTTCTACGTAAAGCTTTTGAAACTTATTTACCTGAATCTGTAGCTTGGAGACAAAAAGAACAGTTCTCAGACGGGGTTGGTTACAGTTGGATTGATACCCTAAAAACTCTTGTAGAGACATCTGTTTCTGACAACCAAATGCTTCAAGCATCACATCGTTTTCCTGCTCAAACCCCAAGAACTAAAGAAGAATTTTACTATCGCTCAATTTTCGAAGAACATTTTCCATCAGAAACCGCAGCTTTAACAGTTCCGTCCGTTCCATCAATTGCCTGCAGTACTCCAACAGCATTAGCATGGGACAAGAGTTTTCAAAATATAAATGAACCTAGTGGAAGAGCTATTAAAACAGTTCATGAAGATGCTTATTAATTATTTAATCTTGTTTTTTTCAATTTTTCTAACATAAATAATTGGGGTTTTAAATTTTTGACTTTATACTAATAGAAATATTGGGCATATTTAAAAAAAATTAAGTTTAAAAAAAACTTAAAATTTAGGTTTTAAGACATTTTTTTGAAGATAATATCTTATATAAATACTACATACTTTAAATTTTAAATTTAAGACGCTTTTTAAGGGATTTAAGGGATTTTTGAGTAATTAACAAATGTTGATAAAACTCAATTAGATCATTAAAGTAGTTTTTCTAAAACATTGTTTTTTTGTAAATTTGAATAATGTGATTTCATCATGTTTTATGATGATTTTATTATTAAACATACAATATTTATGAGTGAAGAAATTAAAAAAAACTATGATGCTTCCAGCATTCAGGCACTTGAAGGAATGGAGCATGTAAGAATGCGTCCATCTATGTATATAGGAGATGTTGGCGTAAGAGGATTGCATCATTTAGTTTATGAGGTTGTAGATAACTCTATTGATGAGGCAATGGGTGGTTATTGTGACACCATTAATGTAACTATTAATGAAGATAATTCGATTACTACAAAAGATAATGGCCGTGGTATACCTGTTGGAATTCACAAAAAAGAGGGTGTATCTGCCCTTCAGGTAGTCATGACAAAGATTGGTGCAGGAGGAAAATTTGATAAGGATTCCTACAAAGTGTCTGGAGGTCTTCATGGTGTTGGTGTTTCATGTGTGAATGCTTTATCTGAACACTTAACAGCAACAGTTCATAAGGATGGTAAAATTTGGCAACAAGAATATTCTAAAGGAAAAAGCCTATATCCTGTTAAAACAATTGGAGAAACTGATTTCACAGGAACAATTGTAACTTTTTCACCAGATACTTCTATTTTTGTTCAAAGTACAGAATATAATTACGACACACTAGCTGCACGTTTACGCGAGCTCTCTTATCTAAACAAAGGAATTACTATCACCCTGACTGATAATCGGATAACTGATGATGAAGGTAATTTCTCAACAGAAACTTTTTATAGTGATGAAGGTCTTCCAGAATTTATTCGCTATCTAGACAGTACTCGAGAACAACTTACCTCTAAAGTGATTTCCATGGAAGGAGAAAAGAATGGAATTCCTGTAGAAGTAGCTATGGTTTACAATACCTCTTATGCAGAAAATTTACATTCCTATGTAAACAATATTAATACTCATGAGGGAGGAACACATTTATCTGGTTTTAGAAGAGGATTAACAGGTACTTTAAAAAAGTATGCAGATAATTCTGGGTTATTGAAAAATGTGAAATTTGAAATTGCTGGAGACGATTTCCGAGAAGGGCTCACAGCTATTGTCTCTGTTAAAGTACAAGAACCACAATTTGAAGGACAAACAAAAACAAAACTTGGAAATAGAGAAGTTACATCAGCTGTGTCCCAAGCTGTATCTGAAATGTTAACTGATTTTTTGGAAGAAAACCCAAATGATGCCAAAACAATCGTTCAAAAAGTAATTCTAGCTGCTACAGCAAGACATGCAGCCCGAAAAGCTCGTGAAATGGTACAGCGTAAAACAGTTATGAGTATCGGAGGATTACCAGGAAAACTATCAGACTGTTCAGAGACTGACCCTGCACAATGCGAAATATTTTTGGTAGAGGGAGATTCTGCTGGTGGAACTGCTAAACAAGGAAGAGATCGAAATTTTCAAGCTATATTACCTTTAAGGGGGAAAATCTTAAATGTAGAAAAAGCAATGCAACATAAAGTTTTTGAAAATGAAGAAATAAAGAACATGTTTACTGCATTAGGAGTTAGCATTGGAACAGAGGAAGATCCAAGAGCATTAAATTTATCTAAATTACGATACCATAAGATAGTTATTATGTGTGATGCTGATGTAGATGGTTCTCACATTGCAACACTCATACTAACATTCTTCTTTAGATACATGAGAGAAATGGTAGAACAAGGTTTTATATATATAGCAACACCTCCGTTATACCTTGTTAAAAAAGGCCAAAAAAGAGAATATGCTTGGGATGATAATCAACGTGATTTGATTGCTCAAAAATTAGGAGGCTCTGCTAATATCCAACGTTATAAAGGTCTTGGAGAAATGAATGCAGATCAATTGTGGGATACCACAATGAATCCAGAATTTAGAACACTACGTCAGATTACTATTGAAAGTATGACCGAAGCAGATAGAGTTTTCTCTATGTTAATGGGAGATGAGGTTCCTCCTAGAAGAGACTTCATAGAAAGAAATGCAAAATACGCAAATATTGATGCTTAGTTATCTATAGATTATTTACTAAAAAAATGAAAAAATGAAAATTACAGTTGTTGGAGCAGGTGCAGTTGGCGCCAGTTGTGCAGAATATATCGCTATAAAAAACTTTGCTTCTGAAGTGGTGTTATTGGACATTAAAGAGGGGTTTGCTGAAGGAAAAGCAATGGACTTGATGCAAACAGCTTCTTTAAATAGTTTTGACACAAAAATTACTGGAACAACCAAGGATTATTCAAAAACTGCACATTCAGATATTTGTGTAATTACTTCGGGGATTCCTAGAAAACCAGGAATGACTAGAGAGGAATTGATTGGCATTAATGCTGGAATTGTGAAAACAGTTTCCTCAAATTTAATTAAGCATTCTGAAAATACAATTATTATTGTAGTTTCTAACCCGATGGATACTATGACGTACTTAGTTCATAAAACAACTGGACTCCCAAAAAATAGAATTATTGGAATGGGTGGAGCACTAGATTCTGCTCGATTTAAATACAGATTAGCAGAAGCTTTAGAGGCCCCCATATCTGATGTTGACGGAATGGTTATTGGAGGTCACTCAGACAAAGGTATGGTTCCATTAACTAGATTAGCAACTCGTAATTCTGTGCCTGTTTCAGAGTTTATTTCTCAAGAAAGATTAGCACAAGTATTACAAGACACCAAAGTTGGTGGCGCTACATTAACCGGTTTATTAGGAACTTCTGCATGGTATGCTCCTGGTGCAGCCGTTAGCGGATTGGTACAAGCAATTGCATGCGATCAACAAAAAATATTTCCATGTTCTACCTTATTAGAAGGAGAATATGGCTTAACTGATTTATGTATTGGAGTTCCTGTAATTTTAGGGAAAAATGGAATTGAAAAAATAGTAGAAATTCAATTGAGTGATGCTGAAAAAGCTCACATGCAAGCATCTGCAGAAGGTGTTTCTAAAACAAATGGATTGTTAGAATTATAAATTTAACAATCAATAAAAAAACCAGCCATTTGGCTGGTTTTTTTTATTTTTAATGTAATCCTAAATGTTAGGATAATCCAGAAATAACGCCATTTTTATCAATGGTCATTCCTTCAGATGCTGGGGTTGCTGGTAAACCAGGCATTCGCATCATTTTTCCTAAAATTGGAATAATAAATTGTGCGCCAGCTGCTATTTCAATTTCTCTAACAGTAACCGTAAAACCTTCAGGCCTTCCTATTAATTGTTCATTGTCTGAAAAAGATTTTTGAGTTTTTGCCATACAAATAGCAAAATCATTAAACCCTAGCCTATTGATTCTTCTTAAATTTAATTGGGCTTTTTTACTGTATTCAACAGTTGCAGCTCCATAAATTTCTTTGGCTATTATTTCAATTTTTTCTGTAACAGGACTTTTCCAGTCATACAAAGGCTTGTATTGTGTTGCTTTATTTTCTACAATATCTACAACAGCTTTTGCAAGTTCTTTTGTTCCTTCACCACCTTTCGACCATCCCTCAGACAAAACTGCATGAACCCCTAAGCTTTGACATTTTTCAATCACAAAATTAACCTCTTCATATGTGTCAGAGATAAAAGAATTGACAGCAACTACCGGTTCTATATTATATTTTCTAATATTTTCTATATGCTTCTCTAAATTTTTAAACCCTGCTCTTACAGACTCTAAATTTTGCACATTATAATCCTCTTTTTTTACACCTCCATGATGACGTAATGCTCTTATGGTAGCAACTAGAACAACACATTTTGGATTTAAATTTGCAAAAGCTGACTTTATATTCAAAAACTTTTCAGCACCCAAGTCAGCTCCAAAACCAGCTTCGGTAACCACATAATTTGACAAAGACAAGCCCATTTTAGTTGCAATAATTGTATTCGTTCCCTGTGCTATATTAGCAAAAGGTCCTCCATGAATGATTGCTGGATTTTCTTCTAAAGTCTGAACCAAATTTGGCTTTATAGCATCTTTTAATAAAATTGCCATGGCGTTTTCTGCCTTAAGATCTCTTGCAAAAACAGGTTTTTTATCATAAGTAAATCCAATAAAAATATCACCTAACCGTTTTTTTAAATTGTCAAAATCTGTTGCCATACAGAGAATTGCCATTACTTCTGAAGCTGGCGTAATATTAAAACCGTCTTGTCTTGGAATCCCATTTGCTGTTCCACCCAAACCAATAGTGATATCTCTTAAAGCCCTATCATTCATGTCAATTACCCTTTTCCAAAGTATAGTTCTTGGATCTATATTTAAGTTAGAAACTTTATTTTGAATGTTATTATCAATTAAAGCTGATAACAAATTATTTGCTTTTTCAACCGCATTAAAATCACCTGTAAAATGTAAATTAATATCTTCCATAGGCACTACCTGAGAATATCCTCCACCAGCAGCACCTCCTTTAATTCCAAAAACAGGCCCTAAAGACGGTTCTCTTAAAACGACTGTCGCTTGTTTTCCAATTTTATTCAATCCTTCTGAAAGACCAATAGAAATAGTTGTTTTACCCTCACCTGACGGTGTTGGCGTTAAAGCAGTTACAAGAACTAAGTTATTGTTTGCTGCCTTAGCTTCGTTTATGAGGTGTAACGGTAATTTTGCCTTATACTTTCCATACATCTCAATGTCGTCCCCTTTTACCCCAATTTTTTCTGCAATAGTAATAATATGTGCTAACTCCTTGGCTTGTGCAATTTCTATGTCAGATAGATGACTCATAGTTTCCATTTTTTTATTGATAGTTGTTTATCACTTTTAAAATGGGAGTAAATATACATAATTTATTAGGCTAATCTTATTGTAAATACTATATTTGCACGTTTTTAAAAGAAGTCGACTAAAATTAAACGAAGATGCAAAACAAAGGACTTATAAGATTATTTGCAATCCTTTTCGGGTTGGTAAGTTTGTACCAACTGTCTTTTTCATTCTTTACCTCCAAAGTAGAAAATGAAGCCAAAGAATACGCAAAATCTAGAGGTGATTTAGATAACGGAAGAGAATTAGCAAGTTTAGAGAAAAAGTATTTAGATAGTGTAAATAACCTTGAAATCATAGATTTAGGTATTTCTCAATTTACCTACAACGATATCAAAGACAAGGAAATGAATTTGGGACTTGATTTGAAAGGTGGTATCAATGCAATTTTACAGGTCTCTGTAAAAGAAGTACTGATTTCTTTATCAAATGACTCAAAAAGTTTGGTTTTCAGAAAGGCATTAAAGGCTGCAGATGAAGCTCAAAAGAATAATACTGATAATTACTTAGATTTATTTTTTAATGAATTTGAGACTGCTGCTGGAACAAGTGGTATAAAACTTAGTGATCCTGAAATATTTGGTACAAAAGCACTTCGTGAAAAAATAAACTTCAACAAAACCAATGAAGAAGTTAGAGAAGAATTACAGATCGAAATTAATAGTTCTATTAATACAGCTTTTGAAGTACTTAGAAGTAGAATTGATAAGTTTGGTGTTACACAACCCAACATTCAACGTATTGGAAATTCAGGAAGAATTCAAATTGAATTGCCTGGTGCAAAAGACATAGACAGAGTGACTAAGCTTGTTACCAGTAAGGCTGAACTTCAATTTTGGGAAGTATTCTCTAATGCTGAGGTTCAAAATTATTTCTTTTCAGCAAATACAGTAGTCGCTGAAATGCTGAAAGAAGACATCAAAAAAGATTCCGAAGAAGCCAAAGACACAAATGACATTCAAAGTATTTTAAATGAAGTAAAAGATTCTACAGAGGTACAGGAAAAAACATTATTCACATATTTATCTGTAAATGTTGCTCAATCACAACAACAAAGCTCGTTAGTTGCTCAAGCAAAAGTTACTGATACAGCCATGGTAAATAAATTATTATCTGATCGAAAAGTGATCAGTTTAAGATCTAACGACATTAAAAATGTGAAATTTCTTTGGGATTATAAATCCAATACTACACCCGATGGATCAGAGGTAATTGGATTGTATGCTATAAAATCAAATAGAAATGATGTTGCTCCTATACAAGGTGATGTAATTACAGATGCTGCTCAAGTTTTTTCTCAACTAAATGACCCTGAAGTGAGTATGTCTATGAATGGAAGAGGCTCTAAGTTGTGGGAAAAATTAACTGGTGATAATGTAGGCGGTTTTGTGGCTGTTGTCTTAGATGACTACGTATATACTGCTCCTTCAGTAAATCAAGCTATTATAGGTGGTAGAACTTCTATTTCTGGTGGAAGTATGACCATTGAAGAGGCGCAAGATATTGCAACAGTTTTAAAAGCAGGTAAATTACCTGCGGCTGCAAGAATTATTCAAGCAGAGGTTGTAGGACCTTCTTTAGGACAAGAATCCATTGATCAATCAACACAATCATTCATGTTAGCCATTCTTCTAGTACTGGTTTGGATGATTGTTTACTATGGAAGAGCTGGTATATATGCTAATATTGCCTTAATCGTAAATATCTTATTTATTTTTGGGATTTTAGCCTCTTTTAATGCGGTGTTAACTCTCCCTGGTATTGCAGGTATTATTTTAACTATAGGTATGTCTGTTGATGCAAACGTGATTATTTTCGAAAGAATTAAGGAAGGTATCTCAAAAAAGAAAGGTCTAAAACAATCCGTTCAAGAAGGATTCAGTATTAAAGGTGCATTGTCTGCCATTATAGATGCAAATATTACCAGTTTATTAACTGGTATCATATTGTATGTATTTGGAACTGGTCCCATAAAAGGTTTTGCATTGACATTAATCATCGGTATTCTGACTTCATTATTTACAGCAGTCTTCATTACTCGTCTGTTAATTGATGGAGCTACCGAAAAAGGAAAGAACTTAACGTTCAATACCTCCTTATCTAAAGGATGGTTTCAAAATATTAATATTGAGTTTTTACGCAAACGTAAAATTGCATACATTGTTTCAGGTACCATTATCCTAATAGGTATAGCCTCTATAACTAGTATTGGCTTAAAGCAAGGAGTAGATTTTAAAGGAGGACGATCTTATGTGGTTCGTTTTGACCAAACCATGAATGCAACTCAAGTAGCAGAATCTTTAAAAGATGTTTTTGAAACTGCACCGGAAGTTAAAACATATGGTTCTGATTCTCAATTAAAAATAACAACTGTTTATAAAATTGAAGAAGAAGGAAATGATGTTGACGAAGAAGTTCAAGCTGCATTATTTAAAGGGTTAAAAATTTACTTAACTGAAGGAACTACTTATGAAAGTTTTAAACCTGGTTTTCAAAAAGAAGGAGAAAGTGCAAATTCTATTATGAGCTACATCAAAGTAGAGCCTACCATTGCAGATGATATTAAGACATCTGCAGTTTATGCGGTATTTGGATCTCTACTGATTGTATTCCTATACATATTATTACGATTTAGAAAAATATCTTTTAGTTTAGGTGCTGTAATTGCAGTATTTCACGATGTACTAATTGTATTAGGAATCTTCTCAATACTTTACAAGTTTATGCCATTTGATATGGAGATAGGACAATCTTTTATTGCAGCCATTTTAACAGTAGTAGGATATTCTCTAAACGATACTGTAGTAATTTTTGATAGAATTAGAGAGTTTGCCGGCATTCATACTAAATGGGTTTACAGTGAAGTAGTAGACAGAGCTTTAAGTAGTACTTTGGGAAGAACAATCAATACCTCATTAACAACTCTGTTGGTAATGTTAGCCATCTTTACATTTGGAGGAGACTCCATAAGAGGATTTATGTTTGCCTTAATTATTGGTGTTGTTGTTGGAACCTACTCCTCATTATTTGTAGCAACTCCTGTAATGTATGACACTTCTAAAAGAAAAGAAGCAAGTAAGAAATAATTTCAAAAAATAGATGAAGAAACCGTTTTGTTCCTACTGACTTTTCTCAGTAAATCAAAACGGTTTTTTCTTTTTAATATCAGCATCATATCTTTGTAAGATGAGCATTATAAAATTACATGATTTAAATTTTACTCCGTTTATTTCAGAAAAAGAACTCTCTGAGATTGTAAGCTCTCTGGTGAACGAGGTAAGCATGGATTTAGATCCTGATGAAATTCCAATATTTATTGGAATTTTAAATGGATCCTTTCTTTTTGCTGCAGATTTCATAAGGAAGTTCAAACTCAACTGTGAAGTATCATTTGTAAAATTAAGCTCTTATCAAGGAACCTCTTCAAATGAAGTTGTACATGAACTAATAGGTATTAATGAAGACTTGTCGGGAAGAACCATTATCATTTTAGAGGACATTATAGACACAGGGACCACCCTACATAAAATTTACAATAGCTTTAAAAATAAAAATGTAAAGCAATTAAAAATAGCTACCTTGTTTTTTAAACCAGATGTTTATAGGGAAGAGTTACCTATAGACTATATCGGTAAAAATATTGAAGATAAATTTATAGTGGGTTATGGATTAGATTATAATGGTTTAGGAAGAAATTTATCAGCAGTTTACCAATTAATAAAAGAAACTAATTAAATGAAAAATATTGTATTATTTGGACCTCCAGGTGCAGGAAAAGGAACGCAAGCAGAACTATTAAAAGGGAAATATAATTTAGTACATATTTCAACAGGTGATGTTTTTAGATTTAATATTACGAACGAAACTGAATTAGGAGTACTCGCTAAAACCTTTATGGATAGGGGTGATTTGGTACCTGATGAACTAACCATTAATATGCTAGAAGCAGAAGTAGCCAAAAATACAGATGCTAAAGGATTTATTTTTGATGGGTTTCCAAGAACCCAATCTCAAGCAGAAGCATTAGACGGTTTTTTAAGTACCAAAGGAAAAAAAATAAATGGGATGGTTGCCCTAGAAGTACCTGAAGATTTATTAGTTGAACGATTACTAGAAAGAGGTAAAACCAGTGGAAGAGCAGATGATACTGATGAAGGA